>ENA-UPXC01001845-UPXC01001845.1-human-gut-metagenome-genome-assembly--contig:-NODE-1845-length-27585-cov-3.982987_pt1 | contig 27585 bp, 28 predicted proteins | sample MGYA00250047_ERZ773371 | MGnify/ENA primary metagenome ERZ773371 (study PRJEB29103, sample SAMN06111975) | human gut metagenome | biome: human gut; feature: ankylosing spondylitis patient; material... | reverse complement strand
GTGCCTTGGGGCGCTGCCGCTGCTGCGGGAGCGTCTGCAAGGCTGTTATGTGCTGGCCCTCGGCCCCGGCCTTGGCCGGGGAGATGAAACGGCGGAGCTGGTGTGGGCGCTGCTGGGAACGGAAAAGCCGGTGGTGCTGGACGCGGATGGCATAAACGCACTTTCCGGGCATATAGATGTTCTGGACGCCCGCCGGGACAAAGTGACAGTGTTGACGCCTCACGCGGTGGAATTTTCCCGCATAGGCGGGGACCTGAGCCATGGGGATCGGCAGCAGGCGGCGCGGGACTTTGCCATGCGCCACGGCTGCGTGCTGGTGCTGAAGGGCCATGGGACGGTAACGGCCGCCCCAACGGGCGAGGTGCTGGTGAACACCACCGGCGGCAGCGGTCTTGCCAAAGGTGGCAGCGGCGATGTGCTCACCGGTGTCATCGCGTCCCTGCTGGCGCAGGGAGTCGATGCGGTGCAGGCGGCAGTAGCGGGCGTGTGGCTCCACGGCCGGGCCGGCGATTTGCTGGAAGCGGAGCTGACAGCTTACGGCGTTATGCCGGAGGCGGTTGCAGAGCATCTGCCGCTGGCCATCCGGGAAATTTTGGAATAACGGAGGGAGCGCGGTGCACATTGGAAAATGTGTACCAATGATAGCCCTGTGCCTGCTGCTATGCGGCTGCAAGGAGCAGGTGGAGGAAACGGACATCCGGGCGGCCTATCGGGAGATGAGCGGCTGTGAGCTGACAATGAAGGTTGTCTGCGGCGAAGCGCAGCGGGAGTGGGCTGCCACGCTGCAATGCCATTACGCCCCGGAGGGAGAGAGCACGGTGGAGGTGACGGAGCCGCTGGAGCTGGCCGGGGTCCGGGCAGTGCTTCGGGAGGCGGACTGGTCGCTGGAATACAGCGATCTGTGCCTGAACATCGGCCCTCTCAGCGCGGAGCAAATTTCCCCTGCCACGGTGCCGGTACGGATGCTCAATGCTTTGCGGGAGGGGTGGCTGCTGGAGGAAAACACCGAGGAGCGGCAGGATATCCCCTGCGTCCGGCTGGCGCTGGAGCAGACCGGCAGCGGCGGCGGGGACATTGTGACAACAATCTGGCTCCGGCGGGCGGATGGAACGCCGTTTTTGGGGGAGATCGCCGTGGAGGGTGAAACAATTTTAACAGCGGAGTTTACGAGCTTTTCATTTTGTGATATAATCAGCGAAACGGAAACAGAGCAGGCGGGGTTGCCCCGCGAATCTACATAAGACAGGTGAGTATTTTGGAGGATGCGATTTTACGGCGCACATGGGCGGAGATCGATCTGGATGCGCTGGAACATAATTATAAAGTGGCACGGACGCGAATCGGCGACGGTGTGAAGTATTTGGGCGTGGTAAAGGCGGACGCTTACGGCCACGGCGCCATACAGGTTTCCCGGAAACTGGAGCAGTTGGGGGCGGATTATCTGGCGGTCGCCAGTCTGGACGAGGCCCGGGAACTGCGCCACGGCGGCATTACTATGCCAATTTTGATTTTGGGGCACACGCCGCCGGAAATGGTGCCTCAGCTCATTTCTTACCACATCACACAGGCGGTGTCCGCCATGGCCAAGGCTGAGGAATACAGCGCAGAGGCGCAGAAATGCGGTGGAACGTTGCGGGTCCACATCAAGGTGGATACCGGAATGTCCCGGCTGGGTTTCCTTGTCCGGGGAGAGCATTTTGAAAGCGGTGTGAACGCCATTGCGGCGGCCTGTGCCCTGCCGGGGCTGGATGCCGAGGGTATCTTCACACATTTTGCCGTGTCCGATATGGACGGTGCGGAGTACGAGGCGTACACCCGGGAGCAGTTCGGCGTGTTCACCCGCGTTTTAGACGCGCTGGCCGCCAAGGGGCGCACGTTCCGCATCCGCCACTGCACCAACAGCGGCGCGCTGACCCGCTACCCGGAGATGTATCTGGATATGGTGCGTCCTGGTATTGCGCTCTACGGTGAGGGGAGTGATGCGGAGCGGCTGGGACTAAAGCCGGTCATGCGCCTGAAAACCAGTATTTCCACCATTAAGGTCTTTGATCCGGATACCACCGTCAGCTACGGAAGAACGTTCCGCACAGAGGGAAAAACGCGTATCGGCGTGCTGCCGGTGGGCTACGCGGACGGCTTTTTCCGGGGGCTTTCCAACCGTGCATCGGTGCAGACGGACTACGGCCCGGCACCGATTCGGGGCCGCATCTGCATGGATATGTGCATGGTGGACCTGACGGATTTACCGGAAGTGAAAGTGGGTGACACGGTGGAGCTGTTCGGACAGCGGCAGAGCGTGGGCAGCCTTGCCGCGCTGCTGGATACAATTCCCTACGAGCTGACCTGCGCGGTAAACAAGCGGGTACCGCGTGTCTATATGGAGAACGGTCAGGAAATAGAGCGCAGCCTGCGTTTGCTGTAATAGGACGTCAATCGAATTGCATAGCACTCCGGCCCTGTCCGGCGCATAGGATGATTTGGAGGCGGGACATCGGAATTTTGCCCCGCTGGTATAAATTCCGAAGCGGCGTGGGAGAATGAAAGTGGCCTCACCAATCAGGTGACGGGTACTTTTTTCGGCGGAGTGTGAACTTTGTGGATACAACTGTGAAGCGCGGCGATATTTACTATGCCGATCTCTCTCCGGTGGTGGGCAGCGAGCAGGGCGGCGTCCGCCCGGTCCTCATCATTCAAAATGACACAGGAAACCGCTACAGCCCGACGGTTATCGCGGCGGCGATCACTTCTCAGACGGGCAAGGCCCGCCTGCCGACGCATATTGACCTGCCTGTGGATCAAAGCTGCGGCCTCAGCCGCAATTCCATTATCCTGCTGGAGCAGGTGCGGACGCTGGATAAAAAGCGCCTGCGGGAGCGGATGGGCCATGTGGAGGAGACTGTGATGGAGAAGGTAGACACCGCTATTGCGGTGAGCTTTGGGCTGCCCCACGATCAACTGGTGTAGGGAACTGTCCCCTGAAAGGGGAACCTTTCAGGGGCGGCTTACAAAAAACGGCGGCTTCATAGAAAACGTAAGAAATTCCGCGGAAAGCGCATTGTGCCCGCGGGATGGGAGGTACATAGGATATGAAAAACAGATGGGGACTGCGCCTGATAGGGCTGCTGGCAGTGAGCTGCGTGGCAATGAGCGGCGTTTCGCTTGCGGTGGAGCCGGGCTCCGCCACGGACCCGCTCATCACGCTGAGCTACCTGAACGAAACGTTTATGGGGCAGATCATGGACAGGGTGGACCAGAAGATCGCCCAGCGGAACAGCGGGCTGGGCCAGTCCGGCGCCGGCATGGAATTTTCCGTGGTGACGCTTTCCAAGGGACAGGTCCTCACCGGTGACATCGGCTGTGAGGTTATGCTGCGGGTGGGGTCTGCGACCTGTGTGGCGGCATCCACTCCGGGGCTGGTGGACGAGACCTCAGGCAGTACCCTCAGCGGCGGCGGAGCGCTGGCGGCAAACCATCTGTACATGATGACTGTGGAGAACCGGGGCGTCAAGGCCGGGGCCGACACGGTGAAGCTGCTGGTGCGGGGAACATATACCATCGGCTGACGCGGTATATTCAAGACCGTCTGCGCGTAGAATCGCGCAGGCGGTCTTTTTGCGTGCGGAGGTGGAGAGCTATGGACAAGTATCCGGTTCTGGCGGGAGGGGAGACCGTAGGGGAGCTGACGGTGGAAGCGGCGACATCGGATACGGTGCTGGATATGAGCTGTGTCCGGCGGGAGGGGCTGTGGTGTGCGTGGGCCGTGGGAGAGAGCGGGGCACTGCGAATCGGCATCCCGGAGCCGGAGGGTGACCGGCTGCACCTCCGCCGCCGCTTTTCCCGGAGCATGACCGCGCCCATAGGCCGTATTTTGCGGGGAGAACTCCGGATGCCGGAGCGGGCAACGCCGCAATGGCTGCCGGTAGACCCGGCAGCACCTCCGGTACGAAGCGAGCGTTTTCTGCGGGCGATTCAAGCGCGGCAGGGAGTTTTGACCTGCCGCGTGGACGGACGGCTGCTGCTGGCCTTTCCCAGAGCGGACGATGCGCCGTTCCCGCTGGAGGAGCTGTTTTGCTTTGCGTCCTTTCGGCAGATCAAGGGCAGCGACTTCTGGATTTTTGCCTTTGATGACGCGGAGTGGCCTGTTTTTTAAAAAAATGAAAATAGGGATACCAAACGGAAATGAAATATGGTAAACTAATCATGGTATTCTATACTTAAACGGCCCCGGGTCACGGGCGCCGGTCAGGAGGTTGTTTCCCATGAAGTGTCCGTTTTGCGGTCATCCCGAGAGCAAGGTCATCGATTCCCGCCCCGCCGATGAAAATGCCAGCATCCGCCGCCGACGGGAGTGCCTTGCCTGCGGCAAGCGCTTTACCACCTATGAAACGGTGGAATGCCTCCCCATCGTGGTCATCAAGAAGGACGGAAGCCGCCAGAGCTTTGACCGGCAGAAGGTCCTGCGGGGCATGATTCGGGCCTGCGAAAAGCGGCCGGTGTCTTTAGCGGAGCTGGAGCGCATTGCCGATGAGATCGAGCAGGAGCTCCAGAACTCCATGGAGCGCGAGATTCGCACGGCGGACATCGGCGAGAAGGTCATGGAGCGTCTGCGGTCAGTGGATCAGGTGGCCTACGTCCGCTTCGCCTCCGTTTACCGGCAGTTCAAGGATATTGATACCTTCATGGCGGAGCTGAATAAGCTCCTGGCGGAGAAGTAAGCTATAGCACATTCCTGATATTCAGCGCTTCCATTTCCGAGATGAGGCGGAGCTGATCCATGAGATCGGACAGTTCTGCACGAAACTCCGTAATTTCCTGCGTTTCGGCAAAGGCCATGGCCCGGCGGTACATGGCCTCCGCATCGTCCACGGCATCATGGTGGGAAACAATGTGGAGATAGGTCTGCCGGAGCGTCCAGTCATCATAGCTCTCCCAAAGGGAATCCAGTGCCTCGGCCCAGCATTCCGATTGGGCCAGACGGTCTGTTTCCTGAAGCTGGGCGCGCCAGCGCCGGGTTTGACGCTCCATGTGGCTGCTGTTCCAGAGGGAAAGGGCCAGCAGGGCGCACAGCACCGCTATCGGCGGCAAAAGCAGACGCTTCACGGCTTCGCCTCCTTCGGGATACAGAGGACCTTGCCGCTGCCATCCACCGTTAAAAGAAAAATTTCCCCGGCGGAATGTCCTGTCCGCCGCAGCTCCTTTTGGAGCCAAGCCTCGTTCCGCCCGCTGCGGGCAAGATTTCGCCGGACGATCCGGCCATCGTTGATGAGAATGAAGGGCAGCTCGGCCTCCTCGGGGGTGAGGCCAAGCTCCTCCGCTGTGGGGGGCCGCTGCCGCGCCCACGGCAGAATGGAGAGCTGACCGGAATTTTCCAGTACGGCCCAGCGTACCTCGTCCACGGAGACATAGCCCTGTCCCCGGAGCTGTTCCAGCAGCTCGTCCAGCGTGTAGCGGTTTTTCCGCATGGCATCCTGCTGGAGCTTGCCGTTTCGGATGAGGATGGACGGGGTGCCGCACATCAGTTCCCGGAAACGCAGACTCAAAAGGGATAGCTGACTGAGCAGCATGGAAAGGGAAAGCAGTGTCAGAATGGGGATGACCCCGGCCAGCAGCGGAATCCCAAAGTCCTGCATGGGGACGGTGGCAAGGTCGGAGATCATCATGGTCAGCACCAGCTCGCTTGGCTCCAGCTCGCCAATCTGGCGTTTTCCCATGAGCCGCAGGCCGGTCATGATGAGAAAATAAAGAATGACGGTACGCAGCAGCGCGGTGATCATGCCAAATGCCCCCTCTCTTATGACAGTGTGGGGCAGGCGAGCGGAAAATTATGTGCGCTGCCTGAAAATTCACAAATTCCCTCTTGCGTTTCCTATAGAGAATGGGTAAGATAAAACAGCCGTTTCCGCGGCGGGAAGCCGCGTTTCAACAATATATCAAAGGAGCATTCGGTTCTTATGGGTAAATATTTCGGTACAGACGGATTCCGGGGCAAGGCTGGTGTAGACCTGACAGCGGAGCACGCCTTTCAGGTAGGACGCTTTCTTGGTTGGCACTATAGCCGCCTGCATCCTGATGACACGGCCCGTATCGTCATCGGCAAGGACACCCGGCGGTCATCCTATATGTTTGAAAACGCGCTGGCGGCGGGTATTACCTCCGCCGGGGCGGACGCTTATCTGCTGCACGTAACTACCACGCCATGCGTCAGCTATATCACCCGGACGGAGCGGTTTGACTGCGGCGTGATGATCTCCGCCAGCCACAATCCGTTCTATGATAACGGCATCAAGCTGATGAATGGCATCGGCGAGAAAATGGAGGACGCGCTGCAGGCGGAGCTGGAGCGGTTCATTGACGGGGAGCCCGCCGCGCTGCCGTGGGCCACGGAGGGGAAGATCGGCAAGACCATCGACTTCTATTCCGGCCGCAACCGCTATATCGGCTACCTCACCAGCCTTGCGGCCCGGTCCTTTGAAAAGCACAAGGTAGGTCTGGACTGCGCCAACGGCAGCTCCTGGATGATCGGCCGGGCGGTGTTTGACGCGCTGGGAGCCAAGACCTATGTGATCAATGACCAGCCGGACGGTGTGAATATCAACATGGACTGCGGCTCCACCCATATTGAGGGGCTTCAGCTCTATGTCCGGGAGCACCATCTGGATGTGGGCTTTGCCTTTGACGGAGATGCCGACCGCTGCCTTGCCGTGGATGAGCGGGGCGAGGTTTTGAACGGTGATAAGATCATGTACATCTGCGCCAAGTTTCTCAAGGAGCGGGGGCAGCTCCCCGGTAATACGCTGGTCACAACGGTCATGAGCAACTTTGGACTGTATAAGGCGCTGGACAAGGCGGGCATCCGCTATGAAAAGACCGCAGTGGGGGACCGCTACGTTTACGAGAACATGAAGGAAAATGACTATGTGCTGGGCGGCGAGCAGTCCGGGCACATCATTTTCCGCAAATACGCCCACACCGGCGACGGGCTCATCACCGCCCTGATGCTCATGGAGGTGATGATGGAGACCCAACTGCCCCTGAGTGTGCTGGCCTCCGGCGTTTCCATGTATCCGCAGGTCTTGAAAAACGTCCGGGTGGATGATAAAGACGCTACGCTTTCGGACAGCGCCGTGCAGGCGGCGGTGGACGAATGCACCGCCGCACTGGGGGATTCCGGCCGGGTGCTGCTGCGCAAGAGCGGCACGGAGCCGGTACTCCGGGTCATGGCGGAGGCTGGGACTGCCGAGGAATGTGAAAAGTGGGTGGACCATATCATCGCCGCCATGGAGAAAAGCGGCCATTTGATCGAGGTGAAGAAGTAATGCTGACCGTAAAGGAGCTTTATTCGCTGGAGCATTCTCTGGCCGGGGTGTATCTTAGTAAATTTACTTACCCGTGGGAGGCGTTGGCCGGGATCTCCGACCTGATTCTGGAGATCGGCAAGCAGCTTCCGGAGGACGAGTATGTGCACCCCACCGACTGGGACGGCAACGTTCTGGAGGATGTCTGGGTGGCCAAGGACGCAACGGTGTTCAAGACCGCCTATCTCCACGGCCCCTGTATCATCGGCCACAGGACGGAGGTTCGTCAGTGCGCCTTTATCCGGGGCAGTGCGCTGGTGGGGAATGACTGCGTGGTAGGTAACTCCACAGAGCTGAAAAACGTGATTCTCTTTGATAACGTGCAGGTGCCTCATTACAACTATGTTGGGGATTCTATCCTTGGCTATAAGTCCCACATGGGCGCCGGCTCCATTACCTCCAACGTCAAGAGCGACAAGCGGCTGGTGGTGGTAAAGGGCGGGACAGAGCAGGTGGAAACAGGCCGCAAAAAGGTAGGCGCCATGCTGGGCGACCGGGTGGAGATAGGCTGCAACAGCGTACTCAATCCCGGTACGGTTATTGGCCCGGACTCCAATGTGTACCCCACCTCCTGTGTCCGGGGCGTCATTCCGGCGAACCATGTCTATAAGGACGCGGCGCATATCGTAGAGAAGAAGTAAATAGGTGTCACGGCCTCCGGGTGGTATCCGCCCGGGGCCTTGCACATAAAATGAATCAAGACGCAGACTGGAAAGGAGGCTATGGGCCCGGCCCATCATAAGCGCCATGTGCCCGCAGGGGCTTTCCCGGCGGGATAACGAGGTGAGGGGCGTATCGAAAATTCGGCGGATACCCCTCCATGGCCGCAGCCATGTGACAGCATTTACAAATACGCGGGCGACCGCGGAACAGAGAAATGCTGACTGCGAGAAAGTGACAAATTTCTGCGCGTTTGTCCTTTTGAAATCAATTTCAGGAGGATTTTTATTTATGTGTGGTATTATCGGCTATGTGGGCCATCAACAGGCGGCACCCATTTTGCTGGAGGGCCTGTCCCGGATGGAGTACCGGGGCTATGACTCTGCCGGCGTGGCGGTGCGGTCCGGGGAAAAGGGCCTGCAGATTTATAAGTCCAAGGGGCGGCTTCAGGTGCTGTCGGACATGATTCACGGCGGCGCGGATGTGGAGGGGACCCTCGGCATCGGCCATACCCGCTGGGCTACCCATGGCGAGCCCAATGACATCAACGCACACCCCCATGTCAGCGAGGACGGGCGAATCGCGCTGGTGCACAACGGCATCATCGAAAACTATATGGAGATCAAGCAGCAGCTTCTGCGCCACGGCGTGAAGTTCAAGTCAGAAACGGACACGGAAGTAGTGGCCCAGCTTTTGGAGTTCCATTACCGGGAATGCCATAATATGCTGGAGGCCGTGGGCCGTGTGCTGCGGCGCATTGAGGGCTCCTACGCTTTCGGCATCATCTGTGCCGACTATCCCAATGCTCTTATCGCCGCCCGTAAGGACAGCCCGCTTATCATCGGCTGCGGCGAGGGGGAAAATTTCATCGCCTCCGATGTAACGGCGGTCATCGGGCATACCCGGGACGTTATTTACATGGAGGATGGGGAGATCGCAGTCCTGACAGCGGAGGGCGTGAGCCTGTTCAACGATGAGATGGAGCCCATTGAAAAGCCCCACAGCCATGTGGACTGGGATGTGTCCGCCGCAGAAAAGGGCGGCTATCCCCACTTCATGCTCAAGGAGATTTTTGAGCAGCCGGAGGCTATCCGCAAAACAGTCTCGCCCCGCATCCGGGACGGACGGGTGGTGCTGGATGACCTGCACCTGACAGCGGACTATGTACGCAGCATTAGCCGTATTTTCGTCGTGGCCTGCGGCTCCAGCTACCATGTGGGCATGGTCAGCAAGTATAACTGGGAGCGCCTGCTCCGCCGCCCAGTGGAGGTGTGCCTCGCCTCGGAGTTCCGCTACTGCGATCCGCTGGTGGACGATCACTCCCTGGTGATCTTCATCAGCCAGTCCGGCGAAACGCTGGATACCATGGCCGCCCTGCGGGAGGCCAAGCGCCTTGGCGGCCGGACGCTGGCCGTTGTGAACGTGGTGGGTTCCTCCATCGCCCGGGAGGCGGACAATGTGCTCTATACATGGGCGGGGCCGGAGATCGCCGTGGCTACCACAAAGGCATATTCCACGCAGCTGGCCCTGATGGACATGATCGCTCTTTATCTCGGTGACCTGCTGGGAACGGTCTCCCATGAGGAATATACGGCCATCCTGCATGAGCTGGAAACTCTGCCGGAAAAGCTGCAAACCGTATTGGACAGCACGGAGGATGTGAAGTATTTCGCCTCCCGGTACTTTAATCATAATTCCATTTTCTTCATCGGCCGGAATCTGGATTACGCCATGGGCTTGGAGGGCTCTCTGAAGCTCAAGGAGATCAGCTATATCCACTCCGAGGCATACGCCTCCGGTGAGCTGAAGCACGGCACCATTTCCCTCATTGAGCCGGGAACGCTGGTCATCGCGCTGGGGACCTACGCGCCGCTTTTCGATAAGGCCATGAGCAACGTGGTGGAGGTCAAGGCCCGGGGGGCCGAGGTGCTGGCGCTGACCACGGAGCCGTTCCGTGAGAAAATGGAGCGCACCGCTGATGCTACGGTGGCAGTGCCCGCAGCGCACGCGGTAGTGCAGCCTTCTTTGGGCGTAGTGCCGCTGCAGCTGTTCGCCTATTATATGGCGCTCCAGCGCGGCTGCGACATTGATAAGCCCCGGAACCTTGCCAAGAGCGTCACGGTGGAATAACGCTGCGATTTTCGAAATGAGCGCAGCTGCGCTGTAACCAAACTTTTCCTGTATAAATTGCGCCGCCTGCCTTGACCGCTCCCTTCCTTTTTGGTATGATTGCCCTGTAGGGCGACATAACACCACAGCTCGCCATGAGCTGTGGTGTTTTTTTTGAGAGAGACCGTCGAAGTATGACGGAAAAAGGAGCGATTATGAAAAAGAAGATTGGAGGCTGGCTGGCGGCGGCTTTGCTGGCCGTGGGCTGCACGGCCATGACCGCGTCGGCCTTTACCGATACAACAGGGCATTGGGCGGAGGAGTCCATCAACAAATGGTCCGGGGAGTACGGCATCATTCAGGGCTATGATGACGGTACGTTCCGCCCGGATAATTCCATTACGCGGGGTGCGTTTGCTGGGATTCTGGACCGCTTTCTCCATTTTCAGGAGGTCTCCCCGGCAGATACGTTTTCCGATACGCCGGGTACCTACTGGGAGGATGCTATTTTGAAGCTCCACGCTGCCGGTGTGTATCTGGGCAATGAGGGTAAGGCACTGTCTAACAGTACCATCACCCGCCAGCAGGCGGTGGCGATGATCGGGCGGGCGTTCCGCATTGCGCCGGAGACCGTTTCGCTCAGCTATGAGGATGCGGCACAGGTTGCGGAGTATGCGGCCCCCTATGTTTCGGAATTTACGGCCCGGGGCTATATCACGGATTCTGCCAATGGCCGCTTCCGGCCGACAGAGCCTATCACCCGGGCGGAAATCGTCAACATCCTTGGAAACATGGTCAATACGCTGGTGAAGGATACGGTGGAATGGACAGGTACGGCTCGGGGCAGCCTTTTGGTCAGCTCCACAGAGGGGGCTGTACTGAACCGGGCGGAGATAGACGGAGATTTGCTGGTGGCGCCGGGCGTCAGAGGCAAGGTAACGCTGATCGACTGCACGGTTTACGGAGAGATTCGCAATTTCGGCACGGCGGAGGTCATTTTTGAGAGCGGCACGGCAGAGCCGGAGAAGCCGGACATTCAGCCCTCGGAGGTCTATACGCCCGGCACGCTGCTGGGCCGCACCGTTACCTATGGCGGAAAAGAAGTGCCGCTTTACCGTGACCGGCCGCTGAACACCTTTGCGGATTCAGATTTCACATGGTCTCTTGACAAGCCGGACCGCTTGGAGTATCTGGGTGATGAGTTCCGCACTCGCTACGGCGTGGACATTTCCTCCTATCAGGGCACGGTGGACTGGAATGCTGTAGCCAATGACAATATTGACTTTGCCATGATTCGGGTGGGCTACCGAGGCTACGGCACAGGCAGCCTGAATACCGACAGCCGCTATGAGGAAAACATTCGCGGCGCTTTGGACGCGGGGCTGGAAACGGGCGTGTACTTTTTCGCGCAGGCTATTACCGTTGAGGAGGCTATCGAGGAGGCGGATTACGTCATCAGTCTGCTGGAGGGCCTGGACATCGACGGGCCGGTGGCCTATGACTGGGAGATGCACGATTCCACCTACCGTGTCTACGGTACGTCTCCAGAGATGGCCACGGCCTGTGCGGTGGCGTTCTGCGAGCGGGTCAAGGCGGCGGGCTATACGCCGATGGTCTATGCGGGCTCGTATGTTACTTACATGAAGTACGATCAGGGGGCGCTGGCGGATTATATCAGTTGGTACCCGGAGTATAAGGGCAGCTCCTCCAAGCGGCTGTGCCCGACGTTGGCTTACCACATGGATTACTGGCAGTTCTCCAGCAGTTGCACGGTAGCCGGCATCAACGGCCGGGTGGATATGAATTTGCAGTTTATCCGCAGATAATTGGTGTGCAGGCGGACAATGGGCCACACGGTCAATCAAAGTAAAAGGAAGCCGGCTTGCATTGCAAGCCGGCTTCCTTTTGTTGTGGAATGGCATCCATATGAAGCGGCTGCCACAGAGCAGAAAAACTGTGCGGCTGCCGCTTTTGGCAGGACTCGTCGGCGTAATCCATCTCGGAAAACCTGTGAAGGAAGTAGAGTAAATGTTCCTTTTTTAGCCCCAGATCCTCCTTCAGTTTGGCGGCAGCCAGTGCGTTCTTAAGCTCCTGCCGCTGACCGTCCAGTTCGTCCATGCGCTGTTTGGTAGCCTCGTTAAAGATATCAACCTCTATATATAATCATATTTGGAGGAGGCTGGGATGATGGATTCAAGTCTATTAGTTTTTGCAGCAGACATTTTAGGTGATACTGCAAGTGGCTTAACTGGAAGTAAGATTGCAAAATACTGTGTAGGATATTCAATAGAATACAATATTAAAATTCCTTATGCTACTTATCCTTTTCCTAAAAATGTTCCTAACAAGCGAACTGCTCTATTAGAAAACTTAAAGTATTTCAGCGATGTTCAACGCACCCATATTATTAAAAAATTATGTGAACTTCCCGAGAAGGAAGACAATCCCCAAGTCGAAATCTTAAAAAAGAAATTATCGGAGCGAACAGGGAGCACCACAAAAATTCTGTAGATGCTAAGATTATCGCAAAAACACAACATTGGCTCGCCTCATATCCTCGAGCTCTCAAATCGTATAAGCAAGCTATCGAAAAATTTGAAAATGTTTCACCGAATAGTATCTACAATCAATACAAACGAATTGTAGCATCCATTGGACTACCTCAAGCGCGCTTTCACGATTTACGTCACAGCTATGCTGTTGCTGCGATTCAATCAGGGGATGATATTAAGACCGTACAAGGCAATCTGGGTCATGCAACTGCTTCCCTCACCTTAGATGTCTACGGGCATGTCACAGACCAAATGAAGCAAAACAGCGCAGCGAGGATGGAAAAGTTTATAGAAAAAGTGTCTGGCGAATAACCTTCGCCAGCCATCTTTTTTGCCGAAACTTTGCCATCCGAACAAGCGTAAATTCGCTTCTCGGAAGCTGTAAAGGGAAAACCAAAGGGAAAACCCATCGAAAACAAGTATGAAGAAAGCCTGTAACCATTGCAGTTACAGGCTTTTTCGGTGGTCCGAGTGGCGAGACTTGAACTCACGACCCCTTGACCCCCAGTCAAGTGCGCTACCAACTGCGCTACACCCGGATAAGCTGAACTCTCGAAGTCAGCTTATACATACTAACATAGTTTTCCGCAGAATGCAAGCCCTATTTTCAAAAAAGTCGAAAAATTTTGAAAATTAAGACCGGCGGGGATCAAGTGTCTCGCCCATCTGCTTCTACCAGAGTAAAACGTGGGCCGTGATAACCGTCGCGGTCCACGATCTCGCACCACATAGAGGCGGGACGTACCCAAATGCCGCGTTGGCCGTAGAGCGCCTGATAGACCACCATGGGTTCCATGGTTTCAGAATGACGGGCAACATACAAAAGCCGGTATTCATTACCCTTGAAGTGCCGGTACCGGCCGGGAAGAAGCGCAGGCAGAGCGTCCATAAAATACCTCCGTTTATGGTTTAGCGCAAAGCGCGGAACGGTGCGGGATCAAGAGTGCTGCCACGCTCCTGCATCAGGGTTAGAACCTCGTCCAGCATGGGAAGGGAGGGCATGGCGCCCAGACGGGAGACCGTGATGGCGGCGGTGTGGCTGGCAAAGGTCAGCGCATCGTCCGCTGAAAGGCCGATGGAAAGCCCAACGGACAGAGCTCCCACAAAGGAGTCCCCGGCTGCGGTGGGGTCGGCTACGTGCTCCATGCGGACGCAGGGGATGTACCGGGGGCCGGATGGCTCCGCCACAGCGGAGCCGAAGCCCCCAAGTGTGATGACCGTATGTGCGACGCCCTTGGCGCGCAGTGCTGCGGCAATGGCCCGAAGGTCCGCGTCCAGAGGGCCTGTTTCCTCTATGCGGAGCGGTAAATGGGTCTCCTGTGAGGCTTCCTGCTCATTGGGAATCAGCCACGAGACCAGACTGAGCAGAGTATCATCCAGCTCCGCCGCCGGGGCAGGGTTCAGGATAGCAGGCACACCGGCCTCCCTGGCAAACCGAGCCACAGCCAGATTGACCTCCAGAGGAATTTCGAGCTGTAACAGCACAAGATCATACTCCGCGATTTGTTCCCGCAGCCATGACACCTCAGATGCCTTCAGCGTCAGGTTAGCGCCGGGAATGACGATGATGCGGTTCTGGGCCGTGTGGCCGGAAACAGCCAGCGTTACATGGCCTACGCCGGAGTGGCAGTCCGACCGGACGATGACATGGCTGGTATCCACGTCTGCATTTTGCAGCGGTTCCAAGAGCTGCCGGCCAAACAGATCATCCCCCACGCAGCCGACCATTGTGACCTCCGCGCCCAGCCGCGCACACTGAAGGGCCTGATTGGCGCCCTTGCCGCCGGGGGCGGTGTGGAAGGACTTCCCGTAAACCGTTTGTCCGGGGCCGGGGACTTGCTCCGTTGTGGCGATGACATCCATAACAAAGCTGCCGACAACCAAAATGCGGGGTTTCTGATGTACCATAGCATAGCTCCTGCTCTACAGAGGATCACGGCCTCTGACGTACTTTATTCATATTATAGCGGATTGGGAAAAAGATACAAGAGCTTTCTGAAAAAGCCGCCGGAAAACGATTAAATAAATATACAATCTTCACTATGAAAAGCGGAAAGGCAAAGGCCTGTTCCGGCGCGTGAAAATAAAATTCCGTCTGCAGACAGCCTCTCGGAGTCTGCAGACGGAATGATTTTTTACGGTTTATCATCGGTGGCGTCGGGTGTTGCCTCGGGAGCGGCGCTGTTTCCACTTTCCCGGGCCTGACGCAGATAATCCTGCTCCGCTGTTTTCTTGCTGGGGACGAAGCTCTGGGCCGGCGTCCGTTTTGTGCCCTTGCTGCGGGCGTAGAAAAAGCCGGTGACGGAGAATACCACAGCGCCCACGAAATTCACCAGCAGGTCCTTCATAGTGTCGATGAGGCCGATGTCCAGATAGCCGCCCATTCCAAGCTCCTCACCGTTGATGACTACATCGTAAATCCCCTTCACCGCTACCACCTTGTTGCTGCGGGTGGGGTCCAGACTGGCGGAGTAAATGGCGTTGATGACGGTATCCCGCTGCATATCGGAGTGGAAGAACCAGTCCATGCCGAACTCGAAAAACTCCCACAGGACGCCGATGGTCATGGAAAAGCAAAAGGCCACCAGAGCCAAAAAGAAGGGCGAGAGGTCAAAGGTGAGCTTTTCGTTGTCATTGAGCAGCAGCACCATGGAAAAGCCAACGGCTGCGGCCAGAAAGCCGTTGATGGTGTGGAGCATGGTGTCCCAGTTGGGGACGTTGACATAGAAGGCGTTGACCTCGCCCAAAATCTCCGCCGCGAAAATGAAGCAGAGAATGGTGATTTCCAGCGGCGGAGGCAGCTCGATTCGCAGCCGCACCTGCACCCAGCTTGGGACGTACAGCAGAGCGATGGTCAGCACGCAGAAAAACGCGCCCTCATAGTTGTGCAGAAAAATCTGGCGCACCAGCGTGATGATGACCATCACCCGCAGTGTGTAAAAGACGATAAAGGAGCTTTTGTGCTCTCGAAGCTCCTGTGCCATGGCCTGCTTAAAGGTTTTTTTCAGCCAGCCGCGTTCCTTTTTCATTTTCTTCAATCATTTCTCCGTTCCGGCAGTTGCCTGTTTTTTGTAGTATCTTAACATAAGTTCTGCTGTAAAGCAAGGCGCTCAATCGGAATCGGGGCGGCTCATGAGGCCAAGCTGGTAAAAGGCAACGGCGCTGGCGGCGGCCACATTCAGAGAATCGACACCGTGGCTCATGGGAATCATCACGGTGTAGTCACAGTGGGCGATGGTGTCGGCGGCAAGACCATCTCCCTCGGTCCCCATGACAACGGCCAGCTTGGGCTCGGCGGCAAGGCGGGCATCATTCAGGCGGATGGAGTCGGCCCGCAGCGCCATGGCGGCGGTTTTGAAGCCGTATTGGTGCAGCAGCGCAGTCCAGTCCGCGTCCTCCGGCAGATAGGTCCACGGTACGAGGAAGACGTTTCCCATGCTCACCCGGCTGGACCGGCGATACAGCGGATCGCTGCCGGCGGCGGTGAGGAGCACGGCGTCCATTCCCAGCGCGGCGGCGGAGCGGAAAATCGCGCCGATATTCGTGGGGTTCATCACGTTTTCCAGCACGGCGATGCGCCGCGCCTTGGCGCAGATCGCCTCTACTGTAGGCAGCGGAGGCCGCCGCATGGCACAGAGCATCCCCCGGGTCAGGTGAAAGCCGGTGAGCTGGGTCAGAACCTCCAGCTCCGCCGCGTAGACCGGAATATCGGCGGTGCAGCGCTCCAGCAGCGCCGCACCCTTGCCGGTGGTGTGCCTGGTCTCCATCAGAAACGAGACCGGCACGCAGCCAGCGTCCAGCGCCCGGCCGATGACCAGCGGACTTTCCGCCACGAACAGGGCGTTGGCCGGGTCGGCCCGGTTCAGGAGCTGGTTTTCGGTCAGGCGGGCGTAAATGTCCAACTCCGGGGCTTGAAAATCGGTGATGGGGATCATATGAGCCATAGCGGGCCTCCTGATGGTAATGTCAATTTCCATTCATTATATAGGAAGCGGGCCCGAAAGGCAAGGCATGAAAAAGCTCCCCCGCCAAGGGCGGAGGAGCGGAGGCTACAGGACCGTGCGCTTTTGCATGACCGCCGGTGCGGGCAGCGCATGATGGGCGGGCAGGGGATAGATCATGGGGTACGCCGCGGCGCAGACCAGCAGCCCGGCCAGCACGTCCAGAACAGAGTGCTGCTTTAGAAACACCGTGGATATGCTGATGAGCACCGTGAGGATAAATACCGTCAGACGGATGGGCGGCTTAGAAAGCATTCGAGAATCCCGGGCGGCGAAGTACACGGCGAAGGAGCCGATGACATGGATAGAGGGGCAGACGTTGGTATTGGTATCCGAGCGGTACAGCATGGACACCAGCCGCGTCAGGACATCATTGCCGGAGAGAACAGGCCTTAAATGCTGACAGTTGGGAAAAAGCCAATATGTCAGCAGGGCGAAGGAATATGTCAGGATAATGAATTTCATCATCCGCCGGAAGGCGGGAACATCCCGCAGGGCGGTCCAAGCCAGCATCCCCGCCACAAAAAGGAACCAGAAAACGTAGGGAATTACAAACCAGCGGCAAAAGGGAATCATAGCGTCCAGCGCGCAGCGCATAGGGTGATAATAGACTGGCGGGCGGAGGTGCTCCAGCGCATAGAAGGTAAGGCTGAACAGCGGCCAGAACAGCAGCAGCCGCAGATGGCCGAAGCGCCGGAGGTCCGGCAGCTGCGCAAAGCGGTGAAACGGGTGCATGAAAAACCTCCTCTCTGGTTTTGTACGGGGAGATTATAGGAGGTTCTGTCAAAAAAAGAATGAATAATCTTTTAACATTTTCTGAACAAAGCACGATTGTTACCGCTTTGTTGTGGATTTGGAGCGGGCAGTATGGCATACTAATAAAAATGACTGGGGAGGGAGCACATGGACAAGACCATGGATCTGCGTCCGCCCATCCGGCGCAGCTGGCTGCGCCTGCGGCTGGGAAAGGCGTATTACACCGGAAAACGATATCTGCTGTGGTGTTCGCCCAAGTACCGTTGGGCAAAGATTCGGAGGGAAGAGCGGCTCCCCTGCGTCCAGTTCTCCCACGCCACGCCGCTTATGCGTCACCTCCGGGGAGAAGAAATGGCCTGGCAGGAGAATAAGGTGACGAATCTGAATCTGGCCGTGAAGCGATTGGACGGACTGATCCTGCATCCCGGCGAGACCTTCAGCTACTGGAAACGCATCGGAAAACCCACCGCCCGAAAGGGCTACAAGGAGGGCATGGTGCTGTTTCTGGGACAGATCGGCGGGGATATTGGCGGTGGGCTGTGCCAGCTGTCCAATCTGATTTTCTGGATGACCCTCCACACACCCCTGACGGTGACAGAGCGCTACCGCCACTCTCATGACGTGTTCCCGGACGCCAACCGCACCCAGCCCTTCGGCAGCGGGGCCACCTGTGCCTATCCCCACCGGGATCTCATGATCCGCAATGACACGGACCGTCCGTATCAGCTGTGCCTGCGGGTGGGGGAGACCCATCTGGAGGGGGCATGGTATTCCGTGGAGCCGCCCGCTCTCCGCTTCCGGGTTCTGGAACGGGATGCCCGAATCGACCAGGCCGCCTGGGGCGGCTATATCCGGCACAACCAGCTTTGGCGGGAGGTGTATGGCCTGTCCGGTGCGCTTTTGGAGGAGCAGTACCTCTGCACCAACGATGCCATCATGATGTACAGCCCCCTGCTGCCAGCCGCGCCTGCGGATGGCGAATGATACGAAGGAGACAGCAATGCACTATCAGAATGTCCGGGCGGCGAAATTCATCGACCGCCCTAACCGTTTTATCGCCCATGTGGAGCTGGACGGCAGCGTGGAGACCGTCCATGTGAAGAATACGGGCCGGTGCCGGGAACTGCTGGTGCCGGGCTGCACGGTCTATCTGGAAAAGGGAGCCAATCCCGCTCGGAAAACGGCCTATGACCTCATTGCGGTAGATAAGGGCGGCATTTTGATCAACATGGACGCGCAGGCGCCGAATAAGGTGTTCCATGAGTGGGCGGCGTCCGGCGGCTTTGCGCCGGAGGTCACCGCTATCCGTCCGGAGTTCGTCTACGGTGCTTCCCGGTTGGACTTTTGCTTGGAAACGCCCCGTGGACCGCATCTGGTGGAGGTCAAGGGCGTCACACTGGAGGAAAACGGAAACGCCCTGTTCCCGGACGCCCCCACGGAGCGGGGCGTCAAGCACATCCGGGAGCTGCAGCGGGCTGCGGCGGATGGGCTTGACGCGACACTCTTTTTTGTGATACAAATAAAAGATATTGCCAGTGTCGCCCCCAATGACGCAACACAGCCCGACTTCGGCTCCGCCCTGCGGGACGCGGCGGCCCATGGGGTGCGGGTGCTGGCCTATGACTGTGATGTGGCACCGGACTGCCTTAAAATTCGCAGAGAAGTTCCGGTGATCCTGTAGGAGGCTTACATCAGTATGGGTTTTCTTGAGCTGTTCCTCATCGGCGTGGGACTGTCGATGGACGCCTTCGCCGTAGCGATCTGTCAGGGCCTGTCCATGACGAGGATCAAATGGGGCCATGCCTTGACGGTGGGATTGTATTTCGGCGGCTTTCAGGCGCTTATGCCGTTTATCGGCTGGATGCTGGGCTCTCAGTTCGCGGCCCGAATCCAGAGCTTTGACCACTGGGTCGCCTTCATCCTGCTGATGCTCATCGGCGGCAATATGCTGCGGGAGGCTCTCTCCGGCGAGGAGGACGAGGCCGAGGACGCCGCCATCGGCGCGGGTCTGGACCACAAGAAACTTTTTCTCATGGCTATCGCTACCAGCATTGATGCTCTGGCAATCGGAATTACTTTCGCGTTTCTTGATACCGCCATTTTGCCTGCCTGCGGCATCATCGGCACCACCACGTTCTGCATTTCCGTTGCGGGTGTGGCGGTGGGCTGCTGGTTCGGTGCCCGGTACAAAAAGCGGGCGGAGTTGACCGGCGGCGTGATCTTGATGCTGCTGGGCGTTAAAATCCTGCTGGAGCATTTGGGACTTATCGGCTTTTAAGTCCTGCGGGCCTGTACGGAACAGAATAATACAAAGGAGAATAGAGTATGAAGGCACCCAAGAGCATCTGCCTTTTGAACGATTCTTTCCCGCCGCTGATCGACGGCGTGGCCAATACCGTTGTCAACTACGCCCAGGAGCTGACAAAGCTGGGAGACCGAGCCATCGTGGTGACACCGGAGCACCCGGAGGCTGATGACAGCCGGTTTTCGTTCCCGGTCGTACGCTACCCCAGTGTGGATACCCGGCGGCTGTTCGGGTATCTTGCGGGTTATCCCTTTTCCCCGGAAACGCTGCGGCGGCTGAAAAGCGAAAAGGTCGATCTGTTGCACAGCCATTGCCCGGTGATGTCCACCATTTTGGCCCGGTCCATCCGGGAGGTGGTGGACGCACCGCTGGTGTTTACATATCACACAAAATTCGATGTGGATGTGGCTAAGCTCATCCGGGGCAGACTGCTGCAGGAGAGCGCGCTGTATCTTCTGGCGGCCAATATTTCCGCGTGCGACGAGGTATGGGTCGTCAGCCATGGCGCGGGGGAGAACCTGCGCTCCATCGGCTATCAGGGCGATTATCATGTCATGGAAAACGGCGTGGATATGCCACGGGGCCGGGTCAGCGAGGCGGACATTGCCGCTGCCACCGCAGGGTATGACCTGCCGGAGGGCGTGCCGGTATTTTTGTTCGTGGGCCGCATGATGTGGTACAAGGGCCTTAGAATCATTCTGGACGCGCTGCGGCTGCTTGCGGCCGGAGGGGAGGATTTCCGCATGGTGTTTATCGGCAACGGCGCCGACGCGTCAGAGGTGCAGGAATACGCAAAGCCGCTGGGCAATAAGTGCATTTTCACCGGGGCCATCTCTCAGCGGGAGACGCTGCGGGCGTGGTACTGCCGGGCGGACCTGTTTTTGTTCCCCTCCAGCTATGATACCAACGGCCTTGTGGTCCGTGAGGCGGCGGCCAGCGACCTTGCGGCGGTGCTCATCAAGGAGAGCTGCGCCGCCGAGGGCGTAGTAGACGGTGAAACAGGCTTTTTGATTGAGGAAAATGCCGGTGCCATGGCGTCCAAGCTGCAGGCAATCTGCCGGACGCCGGAATGCATGGCCGAGGTAGGCCGACAGGCCGGTGAGCGGCTGTACCTCTCGTGGGCGGATGCCGTAAAGCGGGCCGAGGACCGCTACGGCATCGTGATGGAGAACTACCGCATGGGGCGGTACGATGAGCACCACAAGCCGATGGATGGCTTTTTGAACGCGCAGGGGACTATGATGGAAACGCTGGCCCGGCTCCGCAATCTGGGAGATGGTCTGGCGGAGCGCTCCCGGGAGGGCTGGGAGGAGCATAAGGGGGAATATGAGGAGCGCCGGGAGGAACGCCGCGAGGAGCGGCGCAGCTTCCGTTCGGAGCTGAAGCAAAAGGGCGAGGCTCTGTGGCAGAAGCTGGACCGGTATCTTTGAGTGCCTGACAGATTTCTCCTAAAAAAGCGGAAATATGGCTGACAAATGGGACGCGGCGTGGTAGAATACACGCGGCGTCCCATTTTTTGGGCGCGGACTGTGAATAATTAGGAGCGTATATGGAAGAACGTAAAAAGCGCCGGGGGGACCGGCGGGACGCATATTGGGTCCGTGATCTGGACGGATTGCACACCATTATGCCGCATCTGATGGACAAGCGCACGGATGCGGAGGTCTATGTCAATATGCCCTTTGATGTAACGGAAACACTGCGGTACATTGAGGGGAAAAACCAGCATGAGGAGGAATACCGGGCAACGCTGTTCCACTGCATTCTCATGGCTGTTGCCAAAACCGTGTATTTCCGTCCGGATTTGAACCGCTATATCTCCGGCCGCAGATACTACCAGCGCTATGACATCACGCTGGGCTTTGTGGCGAAGAAGCGGTTTGAGGACCACAGCGAGGAGCGGCTGGTGGTGGCGACAGCGCCGGAGGACTGGACGCTGACCGCCGTGACGCATCAGGTGGTAGGCAAGGTGCATCAGGCACGGACAGAGAAAAGCGGCGGTGCCAACGGGGCCATGGATATCTTAAAGCATCTGCCCCGGTGGTTTTTGATGCTGTTTTTCCAGATTTTAAAAATTTTGGACTTTTACGGGAAAGTGCCGGATGAGCTCCGGGAGGACGATCCCAACTTTGCCAGCGTGTTCCTTACGAACTTAGGCAGCATCCGCTGTCCCAGCGTGTACCACCACCTGAATAATTATGGAACCAATTCCATCATGATCGCCATCGGCACGCTCCGCAAGGAGGAAAAGATCGCCCCGGACGGTTCCCGCAGTGTGCGGGATATGGTGGACATCGGTATCACGCTGGACGAACGGGTGGCGGATGGTTTTTATTTTGGACGTTCTTTGAAGCTGGTGCAGTATTTGCTGGCAAATCCGGAGCTGCTGGAAAAACCCTTGAAGGAGGCTGTTGATTTTGAGTGTTGAAGCGACAAAGGCAAAGGCGCCGTGGCTGGCGTTTTACGGCGTGGTGCCGGAGCACCTGCAATATCCCGACTGTACGATGTATGAGGCGGTGGAGCGCTGCGCGCAGAAGTACCCGAGCTATCCTGCCTATGTGTTTATGGGCCGGAAGACCAGCTACCGTGCGCTGGTGGCGGAGATCAACCTCTGTGCCCGTGCGCTGAAGGCCATCGGCGTCCGCCCCGGCGATAAAATCACCATGGCCATGCCGAACTGCCCGCAGGCAGTCACCATGTTCTACGCCATCAATCTTGTGGGCGCCACGGCCAATATGATTCATCCCCTCTCCAGTGAGAATGAGATCGAGTTTTACCTCAAGGAGTCCGGCTCTCTCTTTGCAGTGACGCTGGACCAGTTCTACCATAAATTTGAGGCCATCCGCCAGAACGTGACGCTGGACAATATCATTCTGGCCTCCATCCCGGACGCCCTGTCCCGGCCGGTGCGGGTGGGCTATATGCTCACTGAGGGCCGCAAGCAGGCCCGTATCCCCAAGGACGCGCCGGTGCTGCGGTGGCACGAGTTTCTGCGCCGTGGCCTGGCGTACCACTGGAGGTATAAGGCGGAGAAAAAAGCACAAGATGAGGCGGTGATTCTCTACTCCGGCGGCACCACCGGCGTGACAAAGGGAATCCAGCTCACCAATCTGAACTTCAACGCGCTGGGCGCACAGATCATCGCCACCAATCCCATGTTCCGTCCCGGCGATAAAATGCTGGCGGTGATGCCGATGTTCCACGGATTCGGACTGGGTGTGTCCATCCACTCCATGCTGGTCAACGGCGGCTGCTGCATCCTTGTGCCCCGGTTCACGCCGGACAGCTATGCAAAGCTGCTGTTAAAATACCGCTGCAACCTCATTGCCGGTGTACCGACGCTCTATGAGGCGCTGCTGCGGCTGCCGAAAATGAAAAACGCCGATTTGAGCTGCCTCAAGGGCGTCTACTCCGGCGGCGACAGCCTTTCCGTGGAGCTGAAGAAGCGGTTCGATAAATTCCTCTTTGACCACCACGCCACCATTCAGGTGCGGGAGGGCTACGGCTTGACGGAGTGCGTCACCGCCTCCTGCCTGACGCCGTATCACATCTCCCGGGAGGGGTCCATCGGCATCCCGTTCCCGGATACCTACTATAAGATCGTGGAGCACGGCACCCAGAATGAGGTGCCCTACGGCACGGATGGCGAAATCTGCCTTGCCGGTCCCACAGTGATGATGGGCTATCTCCATCACCCGGAGGAGACCGCCGCAACGCTCCAGACCCATGCCGATGGATTGACATGGGTACACACCGGTGATCTGGGGTATATGGACAGCGATGGCTTTGTCTATTTCAAGCAGCGTATCAAGCGTATGATCGTCACCAGCGGCTACAATGTGTATCCCTCTCAAATGGAGAATATTCTGGACGCTCATGAGCTGGTGCAGATGAGCTGTGTCATCGGCGTGCCGGACAAGCTGAAAATGCAGAAGGTGAAAGCCTTCGTTATGCTGAAGCCCGGCGTCCCAGCCAACGAGGAAACACGGGACGTGCTCATGGCCTATCTTAAGAAAAATGTGGCGAAGTACGCCATGCCCTATGATATCGAATTCCGGGCGGAGCTTCCGAAAACGCTGGTGGGTAAGGTGGCCTACCGGGTGCTGGAGGAGGAAGAGCTGAAAAAGCTGGCTGCCGCGGCGGACCCCACTGAGGCCAAAGCGGAATAAAAAGCAAAAATCCCGGCCCTGCTGATTTTTTCAGCGGGGCCGGGATTTTATATAAGGAAAGCTCAGCCCTCTTGACCAGGGACCTTGGGCAGCGTTGCAAAGCTGGCTGCAAGCTCCTCGTCAGTGGGGATGTAGTCCGTCATCTGACCGTTGTGGAACTTCTCATAGGCCACCATATCGAAGTAGCCGGTGCCGGTAAGACCGAACACAATGGTCTTGGCTTCGCCAGTCTCCTTGCACTTCATGGCCTCGTCAATGGCTACCCGGATGGCATGGCTGGACTCCGGTGCGGGAAGGATGCCCTCAATGCGGGCGAACTGCTCCGCCGCCTCAAAGACCTTGGTCTGCTCTACGGAAACGGCCTCCATGTAGCCGTCATGGTAGAGCTGGGAGAGGATGCTGCTCATGCCATGATACCGCAGACCGCCGGCGTGGCTGGGAGAGGGAATGAAGTTGCTGCCGAGGGTGTACATTTTGGCGAGGGGGCACACCATGCCGGTGTCGCAGAAATCGTAGGCAAATTTGCCGCGGGTGAAGCTGGGGCAGGAGGCGGGCTCCACGGCGATGAAGCGGTAGTCCTTCTCGCCCCGGAGCTTTTCGCCCATGAAGGGGGAGATGAGGCCGCCGAGGTTGCTGCCGCCGCCGGCACAGCCGATGATGATGTCCGGCACGATGTTGTACTTATCCAGCGCCGCCTTGGTCTCAAGGCCGATAATGCTCTGGTGCAGCAGCACCTGATTGAGCACGCTGCCCAGCACATAGCGGTAGCCGGGGGTGGAGGTGGCAACCTCCACGGCCTCGGAAATGGCGCAGCCAAGAGAGCCGGTGGTGCCGGGATGCTCCTGCAGAATTTTCCGGCCGATGGCGGTGGTCTCAGAGGGGGAGGGGGTCACGGAGGCGCCGTAGGTCCGCATGACCTCCCGGCGGAAGGGCTTTTGCTCGTAGCTGACCTTCACCATGAACACCTTGCAGTCCAGCCCCAGATACGCGCAGGCCATGGACAGGGCCGTGCCCCACTGACCAGCACCGGTCTCGGTGGTGACGCCCTTGAGCCCCTGCTGCTTGGCGTAATAGGCCTGCGCGATGGCGGAGTTCAGCTTGTGGGAGCCGGAGGTGTTGTTGCCCTCGAATTTGTAGTAAATTTTAGCAGGGGTCCCAAGCGCCTTTTCCAAGCAGTAGGCCCGGACAAGGGGAGAGGGACGGTACATTTTGTAGAAGTCCAGAATTTCCTTGGGGATGGGGATTTCCCGGTCATCGTTGTCCAGCTCCTGGCGAATCAGCTCATCGCAGAATACCGGGCGCAGATCGTCAAAGCTCATGGGCTTTCCGGTGCCGGGGTTCAGCAGAGGAGCGGGCTTGACCTTCATATCCGCCCGGACATTGTACCATGCCTTGGGCATCTCATCTTCAGAGAGGTAAATCTTGTAGGGAATGTTGTTCTTTTCGGCTGCCATAGTGCGTTCTCCTTTCATAACTCGTAACGGGTCCGGGCGGAGAAGGCATCAAAAAAAGACCTCCATCCACAAAAGGACCTCATGAATAGGTTCTTTTGGGACAAAAGTCTGAAACTTCTGCGGTGCCACCCAAATTGACGATAAACGTCCGCTCGGCGATGTGCCAACACACATCCTTCCTTGGTAACGGGGGAAAAGCCCGTCGGTGCCTACTAAGCTGTGCTGTTCGGCCCGCCCTCCACGGTCCATTCCACAGATACCCTCCCGCTGCCCTCTCACTGCCGGCAGCTCGCTGCGGGGAACGCACTTCTGTGTACTTACTCCGTGTCATCGGTTTTGCTTTGAACTTGAGCGCAGTTTACGCCTGACGCGGACATTTGTCAAGACTGATTTTGCAAGTTTATCCAAAAAACAGAATTTTTTAAAGGATATAAGAAAAATAATGAATAAAGTGCACAAGAATAGAGGCGGAAAACAGGTCAGCTCTGTCTGCTTTTTCTCTGGACAATCTGTGAGCCGCCCTCTATAATCAGGAACAGAGTGAAAGGAGGCGATGGATATGACCGATCAGGAAATGCTCTGGGAATACGGCGGGGACATTCTGCGTTCGCCTACCATGGCCCGGGAGCGGGAAATTCCTCAGCACGGCAGTACCACCTGCTTCGATCATTCCGTGGCCGTGGCGCTTTGCAGTATCCGTCTGGCCCGAAAATGGGGCTGGGACGTGGATTGGCGCAGTCTGGTTCGCGGTGCGCTGCTCCACGATTATTTTTTGTATAATTGGCGGGAGCACAACGATGACCATAGGCTCCACGGCTTTTACCATGCCCGGAGAGCCATGGAGAATGCAGAGCGGGATTTCGGCTTAAATCCCATTGAGGCGAATATCATCCACCGGCATATGTTCCCTCTGAACCCTACGCCGCCGAAGTATAAGGAGAGCGTAGTGGTCACCTGTGCGGATAAAATCTGCGCCACACGGGAGGTGTGGGACTGTGTGCGGACATCCCCCGCGAGAAAATTCCGCACACTGCTGAGCCGCAAATGATGCCAGCGGCGTTTTGGCGGCATTGCCGGGAGTATTTATAAAGAACCAATAAATAAACGGCATGACCCAAAAGGGGGTCATGCCGTTTATGCTGTTATCGGTTTGCTGTCCGGTGGGAAAATCAGCCCCTTTTAACGGGATGGCGAATCACGGTTTTGCGCTTTTCAGGGGCAACCCTTCTTGCGTCGGATAGATAAATTTCATGATGAAGTCGCTCGGAGCTGAAATCGTTGACAAGACCGTTTTCAGATAGAAATGCGTCCATTTTCGCAACGCTTGCCGGTTCATCGTCATAAGAGCCGAGGTGCATCATCTGAACACACAGCCCCTCGTCTATGGTCATAAATTCCACCGGGGAGCAGTCTAACTTTTTCTTTTTAGACGCCGTCTCCACAGCCCAGTGGACATCTGCCTCCGTCACAAAAGCCGGCAGACGGAGCACGGAAATCCAGTTGAATGCGGATTTATTCGTATAATCCGCGCTGTCCGTGCCCTCCTGCCACCAAAAGCCCTCCAGCGGCGGGACAACATACTCAAAGAAGCCCTCAATCTGATGCTCTGTTTTATAGCTCATTTTCAGGGTATAGGCAACGGAATACAAAATTTCAATCGCCTGTTTGTACGCGCCGCCCTCCTCATTGGGGTCGCCGTGGCCCCGGACAGCGATATAGTTGGCCGGAGGAACGGTAATCAGCTCCGGTACATTTTGGGGCATATAAAGCGCTTTGTATGCCTTCTTGAAATCAAAAGCCATGATGACCTCCACCAATAAAAATCACAGTCTGCGGGTTCGGTACTTTTCAGACAAAAATTGTACCAGCCTTGCTCCCAGCCAGCCTGCCAGCGCGCCGACTGCGGCACCGCCCAGTACATCGGTGGGCCAGTGAGCGTAAAGGTACAACCGGGAGAAGGCGATGAGAAGCGCCAGCACCAGCGCGGGCCTCCAGAGGCTGCTTCCCGCCCGGTTCAGTGCCAGCATGGCGGCAAAGGACGCCGCCGTATGCCCGGAGGGGAACGAGGCATCTGTAGGCGGTGCAATCAGCAGCGACACCGCCGGATTGACTGCAAAGGGCCGTATCCGGCCGATCATGGGCTTGAGTTCCGTAGCTTGTTTACGTAGTATTGCATCGTCTTTCACCATAACAGCTTCAATACCTTGTTCCAAATAGGACTGTA
>ENA-UPXC01001844-UPXC01001844.1-human-gut-metagenome-genome-assembly--contig:-NODE-1844-length-27589-cov-4.808738_pt1 | contig 27589 bp, 20 predicted proteins | sample MGYA00250047_ERZ773371 | MGnify/ENA primary metagenome ERZ773371 (study PRJEB29103, sample SAMN06111975) | human gut metagenome | biome: human gut; feature: ankylosing spondylitis patient; material... | reverse complement strand
GTGAAGGAACTGAACCAGCTTAGCGTTTCGTATAACCGGATGCTGGAACGTCTCTCGGCTGCATTTGAGATACAGAGACAATTTACTGCAAATGCAGCCCATGAGCTTCGCACTCCTTTAGCTTTGATGCAGGTGCAGCTTGATCTGTATAATTCCACCCAGCATTCGGGCAGCGATGAAGACACCTTACAGACAATAAAAATGGTTACGGAACAGAACGACAGGCTTGGCAAGATGGTAAAGACACTTCTTGACATGAGCGAGCTTCAGACCGTAGGCCGGGATGATAAAATTATAGTGGATGCTCTTGTTGATGAGGTGCTGGCAGATCTGGAACCTCTTGCACAGGAAAAGAATATCAAACTGATCGGGAAATGTGAAAATATAACGATGGTTGGAAGTGACATTCTTATTTACAGGCTGGTATATAATCTTGTTGAGAATGCTATAAAATATAACCATACAGGAGGGCAGGTTACAGTAACTGCAGACCGAAAGGAAAAACAGGTGCACCTGTCAGTGGCGGATACGGGAAATGGAATTCCTGAGGAGCTTCGGGAACGTGTATTTGAACCTTTCTTCCGGGTGGATAAATCCAGAAGCCGGGCACTTGGCGGCGTAGGGCTTGGACTTGCTCTGGTCCATGAAATTGTGAGAGTGCATGATGGCAGTATTACAGTCAGATCCAATCCGTCTGGAGGGACAATTTTTGATGTGATGTTCGCGCAGTGATCAACGTAAAAGGTCCGCCCCTTCGCTTCAAGCCATGTTGTTTATTTGGCCTGGAGAGAGGGATCGGACCTTTTTATAACCAGAATTTATTTTTTATATAATACTCTGATGGAATTCAGTACACACAGCATAGCGACACCAGTATCGGCAAATACAGCCATCCACATGGAAGCGAACCCGCACAGTCCAAGGATCATAACGGCAATCTTGATCGCCAGAGCAAATACGATGTTCTGCCAGGAGATGGCTACTGCGGATTTGGCAATACGTAAGGCATCCGGGATTGCAGACATGCTGGAAGTCATAAAGACTACATCCGCAGCCTCAATGGCAGCGTCAGCACCGCTTCCCATGGCAGCTCCTACATCCGCACCGGCAAGCACCGGAGCATCGTTGATTCCGTCACCTACGAACATGACGGAAGTGTAGGTCTCACGCAGTTTTTTCAAAGTTGAAAGCTTATCCTGCGGCAGCAGTTTTGCATGTACTTCATCAATGCCAGTCTCTTTTGCAACCGCTTCTGCACTGTTCTGTGCATCACCAGTCAACATGGCGGTCACAATATTCTGCTTTTTGATCGCTGCGATCGCGGATTTTGCGTCTGCCTTGATCGTATCTGAGATCACCAGATATCCGGCATATTCCCCTTCAATGGCAACCAGGACTTCTGTTCCGAATACTTCGTTATTATAAGCAGAAATGTTAATGTTGTGATGCTCCATCAATTTCTTGTTTCCGCAGAGGATCACATTTCCATCCATGACAGCAAGGATACCTTCACCGGCAATCTCTTTTAAAGTAGATGGACGTGTAAGCTCCATGCCTTTTTCTTTGGCAGCGGTTACAATACTGTTTGCAATGGGATGAGTGGATACCTGCTCGCAGCTTGCAGCCAGACGAAGAAGTGTATCCTCGTCGGTATTGCCAACAGTTACGGTCTTCTGCAATACAAAGTTTCCTTCTGTAATGGTTCCGGTTTTGTCCATAACAACAGCTTTGACATCAGCCATAGACTCAAGTGCAACACCACCCTTGAAAAGGATGCCTTTCTTGGAACCTGCTCCAATACCGGAGAAAAACGCCAGCGGAACACTCAATACCAGTGCGCAAGGGCAGCTCATGACCAGGAAAGACAGAGCGGTGTAGATCCAGTAGTTCCAGTCACCACCGGCAACAAGCGGCGGAAGAACAGCAGTTCCCAGTGCCAGGAATACAACGATCGGAGTGTAGACTCTGGAAAACTTGGTAATAAAACGGTCTACCTTCGGCTTGCTTGCCGCAGCATTTTCAACGGAATCCAGAATACGAGTCACCATAGATTCAGAAAGTGGTTTCTGTACCTTCAGTTTTAACTGACCGGAAGTATTGACACAGCCGGACAGGATCTCATCACCGACCGCTACATGAACCGGAACCGGCTCACCAGTGATCGGAGAAGTATCAATACGGCTATCACCTTCTACGACAACACCGTCCAGAGGGATTCTGTCGCCAGGACGAACAAGGATAACATCAGCAACACAGGCATCCTCCGCAGGAATCACACGGATCTCGTCGCCTTCTACCAGATTTACAGTCTCAGGACGCATATCGACCGCATTCATGATCTGAGAACGGCTGCGCTCTACTGCCTTTTCTTCAAAATATTCACCGATACGATAGAACAGCATAACACCGACTGCTTCCGGGTAAGATTTGATGGCAAATGCACCAAGGGTTGCCACACTCATCAGAAAGTTCTCGTCGAAGATCTGTCCTTTGGTCAGGTTGCGGAGTGCGGTAAATACTACTTTCCAGCCAAGAACTGCATAGGCAACTACATAAGCGGCAAGCATCAGCGGACTTGTATATCCTATGTGTTCCAGAACTTCCATAACAATGAAGAGAACAGCACCGATGCCGATGGAGAGAGCAGTCTGCGTCTCTTCGGACATGCCGGACTCTTTTTCTTTCGTTGCTTCAGAACGGGTACGCTCCTTTTCGTGGATCGTTACTTCAGGCTCCATGGCAACACATACCTCACGGATCTTCGGAAGAATACGATCCGGATTCTGCGCAGAGATGCGAAGCTGCTTGGTAGCAAATGTAAGAACTGCCTCGTCCACTTCATCCATTTCATTGATCCGACGCTCCAGCTTGGCTGCACAGTTCGCACAGTCCAGACCTTCGATGATATAGGTCTTGGTACGGATGCCGCCTGCAGGCTGATCTTTCAGAACGACCTTAACTTCGGACTCGATAGAAGAACAGATCTTCTGAATCTGAGGAAGCAGGGCATCATAATCTTCAGCGGTGATACGAAGCTGTTTGGTTGCATAAGTAATGGTAGCTTCTGCTACGCCAGGAAGTTCATTGATCCTGGATTCCATCTTGGCAGCGCAGTTGGCACAACCAAGGTTCTCAAGAATATATACACGTTTTCCGTGAGCCTTCGGAATATCATGTTGGTGATGTTCATGCTCCTCATGATCGTGATCATGTCCGCAACCACAGCCGCATTCGTCATCGTGATGATGATGCTCATGCTCCTCATGGTCGTGATCATGTCCACAGCCGCATTCGTCATCGTGATGATGGTGATGCTCATGCTCCTCGTGATCGTGATCATGTCCGCAACCACAGCCGCATTCGTCATCGTGATGGTGCTCATGCTCCTCGTGATCGTGATCATGTCCACAGCCGCAGCTACATTCGTCATCCTGGTGGAGAAGTAACTCTCTGACCTTCATACTCATATGGAAAATCCTCCTGTTTCATGTCGAATTGAAATAATATTTTTATATAAAAACATTTGAATATATGTTCATATGAAGATAATAGCATAGAAGCAGTGGAGATGCAATAGAAAATGAAAAGTTTTTCCATGTCTTTTGCTTGCCTTTTGGAAAACCATCCCATATACTTACAGACAGTAGAGTTGCCGTGGAAAGAGAGGCAGCATATGAATAGGAAAGATGAGGATAAATTCGTGGATCAGGAAAAGACACAGAAAAAAAATACTATGACGAAGGAATGTATTTTTACGGCACTTCTGATTCTGATGGAGCAGAAGACGTATGAAGAGATCACAATTACAGATATTGCAAAGCGGGCAGGCGTATCACGTATGTCGTATTATCGGCTGTACCGGTCAAAGGATGATATTCTGATCCAGCATTTCAATGAAATATTTGCAGAACTTCTGAACGAAATAAAGAATACAGAAGGAATCAGCAAATATCAGTTTTCATTGTTGATCTTCCAGCAGGCAAAAGAAAATGAGCGTCTTCTGAAGGCAGTCCTTCGGGCAAAGCTCTATGAAATGGTATTGAAATGTTTTATTCAGTATTGCAGTTATTTAGTTGAGAAAATCTTCGGTCAGGATCAAGGACTGGATCCAGTGACGGCAGATTACCTGATCTATGAGGAAGCAGGACGGTTCAGTCTGCTTTTGCTTCGTTGGGTGGAGCGAGGCATGAAGGAAAGTCCGGAGAAGATGGCAAAGATGATGGAACAGATTGAGGTGAACTTAACTAAATAAAGGGAGAGACTGCTAAGAAATCGTAAAGATTGCAAAACAGATAAGGAACAAATGTAACATTAGGTTTTTTGTCTCTTGTGATTTTAACATTCTTATATTATGCTGTTACAGCAGAAATGAAAAGTTACACATGTAACAGCTAGGACGAGGAGGAAAAGACTTGAGAAAGCTGGCAGAACTTATTGTAAATAATCGTAAGCTGTTGATGGTGATCTTTATCGCGGCAGCGATCGGTAGTGCCATCATGTCATCCCATGTGGAAGTCGTACAGGAACTGACAGATTATCTTCCAGAAGACACTGAGACCAGACAGGGAGTTGATCTGATGGACGCTGAGTTCACGACCTTTGGTACGGCAAAGGTTATGATCTCAAATGTAACGTATGAAGAAGCGAAGGATATCGTAGAACAGCTCAAAGACATCAAGGGCGTATCTGCGGTGGACTTTTATGAGGAAAGTGATGAGGACGAGACAGAGATTACAGATGGGGAAGAACTGTCTGATTACTACAAAAATCTGTCCGCACTTCTGAGTATTACTTTTGACACACCGGAAGATGATCCGGAAGCACAGGGTGCAATCAAAGATGTGAGGGAAGCACTGGCCGATTATGATACCTGGTTTTACACGACGGTAGATAAAGATGATAATGCGTCACTGCAGGAAGATATCAAGGTCATTCTGGTGATCGCTGTATTTATTATTATAGCTGTTCTGTGGTTTACATCAGGAACCTATATGGAGATTGCTATTTTCATGCTTGTATTTGCCATGGCGGCACTCCTGAATATGGGTACCAACTTTATATTCGGAAAGATTTCTTTTGTTACCAATGCAGTAGCATCCATTTTGCAGCTTGCTATGGCAATTGATTATGCGATTATTCTGTTCCACCGTTTTATGGAAGAAAAGGCGCATACGGATACGAAGGAAGCGTTGATCCGGGCACTGGAAAAAGGCATTGTGGAGATCTCTTCCAGTTCTCTGACAACCATGTCTGGTATGGTGGCTCTGATGTTTATGCATTTTGGTATCGGACTGGATCTGGGTCGTGTCATGGTAAAAGCCATTCTGCTAAGTATGCTTTCTGTATTCGGATTTATGCCGGGACTGATTATGATGTTCAATCGTCAGATCGATAATACAATGCATAAAAGTTTTGTGCCGAAGATCGAGTTCTGGGGAAAAATTGTTGTTGCTGTCAGAAAATTCACGGTACCAGTATTTGTTGTAATGATTTTCGTGTGCGGATATCTGTCTAATACCAGTACCTATGCTTATGACCAGAGTTCCGTGGAATCTGCAAAGATGAATGAATATATGACATCCAAGCGGGAGATTTCCAAGAATTTTGATCTGGATAATCTGATGGCTATTGTAGTTCCGGCAGGAGATTATGACAGCGAGGCTGCGATTCTGTCGGAGATTCAGGAAATCGACAATGTGGCATCTGCTACAGGTCTTGCCAATGTTACGGTAGATGATGATGAGCAGTATGTACTGACAGACAGACTGACTCCTCAGGAGCTGGCAGACGTTACAGATATGGATATTGATACGATCCGTCTTTTGTATCGGTTCTATGCATGGAAGGAAGAGAAATACGGTGCATTTCTAAATTCCATTGATGAGTTCAAGATTCCGCTGATCTCTATGGTTGATTTTATCTATGGAGAGGAAGAAAACGAGACCTTTGATTTTGACGAGGATCTGTCACAGGATATTAAAGATATGCACAAGACCCTGTCTGATGCGAGAGAACAGCTGGAGGGAGATAACTACCATCGCATGCTGTTTACAATCTCCGGACCGGTGGAAGGAGAGGAGACCTTTGCAACGATCGACAAGGTAAGAGATATTGCGCAGAAATATTACCATGAAGTGTATGTAGTGGGAGATTCCACCAGTGACTATGATCTGAGCAAATCTTTTACGCAGGATAATATGATCATCACGATCCTGACAGCAGTGTTTGTGGCCATCATCCTTCTGTTTACATTTAAAAATTATAGTCTGCCGTTGATCCTTGTGGTTACGATTCAGACCAGTATCTTTATCAACTTCACGTTGCCGGCGATCCAGGGAGTACATATGTATTTCTTGAGCTATCTGATCGTCAGCTCCATCCAGATGGGTGCAACGATTGACTATGCGATCGTTATCACAAACCGCTATATTGATTTGCGAAAGACGATCACTGACAAACGCGAGGCAGTGGTCAAGACGCTGGATCAGAGTTTTGCTACGATCATTACATCCGGTTCTATTATGACATCTGCCGGATTCGTAGTTGGTCAGACCACCAGCAACCCGGTTATTGCCTCATTGGGAACGACTCTTGGAAAAGGAACACTGACCTCTATTGTTCTGGTTATGTTGATCCTGCCGCAGCTTCTCTATATGTTTGACGGTATCATTGCCAAGACTTATTACAAGAGCAAGCTGTCACTGGAAAACTTAAGTAAATTAAGAGCAGAAGCAGCTGGTGAGGAGGGACAGAAAGCATGAAAAAGATAATGAAATGGATGCATCGAGGCGGAGCCCTTCTTCTGATCGCCGCTATGTTATTTACACAGTCAGGAATTGTATCGCTGGCAGAGGAAACCGGCTCTGTGATCACTATCGCATCAGCAGAGGATCTGGTCCTGTTGGCAGACAGTGGTAAGACAGAGAATTTTTCCACCGGAAAGACTTTTGTGATGACAGAAGATATTGATCTGTCTGAGTATGAAAACCTGTTTATCCCGATCATGGATGGTACCTTCGACGGCGGCGGGCATACGATCACGGGCATCCGTCTTCAGGAAGAAATGTCCGATTATGGATTCTTCCGTTATGTAGGACCAAATGGAACTGTTGCAAACCTGACGGTAGAGGCAACGGTGACCAGTGGGGAAGATCAGGAAAACATCGGTATCATTGCTGGGGATAATAAAGGAACGATCCGTGGCTGCACCAGCCGCGGTACATTGAACGGACAGACCAATGTAGGTGGTATTGCCGGCAAAAATGAAACGACAGGAACCATTTCCCGTTGTGCCAATGAAGCAGAAGTGGACGGTAAACAGGCAACCGGCGGCATTATCGGCTACAATGAAGGAACCGTCAGTGATTGTACCAATAGCGGAAAAGTCAATACCAATCAGAAAGTGGTAAAGAGTACCACCAACGGAGAGGGAAGCATCAATATTTCGATTCCCAATGCGGTGACTGGTATGACAGCAGATGACCGTGCCAACGACACAGGTGGTATTGCGGGATATTCTGAAGGAAGTATAACATATTGTAAAAATGAAGCTACTATCGGACACGAACGTCTGGGATCTGCTACCGGCGGTGTGGTAGGACGTCAGAAGGGAAGCCTTGCTTACTCTGACAACAGCGGCGTTGTCTATGGACATAAGGATGTAGGCGGAATCGTAGGTGTGTTTGTACCTTACGAAACAGGTTCTTATGATCGCGATTATGAGCAGGAACTGAAGGATGAGCTGGATAATTTAAGCAGTCTGATGGATCAGCTGTCAGATGTGGGAGATGGTATGGGCAATCATCTGTCCGACAACGTGGACGTATTGAGAGAACAGCTCAAATCCCTGAAGAATTCTGTCCGGATCTATTTTGATGATTACAGCGATATGGCATCTGACGGAAAAGACTCCATTGATAAAAATGTGGGTGAGATGAAGGATTCCATCAATCGGATGACTAATCGGATCAATATACAGCAGATTACAGATGCTATGACTCAGATTTCCCAAGATCTGGATAAGATGCAGAAGATCATGGATCAGCTTAAACCCTTGCTTGAGCAAGAACTTGGGGATATGAAAGATAAGCTGGACAGCTATCAGCAGCAGATCGAACAGTTGAAGAGCACATTGAAGAATCTGAAAGACTGGATCGATAAATTGCCTGAAGATGGATCAGGTGGCAGTGGCGATGGAAGCGGCAGTGGCAGTGATGGAACCGGAGATGGAAGCGGAACCGGCACAGGAACCGAAGACGGAAGCAGCAGTGGCAGTGGAACAGACACTGGCTCTGGTGGAGGAACCGATGATGCCGATAAGAAAGGCACGACAGGTGGCAGCGGAACTGATATCGGTTCTGAGAACAATGCTGCTGGCAGAAATGACAGTGGAAGCGGAACCAGCAATGGCTCTGGTGGCGAAACCAATGATGCCGATAAGAAAGACACAACAGGTGGTAGCGGAACCGGCACTGGCATTGGTGGAGGAACCGATGATGCCGATAAGAAAGGTACAACAGGTGACAGCAGTGAATCCAACGGAGGTTCTGGCAGCAAGACCACACAGGGCAGCGATGATTCTTCACAGGCATCTACTGGAAAGATGACAGATGTATCCTATACTGTAGTGACCAGCACAACACCAGCACCTGGTGAAGGCGGTTCAGATGAGGGCAATGGAGGCAGCGCCGGAGACGGCAATGGTGGAGATGCAGGATCAAATCTGACGCCAGAAGAGCAGGAAGCACTTCGACAGGCATTGCAGCGACTGGCAGAACTTAATGCGGATATTCAGAAACGGATGGGAGACATCACCAATGCAATGGGACAGCTTTCCGGAGTAGCTTCCGATATGAAATCAACTGTCAACAGTCTGAACAAGATGACTCATGATCTCGGAAAGATTGCAGATGATTTCGAGGATGAATTTGACACTATGACCAACGATCTTCGCCAGAAGAGTGATCGTGTCTATGATACCTTCAAGGCAACCGGAGATCAGCTGGACAGCGACTGGGATCAGATGAGTAATTGTCTGGATCGGGTAAAGAGTCAGTTCGACAACATTCGTGGAACCATTTCCGATGCATTTGATGAGCTGAAAGACCGGATCGAGGATGGAAGTGTCTATGTGGATATATCCGAACTGGCAGACAGTATGACGGGAGACGGAAAGGTTATCGGATGTGACAATTCCGGCGAAATCTATGCGGACAGCCAGGGAGGCGGTATTATTGGAAGTATCTCCATGGAGACCGTGAAAAATGCTGGCAAAAAGATTCTGGATCTTGGATTCGGAGACAATGATGACGATGATGAAGACGAGGATGATGACAGCAGCAGTATTACCCGTCATGTGATGGCAGCTGTATTTATGTCTGCAAATACCGGAAGCGTAACTGTGAAAGGCAGTTACGCAGGCGGAGTGGTTGGCAGAGCAGAGTATGGTCTGATCAATTCCTGTGAGAATTACGGAGATATTCTGGCAGACGGCGGTAACTATGCAGGTGGCATTGCAGGACGTTCTGATCTGCTGATCAAAGACTGCTACACCTTAAGCGGTGTGAGCGGAGACGGATACGTAGGCGGTGTGGCAGGACGCGCAGAAGATGTGACTGGCTGTTATGTATGCTCGTACCTGGATCTGGACAGTTATGTACAGTCCACCGGAGCTGTGGCAGGAAAAGCAAAGGGTATCATCAGCGACAACTATTTTGTGGATAACGGATATGGAGCTGTGGATGGCGTGACCAGAGAGGCAGAGGCTGTTCCTATGGATTATGCGTCCTTGCTGGATCTGAAAACCATGCCGGAGAACTTTCAGAAGTTCACGATCCGTTTTATGGACGGGGATGATGTAATCTGGCAGAACACATACTCTTATGGAGACGTGCTGACAGAAGATGAGTATCCAAAGCTTCCGGATGCAGGAGATGGGTATGTGTACTGGGAGAAGAAAGATGTAAGCCCGATTCACCGGAACATCACCGTGCATGCAGTATACAGAGCTTATATGCCATCACTTGGATCAGCCGGAGATGGCAGTGATCCGGTCCTGTTTGGAGGAAACTTCTATCCTGATACTACTCTGATGGTCAGAGATGCCACAGATGAGGAAGCAAAGCAGGTATCTCAGAATTTTGATACGTTCAACTGGATGTATCACTATTATGTGAAACATATTTACCGGTATGAACTGAATCAGGAAGAAGAGTTGGATACGCAGGCAATGGTGAGAGTTGTGCATAATTCGACTCTGGCAGACTGCATTGTGAGCATGGATGATTCTTTCCAGGCGCTGGATGAGGTACAGAAGGCGGAAAAAGTGGGAAGTTATCTGTCTGTAGATACAACCATTGCTAAGAGCGGCTATATCGTAGTACTGGATCGGATAGATACCTGGATGAGCATTGTACTTGGTATTTTAGGACTGATTCTTCTGGGATTGCTCATGTTTGGTATGTATAAGCTCAGACTCAGACGTCTGGCCCGTGCGGCGAAGAAAGCAGAGCAGAAGTCAGCAGAGACAGAGCCGGTATCAGATATCAGCGAAGTACCAGAACTTACAGAGCCTGATAAAACAGAACACACACATGAAGAATAAATACAGATAAGAGAGACTGCGGTTTCATAGAGGAATCTATGGGATCGCAGTTTTTTTAGTTACAGTTTACTTGTGTAATCATATAGGCTTGCCTTTTGGAAATCATCCTGCTATGATAATTTATAGGCAGTATGCAGAATCTATCGGTGAAAAGACATGATTCTGGATCATTGCAAATACAGGGGAAATGAGAAAGTAAAATGAAAAAAGTACTGAAGATAACGGCTATCGTGGCAGCAGCACTGTTCCTGACAGTTTACGGAGTGGGATGCTGGTATTTTTATACCCATTATTTTTATGGAACGAAGATCGACGGAGTGATCTATGGGTGCATGACGCCGGAAGAGGTGGCGGCGGATGTGATCGCACGACAGCAGAATTACAGTCTGACGATCCAGGGAAGATATGAGATGGAGGAAGTGCGGACCGGAAAAGAGCTGGGGGCATCTATTGATCCGCTTGAAGAGCTGAAGGCAGATCTGCACAGACAGCGTCCCTGGATGTGGCCGGTCAGCTTTTTTGAGACTTTTGAGGATGAACTGACAGACAGTATTCAGATCGACGAGGAGACATTTACCGCACAAGTAGATGCCATGAGTTTCTTCCAGACGGGAAATCAGATCGCTCCGGTGGATGCGAAGCTGTCCGATTACCTTCCAGAGAAAAAGGGATACGAGGTGCTCACAGAAGTAGAAGGAAGTATGATCCATAAGGAAGATGCGGTAGAAGCGATCCGGAAAGCAGTAACGACCCGACAGGCTGAGCTTGATCTGACCGGAGCTGAATATTATGAAGAACCGAAGATCTTTTCTGACGATGAGCGACTCAACAAAGAAGCAGAAGAATTGAATGCCTATACCAACCTGACATTTTCCTATGATATGCATGGGGTTCCGGTAACGGTAGACGGAGATCAGATCCATGAGTGGCTGATACGTGCAGCAGATGGAACGGTAACAGTGGATGAAGAACTGGCAAAGGCTTATGTGAAAGAGCTGGCAGATACCTATAACACCTATGGAAAAGTCCGCATTTTTAAGACGGTAAGCGGTGTGGAGAAAAAGCTGAAGAGCGGTGCTTACGGATGGAAAATGGACGTGGAAGCAGAGCAGGAAGCCCTTCTTACCATGCTTGCGGATAAAAAAAGTGTCGCCCATACTCCACAGTGGACCAAAGAGGGTTATGTAACAGGAGAAAATGACATAGGCAGCACGTATGTGGAGATCGACTTAAGTGCCCAGCATCTGTATTTTATCAAAGACGGAAGCGTGATCATGGAAAGCCCGCTGGTATCAGGCAATATGTCCAGAGGCTGGGGCACACCGGGTGGTGTCTTTGGACTGACCTATAAGACAAGAAATGCGGTACTCAGAGGCGCAGACTATGCAACACCTGTCAGTTACTGGATGCCATTTAACGGGAATATCGGTATGCATGATGCCGGTTGGAGAGGCAGTTTTGGTGGAACTATATACCAGACCAACGGATCCCATGGATGCGTGAACCTGCCACCTAATAAGGCAAAAGAAATATATGGTTATGTAGAAAAAAACATGCCGGTCGTTTGCTATTATTAAAAAAGTGTGATACACTTGTTTTATCGTGGGCATTACGATACGTCCGGGAAATATATTACAATTTCAGAGAGGTAGAAGGACATGAAGATTTTAGTAACTGGGGGAGCAGGCTATATTGGAAGTCATACCTGCGTAGAACTTCTGAACAGTGGATATGAAGTAGTTGTTATGGATAACCTTTATAATGCAAGCGCAAAGGCACTGGACCGCGTACAGCAGATCACCGGAAAAACGCTTACATTTTATGAGGCAGATATGCTGGATCAGCCGGCAATGGATAAGATTTTTGAAGCAGAGAAGCCGGATGCAGTCATCCATTTTGCAGGATACAAGGCAGTTGGAGAGTCTGTGGTAAAGCCGATTGAATATTATCATAATAATATGACAGGAACATTGCTCCTGTGTGATACCATGAGAAAACATGGTGTAAAAAACATTATTTTCAGTTCTTCTGCTACAGTATATGGAGATCCTCTGGAGATCCCGATCACAGAAGAATGCCCGAAACAGAGTCCGACCAACCCTTATGGTCAGACCAAGACTATGCTGGAGCAGGTGCTGATGGACATCCATCGTGCAGATCCAGAGTGGAATGTAACCCTGCTTCGTTATTTCAATCCGATCGGAGCACACAAATCAGGACTGATCGGTGAAGATCCCAAGGGTATTCCGAACAACTTGCTTCCGTATGTGGCACAGGTAGCCATCGGCAAGCTGAAATGTGTGGGTGTATTTGGAAATGATTATGATACTCCGGATGGAACCGGCGTACGTGATTACATTCATGTGGTAGACCTGGCAAGAGGTCATGTAAAAGCAATCGAGAAGTTCAAAGAGAATAAAGGTGTGCTGATCTACAACCTGGGTACCGGGAACGGATACAGTGTACTTCAGGTTATTGAAGCGTTTGGCAAGGCATGCGGCAAGAAGATTCCGTATGAGATCAAACCGCGTCGTGCAGGCGATATTGCAACCTGCTACTGTGATCCGTCTAAAGCAAAGAGAGAGCTTGGCTGGGAAGCAGAGTACGGTATTGATGAGATGTGTGCTGATTCCTGGAAATGGCAGACCCAGAATCCGAACGGATATAACGATCCGGAATAAGTTCGGTACGGGAGAAACAAGGAATGAAACTGGTGTTGGTATGTTATTCCGGCAGTTCGGCCAGTATTTTAAGGGACAGAATGCTTGCCTGGGCGAGAGCCAATCTGCTGGATGTGGAGATTATTGTATCATCATTGGCTGGACTGGATGAAGATAAAGAGGATGCGGATATTGTCCTTGTGGGACCGCAGGTGCGTTGTGCACTGGCAAGCGTAAGAGAGCGGGTACCGGAGAGGATTCCGGTCATGGCAGTGGATACCAGAGATTATGGTATGGCAAAGGGAGACCGTGTCATGCAGGCAGCGCTGGATGAGATCCGGCAGTACAAGGAACATAAGATTCATATGGAGTAGGGTGAAAAGCAGGAATCCTCAGCAATGCAGGACGCCTGCTTTTTTCCCCGGAAATTAGAAAAGGAGTATTGACAGATGGCAAAAGGCAACACATATGATGCGGACAGTATTTCCGTTCTGGAAGGACTGGAAGCGGTACGAAAACGGCCTGGCATGTACATTGGAAGCGTTTCCACAAAAGGATTGAATCATCTGATCTATGAGATCGTAGATAACTCAGTGGATGAGCATCTGGCAGGATATTGTACCCAGATTGAAGTGTATCTGGAAAAAGATGGTTCCTGTACGGTCACAGATAATGGACGTGGTATTCCAGTTGGAATGCATGCAAAGGGAATGTCTGCGGAGCGACTGGTATTTACCACACTGCATGCAGGTGGAAAGTTTGATGATTCTGCATATAAGACCAGCGGAGGACTTCACGGAGTAGGTTCTTCTGTTGTAAATGCGCTGTCCACCTGGCTGGATATAGAGGTGTACAGAGACGGATATGTACATCATGACCACTACGAGAGGGGCAATCCAACCGTTGAACTGGAACATGGACTGCTTCCTACGCTTGGCAAGACCAGAAAGACGGGAACGAAGATCCGTTTTCTGCCCGATCCGGAGATCTTTGAGAAGACCCGCTTCAAGGCAGAAGAGGTCAAGAGTCGTATGCATGAAACTGCATATCTGAACCCGAATCTGACCATCATCTTTGAAGACCGCCGTGGCAGTGAAGTGGAGCGTATTGAATACCATGAGCCGGACGGGCTGGTAGGATTCGTAAAAGATCTGAATAAATCGCAGGAAACACTCCATGAGGTGGTGTATTTTCAGGGGGAAAGCGAAGGGATTACCGTAGAAGTGGCTTTTCAGTATGTAAATGAATTTCATGAGAACGTACTGGGGTTCTGCAACAATATTTATAATGCGGAAGGTGGTACTCATATTACGGGATTCAAGACAGTATTTACCACGGTGATCAACTCCTATGCCCGGGAACTGGGAATCCTCAAAGAAAAAGATGCGAATTTTACAGGTGCAGATGTACGAAATGGAATGACAGCAGTCATCTCCATCAAACATCCGGATCCGAGATTTGAGGGACAGACAAAGACAAAGCTTGATAACCAGGATGCTTCCAAGGCTACCGCAAAAGTGACCGGTGATGAGATCCAGCGGTATTTTGACCGGAATCTGGAGACGCTGAAGACTGTGATCGGCTGTGCGGAAAAAGCCGCCAAGATCCGAAAATCTGAGGAACGTGCGAAGACCAATCTGCTGACCAAGCAGAAATTCTCTTTTGATTCCAACGGAAAGCTGGCGAACTGTGAGAGCAGGGATGCATCCAAATGTGAGATCTTCATTGTGGAGGGAGATTCCGCAGGCGGTTCTGCCAAGACAGCCAGAAACCGTGCTTATCAGGCAATCCTGCCTATCCGCGGTAAGATTCTGAACGTGGAGAAGGCCAGCATTGATAAAGTCCTTGCCAATGCGGAGATCAAGACGATGATCAACGCGTTCGGATGCGGATTCTCTGAAGGATATGGAAATGATTTTGATATTACAAAGCTTCGCTATGATAAGATCATCATTATGGCCGATGCAGACGTGGACGGTGCCCATATCAGTACGCTGCTGCTGACTTTGTTCTATCGGTTTATGCCGGAACTGATCTACGAGGGACATGTGTACATTGCCATGCCGCCGCTTTATAAAGCCATGCCGGCAAGAGGGAAGGAAGAATACCTTTATGACGACAAGGCATTGGAAAAATACAGAAAGACCCACACGGGATCCTTCACGCTCCAGCGTTATAAAGGTCTTGGAGAAATGGATGCCACCCAGCTGTGGGAGACGACCATGGATCCTGATCACAGACGGCTTCGCCTGGTAGAGATCGAGGATGCCAGACTGGCTTCCTCTGTAACGGAGATGCTGATGGGAACGGAAGTGCCGCCGCGTCGTCAGTTTATCTATGAAAATGCAGTAGACGCAGAGCTGGATGTGTAGGAGGAAAAGCATGAGTGAAGAAATGATCATAAAAACAGAATATTCCGACATCATGCAGAAGTCTTATATTGACTATGCCATGAGCGTTATCGTGGCCCGTGCACTGCCGGATGTGAGGGATGGTCTGAAGCCGGTACAGAGAAGAACTCTCTATGATATGCATGAGCTTGGTATCCGAAGTGATCGCCCTTACCGAAAATGTGCCCGTATCGTTGGCGATACCATGGGTAAATATCATCCTCATGGAGACAGCTCTATCTATGAGGCACTGGTTGTTATGAGCCAGGATTTCAAAAAAGGGCTGCCGCTTATCGACGGACATGGTAACTTTGGTTCCATCGAAGGAGATGGCGCTGCTGCCATGCGATATACGGAGGCGAGACTTCAGAAGGTCAGTGAAGATGTGCTGCTGGCGGATCTGGACAAAAATATCGTGGATTTTGTTCCGAACTTTGATGAGACAGAGAAAGAACCGGGTGTTCTTCCGGCAAGAATCCCTCATCTGCTGATCAACGGCGCAGAGGGTATTGCTGTTGGTATGTCTACCAGCATCCCGCCGCACAATTTGGGTGAGACCATTGATGCCATGAAGGCTTACATGAAAAATCCGCAGATGACAGTGGAGGAGCTCTTGCAGATCATGCCGGGACCGGATTTTCCCACTGGTGGAATTGTGGTCAACAAAGATGAACTGACCGAGATCTACCGCACCGGCGCAGGTAAGATCAAGATCCGTGGCCGTGTGGAAGTGGAAAAATTAAAGGGGGGCAAGGAGCAGCTGGTCATTACAGAGATTCCATATACTATGATCGGTGCTAATATTGGTAAATTCCTCAATGATATCGGTGGGTTGGTGGAATCTAAGACAACTACAGACATTGTGGATATTACCAACCAGTCGTCCAAGGAAGGTATCCGTATTGTACTGGAACTGAAAAAGGGTGCAGATACCGAGCAACTGACCAATATGCTCTATAAGAAGACCCGTCTGGAAGATACCTTTGGTGTAAATATGCTGGCAGTGGCGGATGGAAGACCGGAGACTCTGGGGCTGACCCGGATCTTTGACCATGTGATCGACTTTCAGTTTGAATTGAATACCAGAAAATATAAGACACTTCTGAATAAAGAGCTGGATAAAAAAGAGATTCAGGAAGGTCTCATCAAAGCCTGTGACGTGATCGACCTGATCATCGAAGTGCTGCGTGGAAGCCGGGATCTGAAGATGGCAAAAGCCTGCCTCATGAGTGGTGTTACAGAAGGAATTACATTTAAGTCCGAGAAGTCAAAAGCACAGGCGGCGAAGCTTCGTTTCACAGAGCGCCAGGCAACGGCAATTCTGGAGATGCGTCTCTACAAATTGATCGGTCTGGAGATTGAAGCTCTTATGAAAGAACATGATACCACCATGAAAAACATTGCCCGTTATTCGGAAATCCTCAACAACTATGACGAGATGCTGAAGGTTATCATAGCGGATCTTGACCGTTACAAGAAGGCTTATGCACAACCGAGAAAGACATCCGTAGAAAATGCAGAGGCAGCTGTTTTCGTGGAGAAGAAGATGGAAGAGATGCCTGTGAAATTCCTGATGGATCGATTTGGTTACTGCCGTACCATGGATGTGGCGACTTATGAGAGAAATAAAGAGGCGGCTGATGCGGAGAGCCGTTATGTGCTGACCTGCCGCAATACCGACCGGCTTTGCATTTTCACAGAGAAAGGCAAGCTTCATACGGCTAAGATTGCAGACCTGCCATATGGAAAATTCCGTGATAAGGCATTTCCAATCGATAATTTCAGCAATTTTGACAGTTCCCAGGAGCGCATAATCTGCATTTGCAGTATGGAAGAGCTGCTTATGGGAACCATGCTGTTCGTGACCAAATATGGTATGACAAAGGTGGTCAGCGGTTACGAGTATGATGTGCGCACCAGAACCAGTGCGGCAACCAAATTGAACGAAGATGACGAGGTGTTGTATGCAGGTCTGGTCGGGGATAATACGCAGATCGTACTTCAGTCCGCAGAAGGTGTCTTCCTGAAATTTGCCATTGAGGAGATCCCGGAGAAGAAGAAGGCAGCGATTGGTGTGCGTGCCATGAAGCTGTCAGTCAAAGACAGTCTGGAACAGGTCTATGTGATGACAGATGGTGAAGATAAGATCATCACTTATAAAGAAAAAGAAGTATCTTTACAGAAGCTGAAAAATGGAACCAGAGATCAGAAAGGAACGAAAATACGGGTATGAGTGGAAAATACAGCAATATCAAAGTAGTATCTTTTGACATGGATGGAACCATCCTCAATACAGAGGCAGATCTGGAGGCAGCTGCCAGACGGGCACTGAAACTGGCAGGACTGCCGCCTATGCCGCCAGTTCGGTTTGCTAACTATATTGGAAATGGTGTAAAAGGGATCTACAGGGATCTTTGTCCGGATGCAACTCAGGAAAAACTGGAAGAAGCAGTACGTTATCAGCTGGAGTGGTATCCAGAGCATTGTACGGAACAGACCTGTTTCTATCCGGGAATGTGGGAGACTCTGCAGTGGATGGCTGCCAAAGGAATCCGGCTGGTAATTGTGACCAATAAAGTGGAAACGACTGCAAAGAAGCTGGCAAACCATTTCTGCAGTGACCTTCCTTTTGAAGAAGTCTGGGGAAATGATCAGGATCGCCCCCTGAAACCGGATCCTATAGCCGGAAAACTGCTGTGTGAGACTCTGGGTGTTACCCCGGATCAGGTCATGCATGTAGGTGACGGCGAGACTGATATGCAGTTTGCAAAGAATGCCGGATTCGTGGGTGTCGGTGTGTCATGGGGATATCGTAGCACTGATGTTCTGTGGGAAAGCGGTGCAGATGTGATGATCGATGAGCCGTGGCAGTTATGTGAGCTGCTGGATAGATAATAGATTACATAAGGTAGATGTAAAGGGTGAAAAGCATGAAACTAGGGCTTTTTGCCCTTTTTTATCAAAGATTCTGAAAAAATGAAAATAAAGTGAAACTTTCCGCAAAACCTTAAGGTCTAATAGGTAAAAGAAAGCAGAGAGGAGGAATAATATGAGGGCATCAGACAAAGAGGCGCTGATTCATGAGTGTCTGGTACAGAATTATGAAAAATATTATCGCATGGCATACAGCTATGTGTTTCGGGAGCAGGATGCCATGGATATCGTACAGGAGGCGGCATATCGGGCAATCTTAAAAAGTGATCTTTTGAAACAGTCGGAATACGCAGATACCTGGATCTGCAGGATCGTGATCCATGAGGCACTGCGGTTCCTGAAGAGAAACAAACAGACAGTTTCGGTGGAAGAGGTGCCGGAACAGGGACAGGAAGACAAGATCGAAGATGTGGATCTTCAACGGGCACTGGATAAGCTGGATGAAAAGGAACGAAGCATCGTAGTGCTCCGGTATTTTGAAGAAGAGAAGATTGAGACCATCGGACAGATCATGAACCTGAATGTGAGTACGGTAAAGAGCAAGCTGTACCGGGCAATGGATAAGTTAAAGAAATATATGGAAGCAGGAGGGGTGAATTATGGAAGACTGGAAAAAGGAGTATGACAATATTAAAGTGCCGGAAGAGATGAGAGAAAAACTGGAACAGTCTATTAACAGAGCAAAAAAAGAAAAGAAACGTATGAAAAAAATAACGTTATATAAAACATTTGGAAGCATGGCAGCAGTACTTGCCATCGTGTTGATTCTTCCGAATACCAGCCAGACTGCAGCGGCAGCCATGCAGCAGATCCCATTACTTGGTAATCTGTTCAAAGTGGTGACTGTCCGCGAGTATCAGGTGGATGAGGAGCGCAACAGTGCGAATGTAAAAGTGCCGCAGGTAGAAGTAGCTGCTACGGATGAGAATGCAGACAGTGACACCGTTGAGCAGGCAAAAGTATCCGCAGATGCCATTAATTTTGATATCAACGAAGAGACCAATAAGCTGATCGAAGAGTTCAAAAAGAGCATGGAAAATGAAGAAGGTTATCAGAACATCTACATTGACAGCAACGTGAAGCTGGACACCGACGATCTTTTCTCCCTGGAACTGATCCTCTATCAGGGAGCAGGCAGTGGCTATGAGCAGCATAAACATTATACCGTTGATAAAAAGACCGGAAAAGAACTGTCGCTGAAAGATCTGTGCGGAGATGACTATATTGATACCATCAGCGAAGAAATTAAGACGCAGATGAGAGAACAGATGGCAGCCGATGAAACTGTACAGTACTGGCTGGATGATCCAGAGGTAGAAGAGTGGAATTTTGACAAGATCGCAGAAGACCAGGATTTCTACGTCAATGAAGACGGACACATTGTAGTCTGCTTCAACGAATATGATGTTGCCCCCGGATCTATGGGCTGTGTAGAATTCACCCTGAACGAGACTGTAAATGTGAAGTAGGACACATATAATGAAAATGTTCGTTCAGAAACATTTAAGATTTTTTTAGAAGATTTTCTTCCTGTCTTGTAGTAAAATGAAAGAAAAACGCGTTTATATAGATGTAGATGCATTTACAGGAGGATAAGACATGGTTCTGTTTCTGGCACTTCTGGACACGCAGGAAGAACAGGAAAAGTTCAGGGAGATATACGAGAACTACCGGCATTTTATGTGGTACATTGCCCAACAGAAACTTAAGGATACCCATCTGGCGGAGGATGTAGTGCAGGAAGCTTTTCTGGCACTGACCAGGCATCTGGATAAAGTGGAGGATGCACACAGCCCCAGAACGAAGAAATTTCTTGCAACAATTGTCAGAAGCAAGGCGATCGATCTCATACGGAAGAACAATCCACAGGAGGAATTGACGGATGAACTGCCGGAAGGTAAGGCAGGAAGAGATATTCTGGATCAGCTTCTGGTGAAGGAGAATTATAACAGGCTGATCAGTTGTGTGCTGGAGCTTGACGACAGCTACCGGGTGGTGTTTGAGTACAAGTACCTGTACCGGATGAGTGACGAGGAGATCGCGGATATCCTGGGAATCTCTGCAAAAAATGTGAATGTACGGTATTTTCGTGCCAGAAAAAAACTGCAGGAAATGATCCGAAAGGAGGAAAAAAGCATTGAAGAGGCTTAGGGACGGTGCCCGGACCGAAGGGGAAGAATTATTGACCCGGGTACTGGACGAGTGCCTGGAAGAAGATTTAAGTTTTGTTCCTCATGAACGGGAGATTGCAGGAAAGCATCGGTTTTCACCGGGGTTTGAGGAACAGATGGAAGCTATGATGACAGAAGCAGAACAAAAGATGCAGGAAAAGGAATTAAAGAAGCATTTCCATTTCCAATGGGGACAACTGGCGGCATGTGTTGCAGTGTTTTGTGTATGTGGAGCATTGGCAGGAACTGTGTATCTGCAGCACAGCGGAGGCAAAGGGACCGCGGATACCACGGCAATGATGACAGCAGAAAGTGCAGACGTTGCAGAAGAGAGTGCAGAACTTGAAGTGGCGGAAGATGCTATGGAGGATGCGGCAGATACTGGCGTGGCAGACAGCCTGGAAGCAGAGAAGACAGCAGATGTGGATACTTCAAAGGGCAAGACATATTGTGGGCAGACCATTTATCTGGCAGAGATCCAGGATATGCCGGAGGCACTGGAAAATGTAAACACTCTGGTGAACTGCCCGGTACTGGATGAAGAGAATCCGACGTTGACACTGACCATCGCCAATACGGGAGAGACGTCAACATCTTATCAGATGCCGCCAATTCTGGAAGTGTGGCTGGATGATGGTTGGTATGTGATCCCGACAACCAGTACCGAGAGCAAAGAGCCGACCTGGACACGTCTGGAGGAGAAGATGGCCATGGATGAAGCCATTGATCTGACGCAGTATCAGATCGACTATGGTGCACAGCGGTATCGGATGGTTGTTCGGATCGGAGAGCATATGCTCAGTGCTGAATTTACCTTTGAAGAAGTATTTTCAGAGCAGATGGAGACCCTGGAGGAGATGCGAAAGGAAAGGGAGGAGTAAATGAAAAAGAAAGTATTGGCTTGTGTATTATCAGGAATACTGGCAGTGTCGATCTTTGGCTGTGGAAGCAAATCTATGGTGGCCACAGAAAGTGCAGTGGCGGACAGCGCAGCTTATGATGATATGGCATATGACAGTGGCTATGACACAACGGAAGCGGCATCTGCGGAGGAAGCTGGAAGCGGTGCTGTGACTTCAGAAAATGGAATTGAAGAGGTGCAGGAAACTGATCGAAAGCTGATACGGAATGTGAATCTAAGCCTTCAGACGAAAGAATTTGACACCGTCCTTGAAAATATGAGTCAGAAGGTAAAAGATCTGGGTGGATATATTCAGGATTCTTCTGTGTGGGGCAGCAGCTCGGATTATTCCAGCAGTCGTTCCGCAAGCTACACACTTCGCATTCCGTCTGATAAATTGGATGAATTTATCGACGTGGTGGAGACGCTGGGAAATGTGACCTATAAAAATGAAAGTGTGGATGATGTGACTCTTCGCTATGTGGATGTGGAAAGTCATAAGAAAGCACTGGAGACAGAACAGGAGAGGCTGCTGGCACTGCTGGAGAAGGCAGAAAATGTGGAAGATATCATTACCATTGAAAATCGCCTGTCAGATGTCCGCTATGAACTGGAAAATTACGAAAGCCAGATCCGGTTATTAGACAATCAGATCGATTACAGTACTGTCTATGTGGATATTTCAGAAGTGTCCCGAGTGACTGATACTGGTAAACAGGGCTTCTTTGAGGAAGTAGCTTCCAGATTCAGTGACAGCGTCTATGTAGTACTCATGGGACTGCGTGGATTTGCAATAGGTATCTTAGGCTCCCTTCCAATCCTGGTGGTCTGGGGTGTGATCCTTGCAGTGGTTGTGATCCTGCTTCGGAAATTTGTGTTTAAGAAAAGTAAGAAAAATAAAAAGAACACAGACCAGACGAGCGAAAACCAGCAGTAAACATTGATATAACAGGCTTTCGGGTCATAGAGGCCCGGAAGCTCTTTTTTGTTGCCAACTGCACCGCCAGATGCTATAATACATATAATTGGGTTAAATATCGACTACCGAAAAAAGAAGATAAAGAGGACATTGCACATGGATGTTAGACCGGGAGAACCGGAACGCCTGGGTGTCACGAGGCTTCAAAGGGATCTGAATTTTGCCGCTGCAGTACCGGAAAATCGGGATTGCAGTCTGTTGTTGTATAAAAAAGGCTCTGCCAAGATTGAGCAGGAGATTCCGTTTACAGAAGAGATGCGGTTTGGAGATGTCTGTGCAGTTCGCATCAGTCAGTTTCCAGCAGATACATATGAATATAATTACCAGATCGACGGAAAAGTTGTACAGGATCCTTATGCAGTGCAGCTTACAGGAAGAGAGCACTGGGGAGAAAGACCAGAGGAAGGCAAAGAGGTAAGGTGTGTGCCGGAGACGGGACATTTTTCCTGGAAAGGTGACCGACCGCTGAAGCTTCCTTATGAAGAGTGTATACTGTACACGACGCATGTGAGAGGGTTCACCATGGATCCGTCGGCGAAGGTCCGACACCCAGGAACCTTTGCAGGCATTCGGGAGAAGATTCCCTATTTAAAAGGAATGGGAATCACGCAGCTGGAGCTGATGCCAGTCTATGAGTTTTTTGAATGGTCAGTAGGACCGCCTCAGAAGAAGCATCAGCCGGTGCCGAAGGGATATTTTGATAAGATCAATTACTGGGGATATACACAGGCACAGTACTTTGCACCAAAGACTGCATACAGTGCGTCTGGCAATCCGGTGCAGGAGTTAAAAGAGCTGGTACGGGCACTTCATAAGAATGGAATCGAGCTGATCCTGGAGTTTTATTTTGCAGAGAGAACCAGCCCCAATCTGATCATGGACTGCATCCATTATTGGGTCAAAGAATATCACATAGATGGCGTACATGTGAATTGTGCGGTGGCTCCACTTCGGGCACTGGCGTTGGATCCGGTGTTGTCAAGAACCAAGATCATGAGTGAATATTTCCCATTGGATCAGATCTTTGCGGAAAAGGAAGTACCGGTGTATCGTCGACTGGCAGCATACAATGATGATTTTCTGATCAAAGCCCGCCGGTTTCTGCGGGGAGATGAAAATATGACCGGACAGATTGCGGAGAGTATCCGAAGGAACCCGGCCACCTGTACCACGATCAATTATCTGGCTTCCCACAATGGATTTACATTAAATGATGCGGTTTCCTATTCGTCCAAGCATAACGAGGATAATGGAGAAGATAACAGGGACGGAAGCAATTATAATTATGGTTGTAATTATGGCGTGGAAGGTCCGACCACATCAAGGCGAATCCAGAAGCTTAGATCCAGACAGCTTCGCAATGCGTTTTTGCTGTTGCTGTTGTCGCAGGGTGTCCCGGCCATCTATGGCGGAGACGAGATGGGGAATTCTCAGCAGGGAAACAATAATGTTTATTGTCAGGACAATCCGCTGTCCTGGATACAATGGGGAAAGTCGTCTGTTAACAGAAAGCTGCAGCAGTTCGTGCGTGAGACAATCTCATTTCGAAAAGCACATCCGGCTTTTGGACAGGCATCTGAGTATCAGATGAGAGATCTGAAGTCTCACGGAATTCCAGATCTGTCTTACCATGGAAAGAAAGCATGGTACGGGGACTTTGAGAATGAGAGCCGTCAGATCGGCGTTCTCTATGCGGGAGCTTATACCGGAGAGGACACTTTATATATTTTATATAATATGGATGCGATCGTGCATGAGCTGGCACTGCCAACACTGCCGGGCAAAGAGCAATGGTATCTTCTGGCTGATACGGGGCGGGAAGATGTGTTCTTAAAGGAACGGGAGAAGCCGCTTCCACGAAAGCAGAAGATGATCCTGGTGGAACCCCACACAATCTTGATACTGGAAGGCGCGAAATATGAGACTGATTAATATATGGAAGCATTTTCATACGATTACGGAGCATAAGATCATGGTGGCGAAGCACTGCTTCAAGGTCGGCATGTACTGGCAGGGACTGACTCACGATCTGTCCAAATATTCCCCGTCAGAGTTCTGGCAGGGATGCAAGTATTACCAGGGATATCGAAGTCCAAACAATGCGGAACGCGAGGACAAAGGATATTCTGCTGCGTGGCTGCATCATAAGGGACGCAACAAGCACCACTATGAGTACTGGATCGATTACAGTCTGGGACCGGTCAAAGGAATGGCAGGCATGAAGATGCCGTTGAAATATGTCAATGAGATGATCATGGACCGGATTGCAGCATCCAAGATCTATGAAGGAAAAAGTTATACGCAGCATTCGCCGCTGGAATATTATGAAAAGGGTAAGGATTCTTATATGATCCACCCGGAGACGCGGGCACTTCTGGAGTATATGCTTCATATGCTTGACGAAAAGGGCGAGGAATTTACCTTTGCCTATATGAGGAAATATATGGTAGGTCGGAAAAATTATCCGAAACTTACCAAATGGAAAAAATAACATTCGAGGAAATATTATGAAATACGCATATCAGGTTATGATTATCGGTGGAATCTCTCTGGCTGGAGAGCTTCTGAATTATCTGTTGCCGCTGCCGGTTCCGGCCAGCGTATACGGCATGTTACTGTTGTTGATTTGTCTTTGCACCAAGGTCATTAAGCTGGATCAGATCCAGGAGACCGCAGATTTTATGCTGGTAGCTATGCCGCTGGTGTTTGTGGGACCTGGAGTTGCCTTGATGGAATCTTTTGGACTTATGAAAGATTCTCTGCTTGGAATCCTTATAATCTCTGTACTGTCCACCATGGTTGTTATGGTTCTGACAGGACTGATCGCGCAGATACTGGTGCGCAGAAAGAGAGATAAGGAGGATGAATTCCATGGATAGTCTGATGCAGAACTCTGCTTACTTTGGATTTTTTATTACCCTGATGGGCTACTGGTGCGCCGTACAGGTTGGAAAACGGATGAGAAGTACACTTTGTAATCCGCTGTTATTATCCATTATTTTTATTATTGCATTTTTGAAGCTGACCAATATCAGCTATGATTCTTATGACAATGGTGCGAAATATATTAATTATTTCCTGACACCATCCACAGTCTGCCTGGCAGTGCCATTGTATCGCCAGTTAAAGCTTCTGAAAGAATATGCAGGAGCTATCGTGCTCAGCATTCTGTCAGGAACAGCGGCATGCGCGATCATGATCTTCGGACTGTCCAAATTCTTTGCGCTGGAGATGAGCATTTATGCCTCTTTAGTACCGAAGTCCATCACCACCGCCATTGCACTGGGCATGACTGAAGAAATGGGCGGCGTGGCTGCTGTGACGGTTATGTCTGTGTTCTTGACAGGAATTCTGGGAGCTGTGATCGCAGGAACAGTATTTAAGCTGTTCCATATTGAGGATCCGGTGGCTCAGGGTCTGGCCATGGGAACAGCATCCCACGCTATCGGAACCAGTAAGGCTCTGGAGATGGGAGAGATTCAGGCAGCAATGAGCAGTCTTGCCATTGCAGTAACCGGTATTTTTACCGTTATCATCGGACCGATCATTGCAGGTCTGTATTAAAAAACAGTAAATAATAGTTGTTTCAGCCGAAGGAGGGAACGCCATGACGATCAGGGAAAGCACAGAACAGTGGGAAGATCAGTTTTTAAGTCCTTATGCTGCCCATAGCAGAGATTCCAGAGGCCGTGAGGTGGAAGAGGCACCCTGCGACATCCGGCCGGTTTATCAAAGAGACCGGGATCGGATTCTGCATTGTAAAGCCTTTCGGAGACTGAAGCACAAGACACAGGTATTTCTTACTCCACAGGGAGACCATTACCGTACCAGACTGACCCATACGCTGGAAGTGGCGCAGACAGCGAGAACCATTGCCAGGGCCCTCAGACTCAATGAAGATCTGACCGAAGCCATTGCACTGGGACATGATCTTGGACACACACCTTTTGGTCATGCCGGAGAACGGGCACTCAATGAGGTGTTCAGTGAAGGATTCCGACACCATGAACAAAGTGTACGGATCGTGGAGAAGCTGGAAAAGGAAGGCCGGGGGCTGAACCTGACCTGGGAAGTAAGAAACGGAATCCTCAACCATCAGATGACCGGTCAGCCGGACACTCTGGAAGGCTGGGTGGTTCGTTATTCTGACAAAATCGCATATATTCATCATGATGTGGATGATGCGATCCGGGGAGGAATCATCCGGGAAGATGAGATTCCCCGTACATATACAGATATTCTGGGACATTCGTCCAAGGAACGTCTGAATACCATGATCCATGACATTGTGGCACAGGTTTCCACGATATTACCTGAAAGTGGTTTCACATAGTCGTGTTCATAATGTTCGGCAACACTCACACCACCGGTGATGTACATCTGGCGTTCATGAATGTCGTCCCATGCTCCGGACACTTTACGCAGCAACGTTTTATCACCGGTGATACGATACAGTCGCAAGAAGCCCATAAAGTTCATGTGGAAAGTATGCGAATGTACATAAGGTTGAAGTTTATCCACCCCTAAAGTACCGTCCGCAACGGAATCCAAACGGGAGAATGCATCCCATCCACTCCATTTGTCGATGTTGCTGACTACCCATTGGCTCCATTCCAGATACTTCTTCTTTCCTGTCAGTTCATATAGTCTTGTTATGGGGTCACAAAGTAAAGTACCTTCCCAAGAATAGTGTACACTATGCCCTGCAAAGTCTGAGTGTCCGTCCAGATGTTTTTGTTTGTTTTCAGGTGCTCTCAGATCAGAGGGCCAGAATTCCAGTTTACCCGGTCCGAAATATTGCAAGAAATAGTCTGCCAATTTCTCTGCGGCAGTTAGTGCTTTTTTATCTCCTGTTTCTTCATATACTGTGATAAAGGCATGGAAAACAAAATATAATTCGTAAGCGTCCATTCCTCTGACTGGTCTTTCGGGAGACCGGAAACTCTTGGCT
>ENA-UPXC01001825-UPXC01001825.1-human-gut-metagenome-genome-assembly--contig:-NODE-1825-length-27799-cov-12.931967_pt1 | contig 27799 bp, 19 predicted proteins | sample MGYA00250047_ERZ773371 | MGnify/ENA primary metagenome ERZ773371 (study PRJEB29103, sample SAMN06111975) | human gut metagenome | biome: human gut; feature: ankylosing spondylitis patient; material... | reverse complement strand
CATGTGTTAGGCACGCCGCCAGCGTTCATCCTGAGCCAGGATCAAACTCTCAAATAAAATGTTCAAGATGTCAGATCGAGGTCCAGAACCACTGGTTCTTTTCCTGTCATTACTGTTTATTTAGGTTTTGAACTTTCGTTCCGTTCCATGGACTTTTCTGCAGACATCACTCTCAGAAAAACCCGAATGAAATTTTGAATTAAACGTTCAAGGTTGTTTTGTTATTCAGTTATCAAGGTTTTGCGTTTCGTTCAAAAACGCTTTATTATTCTATCACATCATTTTGTTCTTGTCAAGAACTTTTTAAGATTTTTTTAAATTTCTTTTGAAATTCATCTCTCATCTCCTGATGCGAACTTTTATATGTTATCACATGATTCATAATCTGTCAAGAAGAAGTTTCATTTTCTTTGAAGATTCTTAACACTTTTCTTTCAAAAATGTGTTTCTCATGTGCAACGCATATTATATTATCATAACAGAACCTATACGTCAAGCATTTTTTGATAAATTTGAGATAAGTTTTATTTTTCTCAATAAAAGACTAGATATTGTACTTTTTTTGTATTTTTATCATTAAGTCCACATTTTACGTCATATCATTGTTATGTTTTTATCATTAACTATAAGGAAAGATTATAAAACATGATAAAATCCATATATCCAAAAAACCTCATCTCTATTATATTTCACAATATAAACATACTAGCCGCGTTTAAATTGTACCCATCGTACCAGTCTTTTATTACAGGATATTTATTCTTGAAATTAGAAGTACCAACAGGAATTCTTACCGCTGGTACAAACATGTTCTGTTTCTCCATGCCTGTCTCTCCTTTCTGAAAAATACGAATAGTATTGAATAATTATCTGCTTACCTTTACACAAACCCTCCCTGTCTTCACACCTTTCTGAAATAACCTGTTTACCTTTCCTGCTTCTTCTGGCCGTACATAAATTTCCAGATTTCTTTTCAGCCCGGAAAAGGTATCAGAATCAGCCTTTTTCAATCTTCTTCCCTTAAAATAAACTGCTTTTAAATGTTCATTTTGTTCAAAGGCATTATGTCCTATGGTGTGTAATCTGGAAGCTTTTCCATTTCCCAAAATTATTGTTTCTAATCGCTTGCAGCGTGCAAATGCTTTCTGTTCAAGTACCCGAACGGGGTTCGGCAATGTTAGCGTTTGCATCTTAGCACAATCACAAAATGCCTGTGGTGCTATTTTTTCTATAAAATAATAGTAATCTCCTATTTTTACCTGCTCTGGCACATGAACCTGACTGGTATTCTCTGTATAATATAAAAGGCGTACGCTCCCATTACTGATAGACGGATTTAAAATCTGATAGCGATTTCCAGCTATCTCAAAAACTTTTCCCACGGGATTGGAAAATGTCCAGCTTGCATGGATTTCCGTATCTTGGGTAACGGTTTCCGGGTGAATGTCCCACTGTAAGGTATAGCCTTTTTTCTTTAAATCCGGATATGAAATCGTATCTCCATAATGACAGGTTCTTTCTGCTATCAGCTTCTCGAATTCCTGCCTGCCTGACAATTTATGCAAAGATTCTTCCGATTGTTCTTCAGGTAACTCTGACGCTTCTCCCTGCTCATAAATCCGAACCTTATATTCATTATAAACGGGCGTAAAGAGTGCATGCACTTCGGTATCTTCTGTTATATCATCAAATCCCCTGTCCCAGCCGTCAAAAATATAATGCCACACTTCATCTGCCTGTTTTTCAGGATTTTCCGGAGCCTGCGCCGCCTGTCCATACAGAGCTTTTTCCTCTTTTAGCAAGGTACCATCTTCATGAAAAAAATGTACCACAAAAGAACGGTTCTTTTCCTCAAAAACTGCCTTTGCCATCGTGTCTTTCTCTATGCGGGACAGATCATTATTCCAGCCTTTAAAAACATAGTAAAACTGCCTTGTCTGTGGCTTTTGTGGATGATATGGCTGTGCTGCCGCCTGCCCGTAAGGAACCGTCTCTGTTCCAAGAAGCTTACCATTTTCATGAAAATACATGACAAGATACTCTTTCGGCACTTCCCTGTACACTGCCTTTACAACAAGATTCTCCTTCACACAGGAAATATCTTTATCCCAGCCCTGAAACTTTATCTCATGATGGGCTGACTCTCCCTTTTTCTCCGGCACATCAGGAGGAAGAGCCGCTTCCTCATCAGAAACAAAAGCCGTCTTTAAAACATTGCCTTCTTCATCCTGAAATACAACAATATACTTTTTTCCTTTCTTTGTTCCTGCCAACTTTCTTTCCTCCTGAAATATTTTCCTTTTATTTTTTACAAAATTTAGAGCGTGTTTGAAAAAGGCTTTCTGCAAGATGTGTATCATAATTTGTGGGGGATTTTGTCCGAATGAGGGCGGCGTAGCTGGCTACGTCAACTTCATTTTCATTCAGGCAAAATATACCGTAAATTGGGGTGTGCAGATTGCTGGAATGATTTTTCAAACACGCTCTAATACACAATAATATCATAAGACTTTTTAAAAGTCTCTCCAGCCTTTAATGCAATAATTCCCGGTTTTTCGGAAATCTCACCTTCAAATCCTTTATTATCGCAGCGTCCGCACCATGGTTCCAGACAGACATATGGTGCTCCCGGTTTTGACCAGATTCCAAAGTTGGGAAAACCTATACTTTCAAGCGCAATATATGGTTTACCATCTGGAAGAGCCAATGCCGCCCATTCAATCTGACCGCCATCAAACACAAGAGCATCTTTATCAAACATATCCTTTTTCAGAGCATATTTGCTATCTGTCAGCTCTAATTCGTAAACTTTATCTCCAATCGCTGTTCCACTCTCCGCATCTAAAAGAACGTAAGAAAGCTTCTCCGTACCCTCTTTAAACACAAGAGAATAGTCCTCAAAATCCGTGTCTGGCAGTACATTTACATTAAACGCCGGGTGTCCGCCGATGGTAAAATACATTTCTTTATTATCTGTATTCTTAACATTCCACTCCACTGTCAGGCGATTTCCATTTAAGCGATGTGTGATTTCCAGCACAAAGTCAAACGGATATACCTTTTTACTTTCTTCATCTGCACACAGGCGATAGGTTACGAAATTCTCGCCTGACGCTGCCTGTTCAAATTCTGTATCTCTGGCAAAACCGTGCTGCCCCATCGGATAGTCTGTTCCATTATAAGTAAAATGTCCACCATAATACTTTCCTACATTCGGGAAAAGGACCGGTGCGTGACGGTTCCAGAATGCTGGGTCTGCCTGCCATACAAGCTCCCTGTCATTTGCCTTGTCATAAATGCTGCTCAGTTCTGCCCCGTGAGCAGCGATGGTTACGGATAACCTTTCGTTTTTGATTGTGCAGGTTGCCATTGTAGTTTTTTTCCTCCTATATATCAGCAAAATCATTCTAAATATAATTTTAACTGTTCTACTAATTTATAAACTTCAGTGCCCGGATCATATTGTGATGGTTTATTTTTTATTTCATCGAATCCTGCCATTCTTCTTTTCGCATGATTTATTGCAATATTCACCCCATCATAAGTATTCACCAATTCATATATATTTTCATAATTTTTCTTATACGTTCCATCACCGAGATTATAATCAGCAAATATTTTATCTAACTTCTCATACCATGAATCCCGGTGAAGAGCAGAATCACTATAATTAAAATTGAACAAGTCATCCGTCCCCATCTATACACCTTCTTCTATTTTAAATTCTTTTAATAATGGAATACCTCCGTATACCCCTGCCAGATAATCCTTCTCAAAAGAGGCATCTGATCTTACTTTAAAGTCTGATAACGCAGATAATTCCGAATATCCATACTCATCTTTCTGCACGAACCAAATCTGATCTCGTCTGAAAAACTTTTTATCCATTAATGTGGTATCATGTGTTGTATAAATAAGCTGTGCTTTAGAATCACTGTTATAAAATAAATCGATAATAAATTTTAACAGCAACGGGTGTAATTTTACATTCAGTTCATCTACAAACATTGCACCATCTCCACCAATTGCAGCTCTTGCATAAATAAACAACATGATACTCTTTATTGTTCCTTCTGATTCATTGAATAAATTTAGTGGATATTCTTTTCCATTTTTACCTTTATGAAATGTTAAAAAGTAAATTTCTTTGTCATTATCTTCATATTTAATATCCTTGATCCCTGTATCAATTGCAGATAAAAATTGCAATAATTTTTCTTTTTCATCATCAATAGTATCCGGGAGAAAGTTATCTAAAATATTGACATCTTCACAAAAGTCCGTCTGAACAACTAATGTATCCATTACGCCTTCATAAGTCTCCTGAAAAATGTCTGTTTTCAATTTTAATTTGTTAAAAAATGATAATGCTAATGTTTCTTCTGGAATCTGCTCTTTATATACATCACACTCCTTTCGAACAGCCGCTCCTAAATTAGTGCTTTCTGTTGTCCTCTCAAAGATAGTCATTGTTCTATTTGTCTTCAGGCTTTTTCTATACAACCATTCTGTCACTATACATTCTGCATTGTATTCAAAACCATATTTGTATTCAAAACCATTCCGAATCTGAATCATTTCAAACTCCGAATTTTCTTCATTTTCATCAAATGAAAACGGACAAAAATATCTCGCAATAACCGTTTCTTCTCCATCTTTTACATTATTAAAAGACTTGGCAATAATCTCCTGAAAATATCTCATTCCTAAATGAAGATTAGACTTTCCACTTGCATTCGCACCATAAATCGCTGCAACTTTAAGAATTTTCTCTTTATTATCGCACTCAATCAAGTTCATCGGATGTTCTTTATAGGCATTGATTGCCGTCATATCTAAAATTGTCTCATCTTTAAATGATAACACATTCTTTAACATAAACTGTACCAGCATACTTTCACCTCCTACACATTATAATATAGGTTTTTCTTGATTTTATGTCAATATTTTTGTGATTTTTTCACATTTTTCAAGTTATAATTGTATAATACAATTTCAAAAACAAAAAGGTAATTATATAAAAGCTGCACAAAAGTAGCATTTCTTTCGTGCAGCTTTGCAATATAATTTTTCAATTTAATCCAAGTCAAAAAGCTGTCTCGGTTTTAAGCTGATTGATGCCCAGGTTGTTTTGTCCCATTTTTTACCGTACAAGGTAACACTGCTTTCTATCTTGGCAAAGATACGGCAGTCTTTCTTATAGGTTCCATTCGAGTTTTTCAGATAACTTTCCATATCTTTCAGGCTAAACTGAAAAGTGTCATTTCCCGGCAATTTGAACTTCCCGTTCTCGCTAAGTTTAACCGTCTGTCCATCGGAATATTTCTTTAGTGTATCTGTCTTGCCTGATACAGAAATCTTTTTCACTTTTACGGTTTCATTATTGATCTTCATTTCTTCACCATCCGAATTTTCGATGTACAGTTCCATGGTAAGAGAACCAGAGTTATTACTATTACTGTCACTGTTACCATCATTATTACTCTTACTATCCAGGTTGGATGCAACCATATTATAGTCACGAATGCGGATATTAAATGTATTATCTCCATCTAAAATATTCGATGTACCACTGACTTCAGAAGCTTTCAGACGGTCTGGCATATAGTAACGGTAGTCTTCCTTATTCGATACCGGGTCGAAATCATCAAGGAAAGTAGCTTCCGGATCTACGGCGGTTACGTTAGCAGCTGCAATAACGGCATTGGCAAAAAGCTGACGTTCATCATTTGTAATACCGCTTTTATGTCCCACACCTGTATAAATAACATTTCCTTTACTGTAGAAATAATAATTGTTGCGGACATCATTCGGACTGTTTATATATTCTGTTTTATTAGCCAGACAATACCATACAACAATATCGTTCGCTCCATCTTTATCACTATCCTCTTCCAAAGCAAGTTGATAATACTGTGAATGTGTGGAAGCCGTACTGATCAACGAAGGAATATGATATGGATATTGTGTAATCGCACCATCATTTACCTTGCTTGCACTCATCGTTTCCTGTGGTGAATTTGGATAAGCCAGAATTGTATTGCAAAATCCCTGTGTCATAAGACTGCTTTTCTTCCTATTTGTTCCAAACGTATATGCCATGTCTGAAACCTTTTCCTTAATTTTCTTAAAAGCATCACTATCCGATGTTAAATCATTTCCTTCTTTTAGTTTTTTACTTACTGTAGTATTCTCATTGTCAATTGTAACTTTTTCATCTGATGTAATTCCGTATCGATCCATTCCTACACTCGCACGAAGATAAGTATTTAAAGAATATCCCCAAACCCATCCCGCCTGCGTATAACCACTCGGATACAGTTGAAGAGTACGCTTTACATTATCCCCCTCTTTTATGACCGGATCATTTATCTTCTTCGGATCTCTATTGTTGAATGATGTAGTATCATGTGCAAAAATAACGCTTTTTCCATCTTCAATAAATTTTCGGATTGCATTTACTGCACCTGTACTATTATCAATATTGTCAACACCAAATCCATCAGCAAATCCTATGATGACCATTTGATATTGATTGAGATAATTCGGATCATTCTCTATGTTATTTTCATATTCCCTTGTATTTATGGATTTAATATTAATACTGAAACTTCCCTCGTTCCTCAACATGTTTGCAAAGCTAGTATCACTTGCTAAATCCCAGGTTACCGGCGCCTGCTTCTTATCATACGGTTCTGGTTTTATCTGTAATACATTAATCTCCTGTTTTGCATCGGCCTCTCTTTTTGCAAATCCCATCCTCGATGTTCTGATAGCCGGATTATCATTATTACTTATCTGAATCTTCCATGTAATAACTTTATAATAATCCTTGGGAATTTTTCTTGTTAATATGTATTTTTTTCCAATTTTTAAATGATATTTATCATTTTCTTTTCGAACAACATTTCCCTTTTCATCCTGAATCTGCATGTATTCTGACTGCTCCTCATTCATAGATAAATTACCATCAAAATTTAAATCAATAAACAGCTCACAATTATATGTTGCATTTGCAACAGATATCTCAGAATTATTTTTGATTGTGAATTCATAAGTTAAACCATCCTGATTTTGTAATATCTCTCCCTGTCCCGCCTCTTTATTATATTTATAAGAAGTAGAATTTAAACGTTTTGGTTCCGGAGGCATACTTGAAAAACTGATTTCTGGTTTCGAAAGATAAAAAAAGAAATTAAGGTTTTGTCTGCTGTCCGCCTCGGCTTTCGACATGACATTTACTCTGTTCTTTCCTATCTCATCACTTAAAAACTCATACATATAAGAAGAAGAATCGACTACATTAGTATTTACAGCTGTCCCATCACTGTTTAAAAGAGCATCTCCCACAATAACCGGATAACCACTCGACACAAAGTTCTTTAACTGTTTCACCTGCTGCTCCGTTATATCATTTCCAGAACCACGCATCACACCAACCTTTTGCTTTAAGTTTCCAAGATCGGAATATGTTGGATTCCATATACCTAAAATCTTCCCCGTAGTAGTATCTGTAGCATAATCGATATCTAATAATCCCAACAAACCTCCAAGCAGATTGCGATGATTTGTGTTAGAAGAATCTTTATCGCCTCCAAATACTCCTCCTGTATGCGCATATAAGCTGGTCTTTTTATTATTATCATCCACATCTCCATTTCGTAAAAAATCCCAGTTGTTATAACTGTCTCCAAAATAAATGGCATCATATTCCGTGTTGATATCGTCAATATGACCGACAAATTCTGAGCTGGTCATGTGGGTAATATTAATTTCCGTTGCTGACTCCGTATCATCGTCTTTACTTGTATAAAAAGTACTAAATCCTGCACAGGTAGCATAATTCTGTGAATGATAACCTGTGTCCTGACTATCATTGGCATAACAATCTGTAAAAATAACCTTAATATAACTCACATTTTTTATTGCTTTAGAAAATACATAATCTTTTTTTGTCCATGTATTTAATTCTGCTCTGTTACTGGAAAACTGGACATCTTCTGTTGTCATTGTCCCATCTGTTTTATGTATTTCTAAAGTAAGAGTATAGGGCTTTCCATTTGCATAGCCACTTGTATTTGGTCTGGCAACAAACTGAATTCCTTTTAACTTTCTTTTACTATCTGCACTACTCAACTTATATTCAAACCAGTGCGGCTTTTCGCCATTATATTTTGTACCGTTGTTCGCATCTGTCTGCCATTTTGAATGCCAGTATGTCGCAGCATTGCCATCAACAATTTTATCAACGCCTCCATTCGAACCTTCTCCATTATCTCCACCACTGGCAGTTCGCGCCTGACAACAATAGTTTTGAATACTTCCCCTTTCTTTTTCTCCCTGTAACTCTTCTTCCCCCGTTTCCGTCTGTCCAAGCCACTTTCTTACCTCATTCTTTGTCAGACTCGCTGTTGCACTCGCCGGTTCAATATCTAATACATTTATCGTATCTTTATGTGCTTTTTCTCTCTTATATTTATAGTTAATAATATACTCAATTACTCTCGCCTGTGAGATATCCTCACTCAATGGGTCCGTTTTTTCACCGTTTTCGCCGCTTTCCACAACTTCACGGTAATTGTTCTCACTTTTGATGTAATCAGAAATCTCCTTAAAATTACCCCGTGTTGTCCCTGTAAAATTCTTTGAAAAGTTTTTATTTACCAGATTACTGTTAATGAAATAGATTCTCTGGGAAACATAATCGTCTCCTGTTAAGGTTGTATCTACCCACTGTGCAAATGCTTTATCCATTACGTTTTTATCTTCTGTCGTCCCGGATGCTTTTTCCTGATTGATTATCGCCGGAAGCTTTGTTGTCGCTGCAATTTTCTCTGCCTGCGTGGAAGAAAGCTTTCCATTGATGTATACAAGGTCATAGTCAGCAAGGTTCGGAAGTTCACTTGCCCCGATTCCTGTGCTATTTTCATTGATTACTCTGGTGTCTACCTTGATAGAAAGATTTTTAAACTGTTTCTGTATCGTTTCGTCTTTGCTGTCCGAGTCAAGATGAAAGACGTATTTTTTGAACCAGTCATGATTGGTATAGCCTCCCTGATAGAAAAGGTGGTCGATTTCTACTGACTGTTCGGTATCTTTTGCAGTGGTTCCTTCGATAAAGTCATAGTTTCCTTTTCCCGGTGTGAGGGTATACTGTGCCTTAGAGATATAATGCGTCGCCTCAAAGTTCAGGATTGCTGCCAAACTATCTGTTGTTTCATCTGTAGTATTAGCATCATCTGTGCTATCTGTATCCTCGGTCGTATCTGCGCTGTCTGATGTCGTACTCTGGCTGTTTACAGCGTCCCCTACTTCGATATAAGTATCTTCGTTTGACGGATGAGAGGCATAGTACCAGCCATAGTAGGTGTAATCTTCCGGATCAGATGCCTGACCATCTTTGGAAAGTCTTGTGCAGTAGTCTACGCTTTTTACTTTGTAGTAATAGCCATAAGTAAAGTCTTCTGGAATAGATTTGACCTGATTCTCTGATACTGCCTGACGGCCGGTTACGATGTAGAGAGCTTCCTTTTTGAGAGTTACGTCTGCTCCGGTTTCGCTATTTCCTCCTGATGCAGTACCAGTACTTGTTTCTGTACTGCTTCCGCTATTTTCTCCTGATGCAGCACCAGTACCTGTTCCGGTATTATCTCCTGTTGTGCTACTATCCCCTGTTCCGGCATTACTGTCCGTTCCGGTTCCTGCAGATGTATCACTGCCACTGCCTGTTTCGGTCTCGGTTTCACTGTCTGCATCCGCTTCATCGCCGTTATCTGTGCTTTCTTCTGTCCAGTACCAGTACTGACCGTCCTCTAAGGTGATATCTCCGTCTTTGCGCTTAGAAGTTCCTTTATTATTTTCTGCCTGTTGTTTTACATACTCTAAATCCCCAAGAAGGGTATATTTATAATATGGATGTTCTTCGATATTCTCTCCACGGTAAACGTATGGATTCATCTGTGTTCCCGCAGTGGTTGCATTATTTCTTATTGCGGTACCAGCATCGTCTCCTCCAATCAGATTATCTGTATCTTCTATGTCGATTTCGCCTTCTGTATCCGTAGTATCTGTACCATCTGTGTTATCCGTGCCACCCGCGTTATCACTGTCGTTTGTATCGTTATCTGCACTGTCTCCGTCATCGGTTCCTGTCGTGTCGTCCGCATCACTCTTTGACACAACTGGATTCTCTCCTGGAAAGGTATACTTTTTCTTTGCGATATCTTCTGTTATCTGGGAAGTTAATTCACCGTAAACATTCTCATAATAGCCAAATCCGCCTTTTGCATAATCGTAAGCATCGGCAATGGTGGTATCGTTATCATCTTTGTCTTCGAGAGCAGCATTAATTTCATCATTATCAACACTCTCGAAAGAAAGCTGATACGGTGCGGAGGCTTCGGTATCATCAGAATAGAAAAAGTTTTTGATATTTTCACGGTATTTTTGTGTAGTGCTGCCATCAATATCTACATCTTCACGGATTGGATAATATTTCTGTTCTTCTTTGGTGTAATCACCTTTACCAGAAGTATTTTCTTCGTAGTGTCCAGTCAGAGTTTCCTTGCGGGATTCTTTCAACTCCACACGATTCCATTTGGAAGCATCATCAGTTTTGGATAGAAAATATTTTTCTGCATAGGATTTAAAAGAGAGGGGGAAGCTGGTTTCGCTTGTCGTTCCGGGATTATCTGCGTTCCAGGCAAATACAGAGCCGGGGGTGAGGGGATTTTTTACCATATCGCTTTTTGCCTCGACAAACTCCTGACGCTGTTCTTTTGTCGGAAGGACAGAAAGCCCTTCTTCTACAGAAGAAAAAGTCTGTGTCTCCCCCTTCGTTCCATCGACATTTGTCGGAGTGTATTGGTATTGGGAAAGATATGGCTCCTGCCCGGAAATATAGTAACCGATTTCCGCATCGGCAGAGTTGTTGACTAATTCAAGAATACGGAATGGAGTTTTCTCAGACTTCTCATCAAGAATCTGCTCAATTCCCGGCATCATTTCTGTCGATGCCTGTACATTCAGCATACTTAATAATATCGCCCCGATGCCTAAACCGAGGGCTAATATTACTGCAAAAATCGTGTATAAGAATTTCTTTGTGCCTGTTTTCATGATACGATGCCTCCATTTCGTGGTTTTTCTTCTTATCTTCCCTCTATTTTCCACGCTGTGCTCATTCTTTCTTTATTTTGTACTTTGTTCTTCTACATACTCTCCTGGTTTCGGTAATTTCTCTTCTACATTCTTTCTTTATTTTATATTTTATACTTTAGAGTGCATTTTCCTTTATTTCTCTGTGTACTTCCTGCCTGATCTGGCAGAATTCTCTTTATTCTGCTGTTTCCCTGCCCGGTGCCGCTATCACGACATCATTTCGCAAAGTTACTGTTTCTGTCTTTTCTACTTCCCGGTCATTTACCTGTGTGACGATTTTAAAGCGGACAGTGTGCTGGTCCGAAGCGTGATGGATATCTGCTGCAAACTGGGTAACATTTTCCGCTAATACCTGCTCCGTTCCTACGCTGCTTCCTCCACCAGTTCCCGTGCCACTGGTTTCTCCCGTCCCTGTGCCCGTTCCACTTCCGGTATCTGTTCCTGTACCGGAATTCTGCTTAATAATCTGTGAGAAATAATACAAAGTCTTTTTTTCTGCATTCCAGATAATAGAATAATAACTTTTCGTACCGTCTTCTGACTGACTTCCGAAAAAAAGTGTTTTCGACTGCGCCAACGGACGGTCCATATCACTGTCGTTTGTTATCTTCTGATCTGCTGTGATATTTGTATTTTTATTAATCCCTTTGGTATAATACATACTTAAATTTGTACTGATGGTCAGATTCTCTATCTGGTCGAGTGCATCCTGCATCTCTATCTGCGACTGCGCTCCTGCGGAAGTGCGGCGGTAGCTTTTGGAAGCTCCGGCTACAAAAGTAAGAATTACACCGGAAAATACCATAGCAATCGCTACGGTTACAACCAATTCAATCAGAGTAAGTCCCCTATTATCTTTTCTCATTCTAATAGCCGTCCCTTTCTGTTTCTTTATGACACTGTCATTGTCACTTTTCCTGTACTTTGTTCTAAGGAAATCGTTCTTTTTTTCACCCTGCCACTGACAATAATCTGATAACACTCTGCATACTGCCCCGACTTCATCTTCTTATCATAGTAGGATAAGTCCGTCCCCTTTGTATTTACCACACCAGAGTTTTCCAGATTCGTGTTCGCATCTATCATCGCATTCACATCTTCTGTCGTTACTGCCTGTGTCTGCAACGGCCGGAAACCTCCTGTATTTCTGTCCACCGTAAAAATGAGGCTGTTACTCTCGCCCTCCTCCATCTCTATCGGACGTGGCGTATCATAATCGTCCAGCTTATATTCAATCTTTGTTTTTGTCGGAGCTATCTTTTTCTCATCACTCCAGACCATACCAGATTTCTTCCCTCTGTACTCGCAATAGCTGATATAATAGCCATCACTTTTTCGTTCGAGCTTCATTTCCGCTACCAGACGGCTTTCTGCTTCTGTACGCATCCGCTCTAATCCGCTGACAATGGACTTTGCCGCCCGGGTTGCCCGGTAATCAATGAGGGCATTTAGAGAAGGAACGAGTATGCCGATTAAAATGACAAAAATACTTAAAACAATAATCATCTCTACCAAAGTAAAACCCTTATCTGCCATTTTTTTGCCGGAAAATGTACTGTCGGAAATCTTTTTATCCACAAGTATTGTATCTGTACATGTTTTCTTTAATGTCTTTTCAGCACTTGTTTTCTTTGAAAATATTTTCTGTTCTGACATACTCTCCTCCTTTCTACTACATCTTTTATTCGTTTTCTTTGTTTTAATCCACAGTCGGTAATTTAATAGAGTCTGAATATTTGGAATGTCCCGACTGTTGAAAGATAATATAATGATTAACCTCTACAGTTTTTTCCAGTTTTTGTAGGTAACATAATCTTCCACATGATAGACACTGGAATCTTTATCGCTGTCCTTATCATTATTGGATGTCTGGCTGTTTCCGAGAACGTATTTATCCCCCTCCCAGAAGAAATCTTTCGGGGAAGTCCCACTGTCATTTACCTGGGACTGAAAGGCCTTGGCAGCATCGAGTGGGGACGATAAAAGTTTGGCTCCCGGCTCTAAGGTAATAGTTCCTCTTGCCATGATAATGCCGTAAAATTCTACACCTTCTTTAATTCTTACATCCCCTGTGCAAACAACAAGACGAAGCTTTTCAGCTCTTTTGGCATCAATAACCAGTTCTTTATCCGCACCCTGTACGGTTGTTTCTTTTGTCTTTATCTGTTCTGCGCCTGACGTACTGCTTCCACCTGTCGCACTTCCGGACAAACCGGATGTTTCACCTGTTCCCGATGTACTTTTCTCTTTTACTAAAAATGTACTGTTCTTTCCGTTATGTGCCATAATCGTCTGCAAACCACCGTCATCATCAGAAGCAGTAAACGTACAGGAGTTTTCATCCTTATCGTAACGCAGATTCCCCTCTGTTTTTCGGTGTTTTTCAATAAACTGCACCATTTCCTTTTCATTTACGAGATTATCAAAAACATCACGGTCTACCGCTGTCTCATCATGAACAAGTCCCTCACTGTCTTTCACTTCTTTCTTCAGAAGATCATAGCTTCCGATCATCTTTCGTTTTAAAGCGTACCACATGTTCTGATAACTGGTTTCTTCCTCTGTAACTGCTGTGGAAGTTTCTTCTGTTGTCGCACCGTCAAGCTTTCCAGACTGTGTGCTTCCATCATAGGAAAGAACATTTCCTCCAACAATGTAGCGAAGATACGCAGATGGGTCTTTTACATAAATTCCCGAAGTATTCTTCTCAAAGGAATCCTGTCCCTTAAAATAAAAGGATAGATAGCCGTTCATCGCCTTTTTCAGAGAAGGATTGTTATTATAGTATGTCTGCATAAAGTCAGAAGCCTTTTTCTCATCGGTAAAGTTCAGATAGAAATAGACATAACCTCCGGCACCGCCGCCATCACTGTAAAATACAGTCTGAACCGGCTCATCCTCGTCGACACCAATCTGCTTTAATGTCTGGTTTCCTAAAGATTTCGCTGTTTTATCTGTTTTTACGATTTTTTTAGCAAAAGCCTTTATCTTTTCCTGTACCTCTTTTGCTGTGTCCGTCTTCTTAATGCCTGCTCCATTTGCGTAAGTGTTATAATCCATCGGATTATGATAGTCCCCCGTCCCTGTTTCAAGCAGAGAATCCGGAACCAGATAGGCTAACTGTGTTCCCTTTACCGTAAGACTCTCGCCCGTCATGACATCATCACTGTTTCCTGTGTTGCTATCCGTTTCACTGCTGTTCGTCTTAGAAAGCGCCTTGCTCGCAATATAGTTCTTTCCTGCAAGAAGCAGCCGGTCTAAATTTGATAAATCCAATGTAGTACTTTTTCCATTAATCGTAATTGCACTGGAAAGGGCTGAGGCTGTTTTCTTCTCATAAGTCTTTGTTGTCGATGGAGTCTGGGCAGTATCAGTCCCGTTCTGGCTTTGGTTCGGGTAACCGTATTCTACACTGTTATGAGACTTTAAGGCAGATTCCACATCCCCATAGCCATAGTACTCTCCGGCAAGCTTCACATAACTTCCCGTTCCTGCCTTAATTGTAAGGTCATCGGAAAGATAGGTTTTTCCGAGAAGTTCTGCCTTTGCAGAGGTAACATTCACGCCCTGCGCCCAGAGTGTCGTTTCTGCCAAACTGTAAAAGGCACTGTTTTGTGCCAGTGTGACTTCTCCGGCACAGACGGTACGCTCGCCTTTGGATATGTTAAGTGTTCTTCCCGATGCCAGATAGATACTGGCATCCTTCACCCCAATAGCCTGCCCGTTTACTTTTAACTTATCTTCCGGCAAAATGCCTGCATATACACTGCCCTGTATCTCATTATCTCCGGTCTGTGTACCTGTCGCATTGCCCGATGCACAGTAGATTCCCTTTCCGGCAACAACGATCATGTTCATAAGATCCGGTAACGTGGACGGGGTTGGATACTGGATTGGCGGCACATCGAGCTGGATATTCGTCCGGATAATTGCCGCATAGCCTCTGGCATCCACATACATCACTTTCAGATTCTTTATTGTAATATTTTTCTTTGTGTAACTGACCGTCATTTTGGCTCTGTCTGCTACAGCAGAACTGGAGGAAGATTCCCCGTCAGCGGCAGCCGTCACAATAAGCGATTCCTTCTCACTGTCAAAAGAATCCTCCTTATCAAGATCCACATATTCCCGCAGTTTTGCAATATTATAATGGGTGTTATTGGTATTGCTGACTCTCAGTCTTGTCTGTAAAATGCTTAAAAATTCCCGCTCATAAGCTGCCTGCCTCTGAACATCCATCGTCACATCGCCTGTCTTTACATTCTCGTTGTAGCTTTCCATAACATTCGTGTACGCCTCGGACATTGCTTCTGCTACATCTTCCTGCAAACCGGTACGAATTTCCTCCAAAGCCCGTTCTGCTGTATAAAAAGCATCCTTTTCCTTTAATCCGGACATTTTCATACGGAAGTTCGCAATGACCATGTAGGCAATCAGCATCACAAGAATCCCGACAAGACCTACGGCAAGTATCACCGTAATCAGGGAAAAACCACTATTCGATTTTTCAGGCAAATCTTTTTTCTTTTCCATAGTATTCTCCGAAACTTTTCTCACTCTCTGCAGCACTTTTAATTCTCTTTCGAGCCATCTAATGTCAGAATCCTGTCCTCATCCGGGAAGTTCTTTTGGGCGGCTCCCGCTTTATAAATACTTACCTTGGCAGTATAAATCCTGTCATAGGCCTCTTTATCATCGAGCGAATTGAAGTCAAGTACATTTTGCGCACTGTTTCCGCTCGCTTTCTTTGTAAGACCGCTATCCGTAATCTCTTTATAGGTGAGCTTCATCTGCTGAAGCTTTGGCCGGCTGCTCTGTGTCAGGTTACTGATATCATAATTCAAATTACTGCGAAGCTGTATCTGCGCCCGGTACAGACCTAAGTTCGTATTCCAGTTCGCATTACCTGTCGCAGTCGGATTCTCCTCAATCGTAAGCGACATACGGTAATTCGCCTCCTGCGTGGAAGTTGGCGGAACCTTTACCCGTGTTGTCGTGCTGCTTTCTGCATCCGTGTCTGTACTTTCCGTATCCGTCATCGGAATCTGCTTGGTCACATACAGATCAAACTTCAGGTTATCCGTATTATCTACCACAATCTCATCTAATGGATTGACACTGCTCGTTGACTGATAGTTTGGATAATAAAATACATACAGACCCTCTAAATTATTTCCCGCTTCCGAACTGTAAAATGCCGTATACGCGCTGACATATGTACAAAAGCACCCCTGTTTCCAGTCTTTATCCGACTGGCTCTTTCCAAGGTTTTCTCCCCCACAGGGACAGAGAGACATCGTTTCATACGGGTTGTCCGGGTTCTGATAATTGTACGCCCAGAGCGTGTATCTCGCCTTGGCTGTAACAACACCCGCTTCTTTTGTCACTTTAATCTCAAGAATACGCTTCGTATTCGCATATACCTTGTCATAATCTAATTCCGTCGGTTCTGCCACATTCTTTGAGCCGCCATCCTCACGATATTTTTTCTGTGCCTCAACCAGTTGTTCTTTTATCATTGTCTGCATCGCATTCTCATCCCAGTCCTGATCCATAATCAAAAATGCATTCTTTTCCGTATCAAGCTTGGAGATATTCGGCATCAGATAATCATTTTTCCCTGTTTTCTTACTGGAAGTGCCCTTTTTATAACCAGAAGTTTTACTTCCATCAAACTGTATCAGAGCATCAAACGTATTGTTCTGGTTTCGAATGCCTTCCATTGAAAAATAATACTTTGACGCATTGCTTCCCTTCGTGCGGGGTAAAAAGGTATAAGTCTTTCCTTTATCTATGGAAAGAATCGAAGAAGTAACCTTGTCCGCATCATTTCCAACTTCCTCGTAAAGCTTTGTCTTCTGATATTTATCACCGGACTTTATCATTTCCTTTGTCACTACAGAAGACGTGCTGCCATCTGTATTATCATTTTCCTCCGCATCACCAGAATCTTCCGGCGCAGAAATATCGGCCGCATCCTGCAGAAAGCTAAAACGATTTTCCTTCGTCACCGGGTTTATCGGATAATTAAAAGCAAGTGCTGTCTGTGCAAATGTCTTTGCCTTAATCTCCTCCATGATATTTTGTGCTGTTGTCGTTGCCGAAAGATAAATGCCCGACTTTTTGTTTAACCGGGAAGAACTGACAAATCCACGAAAAAGAATAAGCGCGAGAACCATAAAAATGCTGACTGCGACAACTAACTCAAGTAAACTCATACCTGCGTTATCCTGTCTCAATGTTTTTTTGTTCATTGCAGTCACATCCTTTCCCGCGCTTTTTTATTTATTTTTCTTTTTGTTATTTTTGTTTTTGAAGCGTTCCAAACAGATTCTTCTTCCCATAGGTTGAAGTTCCGGCATCCGGTTCGCTGTACTGATTTCCGATACCACTCATGGAGTAAATATTTACCGTCATTGTTCCGGTCAGCCCTCCGCTTCCGGAATCAAAAGTCATCGTGATATTATCCACAGTCATTCGTCCCGTCTGACCGTTAATATAAGTAACCGCCTTCTTTAGATTCTCGTAACTTCCTTTGTAACTTAAGGTATCCTGCGTCCGGTACAGTGTCGGACTATCCTCTATGAGCGCATCATCTGTCTGCTGTTGTGTCTCGGTTGTCGCTTCGGTATTTCCCTCGATCTTATCCACCTGTTCCTTCGTTGCCGCATTATCCTGCTCGCTCAACGTCTGCTGTTGCTCCGTACTTTCCTCATCTACCGTTCCATCATCTGAAACCATCAGTCGGACACCGGTTCCCACCGTATCAATCGTAATTCCCGATGCCTTTTCAATATTCTGTGCAAGAACGATTCCGTCCTCCTCCTTGATATCTGCCGGGAACTGCTCACAGTACTTATCAATCTCATCCTGCATATTCTGCGTTTCCCTCTGGTAATATTCCTTTTTCGCCGCCATATCAAGAAGCTCATCGAGACGCGAATCAAGTGTCTCATTCTGAGCGGAGATTTCCGAAGCCTTGTCCATCTGCGGACGAAAGACCGCCACGTAACTGAGTACCATCAAAATAACACCAAAAAGCATCAATAACATTCTTTTTTCTCTGTTCGATATACTTGAAAGATCTAAATTCATGTTTTCTGCCTCCTACTGATCTTGTGTATCTGCCATCACCGCCGGCTGTGCATAATTTGCCGTTACCGACATCGTGACAATGCCACTCTCATCTTCACTTGTTCCCGTTGTAGACACCCCGGTCAGTGACTCGAACTTCCGAAGCTGCATTAATGTATTTGCCGCTTCCTTTTTATTTGCCACCTCTACAGAGAAAGAAACTCCGGTTCCCGTGGAAGTAAAGCTATCTATCACAAGGGTTGACGGCATTTTCTGCTCTAATTCCCCTAAAAAAGCAACCAGACTTTCATTTGGTGTATTCGTAAAGTTATACATCTGCTCATACTGGCTGTACTTTTCCTTCATCGATTTATACTCATTGTAAATCGTTTCTGCTGACTCATTTTTTGTAATTTCCGTATTCAGACGTTTCTGTCTCTGCGTCTGGTACAGACGGCTTCCTAAAGAAAAGGCAACCAGAATGATCGAAGCAGCCGCCCCAATCGCAAAGACAGCGACAGCACCACGGATATCCTCACCATTCCGCTTCTTTTTGCCACCTTTTCCCCGCTTTACCTGTTCCATCAGGTTCGCACTGTTTCCGTCCACACCAAAGAGTGCAATATAAATCGCCTCTGCATTGTCCGTCTCTTCACTTTTTGCAAAAGTATGACCCGCATTTTCTAACGGTGTTACCTTCTGTGCAAGTTCGTGCGACAGCAGCTTTGTCACTCCGAGAACTGCCGCACCGATACCGCAGCACTCAATCGTGTCAAATCCATTGCCTGGATTCCTCGCCAGGTAATAGTCCATGATTCGGGAAATATTACCGACAAGATACCTGAGATTCTGGGAAACTTCTGTTCTTGCTTCCTTGATTTCTTCTGTCTCATCCTCCGGCTCCGCGATATCTGAATTCAGATTCAATGTACGTCTTACACAATTTTGCTTTCTCATAAGAGAAAGGGCTTCCTCATAGGAAAGATGTTCTCCAAATACCGAGAACATCTGCACTGCCTCTACCGCTCCGTTAATACCGTAGTTAATATTTCTCTGCATCCGTAGTTCCCCGTCCCGGACAACGGAAACAAGCATCGCATCTTCTTCTATCTTAATCAGCATGTGCGTTCCTTCTTTATAGACATCACGCACCGCCATGTACACACTGTCACCGATATGTGCAAGACAAGACAACATTAATCCTGCCGCTTCCGCAAGCTGTTCGTACGACTCTGCAACATCTTTCGGGCAGGCATACACCATCAGATGGTATTTCTTTTCCTTCTCCTTGCCTTCTCCTTCTTCCTCAATATCAATGATACGATACGAAATGTTGTACTCCGCCGGATCAATCGGGAAATAATCTGTCGCATTTGTCTCGATCAGGTCCTGAATTCTGTTTTTCTTAATAAAAGGAATTCGCACTTCCCTTGTTGCAATTCGGCTTGATGCCACAATAAATCGAACCTTTCTCGCAGAAATCTTTCTTGAGAGCAGTTCGTTCTTAAGCTGTTCCCCCAGTCCGCCGGCATCCCGGACCAGACCATCTTCTACGAGTCCCTGTGGCACAGCAAAACGAAAGCAACGGCGTATACTGCTGCCCTTCTTATCATCTCGCATTTCGGCGACACGAATCTCTGCCGTGCCAACCTCTATTGTTAACATATTCGCCATTTTGCTTTCCTCCAACCTGTACTTTGCATCTTTCTTATCTAAATACCAGAGAACAATCTCTGCAGTTTCTCATTTTTCCAATATAAAAATACAGGCAATTCCTGTATGTGTTTCTTTGTATATTCTCTATCCCTTTCCTGTACTTTTATACGGGAAAAATATTTTCTTACGAATACAGGAATTACACATTTCTTTCCTGCATATATCTGCCAGGAATCTGACTCTGGTAAATTCCATATCAGAGTCAGATTCCCAACGCATCAAGATACCAGTGAATCCACTGCCCTCCAAAAAGAGCTGCAAGGAAAATCCCTGCCGCAAGATACGGTCCCATCGCAAGGACGTGACCTTCTTTACTGATTTTCATGCGAAACAGATGAATCACGGAACCTACTATACAACCCAGTAAAAATGCCAGAATACTCTTCTGCCAGCCGAGCAACAGCCCGCACGCTGCCATCAGCTTGATATCTCCGCCTCCAATGGCTCTGCCTTTGGAAAGCAGATATAAAAGAAGCAGGAAACCACTGACACACACTGCGCCGATCACATGGTTAAGCCATTCTCCTTTATCGAGAACAACCGCCACAATTCCAAGAATTCCAAGGAATACATTTATCCCAAATGGAATCTCAAAAGTTCTCCAGTCAATGACAGAAAGGACAAGCAAAGCCGAAGTCATGAGACAGTAGACCACGCTCATCACATTCATTCCATTTACCAGAAAGACAAATACCCAGAGGAAACCATTTAGTCCTTCTATAATCGGGTACTGCACAGAAATCTCCGCCTTGCACCGCCGGCAACGTCCCCTAAGAAACAGCCAGCTAAACAGCGGAATCAAATCAAACCATCGAAGCTGCGCCCCACAGCTCATGCAGTGGGACGGCACCTTCACGATGGACTCCCTCTCCGGCAGCCGATAGATGCAGACATTAAGGAAGCTGCCTACGACAATGCCGAAGAGAAAAATGGTTATGTATGGTATGAATTCTAATAAAAGAAGCATAGGAAAATCTTTCTTTATGTAGTGGGGTTAATGGGTTGCTGATGATTCTCACTGAGCGAAAAAATATGTTATTCACCAGCTTTTGTTGCTGCACCTTTAGCTGCAAATTTTTCCAATTCTACTGGTTCATATTTAACTTTTGTTCCACCATTTTCATCTACAGTAATAGTAGCACTAATTGCTGTAGTCTTTCCTTTACCTGTAGAATCCCACTTATTAGATTTTAACTTAATAGAAGCATAATCTGGCACTGTCTCTTCAAGAGCTGGCTTTAAGGTATTTGGAACATTTGTTGTTGTAGATGTGATTTCAATTTTATAATTTCCTTTTACTAAAGTTGTATCAGCATCCGCTGCATATACCTGTACTGCCTGTACCATCTGATCTAAGTTACTTGCGTCTGCTGATTTTCTTGATTTCTCTATATATTTAACATACTGTGGTGCTAACAGACCAACTAAGATAGCCATGATAGCAACTACAATGATTAACTCTACAAGAGAGAAACCTTTGTTGTCTTTTTTCTTGTTGTTAAGCCATTTTAACATGTTCATTTCTCCTTTTCCTCATATATGCTTGCATTTTCTCCCGCTTTTATGCAACAAAAATGCAAACATACACGCAACTTATTGTTTTTTTTCATTTTTGTAACGGTGCAGCAGCTACTGCAAAATAATTCTGCATCGCTTTGCCCGGCTACAAAATCTATGATGATTGCAGCCTCCCTATGCCAAGACTGCATTTCACCCTCTGGAATATTGGTACATTTTCTTTAAAATTGTTTCTTCGTACAGACACGATTCGCATTTTCGAAAATGTATCGTTAAAAGATTAGAGATTATCTAATCCCTCATACATCGCTGCTATCGGCAGGATAGAAGCGATAACTAATGAGCCGACGACAACTGCCATAAATACGATGATCAATGGCTCCATGGCGGCGAGGATGGTCTGGGTGGTTATCTCCACTTCCTCGTCATAATAGTCGGCAAGTTTATTAAGCATCTGTTCTATATTACCGGTTTCCTCACCGATACCAGTCATGTGGTATACCATCGGAGGAAAGATTCCGGCATCTCTTAAAGGTTCCGATAACGGAATTCCCTTCATAACTTCTTCACGGGCATTTTGAATTGCCATCGAATAATGTATATTATTGACGATTCTTGACACGATGTCAAGACAATCTATCATCGGCACACCGGCGGCAAGCAATGTGCTGGCGGTTCTTGCGAACCGGGAACAGTTGGACTTTACAACTAACTGTCCAAACAGTGGCATCTTCATCTTTATCTTATCGATATTCTTTCTTCCGCCTTCTGTCCGATAATATGCCTGATACGCAGCAAATATTGCGACTGCGACTCCAACAATTATATAAACATGGGTTCCTGCCCACTCACTAAGCCCCATGACAAACATCGTAAAGGCAGGCATTTCCATGTCAATTTCTTTAAACATATCGATGAAAATAGGGATAACGTATAAAAGCATAACCCCGATAACACCGATACAGGCAAAAATCAGGACAATCGGATAGACGGTTGCCTTTCTTACCGTTGCTTTCAACTTAGCTTCCTTTTCAAACTGTTCTGCCATTCTGGAAAACGCCATCTCTAAGTTACCGGAACTCTCTCCGGCTTCCACCATGTTAATAAGCATGGGCGGAAATACATGACTTTCTCCTCGCATTGCATCTGCCAGTGAATTTCCCTTTTCGATATTGGTCAGAACTTCCGCAATGGACTTCTTCAATGTTTTATTTTCCGTCTGTTCCTCTAACATTGCAAGTGCTTCTTTCATGGCGACACCTGACTCTAAAATGCTGACGAACTGTCGGCAGAATACGGAAAGGTCTCTCGGCTTTAACTTCCTGCCAAAAGTGAAGTTCATATCAAACTGCTGACTCTGTTCTTCTAAGGAAAGAATGACATAGCCATCTTTCTTTAAAAGCTCCTTGGCGGCGTCCCTGTTGTTCGCCTCCATCTTGCCTCGCTTTTCCTTCCCCGCTTTATCTGCCACGATATAGAAATAACCCGGCATAGCTGTTACCTTTCTAAACTATCTAAATAAAGTTAATCTTCTTGTTCATTGTGACAGGATCCTGTGCATAGCTGATGACTGTCTCCCCGTCTACCATACGCTGCATATATAAGTCATAGAGCGCATCGTCCATCATCTGCATTCCAAGACGCTTACTCGTCTGGATGATTGAAGCAATCTGAAATGTCTTTCCCTCACGGATCAGGTTGCGGACCGCATTATTGGCAAACAGCACTTCTAAGGCTGCCACACGTCCCTGTCCATCGGAACGCTTTAATAACTGCTGGGACACGACACATTCTAATACGGCGGCAAGCTGGATCCGCACCTGCTGCTGCTGATCTGGCGGAAATACGTCAATAATTCGGTCGATGGTCTTATCCGCTCCGATTGTATGGAGTGTCGATAATACGAGATGACCTGTCTCGGCGGCTGTGATTGCAGTAGAAATAGTCTCTAAGTCTCGCATCTCTCCTACTAAAATAACGTCCGGGTCCTCCCTGAGTGCGGCGCGGAGTGCCTTTGCATAGTTTTCCGTATCGCTTCCGATCTCTCTCTGATTTACGATGGATTTATCATGCTTATGCAGATATTCGATTGGGTCTTCGAGTGTGATGATGTGGTCTGCTCTGGTACGGTTAATGACCTGTATCAGAGAAGCAAGGGTCGTGGACTTACCACTTCCGGTCGGTCCCGTTACAAGGACAAGACCTCTCTTTTTCTCCGTCACTGCCACAACTTCCGGCGGAATCCCAAGCTTGTCCGGCTCCGGAATCTCAAATGGCAGTGCTCGCATGACGCTCGCCAGCGTTCCTCTTTGCTTAAATACATTCACACGGAATCTCCCTACACCGGGAATGGCGTGTGCAAAGTCCGTCTGTCCACTTTCTTCTAATTCTCTTTTATGCCTTTCATCTAACAAAGTCATGATCAGATTCTTTACATCATCCGGCTTTAACTTCTCCTCCCCCTCGGTGTGAAGAACCCCGTCAATACGGTAGTTCGGTGCTCTTCCAACTGAAAGATGGATATCCGAAGCTCTACATTCGACCGAATGAATCAATATCTCACTTAAATCGTACATTTCTTTCCCCTTCGCAGCTTCTTATATTCTATACATTTCCCCAGAAAACTGCCTATTCTATCTTTGCCTGTTACTCTGTATTTCTCAGGAATACCATTTCATCAATGTTTCTTTTTGGTTACAGTCCATTGCACTCTGTCTGCCTCTATGCCTGCTTCTACTCGTAAGAAGCTTTCTGCATTTCTTCTATAGAAGTAACCCCATCTAAAACATCCCGGATACCATTCTCACGAAGCGTCCGCATTCCGTTCCGTCTCGCCGCCTCGATGAGCATCTTTGAATCACTGCCCGTGGCAATCAGTCGCTGTATCTCTTCATTCACTTCCATAATCTCAAAAATACCTTTTCGTCCATAATACCCTGTATTATTACAGAGATTACAGCCACCCGGTTCATAAATCTCTACATCTTCTTCCTGCGGAAGACGCATCAGCTTCTTCTCTTCCAACGTTGCCAGACGCTTCTTCCGGCAGTGCGGACAAAGCTTTCTTACCAGTCGCTGCGCGATAACACCGACTACAGAATCCGCTAACATATATCGTTCTACACCCATATCCACCATTCTGCCAAGGGTTCCTGTTGCACTGTTTGTATGTAAAGTGGATACAACAAGATGACCTGTGATAGAAGCCTGTACTGCAATCGAAGCCGTCTCGCTGTCTCGAATCTCACCGATCATAATAATATCCGGATCCTGTCGGAGAATCGAGCGAAGTGCCGCCGCAAACGTAAGCTGTACTTTATTATTCACCTGAATCTGATTAATTCCTTCTAACGCCGCCTCTACCGGATCCTCTACCGTTACAATGTTCACTTCCTCACTGTTTAACTCTGACAATGCCGTATAAAGTGTTGTGGACTTACCACTTCCGGTCGGTCCCGTTACGAAAATAATTCCGTGTGGATGAGACATCATATGGTCAAATCTTTTCAACTCATCCGGTGCAAGACCTAACTCCTTCTTATCCTTTGTCAGGTTCACCTTCGAAGAAATTCGCATAACAATCTTCTCTCCATATACAGTCGGTACGGAGGAAATACGGATATCGTACTCCTGCCCGTCTACAACGAGAGACATTCGTCCATCCTGCGGCTTTCTCTTCTCTGCGATATCCATACCACCCATAATCTTAATACGGGTAGAAATGGCTGGAAGCAGGCTGTTATCGTACTCCATTTTCGAACATAGGGCACCATCAACACGGTAACGTACACGAACCTTTGTCTCTAATGCTTCAATATGTACATCACTGGCTCTTTGTCTTATCGCCTGCTCTAATATAGAACGGACAAGCTGTACGATTGGTGCATCATTAATCTCACTGTCATCTGCAGTTGCCGCTACATTCCCTCGAAGCTGCGCTCTCTCACGCGCAAAACGGTTGACTGCATCAATAGTTTCTGCCTCACCATAGTTTCTGTCAATAGCATTTGTTACATCTCTTCTCGTTGCAATATATGGCTCAATCTGCATATTCGTTACAATCGCAATATCGTCGATTGCCTCGAAGTCCAGCGGATCTGCCATCGCAAGATGTAAAATATTCGCATTATAAGGGTCTAATTCAAAAGGAAAAACACTGTATCTTTTCAGTAACTTGACATCAACGAGATCCTTTACCTCTTTTGGTACCGTAAGACCACGAAGCTGTACCGTCTTAAGTCCCATCTGCGCCTCTAAGGCACGGGTGATCATCTCTTCAGTGATGAAACCTCCCTCGACTAAAATCTCGCCAATCCTCTTATTCGTAACTTTCTGCCGACGCAGTGCCTCCTGCAGCTGTTCCTGTGTCAGTACGTTTTGCTGAATCAGCAAGTCTCCTAATCGTAATCGGTTTCTTCGTCTTAACGCCATGTTACTTCCTTCTTTCCCCAGATACAAGCTCGAGAAAAAGCCGCATTAGAACATCCCCTTATCTAAATGCAGCCCCCTTGTCTGTCTGTATCTTCATATTTTTCTTTAGATCATAGAAAATCCTTATTCCTATCCATTAACTATTTATTTAAAAATTTACCATATCACATATTTAATTGTCAATTATAAATTTAAAAAAATGTCAAAATTGTAGGAAATTTGAGGATGAAGCTGGGAGTTATCCTTTTTCCTGAAAGACATAGTAAAACTGCCTTGGTAATATTACTATTAGAAGTTTGGATGTGAGCATATAAGCGAACATTCAAACCTCCGCAACTAAAATCACAATTCAAGAATGCTCCAGCTCTCTTCTCGGGCGTCTGTTGTTAATGAATTAACTAGAGCGTGTTTGAAAAATCATTCTAATAAATCTTGTTGATTTTATTCCTCATTTATATGATAATATTCTTGGCAGATATCCTCTGTGAATCTGATCTTTAATTTAAGGAGAATCGAAAGATGAAAAAATTAACAAGACAGGAGAAGCATGAACAGTGTATTCGTGAAATCCGTGGAACGCTAGTCGTTGTCGCAGTCTGCTGTGTATGGCATATTTCCAGTGCATTTTTACTGAATGGAATCGGGCTTTATTTTCTTGGTATGCCGGCATGGTTTAGTGTGTCTACTTTGGGAACAATTGTTCTTTCTCTTCTGGGAGTATGGTATTTACTCAAGAAAGTATTCATTGATTTTGAATACGATGATGAAGAGGAAGGAGGCGAAGAATAATGTCCGCAAATCAAAAGATCATTCTTACTATTTTTGTTATTTACCTTGCCTTAAATGCGATTATCGGTATTGTATTTAGTAAGCGTCAGGGAAGTAAGCAGAACGTATCATCTGAAAAGAAATTTTTTATCGGCGGAAGAAATATGAACGGTCTTCTTCTGGCTATGACAACAATGGCAACCTACACTTCAGTAAGTTCCTTTATTTCCGGGCCAGGTGCGGCAGGGCTTACTTATGGATATGCCCAGGCATGGATTGCCACGGTACAGGTTCCGGTTACTTTTTTAGTTTTAGGTGTGCTTGGTAATAAGCTGGCTATGGTTTCAAGAAGAACAGGAGCTGTCACAGTTGTTGGTTATTTAAAGGCCCGTTATAAGAGTGATGCGCTGGTTATTATCACAAGTTTACTTATGGTTGCTTTCTTTATGGCACAGATGATCGGACAGTTTACTGGCGGGGCAACTTTGATTTCTTCTATTACAGGGCTTGACCATGTTGTTTCCCTCTTAATTTTTGGTGCGGTAGTAATTATTTATACCTCTTTTGGCGGTTTTAGCGCGGTTGCCATCACAGATACGATTCAGGGAATTGTTATGTGTATCGGTACTTTCCTGTTTATTTTCTTTGTATTAAAAGCAGGCGGCGGGCTTTCTGGTATTGATGCCGGACTTGCCAGAAATCTTCCTGGTGTATATGATGATCTTTTTTCTGTGTACACTCCGGGTACTTTGATTAGTTTCTGGGTTCTCGTAGGATTTGGTACTCTTGGACTTCCACAGACTGCGGTTCGTTCGATGGGATTTAAGAATACAAAGAGTCTTCATTCTGCAATGTGGATCGGTGCGTTAACCTGCAGTTTCATCATTGTTGGTATGCATATGGCTGGTACATGGGCTGGCGCATTAGTAGATACAAATAATCTTCCTACTTCCGATTATTTTATTCCTTACATTGTTCAGAAGATTATGCCAGTAGGTCTTGCAGGAACTTTCCTTGCCGCTCCTATGGCCGCCGTTATGTCTACAGCCGACTCTCTTCTGATTCTCGCATCCGCGGCTATCGTGAAGGACTTATGGCGTAACTATGTGGTAAAAGATAATCCGGAAAAGAT
>ENA-UPXC01001818-UPXC01001818.1-human-gut-metagenome-genome-assembly--contig:-NODE-1818-length-27869-cov-7.427569_pt1 | contig 27869 bp, 24 predicted proteins | sample MGYA00250047_ERZ773371 | MGnify/ENA primary metagenome ERZ773371 (study PRJEB29103, sample SAMN06111975) | human gut metagenome | biome: human gut; feature: ankylosing spondylitis patient; material... | reverse complement strand
GCACGTGGTCCAAGCCGCCGTAGCCGATGTCATAGGCCCAGCCGTCGCCGCCGTACATCCACATGGTCTTTTTCACCAGCTGGTCGGCGTTGTCCCGCAGGAACCGCACGTCGGCGCTGGAGTCGGCGGTCTGGTTCAGGGCGGCGATCAGGGCGTCGGACACGGCCCGGGTCTTGTCGCCGTCGTCGCCGTCTTGCAGCCAGCTCTCCAGGGCGGCCTTCAGGGCAGCGTCGGAGGTGGTGTCCAGGGCAGCCTTGGCGTGGGTCTTGACCTGGTTGCGCTGCTGGTCCACGGACAGGCACATGCCCAGGGAGTATTCGGCGTTGTTCTCGAAGAGGGAGTTGGACAGGGCCGGGCCGTGACCGGCGGAGTCCTTCACCATGGGAATGGAGGGCACGGACAGAAACATGGCCTGGGCGCAGCCGGTGGCGTTGGCGATGTACATCCGCTCGCCGAACAGTTGGGTCATCAACTTCATGTAGGGGGTCTCGCCGCAGCCGGCGCAAGCGCCGGAAAACTCCATCAGCGGCCGCTGGAACTGGCTGCCCCGGACGGTGAACTTGTCCAGAGGATTGGCCTTCTCGGAGAGGGACAGGCAGTGATTCCAGTTGTCCTGCTCCGGCATCTGGGACTCCAGCGGCTTCATCACCAGGGCCTTCTCCCTGGCGGGGCACACGTCGGCGCAGCTGCCGCAGCCCTGGCAGTCCAGGGGATCCACCTGGATGCGGAAGGTATAATTCTCCATCCCCCTGCCGTTGGCCTTGTGGGTGATGCAGCCGGCCGGGGCCTGCTCCGCCTCCTCCTTGGTAAACAGGAAGGGCCGGATGGCGGCGTGGGGGCACACCAGAGAGCACTGGTTGCAGCCGATGCAGTTGTCCGGCAGCCACTGGGGCACATCCACGGCGATGCCGCGCTTTTCGTACTTGGAGGTCTCCACCTCCGTCACGCCGTCGGCAAAGCTGAGGAACTTGCTGACAGGGATCTTGTCGCCGGCCTGGGCGTTGACGGGGATCAGCACGTCCCGGACGTAGTCCGGCACACCTGCGGCCTCAGTCTGCTCCAGGGGCTCGTCGGGCAGGTCCTTCCAGCTGTCGGGCACTCGGATCTCCTCCACGGACTGGAGGCCCCGGTCCACAGCGGCGTAGTTCATGTTCAGGACCTTGTCGCCCTTCTTGAAGTAGCTGTGGGTGATGGCGTCCTTCATGTACTGGACGGCCTCATCCACCGGCAGCACGCCGGAGAGCTTGAAGAACGCCGCCTGGAGGACCGTGTTGGTCCGGTTGCCCAGACCCAGCTCCTGGGCGATGGACACGGCGTCGATGGTATAGAACTTCACATGGTTCCGGGCCAGCGTCCGCTTCACGTGGTTGGGCAGATTCCGCTCCAGCTCCTCCCCCTTCCACAGGGTGTTCAGCAGGAAGGTGCCGCCGGGCTTCACCTCGTGGACGATGTCATAGGAGTGGATGTAACTCTGCTTGTGGCAGGCCACGAAGTCCGCCTGGGTGACGTAGTAGGCAGAGCGGATGGACTCCTTACCGAAGCGCAGGTGGCTTTTGGTGACGCCGCCGGACTTCTTGGAGTCATATTCAAAATACGCCTGGACGTACTGGGGCGTGTTGTCGCCGATGATCTTGATGGAGTTCTTGTTGGCGCCCACGGTGCCGTCGGAGCCCAGGCCCCAGAACTTGCACTCGATGGTGGAGCCGCCGGCGGTGCTGATGTGTTCCCCCACGTCCAGAGAGCGGTGGGTCACATCGTCCACGATGCCCACGGTGAAGTGGTTTTTCTGCTCGCCGGCCATGTTGTCGTACACAGCCTTCATCTGGGCGGGGGTGGTGTCCTTGGAGCTGAGGCCGTACCGGCCGGCCAGCACCTTGATCCCGCTGCGCCCGGCTTCCGCCAGGGCGGTGCACACATCCTCATACAGGGGCTCGCCGATGGCGCCGGGCTCCTTGGTCCGGTCCAGGACGGAGACGGTCTGGACGGTATCCGGCAGCTTGGCCAGGAAGTGGGACACGGAGAAGGGGCGGTACAGATGGACCTGGATCATGCCCACCTTTTCGCCCTGGGCGTTCAGGTAGTCGATGACCTCCCCCAGGGTGCCGCAGACGCTGCCCATGGCGATGACCACCCGGTCCGCGTCCGGCGCGCCGTAGTAGTTGAACAGCTGGTAGTCCCGCCCCGTCAGGTCGCTGACGGCCTTCATGTATTCCTCCACGATGGCGGGCAGGCGGTCATAGGCGCCGTTGCAGGCCTCCCGGTGCTGGAAGAAGGTGTCCGGGTTCTGGACGGTGTTGCGGACCGTGGGATGCTCGCTGTTCAGGGCCCGGGCCTTGAAGCGGCGGACGGCGTCCCAGTCCACCAGGCGGCTCATGTCGTCGTAGTCCAGCACCTCGATCTTCTGGATCTCATGGGAGGTTCGGAAGCCCTCGAAGAAGTGCTGGAAGGGGATGCTGCCCTTGATGGCGGCGAGATGGGCCACGGCGCCCAGGTCCATGCACTCCTGCACGCTGGAGGAGGCCAGCTGGGCGAAGCCCGTCTGGCGGCAGCCCATGACGTCAGAGTGGTCGCCGAAGATGGACAGGCCGTGGGTGGACACCGTCCGGGCGGAGACATGCATGACACCGGGCAGCATGGAGCCCGCGATCCGGTACATGGGCGGGATCATCAGCAGCAGGCCCTGGGAGGCGGTATAGGTGGTGGCCAGGGATCCGGTCTCCAGCGCGCCGTGCATGGCGCCGCAGGCGCCGGACTCGGCCTGGAGCTCCATCAGCTTCACAGGCTGGCCGAAGATATTCTTCATGCCGGCGGCGGCCCACTCATCCACGTGGTCTGCCATGGGGCTGGAGGGCGTGATGGGGTAGATCGTCGCCACTTCCGTGAACGCGTAGGAGATATAGGCGGCTGCCTCGTTGCCGTCCATGGTCTTGAATTTCTTGAGGCTCATGCAGTCTCGCTCCTTTTTTCCATCCTCTCGGGGAGGACAGCGTGATTTCCTTTCCTACTTTACCGCAGGGGGATGCCTCCTGTCCAAATCCATGGAATTTATGAAAAATCCCGCGGATTTTCCACGGATGCGGACGGCAATCTCCCCAGTTTTCCCAGGAGTTTTTGTGCCCGGCCGCGCTTTTGCGTCCAGGCCGGGCATGTGCCTGCCGCTGTTTTCCGGCTTTTTCCGGCATGGTTCGGCCCGGCGCGGGACAAGCTAGGGCGGAGGTGATCTAAATGCATGATGACAGCCGCAAGGTAGAGCTCCCCCGGCGGAGAAAGCAGGAGAAGCCCATCCCCAGCGTCTATCCGGTGCTGGACACCGATCTGGCCCGGGACAACGTGGAAAACGACATTCCGGCGGCAGACCTGGAGGACCTGTGAGGACTCCGGACTTCTTCCCCACAGCTGGGAGGTGAAGCGAATGGCAAGCATTTCCGTCTCCCTGGACCGGAACGCGGACCGGCATGACGTGAAGCTGCTGAAGCGGGAGCTGGACACCCTGCCGGGCGTCACCTCCGTCAGTGTCAGCAGCGGCGGACAGCTGGCGGTGGACTACGACGCCACAGGCGTCCGGCAGGCGGACATTCTGGAAAAGATCCAGGCGCTGGGCTACCACGTCCGGCAGGAACACGCATAACAAAACCGGGAACCGGCCAAAAAGCCGGCTCCCGGTTTGTTTATGTTCCGTTGGCGGACTCCCGGGGGCCTGGAAGAAACTCCTCCCCCGCCGCCTCCATAGCCAGACTCCCCGCGGAGAGCTCCGTGAGGCGGGGAACGAACTGTTCCGCCCCGCCCGCCGGGAACGCCGCCCGCAGGCGGATGTCCGCGCCGTACGCCGTGTCCCGCACCACGCCGCCGCAGGCGGTGATCTCCAGCTTCACCCGCTCGAAGAGGGGATATGTGCAGGGCACGTCCCACAGCGTCCACAGGCTCATGGTGCTGATGCCCACGGCGTCCAGGGCTTCCTTGGCTCCCTTGGTATAGGCCCGGGTCAGTCCCCCGGCCCCCAGCAGCACGCCGCCGAAGTACCTCGTCACCACGCAGCATACGTTGGTGACGCTCTCCCGCTGGAACACGTTCAGCATGGGCTGGCCCGCCGTGCCCTGGGGCTCCCCGTCGTCGGAGTAGCGGACCACGCCGCCCTCCTGCAGCAGATAGCACCAGCAGTTGTGGCGGGCGTCGTAGTAGCGCTTCTTCATCTCCTCGATGCGCTCCCGGGCCTCTGCCTCGGTCTCCACCCGCCAGATGTGGCTGATGAAGCGGGATCGCTTCTCCGTGAACGCGCTCTCCCCGTTTTCAAAGGGCACCCGATAGGTGGTCATAGCCGTCCTCCCTGTCTGCTCCGCGCTCATTTCCACACGTCCCGCCGGTCCGTCCGGCCCGCCAGATAGTCCATGGACACGCCGAAGTGGTCCGCCAGGGCGCACAGATTATGGAAACTAGGCAAATTATTTCCAGACTCAAATTTCTGGTAATGCCGTTCTCCAATTCCAATGGCCGTGGCAACCTGGGCCTGGGTTTCTCCGCGCTCTTTTCGGAGCATCCGCAATTTTTCCTGAAATTCCATGCGTCCCCCTTGACACGCCAAATTTTAGGTATTATACTAAACTTAGAAACACGCCATTTTTTATGTTATTCGAGGTGATTTTTAGGATGACAGATTTTATGAAATGGCTCTATCCCCGGTATATCCGCCCTTATGTGGAAGCAGCGCCCCGGGAAGAATATGAGATGTGGCTGTCCCTGATGGAGAGCGACTTGGAATATCAATTCCGGGAGGAATTCGACAAGACCCTGGAATTCACCGCCATCCACGTCTTCCTGCTGGGCCTGCGCACCGGGGCGGGCCTGGGGGCGCTCATTCCACAAGGAACGGCGCCATCTGCCTCAGGACCTTCGGCGTGCACACCGCCGTGACCGCGATGGTCTCCCCGTACTCCACGTTCTCCACCTTGGCCTCCCGGTACAGCTGGTCCAGCAGGCCGCCCTTGTCGTAGGGGATGTGCAGCACACAGCGGCGGCTGCCGCTGTCCAGGCGTTCCCCGATCATCTCCAACAGCTTGTCCACACCCTCGCCGGTCTTGGCGGAGAGGGAGCAGATATCCTGACCGTGGGGCATGATCTCTCCGGCGGGCAGCCGGTCGGACTTGTTGAACACGTCGATCCGGGGCAGCTCTCCGGCCCCCAGCTCCCGGATCAGGTTCTCCACCACCGCCGCCTGCTGCTGCCACTCCGGGTTGGACACGTCGATGACGTGGAGCAGCAGATCTGCGTACTCCAACTCCTCCAGCGTGGCCTTGAATGCCTCCACCAGCTGGTGGGGCAGCTTGCGGATGAACCCCACCGTGTCGGAGATCACCACGTCCAGCGTGTCGCTGACCGTGAGAAGGCGGCTGGTGGTGTCCAGCGTGTCGAACAGCCGGTTGTTGGCGGGGATGCCCGCTCCGGTCAGGTGGTTCAGCAGCGTGGACTTGCCCGCGTTGGTGTAGCCCACGATGGCCACCACCGGGATCTCGTTCTTCTGCCGCCGCTGCCGCTGAGTGGAGCGCACCCGGCGGACCTCCTCCAGGTCCTCCCGGAGCTTGTCGATCTTCCGGCGGATGTGGCGGCGGTCCGTCTCCAGCTGGGTTTCGCCGGGGCCCTTGGAGCCGATGGGCCCCTTGCCGCTGGTGCCCGCCTGCCGCTCCAGATGGGTCCACATGCCGGTCAGCCGGGGCAGCAGATACTGGTACTGGGCCAGCTCCACCTGGAGCCGCCCTTCCTTGGTCTTGGCCCGCTGGGCGAAGATGTCCAGGATCAATCCGCACCGGTCCAGCACCTGAACGCCCAGCAGCTCCGTCAGCACCCGCATCTGGGAGGGGGACAGATCGTTGTCGAAGATCACCATGGTGGCGCCGGTGTTCTCGCAGTAGAGCTGCACCTCCGCCACCTTGCCCTCCCCGATGAAGGTCCGGGGGTCCGGGGACGGCCGGTTCTGCAGCACAATCCCCACGGTCTCGCCTCCGGCGGTCTCCACCAGGGCGGAGAGCTCCTCCATGGTGTCCTCGTCGGCGTTTTCCTCTTTTTTCAGCACCGGGGAGTTCAACCCCACCAGCACCACTTTGTCTCGTACTTCCTGTGTCTCTGCCATGCAAACTCCTTATTTTTGATAGGCCTCCACGACTTGGCCCACATAGATCCGGTGCCAGCCGCCCTGCCCCGGCGTGTAGAAGGGCAGGATCTCCCCCTCCCCCAGCACGCAGGCAGGGTCCATGTCCTGGGCGTACAGCTTCCGGCACACCAGGACCCACTCCGCCTCGTCAAAGAAGGGCGCGTCCCCGGCCCCCCAGCGGACCGTCAGGCCACACGCTTTCACCTTGTCCATGTCCCGGCCGCTCTTGCTGCCGCAGAGGGCGGTCACTTTTTTTGCCTCCTCCGGCAGGATGGAGACGGTGAAATAATCGTGGGACTCCATAAATTGATAGGTATATCGCTCGGGCCGCACGTAGACTGTGCAGACCGGCAGGTTCCACAGCCGGCCCAACTGGCACCAGCCGATGGTCATGGTGTTCAGGCCGGTCTTGTCTCCGGCAGTCAGCAGCGGGGGCTGCCGTCCGAAAACATGCAGGATCTCCGGCGTCAAACGCTCCAACTCCACAGGATGCAGCTTCATGCAAACGCTCCTTCCGCTTCATTGATACCATACAGTATATGCGCTTTTGCCGGAAAAGTAAATGAAAAAAGGGCCTGCCCAACCGGCAGACCCTTTTTGTGACGTGTCAGACTTACTTGTCCAGACCGAACTTCTTGTTGAACTTGGCCACGCGTCCGCCGGTATCCACCAGCTTCTGCTTGCCCGTGAAGAAGGGGTGACACTTCGAGCAGACTTCCACCTTGATATCCTTCTTGGTAGAACCTGTCTCAATCACATTACCGCAGGCGCAAGTAATCGTAGTCTGCTGATAATTGGGATGGATTCCTTCCTTCATTGCTCTCGTTCACCTCTTTCTGATCCAGACTACCTCGCCGGAGCTTTCACCCCATAAAGGCGTTTATTAGTGTATCACACGGACGTCAAGATTGCAAGTCCTTTTTTCATTTTTCCGGAGATTTTTTCAGGAGGGGCGAAACTGCTCCACCCACTCCGGCGTACAGTCCGCAAACCAGTCCTGATGGTCCGGGTCCTCCGGGTCGTAGAGCCGTTCCGTCAGGGTCTGGAAGGCCCCCCACTGCTCCTCGGTCAAAACATGGACGGCGATGCCGTCCTCTTCCTGCCACCGCTCCAGGATCTCCACCTCCTGCTCCCGGTTCCGGAGCCGCTGGTCCGCCATGGCCTCCCGGCCGCAGCGGTCCACCGCCTCCCGCAGGTCCGGGGAGAGGGAGTCGTACAGATCACTGTTCATGGTGAGGATGGCGGGCTCATAAAATGCCGGGAAGATGGTCACGTCCGTCTGGACCGTCTGGTAGCCCGCCGCGTCCGCCTCCGCCAGGGTGCTCTCCTGGCCGTTATAAGTACCGTTAGACAGGGGCGTCATCACATCTGAATAACTGGAGGGATAGAGGCGGACGCCCCAGCAGCCGATGTAGGATTCGAACAGCTCCAGCAGGCCCGCCGTGCGGATGCGCAGCCCTTCCAGGTCCTCCGGAGTGGTCACCGGCCGGTCGGCGGTCAGATACCGGAAGCCCAGCTCCCCGTATGCCAAGCCCCGGAGCCCCAGCTCCGCCAGGACGCCGTTCAGTGCCTCTCCGCCGGTGCTGTCCAGGACCTCCGCCGCCGTTTCGGCGTCCGGGAACAGAAAGGGCATGGTCACGGAGAAAAACGGTCTGCCCAACTCTTCTTCGTCGCCGTAGGAGCCATATATGAAACTGCTGTCCAGATAGAGGTCCACGATCCCGGCCGCAGCCTGCTCCAGGGAGGTAACCCTATCGAGGGGTCTCGGCTGGACCTCCACCGCCACGGCGCCTTCCGTGGCGTCGGACAGTGCCTCGGCAAAAGATTCCGCCGCGTCCCAGCAGGTGGAGCCCTCCGGCTGGCCCACCACCAGGGTCCAGGTTGTCTCAACATTCTTCGGAACCGGCGGCTCCTCTGAAACCTCCTCCTGTGCCCCGCCGGTGCAGCCGGTAAGGGCCAGGACCGCCAGACCGGCAGCGGTCAGCTTGGTAAGACGGCGCTTCATTTCAGGTCCCTCCTTCTTGTTCCAGCGCCCGCCCCAGGTCCGCCAGATACCGAGCCTGCTGGCGGCGGAGGTAGCCCTTGGCAAAGAAGCGCATCCAGGGCTTTTTTACGGTGATGGTCTCGGTGAAGGTGACCTGGGTGCCGCCGCCCTCCGGCCGGAATTCCCCGGCCCACCGGCCCGCCAGGTTGGCATTGTCCAGGTCAAAGGCCCAGCGGGACAGGGGGCGGCGCTCCGTGACGGTGAAGCGGGTGGGAAAGCCGCTTCTGTCGTACTCCGTAAAGGCGTCCTCACCGACGTGGTCCAGGCGGCTCAGATCGCTGCGCCACTGCCAGCAGTCCAGATCCGTCACCACCGCCCACACCCGCTCCGGCGGATACGGCACCAGGGCCGTGGCTATACTGACGATTTCCCTTCCCATTGGCCTTCCTCCTCAAATCTCCATGGTCTCGCCTGCAGCCAGGAAATACAGGGCCCGGCGGACCACCTTCTTTTCCAGCACCCGCTCCAGGGCCCGGCTGTATGCCTCCAGCTGGGGGCGGTAGTGCTCCGCCCGCTGCCGGACCTCCAATGCCGAGAACACACGGTCCGTTTTGAAGTCCACCACGGTCAGGCCGTCTGCCGTCTCGAAGCAGCAGTCCACCACGCCCTGGAGGAGGATTTCCTCCCCCGCCGCCGCGGCGGGATCGTAGTCCCGGGCATCCATCAGCAGGGTGAAGCGATACTCCCGCAGGACGCTTCGGCTTTTGCGGATCTCCTCCGCCAGGGGGGAGCGGAGAAACCGCTCCAAAGGCGCGGTCTCCACGGCCGCGGCCTGCTGGTCCGTCAGCAGGCTCCGCTGCCGCAGGGCCTCGATCTGGCCCGCCACGTCAACGTTTGAGAAGTCCAGGTATTGCAGCACCAGGTGGGTGGCAGTGCCCCGCTCTGCCGGGGTCAGGCCCTGCCGCTCCCGCCGGAAATTCGGCTGGCTCAGGGGCCGGAGGTACGGGGTATGGGCGGCATACTCCGCGATCTCCTGGTCCGCAGGGCGGCCCTTCAGCTGGGTGGCCGTCACCTTGGCGGGCAGGGCCGTCTCCCGCTGGTAGGGGTAGATGAAAGACAGCAGCTCCGGGTCAAAGAGGGCGGTCTCCCCTGTCTCCTCCGCCGTCGCCTGGGGCCGGGCGGGCCGTTCCCGGTAGTCCTCACTGTCATGTAAAAACACTTGCCAGGATCTGTCCTCTCCAATATATAGCTGGTCAATCTCTGTCTCCGCCATAGCCCGCAGGGGTGCGGCCTCCGGCCGGCACAGCAGGGGCAGCAGGACCCAGTCCCCCAGGGTGCGGCCCTCTGCCACCGTCTCCGGCAGCACGGGACAAGCAGCCACAGCGGCCAGCTTCTGGAGCCGCCCGGTGGCGTTGTACAGGGCGTCCACCAGGATCAGCTTCTCCTTGGGCCGGGTCATGGCCACGTAGAGGATGCGCTGCTCCTCCGCCAGGTTCTCCCGCCGCAGCTTTTCCTGAATGGCCAGCCGGGCCAGGGTGGGATACTGGATTTTCCGCTCCAGGTCGATGCGCTTGGGCCCCAGGCCCATGTCCGGGTGCACCAGCACCGGCGTGTCGAAGTCCTGCCGGGAGAACGCGTGGTCCAGATCTGCCAGGATGACAATGGGGAACTCCAGGCCCTTGGACTTGTGGATGCTCATGAGCCGCACGCCGGCAGCCTCCGCCGGGCCCCGGGTGGCGGGAGCCTGGTCCTGCTCCAGCAGCCGCCGCAGCTGCGTGACGAAGGCGAAGAGGCCCCGGTATCCATTGCTCTCAAACTTCTCCGCGTGCTGGCTCAGGGCGATGAGATTCTCCCGCCGGGCCGCACCATCATCCATGGCGCCGAAGACCCCCAGCACATTCAGTCGGTTGTAGATGTGCCAGACCAGGCGGTGGACACTCATGTCCCGGCCCGCCTGCCGCAGGTCCGAGAGGGTTGCCAGGAAGTCTTTGCAGTCCTCTCCCCCATCGGCGGTCACAGCGTCGTAGTAGTCCCCGGTGGGGGCGGCGGAGCGAACCTCCGCCAGCCGGTCCGCCGTGAAGCCGAACAGGGGCGACCGGAGGACGGAGATCAGAGGCACGTCCTGCCGGGGGTTGTCCACGATCTCCAGCAGGGACAGCATGACGGAGATCTCCATGGTGTGGAAGAAGTCCCCGCTCTCCTGGAAAGAACAGGGGATGTCCCGCTCCGCCAGGGCGGCGGCGAAGGCGGCAGACCGGCTGCCGGGGGAGCGCATCAGGATCACGATATCCTCCGGCCGGCAGGGGCGCAGGGTGCCGTCGCCCTCGGTGACGGGATAGCCCTCGTCCAGCAGCTGCCGGATGCGCGCCGCCACGAACCGGGCCTCGGCGGTGACCTTCTTTACCGGCTTGTCATTCTCCCCCGCCTTCTGGTGGGCAGAGATGAGATGGAACTCTGTCTGGCAATCCATCCGCTCCGGGTAATACGCCGCCCCGAAGTGGAGGGCCTCGTCCTCGCCGTAGTCCATCTCCCCCATCTCCACAGACAAAATGTTGGAGAAGATGAAGTTGGTGCTCTCCAAAATCTCCCGCCGGGAGCGGAAGTTGCGGGACAGCAGGATCTTCCGCTCCTCTCCGTCAGCCGCCTCCTGCCAGGACTTGAACCGGTTGTATTTTCCCAGGAAAATGGTGGGGTCCGCCAGGCGGAAGCGGTAGATGCTCTGCTTCACGTCCCCCACAGTGAAGATGTTCTGCCCGTTTTTGGACACCGCCCGGAAGATGGCGTTTTGGATCTCGTTGGTGTCCTGGTACTCGTCCACCAGGATCTCCCGGTATCGGGCCGCCACCTGCTCCCCCAGCTCTGTGGGGGCACCGCCGGAACCCACCAGCAGGCCCAGGGCCAAGTGCTCCTGGTCGGAGAAGTCGGCAGCGTTCAGCCGCAGCTTCTCCTGCCGGTACCGCTCCGCAAAGTCCTCCGTCAGCTCCAGCAGGGCCACCATGGCCGGGGCCACGGCAGTCAGGTCCTCCATAGCCTCCTCCTCAGAGACAGACAACAGGCCCGCCAGCTTCTTCTCCTCCGCCTTGCACCGCTCCCACACCTGTTTCAGCGCGGCAATACCCGGCTCGTCCTTCCGCCCCCTGGGGGTGGAAAGCCGGGGGAAGGCGACGGCCGCTTCCGTCTGCCGGGCCGCCTCCCAGGTCTGGACCTGGGCCAGGGCGTCAAAGGCCACAGACACCTGGAGAAACTTCTCCCCGTACCCCCGGTACAGCGCCTCGTCCCCCTCGGTCCGGGCGGAGGCGGACCGGAGCAGGGCCCCCCAGTGGGCCCCCTTCCGGCGGATGGAGGCCAGCAGCTCAGCGGCGTAGGGGGTGTCATCAAAGCCGCCCTCCCAGCCGCTCCAAACGGTCCGGTTCTCCGCCAGCCACCCGGCCGGGTCCGCGTGGCTCTGGACCTTGTCGTACAGCTCCAGCACCAGGGCGGCCAGACGGCTGTCGTCCCGTCCGGCCCCCAGCGTGTCCGCCAGCAGGCCACGGCCCTCGTCCAGCTGGTCATAGAAGTCCTCCAGCGTCCGGGAGAGCACCCGCTGGCGGATCAGCTGGGCCTCGTTATCGTCCAGCACCCGGAAGTCTGGGGTCAGGGCCCGGCTGTCCCCCTCCCGGGCCAGGAGGTGGGTGTTCTCCCGCAGCAGCGACGTGCAGAAGGCGTCCACGGTCTTGATGTCCGCCTGATACACCCGCAGCAGCTGCCGCCGGAGCTGCTGGTCCCCCGGCGTCTGGCCCAGCCGCTTGGACAGCTCGGAGGCGATCTTGCTCCGCAGCTCCGCCGCGGCGGCCTTGGTGTAGGTGATGATGAGGAAATCATCGATATTGCAGCGTTCCTCCGTCACATAGCGGAAAAGCCGGTCCACCAGTACCTTTGTCTTGCCGGAGCCGGCGGCGGCGGACACCAGCAGGCTGCCGCCCCGGTTTTCCACCACCGCCTGCTGCTGGGGGGTCAGGGTCAATTTTGCCATGTTACTGTCCACCTCCTCTCTCTGTCTCCTCTTCCACCTGGCGCCAGAACTCCTCCGGTTTTACCGGCAGGATGTAGTGCAGGTGGTCGCCGTCCCGCCCATCCTGGAAGTGGCAGGCGTCGGCCCAGTCGCAGTATTTGCAGAAGCTGTCGTCCTCATTGTGGCAGCAGGGGTCCGCGTCGATGTTGCCGTCCCGGACCTCCCGGGCGATCTGGTGGAGCAGCCGCTCCACATACTGCCCCAGCCGTCCAAGCTGATCGGCGGAGGCCAGGGCGCCGGACACGTCCCCCTCCCGGTTTACCCGCACCGGTAGAAACCGGGGACTTTGCAGAGCCTCGTGCTCCATGGCCTGGAGCACCTCCGGTTCAGAGAGCAGCAGGCCCGTTCGGCGCAGCTCCTTCTCCCGCTGGCTCTGGAGCTGCTCCGGCGTGATATTTCGCTCGGCGGAGAGAATCTCATCCCGGGCAGGGAGATACAGCACCCCGGCGGGTTCAATGTCCATGCCAAACCGCTGCTTGCCCTCCTTTTTCAGGGCGAACAGGTACAGTAGCATCTGGATATCCAGGCCCATCCGGACGGCGGCCAGGTCAAAGGCTTTCTTGCCGGACTTGTAGTCCACTACCCGGAGATACAGTCTGTTGTCCTTCACCCAGCCGTCCACCCGGTCCACCTTGCCGCCGATTCGCAGCTCCGCGTCCGGCTCGCTGACCGTCACCGCCGGCAGTTCTCCGCGCTCGCCGAAGGACAGCTCGAAGGCCAGGGGCACGAAGTCGGAGCAGCGCATCTCCTCGGCGATCTGGTCCACCACCGCGTAAGCGGTGTTCCGCAGCCGGGCGAAGAGGTACCGGAACCGGGCGTTCCGGCCCTCCAGATTTTGGAGCACCTCCGCCGCATACTGCTCAATATAGCGCCGCACCAAGGCGTGGAGGTCCTCCTCTCCCACTGCGGCAAAGCCGCCCCGGTCCAGCACGTCCTTTGTGACGTGCTCCAGCAGGTAGTGGAGGAAGGTTCCGATCTGGGGGGCGTCAAAGGCCGCCGCACGGCGGGCCTTGGCCTTCAGGCCGTACTCCATAAAGTAGGCGAAGTGGCAGCTCCGCAGCCGCTCCACCCGGGAGGCGGACATGGAGATCCGCTCCCCGTACAGCGCCTGTACCGCGCTCCTGGAGAGGCTCCCCCGCTTCAGCGCAGCCGCCCGCTCCATGGCCGCCATGGGGGGCGCCAGGACCTCGTCATCTGCGAAATACCGCCACAGGATCCCCCCTAGGGCGGTCCCTGCGGTCTCCAAGGCAGGGATCCTTGCTGTAAGGCGATAAACCTTGTCAGTCCCTTCGTGCTCGATACGCAGCTCCGGAAACAGCGTTAGCAGGCGGTCCACTACAAAGGCAGGCCGCAGCTCTGCACCGGACACGTCCGCCGTGGGATAGCTGACCACCAGTCCCTCCCGGGGCTGAACAAGAGCGGCGTAGAGGTTCTGGAGCTCAATGCCCATCTGTTCCATGCCGCTGGGCGCCAGGCGGATGCCCCGCTGGGCCAATTCCTCCCGGTCATCGTCGTTGAGAATGCCGCCGCTCTGTCCCACAGCGGGCAGCACATGGTCATTGGCCCCCAGCAGAAACAGGTAGGCATCCGTGTGACGGTCATTTCGGGTGATTTCCGTGACGGACACCTGGTCCAGAGACACGGGGATAGTGCCCACGCTGTACTGGGAGGCCACCTGCCGCAGCAGGCGGCTGAATTCATCGGTCCCCATAGGCTCGTCCCCCAGGATCTCCACGAACTGGTCCAGGATGGCGCAGAGGATCTCCCACAGCTGGGCGGTCTCCTCCGCGTCCTGGAGGCGCCCTGCCTCCGCCTGGGCCCGCATCTGTTCCTCCAGCGCGTTCTGGAGATTCAGATGCTCCAGGAAACTATAAAGGGAATTTACTTTCTCCCCAGCTGTAACGCCGCCTTTCAGCCCTTCATACAGCTCCGCAAGAGGTGCGCGTACCCGGCGGCGCAGCTCGTTCACCCGGTCCAGGCGGGCCTGGCGGCGCTTATCCCAAGGTGCGCCATAACCGTCCGGATTGTCGGTCCAGTCCACATCCCGGAGCCACATCTTCCCGTGGATCTCCCAGGTGAGAACGTAGTTTTCCAGCTCATCGCACTCCTCCGGCATCAGGCCCGCCAGGCCGGTCTTCAGCCAACGGAACATGTCCTCGTACTCCAAGCCGTTTTCCAGAGCGGAGAGGACGCCGGTGATAAGGCTCCACACGGGCTTTTCCAACATACTGCTCCGGCGGCTCAGATAGGCGGGGATGCTGTACCGCTCGAATACCGTCTCAATGGTGCCCTCGTAGTCGGTCATGTTCCGGGCGGCCACGGTGATATCCCGGTAGCGGCACTTCCCCGCCGCTACCAGGCGGCGGATGTCCGCTGCCGTCTGCTCCACCTCGGAAAAAGCGGTGTCCGCCTCCCGGACCCGGATGGCGGAGCTGTCTCCTTGGTAGGGCTCCCCCTCTCCGAAGAAGTGATGCTCCAAATATCCCAGGGCGGAGTCGTCGGCGCTGGTGAGCGTCCGGACCTCCCATGGGCAGCCCGCCTGGTCCGCCAGCCGCGTCAGCTGGTCCCGGGTGCGGAGAGAGACCTGAAACATCTCCTCCGCGCTGTCCGGCTCCCCCAGCAGCGTGACAGTGACAGACCGAGCCTGCCGCAGGATGCTCTCCAGCACCTGCCGCTCCTGGGCGTTGAAGTACGTGAAGCCGTCCACAAACACGTCCTTGCCGAAAGCGTAGCGGGAGGACTCCAGCGCCTCGCAGAGCTTGGTCATCCGGTCCCGGGCATCAAGGCCGGGGCGGTACAGCCGGGACTCATAGGCGCCGTACAGCAGGCTCAGGTCCAGCAGCTTGTCCCGGGTGGCGCCCTGGATTTCCCGTGCCTGGCTCTCCAGCAGCTCTGGGGACACGTCGTAGCAGCGCAGCTCGTCGAAGAGGTCCAGCAGCTGCTGTAAAAACGACGCCTTCTGAGAGGGACGGCGATACACCTTCAGCAAGGGGGCCACCTCTCCCAGGGCCTTCTGCAGGGTCAACAGCTTGCCGCCGGCATCCAATGTCACCTGAGCGGCGCCGCCGGTGATGGTCAGCACCCGGTCGCACAGGCGGCGGAAGCTGAGGACCTCCGCATGGCGGCTGGCAGTGTCTCCGCAGGCCCGGCACAGATCCACCTCCGCCTGGTGGGAGGCGTGCTCCGGCACCAGCAGGATCTGCCGGCTGGAATCCCCCAGTTCTCCGATCCGGCGGAGCACCTGTTCCGATTTTCCCGTTTTGGCCCGGCCCATCAGGATCGTCAGCATGGCGGGACCTCCTTTGCGCAATTTCAAAATTCATTGTAGCATATCCCGCCGATTCGTGCTATCCTGTTTCTTGAAGATTTTCCGAGGAGGACTGACCCATGCACATTCCCCAAGGCCCCACAGCCACCCTGGCGCTGGAGCTCTTTGACGACGCCCTGGCCGCTGCCCTCCGGCCGTCGCCGGACTATGATGTGAGCCGGTGGCTGTACGTCCCCAACCATTATTCGGAATACCGGTACATCCTGGGCACACGGGGCCGGAAGCCCCTGATCTGCATGGGTATCAACCCCTCCACCGCCGCGCCGGACGCTCTGGACCCCACCCTCCAGTCCGCCCAGCGGATCGCGCTTTCCAACGGGTACGACAGCTTTTTGATGTTCAACGTCTACGCCCAGCGGGCCACCCGGCCCGACGACATGGAGCGAAGTTGTAACCCGGTGCTCCATGCGGAGAACCGAAGGGCCTTCCGGTATCTCCTCTCTCTGTCCCCGGCCCCCGCCCTGTGGGCCGCCTGGGGGAACATCATCGAGAAGCGGGGGTATCTGATGGATTGTATGCGGGACTTTGCCGCCGACGCCAGCGCCGCCGGGGCCGGGTGGTTCACCGCCGGCCCCCTGCTGAAATCCGGCCACCCCCACCACCCCCTGTATCTCAAGGGGGACACGAAGCTGCTGGCCTTCGACATCGACAGATATCTGCGGGCCCGGGCAACCTGAACCGCTGCGAGGCACAAAGCAGGCCGCCCCCCAATGGGGGCGGCCTGCTGTTTTTCTGTGTCACAGCCACTTTTTCTTCTTGAAGTAGATCACCAGCGCCGCCACGATCCCCACGCTCACCAGAATCACCGCCGGGTATCCGTACTTCCAGTGGAGCTCCGGCATCCCCACAAAGTTCATCCCATACCAGCCTACCAGCAGGGTCAGGGGCAGGAACACCGCCGTCACCACGGTGAAGATCTTCATCAGGTCGTTCTGCTGGATGGACAGCTGGGACTGATAGGCCTCCCGCAGTTGGGCCACGGACTCCCGCAGGGACTGGACCGCGTTCAGATACCGCTCCATCCGATTGCCCAAGTTTGCAAAACGGCGGGTGTTCTGCTTGCCCAGCAGGCTGTTGTCGTTCTCCGCCAGCTCGTCAAAGATGGAATCCAGCTGCTCGTAGTACCGCTTCAGCCGCAGCAGCTCCTGCCGCCAAGCGATGATCCGGTCCAGATACGCCTCATGGGCACCGGTGAGCACCTCTGTCTCCCCATCGCTGATGTCCGCCTCCAGCCGGTCCAGATGGGCCATATCCCCCCTCAGCAGCCGGACGAAGAAGCGGTGGAGCACCTGCTCGTTGGACAGTGCCTCTTCCTCCGGCACCAGCAGGGCCGCCTGGGCGGCGTCCTCCGCTGCGTCGTCCTCACAGAAGACGAACAGGTCCTCCCGGTCCAGATACAGCAGCATCTGGGATGCTGCCGTCCGCTCGCTGCGCACGTCGTACCAGTCAAAGGCGATCAGATCGAAGTCCTCAAAGCCCTCAAACGCTTCGATCTGCCCCTCGTGGATGTAGTCCAGCACCTTGGCGTCCATATAGGGCTCCATCTCCCGGATGCGGGACATGGGCAGTACCTTTCGCATGGCGGTCTCTCTCCTCTCGGTCTCTCACAGGTTTTCCAGGCCGGCGTCCTTGGGCGGCAGGCCGTCATAGAGCCCGGCGCACTTCCACAGTGCCGCGAGAAACCAGATGATGCCCACCAGCAGGGCAATCAGGGCCATCAGTGCCAAAGCGTCCAGCAGCAGGCCGCCCAGCGTTCCGGCAATCTGTGCCGCCAACAGGACAAACCAGGCGGTCCGTGCCGAAGTGCCGTTCAGATCTGTCCCATAATGGGTCTCCATCTCCAAAATGGCCTGGATCACGCTCCAGGAAATATACAGGGCGACCGCCAGAGCAGCCAGCTCCAGGAGCGTACTCAGCCAGTTTGCGCCGGTCACGCCCAGCAAGTCTCCCACCCACAGGATACCCGTGTATATGGCCACAGCCACAGCAAAGGGGCGGAGTTTCCCGAATCGACCGCTCTCTCCCAACAATTCCCCTGCTGCCCGATAGAGTAAGATATAACCCGCAAAGGTCGGCAGCAGATTCAGTGTATGTCCGTTGATTGTCACATAAAAATTGATAAAGATCAAGAAGAACCCCCAAAAGATTCCCTTCACTGCATTTCCTCCTCCCGCTTCTTTTGTACATGCCTTTTTCCGAAATACAGCACCAGCACCCCCGCCGCGATCTTCACGGCGGCGTACAGGGCCGGGAACAGCAGCACACCTGCCGGGAACACGTCAAGCAGATTCACTCCGCCCATCTCCGCCATATCCCAGCCGATCAGACCCGTAAATCCGCCCAGCATCCCCCGGTACGCCAGATAAAACAGCGCCAGCTGCACCAGATCCAATACGCCCCAGGCGATCAGCACCCATCCCAGCAGGTACCACTTCCGCTTGCTAAAGGCCAAAAAACGCTCCACCCAGTCCTTCCGTTCCTGGGGCGGCGGCTGCTTCTCCTCCGGCTTCGTCTGCTCCAGCTGGAGGCGGAGCAGATAGTCTGTTGTCACACCGAAAATATCCGCCAGGGCCACCACTTTGTCCGTCTCCGGCATGGTCTCGTCCCGTTCCCAGCGGCTGACGGCCTGCCGGCTCACCTGCAGGCGCTCGGCCAGCGCGTCCTGGCTCATGCCGGCTCTCTGCCGGAGGGATTGCAGCTTCTCTCCGAATGTCATAGGCATTCTCCCTTCTCTTGGATGCCTTCAGCTTATCAGGCCGCCCGGTTGCATACCAGCAACCAAGCATGGAAGTTCCGCAATCTCAGATTGCCTTCCTCTCCAACATACCACAACAGGGCTCCCCGCGCAACGGCTCCGGCCCATATTGCAAGAAAAAAGCCGAGGCACCGGACGTCTCCGCATCCAAGCGCCCCGGCCTATCGGGCGGGCTCCAGCACAATGGGCAGGTCCACGATCTCCAGCCCCCGGCGCATGGCGTACTCCACCGTGTACCGGGTTCCGCCGGGAGACCCGTCAAAGGCGGCGATCAGCAGCGCGGCGTGGTCCACCATATACCGGTCCCGCCGCTGCATACAGGCAGGGGTGTAGCAGGCGGACACCAGGGTCTCAAAGTCACAGGCAGCCACCAGCCGCTCATACCGCCGCCGCTGGTCCGGCGGCCAGGCATCCGCCTGGGAGGGACATGGGACGGCCGCCTCCACCGTCACGTCCGGGTGCATCTGGCGCAGGCGGAGGACGCACTCGCAGAAATACAGGTCACAGCCCAGGGCCATGCCGCAGAGAAAGTGACGGAATCCCTCCTGATAGGCCGCCTCCACCGCGTCTGCGATGCGGGCCTTGAGCGACACGCAGCGCAGGTCCTCCTCGTTATACCGCCATGGCAGCTTACCGGGCCGGTGCCCGGTAAAGCAGCAGGCCGACTGCCGCCCCCGCATGGTCTCCGCCTCCCTCCTTCTGGTCTTTGATTCAGTATAGAACATCCGTTCTTGTTTGTAAAGACCCACGGGAAATTTGCCGTTTTTTCATTTAGGGACTTGCAATTTCTTCCGCGCTGTCATATACTATGGCCAGAAAGCAACTGAATACTTTGTCTTCAGGGCGGGGTGAAATTCCCCACTGGCGGTACAGTCCGCGACCGCCTGCGCGTATGCACAGGCGCTGACTCGGTGAAACTCCGGGACCAACAGTTACAGTCTGGATGGAAGAAGATGAGTGCGGCGTGGCCGCGCGTTTGTTCGCGCTCCTGCGTTGCGTGGATCACCTTGGAGAAGCCAAAGCGTCCAGGGTGTTTTCAAGCAACGAAAAGGAGTGTATTTTTATGTCCGAACCCAATGCCAACGCCATCAAGACCCCCTCCCGGCCCGCAACAAACGTCCGAACCATCACCTCCCTGGCCATGCTGGCGGCCATCGCCTATGTGGTGATGCTCCTCAGCAAGATGCTGCCACAGGTGTCCGGCTTCCTGCAGATGGACCTGAAGGACACGGTCATCTGCATCGGCGCCTTCCTCTTCGGACCTCTGTCCGCCGCCGTCATCTCCATCGTGGTGGCCGTGGTGGAGATGTTCACCGTCAGCGACACCGGCCCCATCGGCTGCATCATGAATGTGCTGGCTACCTGCGCCTTCTGCTGCACCGCCGCCTTCGTCTACAAGAAGTTCCACACCCGCAAGGGCGCCGTCATCGGTCTGGCCCTGGGCACTGTTTGCCTCACCGTGGTGATGCTGCTGTGGAACTATCTCATCACGCCCATCTACATGGGAATGGATCGCGAGGAAATCGTGGTCCCCATGCTGATCCCGGTGTTCCTGCCCTTCAACCTGGTGAAGGGCGGCCTGAACATGGCGCTGATCCTGCTGCTCTACAAGCCGGTGGTCACCGCCCTGCGGAAGGCCCGGCTGGTACCGGAGTCCCATGCGCCTGTCGAGGGCAAGGGCAAGCTGGGCGCCGGGTTCCTCCTGTTCTCCCTGGCCCTGCTGGCGACCTTTGTGGTGCTGGCCCTGGTGCTGATGGGGATTCTGTAAATCTGAACACCACAGGCGCGGGGGCGGATACCGTCCCCGCGCCTTTTACTGCGGCCCATATCCGTCCCTCCGCCTCCCCGCGCCGGTATGTCAAAACCTTCCCATCCCTTCTCCCTTTTCAGGAACGAACAGATGTGCTATAATAGAAGTGAGAAAGGAGGCGGGGCCATGGACCGCATCATCCTGCACTGCGATCTGAACAGCTTTTACGCCTCCGTGGAGCTGCGGAGCCGACCAGACCTGCAGAACGTGCCCGTGGCGGTCTGCGGAGATCCCACCTCCCGCCACGGCATCATCCTGGCCAAGAATGAACCGGCGAAAAAATTCGGCGTCCAGACGGCGGAAACCATCTGGCAGGCCAAGAAAAAGTGCCCGGAGCTGGTGCTGCTGCCACCCCACCACAAACTGTACCGGCAGGTCTCCAAAGAGGTCAACACCATCTACGAGCAGTACACGGACCTGGTGGAGCCCTTCGGCATCGATGAGAGCTGGCTGGACGTCACCCATACCCTCCACCTCTTCGGCGGTGATGCCAAGGCCCTGGCAGACCATCTGCGGCAACGGATGAAGCAGGAGATGGGACTGACCCTCTCAGTGGGGGTCTCCTTCAACAAGGTGTTTGCCAAGCTGGGCAGCGACTACCGGAAACCCGACGCCACCACTGTCGTCTCCCGGGAGAACTGGCAGAGGCTGGTCTGGCCTCTGCCGGTGGGGGCGCTGCTGTACGTGGGGGGCGCCGCCCGGAAGATTTTGGCCCAGTTCGGCGTGAAGACCATCGGAGAGCTGGCGGCCTGCAAGCGGGATGCCCTGGAGACCCTGATGGGCAAAATGGGCGTCCAGCTCCACGACTATGCCAACGGGCTGGACACCGATCCAGTCCGCTCCCGGTACGAGCCGGAGATGGTGAAGTCCGTTGGCAACGGCACTACCTTCCCGAAAAACCTCACCACCGCAGAGCAGGTGCGGGGCGGCGTCGCCGTGCTGGCGGACTCCGTGGCCACCCGACTGCGGCACAGCGGGCTGTATGCCGGCGGCGTCCAGGTGACGGTGCGGGATCCCCAGTTCCATGACCGCTCCCGTCAGATGCAGCTCTCCGCCCCCACCCACCTGATCCGGGAGCTGACGGCGGCGGCCATGGACCTGACCGGCCAGCTGTGGAAACCCCCGGCTCCCGTGCGGGCCCTGACTGTTACCGCCATCCATCTGGTTCGGTCGGAGGACGCCTATGAACAGGTAGACCTGTTCACAGCCGGGGCGGCGCCCAAAAAAGAAAAACAGGAAAAGCTGGAGGCGGCTATGGACCGCCTCCGTGGAAAGTTCGGGACCGACGTCATCTCCTACGGCGCGGCCCGTCCAGAGAAAGAGGAGGATCCCCTGCCATGACAATAGACGAGGAAAAACAGCAGCTCCGGGCTACGATCCGGCGCCTCAGCGCCCAGCTCCCCTTCCGGTACCGGGAAGCGGCAGACCGGGCCATCGCCCGCCATCTCCTGGCTCTTCCGGAGTATCGCAGTGCCGGAGCGGTGTTCTGCTTCGTCTCCGCCGGGCGGGAGATCGACACCCGTCCCATCCTGGAGCAGACTCTGGCAGACGGCAAGATGCTGTGCGTCCCTCTGTGTGTGGCGGATGGCATCATGGAGCTGCGGGCCATCCGCGACCTGAAGGAGCTCTTCCCCGGCGCCTACGGCATTCTGGAGCCTCCGGCAGACAGCCCTGCCCTCTCCCCGGACCAGATCGACCTGGCGGTGATCCCCTGTGTCACCTGCAGCCAGGAGGGCCGCCGGCTGGGGCGGGGCGGCGGCTATTACGACCGCTTCCTGGCCCACTACCGGGGCGCGGCGGTTCTGCTGTGCCGGGAGCGGCTGCTGCGCCAGGAGATCCCCTTCGGCGTCCACGACTATCCCATCCCCTGGGTGCTGACAGAAGCCGGACTTTTTGAGGACGGCACGCCATCCCGGCTGGAATGACTGGGAAAAGGTCCGCCTCCCACAAAATCGTCAAAATATTCCCACTATCTCTACAACATTTTGTGGGGGTATTACCTCTTGTTCCCTTGACAGGTCCCTGGAACTCTGATAAGCTGGAAAAGGCTTATATTTTCCGGAAGACCGGATCACACGAAGGAGGACCCCTGCAATGATCCAGGACATCATGGACTTTCTCTCCCAGGCCGACCCCGAGGTGGGGGCATCTATTCAGAAGGAATTCGACCGGGAGCAGCACAACATTGAGCTGATCGCCTCCGAGAACATCGTCAGCAAGGCCGTCCTGCTGGCCATGGGCACTTGTCTCACCAATAAGTATGCGGAGGGCTATCCCGGAAAGCGGTATTACGGAGGCTGCTATGCCGTGGACGTGACGGAGGAGCTGGCGCGGCAGAGGGCCTGTCAGCTGTTCGGCTGTGCGCACGCCAATGTCCAGCCCCACTCCGGCGCCAACGCCAATCTGGCGGCGTTCTTTGCCCTGCTGCAGCCCGGTGACACAGTGCTCAGTATGAATCTGGCCCATGGCGGCCATCTGAGCCACGGCAGCCCGGTGAACATCTCCGGCAAATATTTCCGCATCGTTCCCTATGGCGTGTCTGACGACACAGAGACCATCGACTACGAGCAGGTGATGGCCATCGCCAAGGAGTGCCGCCCCAAGCTGATCCTGGCAGGGGCCAGCGCCTATCCCCGCACCCTGGACTTTGCCAAGTTCCGGGAGATCGCCGACGCGGTGGGCGCCCGGCTGATGGTGGACATGGCCCACATTGCGGGTCTGGTGGCCGCCGGTGTTCATCCCTCCCCCATCCCCTACGCCGATGTGGTGACCACCACCACCCACAAGACATTGCGGGGTCCCCGGGGCGGCATGATCCTGTGCAATGACGACGACCTGTACAAAAAGATCAACTCCGCCGTGTTCCCCGGCACACAGGGCGGTCCGCTGGAGCATATCATCGCCGCCAAGGCCGTGTGCTTGGGCGAGGCGCTGAAGCCGGAGTTCCGGGCCTATGGGCGGCAGGTGGCTGCCAACGCCGGGGTTCTGGCGGAAAAGCTGATCGAGCAGGGCTTCCGGCTGGTCTCCGGCGGCACGGACAACCATCTGATTCTGGTGGACACCCGGCACTTTGGCCTCACCGGCAAGGAGTATGAGCACCGGCTGGATGAGGTAGGCATCACGGTGAACAAGAACACCATCCCCAACGACCCGGAGAAGCCCTTCGTCACCAGCGGTATCCGGGTAGGCACTCCCGCCGTCACTACCCGGGGCTTCCGGGAGCCGGAGATGGCGGAGATCGCCCGGTGGATGGGCCTCATGGCAAAAGAGGACTATGCGGACCATGCGGAGCAGGTCCGTGCGGAAGTGGCGGAGCTGTGCAAGCGGTTCCCGCTGTATCAGGAGTGAACGAACAAGGCCCGGAGAGTGCTGGCTCTCCGGGCCTTTTGCAGTTATGCCGCCGGGAATTCGTACCATTGTCCGTTCAACTCCAAGCCGGTTACGCTGTCCGGGTCCAGCAGCCGGGGCGACAGCAGGGACAGGTGGCAGAGCGGTGCTCTCTGCTCCGACGCCTCCACGAATTCTATGTGGATGGCATGGGTGCCTCTCTGGATCCGCTGGGTCAAAGCATCCTCCATCTCCAGGGCCCTGCCGTCAGTAAAATAAAGTGTCAGCACCTGCTTTGCGAGAAAGTCCTCCTCCCAGGTGACAGCGGACTGGGACTCTTCCAGCCATAGGTCATAAGAGGTCTCTTCCACAGGAAACCAGACTTCCGCCCGCAGGGGCGTCACCACCGCCCGGGTGCCGTCCGGCCAACTGACCTCCCGAACAGGGATCGTGTCATTCATCCGGACATGGAATGCATAGATCTCAATGGGGTGCATCACGCCAGTGTCCCGGTCGTTCAGCATCTTCACCACCAGCTCCACCTCCCGTCCCAGGTAGTTCTCTTCACAATTCTCCTGAGCGTTCTCCGACACCTGCCCGGTGGCCAGAATAAACCGGGCCGTGTTGAGTTCCTTGCCTTGGTCCACCCGCCAGCAGCTGATGACATCCGCCCAGCTTCCGGCGAATAGCAGGGTGTCCTCCATTACATCATCGATATCGGGGAACGATTCATCATACCGGGCCGTTACCAGGCAGTAGATCACCCGGCCGTCGGTGATGGCGTTCTCCAGCGTCAGATCGCAGTGATTCCCCTCCACGGTCTGATCTACCTGGACGGAGCAGGTCTTCAGCATTCCGCCGCTGCCGCCGTCATCCACCACTGGGCTCAGCCAGCCCATGCGCTCCGCCGCCACGGCAAAACCACAGGCCAGTACTGCCAGCGCCGCCGCCAGGAACAGCACCCGCTTCTCCAGCCGCCGTTTTCCAGGCCGGTCCAGGGTGCCCCCCTGGCGGATCTGTTCCTCCAGCCCGTCCATAGCCGACTCATAGGCTGCGGGCAGGGCCCAGTCCTCCCGCTTTGCCATTGCCCGCAGGCGGGCGTCCAGCTCATCCATAGTCTCCCTCCTTCAAGATGCTCCGCAGCTTCTCACGTGCCCGGCTCAGCCGGACCCGCACCGCCCCCGGGGACGTCCCCACGATCCGGGCGATCTCCTCTGTGGGCAGGTCCTCATAGTAGAACAGCACCACCGCCTCCCGCTGGTCTCGTGGCAAGGTCTGCACCGCCTGCCAAAGGGTATCGTCCCCCGTCTCCCGGCCCGGTATTGCCTTGCCGGTTCCGTGGGCAGATCATCCCAAGAGACTGTTCGGCCTCGCCGTTGGCAGAGACGCCGGGCCTCATTGGCGGTGATCTTCAGCAGCCACCGGGGCAGCTTCTCCTTTTCCCGCAGCTGAGGATACCGCTCATAGGCCCGGCAGACTGCCTCTGCCACCGCCTCCTGAGCATCGCTGCTGTTCCGGGTGATACTGAAAGCCAGACGGTACAGGCTGGTCCGGCTGTGATACAGCACTTGGCAGAACCGCTCCCGCTCTTGCTCCGGCAGCGTCATGTCCTTCCCCCCCTTCTCCTGTTCTGCCTGTATGACCCAGCAGCGGGGCAAAATGTTACGGTGTACTCGCAAAAAAGCCGCCTCGCAATGAGGCGGCTCATATTCGCTTCACAGCGGGACGCCGAGGCCCAGCCACAGGACGTTCCGGACCACGCAGTTGGCCAGGAACAGCCCCACTAGGACCATCGGCCAGCGGCGGTCATAGCGCAGGACCCAGCCCCGCTTTCCCCGCAGCCGCCACGCGGTTTGAGAAAACAGATAGATCGCTGCCAGGGCCAGCGTGATCACCACCGGCGTGTGGTACCAGAGAGCCGCGCCTACCCGTCCCTGGGCTAGGGCCATCAGCGCCCGTGTCCCTCCGCAGCCCGGGCAGTAGACATGCCAGTGCTCCCAGACCCAGCAGCGGCTGACAGTGGGTGCCCCCAGCGCAAAGCGCCATAGCAGATATAGCAACACCAGAACCGCCAGGGTGATCCAGGCGGTCGGATAGGCCTCCCGGTCTGTCATAGAACCTCTCTGCATAAAATTTCCTCCCTGTAAACAGCAAAAAGGCCGCGCAGCGCGCGGCCCTTTCTCCTTTACTTCAGCAACCGGATCTGTCCCAGCAGAGGAACTGCCTTCTCCTCTCCATTGACAGCGGAGATGAAGCCCATCACCGCGCAGATGAAGCAAAAAATGCCCCACAGCCAGCCGATACATGGAATGAAGCTCAGCAGCCCCGCCAGCCAGATCACCAGCGCTTGATTCAGATGGAATTTCGCGCCCTCCCGGTCGCCCAGTACAAAGGCAATCACCAGACCGATCCAGGTAATATAAGCGACAATACCCGTCGTTTTTGCATCCATAAAAACACCTCTCTTTGGTTCAGTGGGGTTGTCCATAGTGTACCACGGTTTTGGAAAGAATACAAGCCCGCGTCAGGACTCCTCCGGCAGAAGCGGGCTGTACATCATGATGGCGTCATTTGCAAAGAGGAATTCCTCTTCCAGCAGGCCCCCCTCCAGGTCATAGATGCGGCGGTACAGCTCGTTATGCCGCACATATCCGCCCCAGGATGCCTGGTCCATCCGGTGGTTCCTCTCTACGATCTCATAGCGGCAGACCGGAGGTGCCGGGGCCCGCCACTCTCCCTTCAGAACCTGCTTTCCCACCTGGACACAGAGCTGGAAGGGCTGTTCCGTGTCGTTGCGGATCATCAGATCCCGGTGGGGATAGGCGCAGGTGGCGCCGCTGCCGAAGGGCTGGGTCCGGTTGGTATCCGGAAAGACATCGTGAGAGTGACGGTACCGCTCCACTACCGTCAGCGGCGTGTGGAGAGTCATCCAGAAAATCAGATTGGAGAGCTGGCACAGCCCGCCTCCCACATCGCTGCCGATCCGGCCTAGAAACAGCACCATCCCGTCTCGATAGCCCTTCCGGCGGGTGGGCTTTCCGATCAGCCGCCAATAGCTGAAGGTCTCGCCGGGATACAGGACAATCCCATCCAGCCGGGCCACTGCAAGCCGGAGATTAGCCACCTTGTTTTCCTGGAGTCCCTAATCCTCCCCTCGCAGATGGCGGTACAAGGGTGTGGCGTGTGAAATCAGCATATACGGCAGGCGCTCCGTCTGACGCTGTTTGGCCCAGTGAAACCGGGGCGACATCCACAGAAGACGGCGCCGTCCGCCGTAATAGAGTTTTCCCAGACGCAAACGCAGCCAGCTGCGGTGAATGGGCGGCCGGAGCTGTCGATTATTGGGATCTACCATGGGGCCTCCTCCCTATTGCCCAGACCATTCGTAAATAAAGACGAAATTAGAACCTAAAACGATTTTAAAGTGTTCGGTCCAATAAATCCTCACAAAACTGTTACAAACAATAACAAAAAAGAGACAGTCAATTGACTGTCTCTCAGTGTTGGCGCTACCTATCTTCCCGGGCCGTCGCCAGCCAAGTATTGTCAGCAGGAACGAGCTTAACTGCCGTGTTCGGAATGGGAACGGGTGGACCCTCGCCCTAATCAGCACCAACTCTATGTCATCCGGTCTTGCCGGAGAACAAACTGTATTATATTGTATTTCGCTTCCCTTGTCAAGAACTTTCGCCCTTGAAAAGTCTGGTGACCCGTACCGGATTCGAACCGATGTTAACGGCGTGAGAGGCCGCTGTCTTAACCACTTGACCAACGGGCCATGGTGCACCTTCACGGACTCGAACCGGGGACCCACTGATTAAGAGTCAGTTGCTCTACCAACTGAGCTAAAGGTGCAAATCCCTTGAGCATGCTTCCCTGCACCCTCAAAACCGAACAATGTGACGCTGCTTTCAGGCTCGCCTGCTTTCTCGTAGGTCAAGCCCTCGGGCTATTAGTACCGGTCAGCTCCATACATTACTGCACTTCCACCTCCGGCCTATCTACCAGGTAGTCTTCCTGGGCCCTTACCCTCTTTCGAGGTGAGAGATCTCATCTTAGGGGGAGTTTCACGCTTAGATGCTTTCAGCGTTTATCTCGTCCGTACTTAGCTACCCAGCTATGCCCTTGGCAGGACAACTGGTGCACCAGAGGTACGTCCATCCCGGTCCTCTCGTACTAAGGACAGCTCCCTTCAAATCTCTTACGCCCGCAACAGATAGGGACCGAACTGTCTCACGACGTTCTGAACCCAGCTCGCGTGCCACTTTAATCGGCGAACAGCCGAACCCTTGGGACCGAATTCAGCCCCAGGATGTGACGAGCCGACATCGAGGTGCCAAACCTCCCCGTCGCTGTGGACGCTTGGGGGAGATCAGCCTGTTATCCCCAGGGTAGCTTTTATCCGTTGAGCGATGGCATTTCCACTCACATACCACCGGATCACTAACTCCAACTTTCGTTACTGCTCGACC
>ENA-UPXC01001815-UPXC01001815.1-human-gut-metagenome-genome-assembly--contig:-NODE-1815-length-27892-cov-5.649110_pt1 | contig 27892 bp, 25 predicted proteins | sample MGYA00250047_ERZ773371 | MGnify/ENA primary metagenome ERZ773371 (study PRJEB29103, sample SAMN06111975) | human gut metagenome | biome: human gut; feature: ankylosing spondylitis patient; material... | reverse complement strand
GCCAAGTAGTTCAGTTGGTTAGAACGCCAGCCTGTCACGCTGGAGGTCGTGGGTTCGAGCCCCATCTTGGTCGCCATATGCTGCTGTAGCTCAGTCGGTAGAGCGCATCCTTGGTAAGGATGAGGTCGGCGGTTCGAATCCGCCCAGCAGCTCCATGAAAAAGCCTTGAAAATCAAGGCTTTTTTCTTTTTGTCTTGAATCTGCTTCCCGTCCCGGAAAGCCATTTAGCTACTATTTGGCTACTGGAGCGGGATTTTTTTGTTTTCATGCCTCTTTGGAGAGGAGATTTTCCAGCGCATCCGCTGCTTTCCGGTCGCTCTCCTGCAAGGCGTGAGCATATATGTTCATCGTGGTGGAGGTCTGCGCGTGGCCGAGTCTGCTTGATACCGTTTTCACGTCCTACCGGGAAGCAATCAGCAACGTGGCTGACGTGTGTCTGAGTCCATGAAACGGAATCAGGGGGAGCTGCTGCTCCGGCACTCTGCCGTCGTTGTATCGCCGGATTGCATCCTGAAAAGATTCATACGGCGTGGAATAGCTCATCATTTTGCCGTTCTCCTGAATGAAAACCCAGTCGTCGCCTTGCCAGTCCTGCCCGAATTGAAAGCGCTGCTGCAATTCTGCCAGCTGCAACGCCTTGAAACGTGCTGCAAGGAAGCGCGAAAAAGATATCGAGCGATAGGAAGACTTTGTTTTCGGCGTCTTGCACACCTGTTTCCCGTCTACAAGGGTTACGGCCTTTGAAACCTGAACAACGTTGTTCTGGAAATCAATGTCTGACCACTTGAGCGCCAGCAGCTCCCCTTTTCGCAGACCGGTATAGATCGCCAGATTGAACAGCAGCCTGATTTGTTCCTGCATATTCTTTGTGATCTCATAATCGCCGACTGTGTAAGGCGTGCCGGTATCGTCAATTCTGGTATGACCTCCTATGCGCACGGTATAAGGCTGCTCAATATACTGGAGGAATGCCGCCGCCTGCTCCGGCGTGAAGAATTTCAGCTTGTCGGCGGTGCTTTCTGCCTGTACTCTGACCTTGTCGCAGGGGTTTCGGTCGATGATCCCCCATTCCGTAGCCGTCCGCAGGATGGAGGAAAGCACATTGCGCGTTTTGGTTATGCTGCCCTTGCTGTAGCCTCCGACCTTGCCGTCCTTGCGTGCGCCGTCCTTCGTTAGGGAGAGGAAAAAGGCGTTTAACGTGTGGGGCTTGATCTCCGACAGCTTATAGTGGCCGATTGCAGGCAAGATTTTGTCGTCCAGCTCTTCACGATACTTTCTGACCGTCCCCGGCTGTAGCTTCGGCTTCGCATATTCTTCAATCCACCTGTCAGCAAATACTTGCAGGGTGACTTTTCGCCCATCCATAGCCGCGCCGCTCTTTACCCGTGATTCAAATTCGTGGGCAAAGTCCTGCGCGGCTTTTTCCATCTTTTTTGGTGTCAGACCTGCATCTGGCTTGAACGTGGCTGTTTCGATGATCTTCTTGCCCTTGACGTCGTAACCGCAGGAAACCGTGATCTTGTAGCTGACGCCGTTCTTTCCTTCGATTTTCTTAATGCTGGCCATTGTCAGAACCTCCCTTAATCTCCTGAACCTTAAGACGCATATCACTAATACGCTCATGCACTTCAACCATAAATAGCGTTTTTTGCTTTATTGGCTGTCCGTCTATTCTTTCTGCTACACATTTGTCGTCAATCTCTATGTATTGTCCGAGCTTGTCGAGAGTATAGAGGCATTCGTCTTTCAAAAGTTCATCAAGTGCCAAGAGCACAAAGTACATACTATGCATGTTTGCCTCTTGAAGACTTTTAGTTCCAGCTTCACTTAATCCGAGCATTTTGTGCACAGCCTGTAAAGTGGTATACCTGTTTGTTTTTCTGCGCCCTCCGAATGACCGTAATATTATCGTTTTGAATGTACAGAATTCCCCAGTGACAAGGCACCTTGCTTTCGGCAGATCGGCTGTGACTTTGGCTGACAACCAAATAGTTTTCGTCAAAAAACCGGTCATAGGCTTTGACCTGATCCTGCAGCCGGGCGTAGTTGTCCTGATCACTTTTGATTTCATAGCCGGTCAGCTTATCCGTAACAGCCATCACATCGCAAATCGATGCACCGATGCTCTTTTCCTGATAAATGCGGATCTCGTGGTTGGTTGCCTGCAGCCAGGAAATCAGAATCTCCCGAATGGATTTGTCGTTCATATGTGCGCTCCCTCTGCGACTGTGTCAGATGTTTTTCAGAGCACAGTATAACGCACCTGATGGGATGTTCTTGTCCCATCGGAATCAGGCAGACTGACAGCAGTTTTAATTGATTCGTCTGCGATTGGGGAGCCGATCTTCCGTATGCTGCAGCCCGGCTCTTCCAGCATCTATGACATCGTGATCTCGTGCAAAGGCAAAGAGAAAAGCCCGGAGGATCATAAAAATCCTCCGGGCTTCCGGCTCAATATGTAACATCCCTGATAAAAATGAAAAATCCGAACGCATCCCCGATTAGGAAAAAGTTCGGATTTTTCATATGTGGTGGAGACTGCTGGACTCGAACCAGTGACCTCCTGCGTGTGAAGATATAATGAGCGCCGGAAAGCGTTGTGCTGCAACGCTTTCCGGCGCTTTTGCATACTTTCGGCTCGATGGGGCATCCATTGTGTCCGCCTGTATCCGCCTGCTTTTTTCCGTGTTTGGGTCACGGTTTGGGTCAAGCCCTGCAACGGCGCAGAAATGACCACGCTGTAGACAAAGAGCTACCGCAATATTCTTTCTGCACTTTTTAGCCGTTTTTAGCGGTTTCCTCTTAATTCTAATTACTTTCCTGACACCTTGTGACCCGCATCCCCCATGTGTTCCACACCTGTCTGCGGCATTTTATGTGGTCAAAGGCAAAGCCTCGCCGGAGCAATTCCGGCGGGGCTTTGCGGTATTCTCGGCAGCCTGCTTTTCCACTCGGTGAACAACACGAAAACCGCGCCGAGCCCCCCGCGCCGTGGGATGCTATAATCAAAGAGTATGGGCTGTGCGGAACTCTTCTGTTGACATTTCAACAACCATGTGGTTTAGTCCGACCGTTTAGATTTACCCTCGCGTCGATCTCCGTCACTGACGGCGAGATACACCTGCTGGGGAAAGCACGCGGCTCGAAAATGGGGAACAATCTGCTCGTTCAGGAGATCGACAAGGCGGGCGGAATTGATTTCAGCAAGCCGGTGCTGCTTGGCTACAGCGGACTTTCCGGTGCGCTTTTATTGAAGTACATCGAAGACAGCCGCCACATTTGGGAGGGGCATTTGCGGGAGGTTTGCTACACAACGGTGGGCAGCGTGATCGGAACACACCTCGGCCCCGGCGCCGTTGTGGTAGCGTTTTTCAAGAATCAATATAACGCAGAACAGAACAGCAGCGATTGAAGAAGCTGCAATAAAGACAGGACTGCGCCGCGCCACCGTCAAATGAAACGGCGATGCGGCGCAGTATCATTTTATCTGACGCCATAAACCATAATCGAGATCACACAGGCTAACAGACTGACCGCCGAGCCGGCCAGAAGCTGCGGCAGGGAATGGCGCGACAGCTTTAGGGATGAGCGGTACACTGCCGCGATCAGCAGAACGGACGGTATGACAAAAAGCGGATGCAGCTTCCATGTCAACAGAAACGCCGGAGCTGTTGTGCTGCAGGCGTGTCCGCTTGCGCGAAGGCCAAAGCCCACGTTGAGCAGCAACAGCGCCGCGATAGAAATGACATAAGAGAGAAACAGGATATGGACGAGCCAGGAGCATGGCGTCAGCATTGACCAGAGAAACCCGCACAGATACCCAACGGCGCTGCATACCAGCGCCGTGCCGCGCTGCCCCCTGCGCCGGTCCTTTCCAATGTGGAAGATCTCCCGCAGCGGGTACGCCGCCAAGGGGATAACCAGCAGGAACACCTCGCACAGCAGCAGCTCCCTGCGCGTCAGAAGCCCTGTCGGAGCGTACATCAGAAGCAGCGTTACCCCGATGACGATGGGCGGCAGTGTCAGAATGCGTACCGCAAGATGCAGCAGCGCCTTCCTGTCCGAGACCTTCGTTTTCATGACTCAAAGCCCAGCATAATCCCCCCGTGTTCTGCATAGTAGCTGCACAGCCCACGTAGCGGATAGCTTTTCACCTCTGCCCCCGGAAATCGCCGCCGGATCTCGGTGCAGAGCTCCAATGCAAATGTCGCGTTCCGGCAATGCCCGATGCGGACGCTGCCGCCCCTGTAGCCAAGCCGCACCATTTCACTCAACAGGAACTCCTGCGTTTTTCGAGCGCCCCGACATTTGCCGAGCATCTCAAGCGTGCCCTCCTCGCTGGCCTGCCCAACGGCGCGGATGCCGAGAACACCGGCCATCGTTGCTGCCAGCTTGCTGATTCGTCCGTTCTGGGCGAGATTGTGCATGGATTCCAGCGCAAAGAGCAGATGGGTACGGCGCTGATACTGCTGTACGGCTGTGCAGACCTCCTCGAAGCTCTTGCCGGAGCGCAGTTCGGCGGCTGACTTTTCGATGAGCAGGGCGATCTCCGGACCGGCGGACAGCGTGTCCACCACAAAAATGCGGCGAGAGGGATTCTGCTCCTCGCAGCGTTTCTTTGCGGCAAGTGCCGCGCTGCAGCTGCCCGAAAGGCTGCTTGTAATGGTGAACGCGAGTACATCGCCGCTTTCGCCAAAGGCGGACTCCCAGTCCGCGATGTTCGGGCAGGCGCTGAAGGTGCGGCCCTTCGTGCCGCGAAGTGTTGTGACCATCGCGTCGACATCGAGCGCGGCGTCATCGCGAAATTCCTCCACAGCAGTACGGACGGTGAGCGGAACGCTGACAAAGTCCACGCCGTCCATGGTAAGCAGGTCGCAGCTTGAGTCTGCGGCAATGCGGATCTGATCCATAAGATGACCTCCAACTGAAAAAGTGTCGTTCGGTTCCGGTAAGGGATGGATGCAGTTTATCAGTTTTTTATTTCTTCGTCAACAGCTTTTAATAAACTGTTAAAAATATTTCGCAAAGCCGTTGAACTTTGCAGAGGAAACGCTTATAATAACAATATGGAAAAAGAAATGCAAAACAGAATCACGGCGGACATCGCGGCCTTCCGTCTGCCGCGCTATGCACAGATCCCGGAGGTCGGACTGTATCTGGAGCAGGTGGTGCGCTATATCAACGCCCGGTTGGCACCGTTAGGAGAGCCTGAACTGACTGGATCCATGGTGAGCAACTATGTCAAGCAGAAGTTGGTTCCTGCCCCTCTAAAAAAGCTGTATACAGCCGAACATCTTGCGCGGCTTCTGTTCATCGCGGTGGTCAAGCCTGTTGTTCCTTTGGAGGGGCTTCGACTGATGTTTAGCATACAGGAGGAGTGCTATCCCCTTCAGACCGCCTATGACTACTTCTGCGATGAGTTTGAGAATATGCTCGGCGCAGCGTTTGGTGTCGCTCCTGCAGTGGAGGGACTTGGTGAAACCGAGTCTGATGCCAAGGATCTCCTGCGCAGCACGATCTCGGCTACCGTCAACAAGGTCTGTCTGGACCGGTATCTGGAGGAGTATCGAAAGCGGCGGGAGCAGGCTGAGACTATTGCGGAAAAAGAAATCTCCCTGTTATAGTAGAAATGCTGTCTGGCAGCTGCAAGCTGTAAAGCAACGGGAGACCATTCAGAAATGAAATGGCAGAAGAAGTTTAGCAGACTATGCCAACGCCACATGAGGCGTGGCCGACAGCATGGAGCTTTGCCTGCGTAAGGAATATCCCCGGCTTGGCCGGGGATATTCCTTACGTCTCTCTGCCATGATTACAGTGCAAAACAGAAGAACATGCTCCGGGCCCTTCATCGCCATGTCCTAATTGATAAAGAGCTTTCATTGTTCCTGCATCGCTGCAATAGAGGGTATCCGAAGATTCTCTCTATTGTGATGATATGCCGAGCATCCTCCATGGTGCATCTGAAGCCTTCGGCTTTGCGCCCGGACAGTACAGCGTGCTGAGAGGAGGCTCCCTGCGCGTCGAGGCTTGTCTGATTCTGCATACTTCTCTGCAAGCAGGATCTTCTCGACTTCTGCCCTACAAAAGCCTATTTACCCGCCTGCGTTTCGCAGTAGCGGCAGCGGTAAACACGCTTTTCACGATCCGTTAGCACAAACTCCTGCGGCAGCTCCTGCTCAACGGAGGTGATGCAGCGCGGATTTTTGCACTTGAGCACGCCACGGATGCGCTCAGGCAGCTTGAGCGTGCGCTTTTCCACAAGTTTCCCGTCGCGGATGATGTTGACGGTGATGCTTGGATCGACGTAGCCGATCAGGTCCCAGTCAAGGTCCATTTCGCGGTCGATCTTGATGATGTCCTTGCAGCCGAGCTTGCCGCTCGTAACGTTTTTGAGGATGGCCACCGTGCAGTCAAGCTGATCGAGGCCGAGGATCTGATAGAGCTCCATGGATTTTCCCGCGGTGATGTGGTCGATGACGATGCCGTTTTGAATAGAGTCAATGATCATTGTGTCGCACTTCCTTTCTCACTTGATTTCCAACAGCTTGAGGATCAGCGCCATGCGGATGTACTTGCCGTACTGCACCTGCTTGAAGTAGCACGCGCGCGGGTCGTCGTCCACGGCGACGGAGATCTCGTTCACACGCGGCAGCGGATGCAGGATGCGAAGAGACTCCTTCGCGCCCCTGAGCTTGTCGGACGTGAGGATGTAGCTGTCCTTGAGGCGCAGATAGTCTTCCTCGTTGAAGAAGCGCTCGCGCTGCACGCGCGTCATGTAGAGGATGTCCAGCTCCGGCATGACGGTCTCGAGGTCGGTGGACTGCGTGTAAGGGATGTTCTTGGCCTTGATGTACTGCTCCTTGACATAGCGCGGCAGCTTGAGCTCCTCGGGGGAGATGAGCACGAAGCGGATGCCGGTGTAACGGCTCATCGCGGCGACGAGGGAGTGTACCGTGCGGCCGAATTTGAGGTCGCCGCAGAGGCCCACCGTGAGGTTTTCAAAGCGCCCCATCTCGCGGTGGATGGTCAGAAGGTCGGTCAGCGTCTGCGTGGGGTGGTTGTGGCCGCCGTCGCCGGCGTTGATGACGGGCACGAGCGAGTGCATGGAGGCGACCAGCGGCGCGCCCTCCTTGGGATGGCGCATGGCGATGATGTCGCTGTAGCAGCTCACGGTGCGGATCGTGTCCGCCACGCTCTCGCCCTTGGCGGCGGACGAGCTTTTCGCCTCCGAGAAGCCGAGTACCTGCCCGCCGAGGGAGAGCATCGCGCTCTCAAAGCTTAGACGGGTGCGGGTGGAGGGCTCGAAGAAGAGGGTCGCGAGGATTCTGCCGTCGCACTTGTGCGCGTATTCGGCGGGGTGGTCGATGATGTCGCAGGCGGTATTCACCAGCTCCATGATCTCCTGCTCGGAGAGCTCCAGAATATCGATCAGGCTTTTCATATCAGTTTGTTCCTCCTTTTTTGATCCAGCTTTCGTCGGCGGGGTCATCGCGGAAGGCCAGCAGCCGCGCAACGTCCGCCTCGGTGATGTAATGCTCCTCTGCGCCCACGCGGGCGATGGTATCCAGATTTGTCAGGCTCACGCTCTTGACCTTCGCCTCGATCATGCGCTCAACGCCCTTTTTCATGCCGTAGGTGAAGATGCTCACGACGCCCAGCACCTCGGCGCCTGCCTCGCGCAGCGCCGCGACCGTATCCAGCACGCTGCCGCCGGTGGAGATGAGGTCCTCGATCACGACGACCCTCTGCCCCGCCTCGAGCCTGCCCTCAATCTGATTTTTTCTGCCGTGGTCCTTGCTGCCCGAGCGCACATAGCCCATGGGCAGGCCGAGCAGATGCGCGGCGATGGCGGCGTGGGCGATGCCCGCCGTGGCGGTGCCCATCAAAACCTCCGCCTGCGGAAACTCACGGTGTACCGTGTCCGCAATGGCGCGCTCGACTGTCTCACGCACGGCGGGGGCGGTGAGAATGAGGCGGTTATCGCAATAGATCGGGCTTTTGATGCCGCTCGCCCAGGTAAACGGCTCCTGCGGGCGCAGAAAGACCGCGCCGATGGAGAGCAGGCCTTGAGCAACCCTGCTGCTGATGTCCATATCCATGTTCCTCCCGTTGTTTTTTATTCCTGAAGCAGAATTGCTTTCAGCTCGTTGAGATCGGCGGCAAGATGCTCCGCTCCGGCGGCGGTCAGCTCCTCGCGGCTGCCGTAGCCGTAGAGTACGCCGATTGCCTCAAGGCCGTTGGCGTGCGCCCCGTATATGTCGTGGCGGCGGTCGCCGACCATGACGGCGTGTCCCGTCACATCGGCGCGCATGAGCGCCGTGCGCACGACGCTCGCCTTGTCCGCGCTGGACTTATCCTCCAGACGGGAGCCGCAGATGTCGTCAAAATACTGCGCCAGCTCAAAATGCCGCAAAACTCTCCGCGCAAATTCCTCCGGCTTCGACGTTGCAATTACCAGCCGCAGTCCCGCTGCGCACAGGCTTGCAAGCAACTCGGCCATTCCGGCATAAGGGGCGTTTTCCGCCCAACCGTAGCGTTCAAAATAAATGCGGAACTCGCGGATCGCCCGCTCTGTTTCCTCTTCATTCATCCCGCAGAGCGCAGGGAAGCTTTCGTGGAGAGGCGGACCGACAAAAGTGGTCAGCATGTCTGGAGAGGGGACCTCCCGGCCAAGACGCTTCAACGCATAGGACACCGAGTTCACAATGCCCTCCTGCGAATCCGTCACCGTTCCGTCCAGATCAAAAAGGACCGTATCCCAGCGCATCAGTCCACAAACTCCTCTCGGCAGCGGCGGTAGGCGGCCGCGGGGTTCTCCGCCTGGGTGATGGGACGGCCCACCACGATGTAGTCGGAGCCAAGTTCTTTGGCCTTGGCCGGCGTGGTGACCCGTTTCTGGTCGCCCGCGTCCCCGTCGGCAAAGCGCACACCGGGGGTCACGGTGAGGAAGTCCTTGCCGCAGCGCTGGTGGACTGCCCCTGCCTCCATCGGTGAGCAGACCACGCCGTCAAGCCCCGCCGCAGCGGCGTTTTCGGCATAGTGCAGCACGACCTTTTCCATCGGCACATGAATCAGCAGCTCTCGCTCCATACTCTCCTGATCCGTTGAGGTCAGCTGCGTTACGGCGATGAGCAGCGGCCGAGTACCGTCGGGGCGCGTCAGACCCTCCAGCGCGGCGGTCATCATGGCGGCGGTACCGGCGGCGTGGAGGTTCACGATGTCCACATCCAGCGCAGACAATGCCGCCATGGCCTTTTTCACGGTGTTGGGAATGTCATGCAGCTTCAGATCCAGGAAGATCTTGTGGCCCCGGGCCCGGATCTCCCGCACGATGGAGGGGCCTTCGGCGTAAAACAGCTCCATGCCGATCTTCACAAAGGGCTTTTCCTCGGTGAAACGGTCTAAAAAGGCCAGTGTCTTTTCCTTGCTGTCGAAGTCCAGCGCAACGATAACGTCCTTACCCATGATGTGCTCCTCCTATGATCTCCGTCAGATTTTCCATGCCGTACCGTTCCATCACGGCAGGCAGATTTTCAATGATGGTCTTGCAGGCATACGGCTCCACAAGGTTCGCCGCGCCCACGCCGATGGCAGTGGCGCCCGCCAGCATCAGCTCGATAACGTCCTCCGCCGTGGTGACGCCGCCCATACCCACGATGGGGATGGAAACGGCCTCGTAGACCTGATACACCATCCGCACCGCCAGCGGGAGCATTCCCGGGCCGGACATACCGCCAGTGGTGTTGGCCAGCAGCGGACGACGGCGTTTCAGGTCGATGCGCATTCCCGGCAGGGTGTTGATCAGGCTCACGCCGTCAGCCCCCGCGTCCTCGCAGGCTCTGGCGACGGCGGCAATATCAGCCGCCGTGGGGGACAGCTTTAAAATGATGGGCTTTTTCGTCACTGCCCGGACCGCCTTCGTCACCTCGGCAGCGGACTTGGGGTCCGCGCCGAAGGCCGCGCCGCCGCCGTGGACGTTGGGGCAGGAGATATTGACCTCCAGCCAGCCCACCTGCTCCTGCGCGTCTAACTTCTCGCAGACCTCGGCGTATTCCGCCACGGAAAAGCCGCTGACATTCGCCATCACCGGCTTGTGAAATACCTGCTTGAGCTTTGGCAATTCCGTTGCGATCACCGCGTCCACGCCGGGGTTTTGCAGACCCACCGCGTTCAGCAGGCCGCCGGCGTACTCCGCGATGCGGGGCGTGGGGTTGCCGAAGCGGGGCTCCCGGGTCGTACCCTTGAAGGAGAAGGTACCCAGCATATTGATGTCGTACAGCTCCGCGAACTCATAGCCAAAGCCGAAGGTGCCGCTGGCGGGGATGATGGGGTTGTCCATCTCAATGCCGCAGAGGGTCACTTTTGTGTTCACCATACGATCTCCTCCTTTTCCAGCACGGGGCCATCCTTACAGATGCGCTTATTGCCGTATTTCGTCTCGCAGGAGCAGCCCATGCAGGCGCCGAAGCCGCAGCCCATCCGCTCCTCAAAGCTGAACTGGCCGGAGGTCTTGCAATCAGCGTACACCGCCTTGAGCATCGGCTCCGGGCCGCAGGTGTAGAGATAGGTATAGTCGGACACGGCGGCCATGCCGTCGGTCACAAGGCCCTTGAGACCGACGCTGCCATCGGCGGTGGCGATGACGAGCTCCGCACCCAGCGCCCGAAATTCCTCCGCTAAAAAAATCTCGGATTTTCGGTTAAAGCCCAGCACGGCGGTGACGCGCTTACCTTGTGCAGTCAGCCGCCTGGCAAGGCCATACAGCGGCGGGATACCCACGCCGCCGCCCACCAGCAGGGGGTGTTCCCCACTGCGGGACAAGTCAAAGCCGTTGCCAAGGCCCGTCAGCACATCCAGCGCCGTGCCGACAGCCATGCCCGTCATGGCCTCGGTGCCATGGCCCAAAACCTTATAAATCAGGGTCACTTCCCCGTTCTCCCAATCGCACACGGAGATGGGGCGGCGGAGGAAAAAACCTGAGAGCTTCAAATTCACGAACTGCCCCGGTGCGGTGATGGCAGAGGTGTCCCCCGCCAGCCGCAGACGGTAGATGCCGTCTGCCAGCCGGGTATTTTCCAAAACAGTCAGCAGTGTCTCCTTCATTCGGCGTCCTCCCCCTCCAGCAAGGTCTTATCATACCAGACCGCCCGCCCCTCCATGGCTGTCAGCAGGCAGCGGCCCTGTACACTCCAGCCCGCAAAGGGCGTGGCCCGGCCCATGGACAGAAATTCAGCGGGGTCGATCGGATAGGTACGGTTCAAATCAAACACGGTAAAGCCGGTGGCCGGCGCAATGCCGAAGCGGCGGCAGGGCGCGTCATGGAGCAGTTCCATCAAGCGGGCAAAGGAAATGACGCCGGGCTTTACCAAATACGTATAGAGCAGCGGGAAGGCCGTTTCCAGTCCCACGATGCCCATGGCGCTTTTTTCCAGTCCCCCGCCCTTTTCCTCGGCGCTGTGAGGGGCGTGATCCGTGGCGATCATGTCGATGGTTCCGTCCGCCAAACCCTCCAGCAGGGCTTCCCGATCCGCCTTGTCCCGGAGGGGCGGGTTCATTTTGAAACGGCCGTCCTCCTGCAAGCAGGAATCGTCCAGCAGCAGGTAGTGGGGGGCGGTCTCGCAGGTGACATTCAGGCCCTCGGCCTTGGCCTTGCGGATGAGTGCGACGCTCTCCTTGGTGGAGATGTGGCAGACGTGATAGCCGCAGCCTGTCTCCCGCACCAGTTCCAGATCCCGCTGGATGGGCCGCCACTCGCTCTCGGAGCAGATACCCCGATGTCCGTGGGCGCGGGCATAAGCGCCGTCGTGGATGTAGCCGCCCCGCAGCAGAGAATTGTCCTCGCAGTGGGCCACGATCAGCTTGCCGAGGCGCTTGGCCTCCAGCATGGCGCGGCGCATCATATCACGATCCTGAACGCCCTTTCCGTCGTCGGAGAAAGCCACCACATAGGGGGCCATGGCGTCCAAGTCCGCCAGTTCCCCGCCCTGCTCACCTTTCGTGATGGCCCCGTAGGGCAGAACGCGGATCACGGCGTCTTTTTCAATGGCGTCCAGCTCCATTTGCAGCGTCTCCATGCTGTCCGGCACAGGGTTCAGATTCGGCATGGCGCCCACGGCGGTATAGCCGCCGTGGGCCGCCGCTAAAGAGCCGGTGCGGATGGTCTCCTTATAAGAAAAACCCGGCTCCCGAAGATGCACATGCACATCAACGAAACCGGGTAATATGGTAAAGGAAGAAACATTCAGGGACGAAGGAAAAACAATGTCCTTGCAAAAAACACAATCCCCAAAGGAAACGGAAACATCACCGCCGCTGAAAGCACCTCGGTGGAACACCTGCGCACCCTTCAAAACCACGGTCACGACGATCACCTCTCTTTCCTCAAGTTCTTGATAGAATACCACGCGAGGATCGTCTTGTCAAGACAAAAAAATGGTTTTTCGACGATAAGTTTTCTCAAGACGCGATATAAGCGTATCTTATGAATTGTCATAACGATACAAATATAGCTAAAATTTTCTATCTTCTTTCTCCTTTTTGCGGAATGGACGAAAAGCCGGGCGTATGGTACACTGAATTCAAGTTGAGCCCCTTGTAACTGACGGAATGTGGGCTACCACGGGGGAACAGGGAGCATCGCTCTGAGGCGGCGCGTTTCAGAGGCCGACCGTCCGGGCACTCCAACTGCAAAGGGCAGCGGAGCACCTATTTTTATGTTTGAGGGAGGGAACGCAAATGAGAAAGGTTGCGATCGTTATGGGCAGCAAGAGTGATCTGCCCGTCGCGGAGAAGGCCGTAGGCGTATTGCGAGACTACGGTGTCCAGATGGAAGTGCGCGTATTATCCGCTCACCGCTGTCCGAATGAGGCAAGGGAATTTGCCGCGTCGGCTCGGGAGGGCGGATTTTCTGTTATCCTCGCGTTCGCCGGCATGGCGGCGCATCTTGCCGGCGCGATGGCGGCAAACACCACGCTGCCGGTGATCGGCGTGCCGTGCAGCGGGACGAAGCTTGACGGCATGGACGCACTGCTCTCCACCGTGCAGATGCCGAGCGGCATCCCTGTGGCGACGGTGGCGGTGGACGGCGGGAAGAACGCCGCGCTGCTGGCGGTGCAGATCATGGCGGTCTCCGACGCGGAGCTCGCCCAAAAGCTGGACGAGGCGCGGACGCGGGAGCGGGACGCCGTGCTGCGCGCGGACGAAGAGGTTCGGGCGCTCTATCAGTAAATCAGGAAAATACACTTCAAAAAACATAAAGGAGAGCACAAGAAGATGAAACTCGTATATACCGGAAAGACCAAGGATGTATTCGCATTGGAGAACGGCAACTACCTCCTCAAGTTCAAGGATGACTGCACGGGCAAGGACGGCGTGTTTGACCCCGGCGAGAACAGCGTGGGCCTGACCATCGAGGGCGTGGGCAATGTCAACCTGCGCATGACCAAGCACTTTTTTGAAAAGATCAACGCCGCCGGCATCCGCACGCACTATGTCTCCGCGGATCTGAAGGAGACCACGATGGAGGTCCTGCCCGCGAAAGTCTTCGGCCACGGGCTGGAGGTCATCTGCCGTCTCAAGGCGGTGGGGAGCTTCCGCCGCCGCTACGGTGAGTACATTGAAGAGGGCGCCGACCTGCCCGCCTATGTGGAGACGACCTTCAAAAATGACGCGCTGGGCGATCCGCTGGTGACGAAGGACGGCCTTGTGGCGCTGGGCGTGATGACCGAGCAGCAGTATGACGACATCAAGGCCATGACGCAGAAGATCACCGAGATCGTCGCGGACGACCTGCGCGAAAAGGGCCTTGTCCTCTATGACATCAAGTTCGAGTACGGCTACGCGCCGGATGGCAGCGTGATGCTGATCGACGAGATCTCCTCCGGCAATATGCGCGTCTATCGGGACGGAAAGTACATCGACCCCATGACGCTCTCCGAGCTGTTCTTTGCGTAATGGGGGGCTTTTTCGGCGCGGTCTCGGACCGCGATGTCGCGCTGGATGTCTTCTTCGGCACGGACTATCATTCTCATCTCGGCACGCGCCGCGGCGGAATGGTGCTCTTTGACAAGAAGGAGGGCTTCCAGCGCCAAATACACAACATTGAAAATACGCCCTTTCGGACGAAGTTTGAGCGGGATCTCGCGGACTTCCGCGGCCACGCGGGGCTCGGCTGCATCAGCGACAGCGACCCTCAGCCGCTGCTCGTGCGCTCCCATCTGGGCCTGTACGCCATCGTGACGGTCGGCATCATCAACAACACTGACGAGCTGGTGAAGACTTATCTTTCCGACAAGGGCCAGCAATTTCTGACGCTGAGCAGCGGCCGCGTGAATGTCACCGAGCTGACCGCCGCGCTCATCAATCAGGAAAACGACCTTGTCTCCGGCATCCTCCACGCGCAGGAGGTCATCGACGGCTCCATGACGATCCTGATTTTGACCGAGGAGGGAGAGCTGATCGCCGCGCGTGACAGCATGGGACGTCTCCCTGTGCTGATCGGACAGCGCGAGGACGGCTACTGCGTATCGTTCGAGTCCTTCGCCTATCATAAGCTCGACTATCAGGACGCCTATGAGCTGGGGCCGCGGGAGATCGTCCGGCTGAACGCCAAGGGCTTCCAAACACTCTCTCCCGCAGGGAAGCAGATGAAGATCTGCGCCTTTTTGTGGACCTATTACGGCTACCCGAACTCTAACTACGAGGGTGTGAATGTGGAGCTGATGCGCTACCGCAACGGCGCGATCATGGCGCGGGATGAGGCGGAGCGCGGCGGCGTGCCCGAGGTGGATTTCGTCGCCGGCGTGCCAGATTCCGGCGTGCCGCACGCCATGGGCTATGCCAACCACAGCGGCAAGCCCCTTGCGCGTCCCTTTGTGAAATACACCCCGACCTGGCCGCGCTCCTTCATGCCGGAGGATCAGCAGGTGCGCAGCAGAGTGGCGCGCATGAAGCAGATCCCCGTGCCGGAGCTGATCGAGGGAAAGAAGCTGCTGTTTGTGGATGACTCCATCGTGCGCGGCACGCAGCTGCGCGAGACCGTGGATTTTTTATACAGCACCGGCGCGGCGGAGGTCCATATGCGCTCGGCCTGCCCGCCCATCATGTACCCCTGCCGCTACCTGAACTTTTCGCGCGGCAACAGCGCCATGGACCTGCTCGCGCGCCGCATGGTGCAGGAGCTGGAGGGCAACGAGGGCCAAAAGCATCTGGAGGAATACGCCGACAGCCGCACCGAGCGCGGAAAATGCCTGCTGCACGAGATCTGCGCACAGTTCGGCTTTGATTCACTCTCCTATCAGTCCCTTGACGGGCTGCTGGAGGCGATCGGTCTTGACAGGGACAAGGTCTGCACCTACTGCTGGACCGGAAAGGAATGACATTATGGGCATCTCTCACTCGGAAGCATACGCGGCCGCCGGCGTTGACATCGAGGCGGGCTATCAGGGCGTAAAAATGATGAACCGCTATGTACAGCGCACGCTCACAGCCGATGTGATCTCCGATCTCGGCGGCTTCGGCGGGCTTTTCTCGCTGGACCTGCACGGGCTTGAAAAGCCTGTGCTGGTCTCCGGCACGGACGGCGTGGGCACCAAACAGCGCATCGCGCAGCTCATGGATCGTCACAACACCGTCGGCATCGACTGCGTGGCGATGTGCGTCAACGACATTATCTGCTGCGGGGCGAAGCCGCTGTTCTTCCTCGACTACATTGCCATCGGCAAGAACATCCCGGAAAAGGTCGTGTCGCTGGTCTCGGGCGTATCCGAGGGCTGTGTGCGCGCGGGCTGCGCGCTCATCGGCGGCGAGACCGCTGAACACCCCGGCACGATGAAGCCGGACGACTATGACCTTGCGGGCTTTGCCGTGGGCGTCGTGGACCGTGACAAAATTCTGGACAAGAACAAAATGCAGCCGGGGGATGTGGTCATCGCGCTGCCCTCCAGCGGACTGCACTCCAACGGCTACTCGCTCGTGCGCAAGGTGTTCGATGTGGAGAACGCCGACCTCGGGCAGTATTACGGCGAGTTGGGCTGCGAGCTCGGCGAGGAGCTGCTGCGCCCGACGAAGATCTATGTCCGTCCTGTGTTAGCGGCCGTTGAGGCCGCCGATGTCCGCGGCATCAGCCACATCACTGGCGGCGGCTTTTATGAGAACATTCCGCGCTGCATTCCCGACGGCCTGTGCGCGAAGATCGAAAAGAAAGCGCTGCACATCCCGCCCATCTTCCCCCTGCTCGCGCGCATGGGCGGCATCTCGGAGCGCGATATGTTCAACACCTTCAACATGGGCACGGGCATGGTGCTCGTCGCTGCAAGAGACAGCGCCGATAAGGCGCTCGCCGCGCTGCATTCTCTCGGTCAGGAAGCGGGCGTCATCGGTGAGATCGTATCGGGCGAGGAAAAGGTGGCGCTATGCTGACACGCGCCCGCATCGCCGTGCTGGTATCCGGCGGCGGCACGAATTTGCAGGCGCTGCTCGACGCGCAGCGCGACGGAAAAATGCCGCACGGCGAGATCGTGCTGGTCGTTTCTTCCCGCGCGGGGGCCTATGCGCTCACGCGGGCGGAAAATGCGGGTGTTGCGGCCCGCATGCTCTCACCCGCCTGTGGGCAGAAGCCGTTTGAAAACGAGCTTTCCGCACTGCTGCGCGAGCAGAAGATCGACCTCATTCTCCTCGCAGGCTTTACGGTCATCCTCAGCGCAGAATTTACAAAGCAGTGGCCGCGGCGCATTCTGAATGTCCATCCGTCCCTGATCCCCGCCTTCTGCGGCAAGGGGATGTATGGCTTGAGGGTACACGAGGCCGCGCTCGCGCGCGGCGTGAAGGTCACGGGCGCGACGGTGCACTTTGTCAACGAAATTCCCGACGGCGGCGAGATCCTGCTGCAAAAGGCGGTGGAGATCGCGCCGAGCGACACGCCCGAAACGATACAGCGGCGTGTGATGGAGCAGGCGGAATGGCAGTTGCTGCCGCTTGCGGCAGAGCGCGTCTGCGCAGAGATCGTAAGAGAGAAGGAGCAGAAAAATGACTGATTTTCTGGAGTTTTTAAAGGCGACCTCTTATCCCGGCCGCGGCATCCTTGTCGGACGCCGCTGTGTGTATTATTTCATCATGGGGCGCAGCGAGAACAGCCGCAACCGCGTCTTTGTCAAGACCGAGGACGGCATCCGCACCGAGGCGCACGACCCCGCCAAGCTCTCTGACCCCAGCCTCATCATCTATCATCCCGTGCGCACGATGGGGCGCGACCTCGTCGTGACGAACGGCGATCAGACCGACACCATCTGCCAGCACGGCGACTTTCGCCGCGGTCTCATGACACGCGAATACGAGCCGGACGAGCCGAACTGGACGCCGCGCATCTCCGCCATCATGCACGAGGACGGCTCCTTCGAGTTGTCCATCCTCAAGCGTAAGGATGGGCGCTGTCTGCGCGAGTTCTTCTGCTACGAAGGCTGCGACGAGGGCAAGGGCTATTTCATCAGCACCTATCAGGGGGACGGAAACCCCCTGCCCACCTTTGCGGGCGAGCCGATGGAGGCGAGCGTCCCCTCGCCCGAAGAAGTCTGGGCGGCGCTCAACGCGGACAACAAGGTCTCCCTTTATACGAACATGAACGGCGAGGTAAAGCTGTTCAACAAAAACTTAGGCGACTGAGGAGGACGATATGAACGAGCTGGAACTCAAATACGGCTGCAACCCCAACCAGAAGCCCGCGCGTGTTTTCATGAAAAGCGGCGCAGCCCTTCCCTTTACGGTTCTCAACGGCAAGCCCGGCTACATCAACCTGCTCGACGCCTTCAATTCGTGGCAGCTCGTGCGCGAATTGAAAGAGGCGACGGGCCTTCCCGCCGCGGCGAGCTTCAAGCATGTCTCCCCCGCGGGCGCGGCGCTCGGCCTGCCGCTCGACGAGGTGGACAAAAGGGTCTATTTCGTCGCGCCCGGCACGGCGCTCTCCCCCATCGCCTGTGCCTACATCCGCGCCCGCGGCGCGGATCGCCTCTGCTCCTACGGCGATTGGGCGGCACTCTCCGACGAGTGCGACGCCGCCACCGCCGAGTATCTGAAAAACGAGGTTTCCGACGGCATCATCGCCCCTGCTTACAGCGACGAGGCGCTTGCCATCTTAAAGACGAAAAAGGGCGGCAAATACAACATCGTGCAGATCGACCCCGCCTACACTCCCGCGCCGCTGGAGCAGAAGGATGTTTTCGGCATCACCTTTGAGCAGGGGCACAACGACTGCAAAATCGATGAGAGCCTGCTCACGAACATCGTCACCGAAAATAAAGACCTGCCCGAGGGCGCAAAGCGCGATATGCTCCTTGCCCTCATCACGCTCAAATACACCCAGTCCAACTCCGTCTGCTATGTGAAAGACGGTCAAGCCATCGGCGTGGGCGCGGGCCAGCAAAGCCGCATCCACTGCACCCGACTTGCGGGACAGAAGGCGGACAACTGGTATCTCCGCCGCCATCCGAAGGTGCTCGCCCTCTCGTTCGTGGACGACATCCGCCGTCCCGACCGCGACAACGCTATCGATGTCTACCTCTCCGACGAGTGCGACGATGTGCTTGCCGACGGCGCGTGGCAGCGCGTCTTTCAGGAGCGCCCCGAGGCGCTCACGGGCGAGGAAAAGCGCGCTTGGCTTGCGCAGCAGCGCGGCGTGACCGTCGGCTCGGACGCCTTTTTTCCCTTCGGCGACAATGTCGAGCGCGCGCGCAAGAGCGGCGCTTCCTACATTGTCGAGCCGGGCGGCTCGATCCGCGACGACAATGTCATCGAGACGGCAAACAGATACGGCATCACTATGACGTTCACGGGTATGCGCCTGTTCCATCATTAAGCAAGGAGGAATTTCTCCATGAAGCTCATGGTCATCGGCGGCGGCGGCCGCGAACACGCCATCATTAAAAAGCTGAAGGAAAACCCCGCGGTCGAGAAAATTTACTGTCTGCCCGGCAACGGCGGCATCGCCGCCGACGCGGTCTGCGTCAGTGAGATCGGCGCGAAGGACATCCCCGCGCAGGTCGAATTTGCCAAGGCGCACGGCATTGATTATGCCGTCGTCGCGCCCGACGACCCCCTCGCCCTCGGCGCGGTCGACGCGCTGAGCGAGGCGGGCATCCCCTGCTTCGGCCCTGACAAAAAGGCCGCCGTCATCGAGGCGAGCAAGGCGTTTGCAAAGGACTTGATGCAAAAATACAACATTCCCACCGCAAAATACCGCGTCTTTACCGACGCGCCCTCCGCCTGTGCCTACATCGACGCCGAGGGTGCGCCCATCGTCGTCAAGGCGGACGGCCTCGCGCTCGGCAAGGGCGTCGTCGTCGCGCAGACAGTTGAGGAGGCGAAGGCCGCCGTGCGCGCGATGATCGAGGATAAGACCTTCGGTCAGAGCGGCGCGCGCGTCGTCATCGAGGAATATATGGAGGGTCCCGAAGTCTCGGTGCTGAGCTTCACCGACGGCGAAACACTCGTGCCGATGGTCTCCTCCATGGACCACAAGCGCGCGCTCGACGGTGACAAAGGCCCCAATACCGGCGGCATGGGCGCGGTCGCGCCGAACGCGTACTATACAAAGGAAATTGCGGCGGAGTGCATGGAGAATATTTTCCTGCCGACGATCCGCGCGATGCGCGCCGAGGGCCGCCCCTTCCGCGGCTGCCTCTATTTCGGGCTGATGCTCACCAAGAGCGGCCCGAAGGTCGTGGAGTACAACTGCCGCTTCGGCGACCCCGAAACGCAGGCGGTGCTGCCGCTGCTCAAAAGCGACCTGCTCACCGTCATGCAGGCGACGACGAACGGTACGCTTGCGGATGTGAGCGTGGAATTTTCGACTGATTCTGCCTGCTGTGTCGTGCTCGCGTCCGAGGGCTACCCCCAAAAGTATGAGAGCGGTTTCCCCATCACAATGAGCGAAGAGGCCGCCGCGCACTGCTATGTCGCGGGCGCGAAAAAGGACAGCGATACGCTCCTGACCGCAGGCGGACGCGTGCTCGGCGTCACCGCCGTCGCCCCCACACTGAGGGCCGCCGTCGAGGACGCGTACCATCTGGCGGAGGGCGTAGATTTTGCCAACAAATACTGCCGCGGCGACATCGGCAGCGCCGCGCTCGCGGCGCGGGAGGGGAGAGGATAAAATGGTATTTCGGACCTATGTGGAAAAGCGTCAAGGTCTCGCGCCCGAGTGCGAGGCGCTGCTGACGGACTGCCGCGATTTTCTCGGCGTGCAGGGCCTGCGCGCCGCGCGTATCTGGAACCGCTATGATGTAGAGGGGATCGAGGCCCCTCTCTTTGAAAATGCCTGCAGGAGCGTGTTTTCCGAGCCGCCGCTGGACCTTGTGTCCGACGCGGCGGACACGCAGGACGCCTGCGCGGTCTTTGCCGTCGAGCCCCTGCCCGGTCAGTTCGACCAGCGCGCGGACAGTGCGTCGCAGTGCATCCAGCTTCTGAGCCAAGGCGAGCGCCCGCGCATCCGCACGGCGAAGGTCTACGCACTCTATGGGACGCTGACGGATGCCGATGTGGAGGCGGTCAAGCGTTATGTCATCAACCCCGTCGAAAGCCGCGAGGCGAGCCTTGCAAAGCCCGAAACGCTCGCCGAGGAGCTTGCCGAGCCGAAGCGCGTTTCGTCCGTCGAGGGCTTCACCGCCATGGACGAGGCCGGGCTCTCCGCACTGCTCTCCTCTATGGGGCTTGCCATGGATATTGCCGACCTCAAGGCGCTGCAAGACTATTTCCGCGAAACCGAGCGCCGCGACCCCACCGTGACCGAGCTGCGCGTGGTCGACACCTACTGGTCCGACCACTGCCGCCACACGACCTTCTCCACGCACCTTGACGAGATCCGTATCGACGATGACGCCGTCAAGGGTGCCTATGCGCGCTATCTTGCTGCGCGCGAGGAGGTCTACGGCGCGGAGAGGGCTGCCAAGCGCCCGCAGACGCTCATGGATATTGCGACCATCGGCACAAAGACGCTCAAAGCCCGCGGGCTGCTCCCCGAGCTCGACGAGAGCGAGGAGATCAACGCCTGCTCCATCCATGTGCCCGCCATGGTGAACGGCAAGGAGCAGGACTGGCTTTTGATGTTCAAGAATGAAACGCATAACCATCCCACCGAGATCGAGCCCTTCGGCGGCGCGGCCACCTGCATCGGCGGCTGCATCCGCGACCCGCTCTCCGGCCGTGCCTATGTCCATCAGGCAATGCGTGTGACGGGCGGCGGTGACCCGAGAAAGGAGCTTGCCGAAACGCTTTCAGGCAAGCTCCCGCAGCGCAAGCTCGCGCAGACCGCCGCGGCGGGCTACTCCTCCTACGGCAACCAGATCGGCCTTGCTACCGGCCATGTCGCGGAGCTGTACCACGAGGGCTATGTCGCCAAGCGCCTTGAGTGCGGCGCAGTCGTCGCCGCCGCGCCCGCAGACAACGTTGTGCGCGAGCGTCCCGCGCCGGGTGATGTGGTCATCCTGCTCGGCGGGCGCACGGGGCGCGACGGCATCGGCGGCGCGACCGGCTCCTCCAAGAGCCACGATATGAAATCGCTTTCCACGATGGCAAGCGAGGTGCAAAAGGGCAATGCGCCCGAGGAGCGCAAGATCCAGCGTCTGTTCCGCGACGGCGCGGTCACGCGCCTCATCAAGCGCTGCAACGACTTCGGCGCGGGCGGCGTGTCCGTCGCGGTCGGCGAGCTGGCGGACGGACTCATCATCGACCTCGACGCCGTGCGCAAGAAGTACGAGGGCCTCGACGGCACGGAACTTGCGATCTCCGAATCGCAGGAGCGCATGGCGGTTGTCGTCGCACCGGAGAACGAGGCGAAATTCATCGCCGCTGCCGCGGCGGAAAACTTAGAGGCCTACCGCGTGGCGGTCGTGACCGAAAGCCCCCGCATGGTCATGCGCTGGCGCGGACAGACGATCGCAGACCTCTCCCGCGCCTTCCTCGACACCAACGGCGCGACGAAGCACGCCTCCGTCGCCGTCCCCGCGAGGGAATGTGCCGCTCCCGCCGCAGCTCAAACGCTGCGCGGCATGGCGGGCAGCCTCAAGAGCGCGTCCCGCCGCGGCCTTGTCGAGCGCTTCGACTCCACCGTCGGCGCGGGGACGCTCCTCATGCCCTTTGGCGGCAGGACGCAGCGCAGCCCCGCGCAGGCGATGGCGGCGCTCCTGCCCGTCCTCCCCGGCGAGAAGACCGCGCAGGGCAGCGTGATGGCCTGGGGCTGCGACCCCGACGCGCTGAGCGCCGACCCCTATCGCGGTGCGCACGACGCGGTCTATACCTCGGTCGCCAAGCTCGTCGCCGCAGGCGCAGACTATCATAAGGCATATCTTTCCCTGCAAGAATTTTTTGAAAAGCTCCGCAATGAGCCCGCGCGTTGGGGCAAGCCCTTCGCGGCGCTGCTCGGCGCGCTGGACGCGCAGTTGGAGCTGAGCGCCGCCGCCATCGGCGGCAAGGACTCCATGTCCGGCAGCTTTCTTGACCGCGATGTGCCGCCGACGCTCATCTCCTTCGCCATCGCGCCGCTGCTCGAAGGCGAGCTGCTGACGACCGACCTGAAGGCGGTGGGCCACGGCGTCTACCTCTTCGCAGGCAAAACGCCCGAGCAGCAGACCGCCGCGTGGGAGCGTTTCACCGCGCTTGCGCGCGCGGGCAAGGTCGTGAGTGCGTGGGCGGTCGAAAACGGCCTTGCCGAGGCGGTGATGAAGATGTCCTTCGGCAACGAGATCGGCTTCGCCGCGGAAAATACGGTGCTTGACTGGTTCGCCCCCATGCCAGGCGCGATTGTCGCCGAGCTGAGCGATGAAGTCTCCGACGCCGTGCGCATCGGCGTCACCACAGCGGAAAAGGCCATTGCCCTCGGCGCGGACAGTGCCTCCATCGAAGAGCTTGCCGCGCTGAACGACGCCGTGCTCGAAGCCGTCTACCCGACAAAGACGCGGGACAGCGGCACGGTTGAGAGCTTTTCCCATGAAACGAAGACACGCGTCGCCCCCGCCGTCAAGCAGGTGCGTCCGAAGGCGCTCATCCCCGTTTTCCCCGGCACGAACTGCGAGTACGACACGCAGCGCGCGCTTTCGGAGGCAGGCGCGGACGCCGAGCAATTCATCGTCCGCAACCTCACGAGCGCCGATGTCGCAGACAGCGTCGAGCGCTTTGCCGCTGCCGTCAGGACCGCACAGATGATCGTCATTCCCGGCGGCTTCTCCGGCGGCGACGAGCCGGACGGCAGCGCCAAGCTCATCACCGCGTTTTTCCGCAACGCCGCCGTCCGTGAGCAGGTGACGGCGCTGCTCGAGCAGCGCGACGGCTTGATGCTCGGCATCTGCAACGGCTTCCAGGCGCTCATCAAGCTTGGCCTCGTGCCCTACGGAAGGATCATGGATACCGACGAGTCCTTCCCGACACTCACCTACAATGTCATCGGCCGCCACCAGTCCAAGCTCGTGCGCACGCGCGTGTGCTCGACGCGATCTCCGTGGCTTGCGGGAACAGAGGTGGGAGATATTTACACCGTTCCCATTTCGCACGGCGAGGGGCGTTTTCTCGCCTCGCAGGAGCTGATCGAACAGCTTGCCGCAAACGGCCAGATTGCCACGCAGTATGCAGGCCTTGACGGATATGCTACAATGGATACTGCTTTTAATCCCAACGGCTCCGTCTGCGCCATCGAGGGCATCACCTCCCCCGACGGGCGGGTGTTTGGCAAAATGGGGCACAGCGAGCGCATCGGCCCCGCGCTTTACCGAAACGTGCCGGGGACTTACGATATGCACCTGTTCGCCTCGGCGGTGCGTTACTTCAAAAAATAGGAGGGCAAGTCATGGCCTATTACTATCCCGATCCGTCTCATACCTTCAGCGAGTACCTGCTCGTACCGGGCTACACCTCGGAGGAGTGCGTGCCTGACCGCGTTTCGCTCAAAACGCCGCTGGTCAAATACCGCAAGGGGCAGGAGGACTGCCCCATCAGCCTGAATATCCCGATGGTCTCGGCGATCATGCAGTCGGTGTCGAACGACACGCTCGCCGTCGCGCTTGCCAAGGAGGGCGGGCTTTCGTTCATCTTCGGCTCGCAGTCCATCGAAAGCGAGGCGGAGATGGTGCGCCGCGTGAAGAACAGCAAGGCGGGCTTCGTCGTCAGCGCCTCGAATCTCACGCCTGAGCACACGCTGGCCGATGTGCTCGCGCTCAAGGAGAAAAACGGCTTCTCCACCGTCGCCATCACTGAGGACGCCATGCCCAACGGGAAACTCCTCGGCATCGTCACGAGCCGTGACTACCGCGTCAGCCGCATGAGCACAGACCTCAAGGTGCGCGATTTTATGACGCCGCGCGAAAAGCTCATCACTGCTCCCTCCTCCACCACGCTCAAGGAGGCCAACGACATCATTTGGGAGCACAAGCTCAACGCCCTGCCCATTGTGGATGAGAACGACTGCCTGCGCTACTTCGTTTTCCGCAAGGACTACGCCGAGCACAAGGAGCACCCCCTCGCCCTCCAGGACGCGCAGAAGCGCTATCTGGTCGGCGCGGGCATCAACTCCCGCGACTACCACGAGCGCATCCCCGCGCTCGTTGAGGCGGGCGCGGATATTCTCTGCATTGACTCGTCCGAGGGCTACTCTGTCTGGCAGAAGAAGGTCATTGACTTCGTGCGTGAGAACTACGGCAATACCGTGAAGATCGGCGCGGGCAATGTGGTCGACCGCGACGGCTTCCGCTTCCTCGCCGAGTGCGGCGCAGACTTTGTTAAGGTCGGCATCGGCGGCGGCTCCATCTGCATCACGCGCGAGACCAAGGGCATCGGCCGCGGTCAGGCGACCTCTCTCATCGAGGTCTCCGCCGCGCGCGACGAATATTTCCGCGAAACGGGCGTCTATGTTCCCATCTGCTCCGACGGCGGCATCGTCCACGACTATCACATGACGCTCGCCCTCGCCATGGGCGCGGACTTTCTGATGCTCGGCCGCTACTTCGCCCGCTTTGACGAATCGCCCACGAATAAGCTCCTTGTCAACGGCGTGTATGTCAAGGAATACTGGGGCGAAGGCTCGAACCGCGCGCGCAACTGGCAGCGCTACGACCTCGGCGGCAATACGGGTCTTGCCTTTGAGGAGGGCGTGGATTCCTATGTCACCTACGCAGGCTCTTTGCAGGATAATGTCGCGCGTAGCCTTTATAAGGTCAAATCCACCATGTGCAACTGCGGCGTGACCACGATCCCCGATCTTCAGAAGAACGCGAAGCTCACGCTCGTCTCCGCCACCAGCATCGTCGAGGGCGGCTATCACGATGTGATGCTCCGCTCCACCGGCAAGGGGAATGACTGAGCAGGGGCGCGCTAATTGACAACGCAAAGCGCATCCAGCTTAGGGCAAAAAAACGGCGGCTCGAAAGCCGCTGCACATAACGCTTATCAAAAACAACGATGACCCTTGGCCGATCTCCTGCGTTTCACGGCCAAGGGTCATCCATGGTTCTTAATATCTAACATCATTGGCTACCTCTCTTTCTGCGGAGTCACGGCATACAAGATCTTTCCTGTGCTGGGGCGCTCTCTGCTATGCAATGTACCGTTGCGCGGTTCTCATGATGCGGGGAACATTGGAGTGTTTTTCTCAGATCCCTTGCAGCCGTCTTCCCCGTGCCGCCATGGCTCGGGGGTATCCTCACTGTACATTGGTCTCACCCTTTCTTTTTGTACTTAAAGGATAGCATCTTTTTGTGGGGACTACAATTCGCAAAACAGCAGAAAAAAGCAGTGAAAAACTGTTTAAACTGATGAAATTCTGCACGGTCCCGAATTTTCACTTGACCGATTTATCGCTTTATCATATAATAGTATGCCCTGACCTCCGGCGTGGATGTGAAAACGCTCTCAGGCATCCTGGGTCATACCCGGGCGACCTTCACGCTGGACACCTACACCCACACCACCGGCGATATGCAAAAGAGGGCGGCAGAGATCGTAGATGAATTTTTGACCGATATTTTCGGAGAGGAGCTGAAGCCGTGGCAAGAAAATGAAAAAACGGAGATGGTTGGACAAAATCCGGCAGGAGGAACCGGTATAAGCAGAGAAAATTTAGAGTTTCAGGAACTGGGAGAGGAGATTGCATATGTAAAAATTAAGAGCTTTAACGTATCGAATATTAAAAACGATAGGGAAAAGTTACACGCCTGGTTTAAGGAAAATGCAGAAAAAAAGATAATTATTGATATAACAAGAAATGGTGGTGGGACAGACAGCTATTGGCAGGAGCTGATCGTTGCGCCTAATATCAATAAACCGCTGGAGTCAGTATCTTATTATCTTACCCCTTTTGGAGAGGGAACGCAGGAGCAGCTTAAACTGGATGGGGTCAATGAAGGCACACTGGATTCTGACTTGGATAAACTGTATAATCTGCCAGGGCTGAACTGGGATGATCTGGAAGGGATTTCTGGTTTTGGTACTACAATGAGACGGGTATCTCCGGCATTTGACAAAGCAGTATGCAGCGGTCCTTTTTACCTGCTGGTCGGCCCCAATGCATATTCCTCGGCAGACGGGTTTGCCATGTTTTGTAAAAATACAAAATTCGCCACAGTAGTTGGAGAAAATACAGGGGGAGACGGGGGTGGAAGAAATGTGTGTGTTGTAAAACTGCCTGTCAGCGGATTACTGCTGCGGTTTCGGGCAATGCATGTGCTGAATCCAGACGGAAGCAGCAATGTTGAATCAGGGACGGTGCCGGATGTGGTTCCAGAGATAAAGGGAAGAAAAGATACATCATACCTGGGCCTGTGTTTAGATTATATAAAGGGTAACTCTTGATTTTGTCAAAGCCTGGAGCTGGCATTTTATGTGGATTTCTTCCTATTATATAGGCGCAGAAAAACAGGATATGCACAGATTGTAAAAATTGCGGAAAAGTGCTTGCATTTTAAAAGATTTTATGTTATGCTGTCAGAGCTGTGGCATGATAGCTAAGAAGCGTGAGGTTGCTGCCTGTAAATGGCAGGTTTTCCGTGGAGCGAATGTCAAGTTAGGAAACTGGCGACAAGTCACTGTACCAAATTAACAGCTGCTCTTGGTAAGGGGCAGTAACAACGTGTGGATCAGATGATACACACGAGACCGTGTACAGTCACCGCTTGTCGTACTTCGTTAAAAGTGCGAAAAGGAGGCGACTTTTTTTATGGCAAGTCAGGTTATGAGAATCACATTAAAGGCGTACGACCATCAGCTGGTTGATCAGTCCGCTGGAAAAATCATCGAGACAGTAAAAAAGACAGGATCTAAGGTGAGTGGACCGGTTCCGCTGCCGACCAAGAAAGAGGTTGTAACGATCTTAAGAGCTGTTCACAAGTACAAAGATTCCAGAGAGCAGTTTGAGCAGAGAACTCATAAGAGACTCATCGATATCACAAGCCCGAGCCAGAAGACCGTGGACGCTCTGTCCAGACTGGAAATGCCGGCAGGCGTGTTTATCGACATCAAGATGAAAAACAAATAAGATTTGTTTTTCCTGGAGCCTGAGAAGCAAAGAGCTTGAGCGGGCGGTCCCTGGGGAACGGCATGGAAAAAACTGTCCGGGGAATGAATATGTTAATCCAGAATGGTTCTGATATAAAAGCAACACTTTCCTGAAAGGGAATCAACATCACCGAAAAAGCGGTGTCATAGTGTTCCACCTATGTTGGGCTGCTCTAGGATGAACGCGGGGCAAAGGCCCTGTGTTCCGCTGTAGATTAGTAACAGGAGGTAAAGAAATGAAGAAAGCGATTTTAGCTACAAAAGTCGGAATGACACAGATCTTCAATAACGAAGGCGTTCTTGTTCCGGTAACTGTTCTTCAGGCTGGTCCGTGTGTAGTAACACAGGTTAAGACAGAGGAGAACGA
>ENA-UPXC01001794-UPXC01001794.1-human-gut-metagenome-genome-assembly--contig:-NODE-1794-length-28092-cov-18.380510_pt1 | contig 28092 bp, 25 predicted proteins | sample MGYA00250047_ERZ773371 | MGnify/ENA primary metagenome ERZ773371 (study PRJEB29103, sample SAMN06111975) | human gut metagenome | biome: human gut; feature: ankylosing spondylitis patient; material... | reverse complement strand
TCAAGTGTCAATCCTATAGAATTTCATTTCCCGGAACTTCTACATATTCTGTCCTCTTCCCCAAATCTCTCCGACTGATTTTATGAGCTGTCAACGCACAGAACTCCTGAAGCTAAATAAAGCATATTTGTGGCCTCGGAGCAAGGTTTGGATGTGAGCGCTTTAAGCGAACATTCAAACCGCCGCGACTAAAGTCACACATATGCTTTATTTCGCTTCAGGAGTTCGTCTGCTCCGCAGCCTCACAAATCAGAAGTTATCTGGAGTTAGTTGAAAAAGAACCGGAAAACAGCAACGCTGTTTTCCGGTTCCCTTTATTATAATATTGATAACTTGACGTAGTTATATAAAATCTGATTACATTAATGACTGATATAAAGCTTTAATGTCTTCTTTTGTTGCATCCTTTGGATTTCCAGGTGCACATGCATCATTATATGCAGAATCTACGAGGAAGTCTAAGTCTTCTTCTTTTACGATGTCTTTTAAGTCCTGAGGAATCTTAACATCCTTAGAAAGCTGTGCTACTGCATCCACTGCTGCTTTTCTGTATTCTTCCTGAGTCATATCTTCTACGCCTTCAACGCCCATAGCGATAGCGATGTCTTTGTATTTTGTTCCTGTTGCATCTGCATTATATGCCATAACAGTAGGAAGAAGGATCGCATTAGCAACACCATGAGGTGTATCGTATACAGCACCTAATGCGTGGGCCATAGAATGAACGATACCAAGACCTACATTAGAGAATCCCATACCAGCAATGTACTGTCCAAGTGCCATGTCTTCTCTTCCCTTAGGATCATTTTCACATGCAGCACGAAGGCTTCTTGCGATAACTTCAATAGCTTTGATATGGAACATGTCTGTCATTTCCCATGCGGCTTTTGTGATGTATCCTTCGATAGCATGTGTCAGAGCATCCATACCTGTTGATGCTGTAAGACCATATGGCATACTGCTCATCATATCAGGGTCAACGATAGCTACTACTGGAATATCTTTAGGGTCTACACAAACAAATTTACGCTGTTTTTCATCATCTTTGATAACGTAGTTGATTGTTACCTCTGCTGCTGTTCCTGCTGTTGTAGGTACGGCAATGATAGGTACAGTTGGTTTTGTTGTAGGAGCTACTCCCTCTAAGCTTCTTACATCCTCAAAGTCAGGGTTGTTAATGATAACACCAATGGCTTTTGCTGTATCCATAGAAGAACCACCGCCGATTGCGATAAAATAATCTGCTCCAGATGCTTTAAATGCAGCTACACCAGTCTGTACGTTTTCGATTGTTGGGTTTGGTTTGATATTGGAATAAATCTCATATTCTAATTTTGCAGCGTCTAATACGTCTGTTACTTTCTTTGTTACTCCAAACTTAATCAAGTCAGGGTCAGAACATACAAATGCTTTGTTAAGTCCGTGTGCCTTTACTTCATCTGGAATAGACTGGATTGCTCCTGCTCCGTGATAAGATGTCTGATTAAGTGTAATACAGTTTGCCATGATACCCTTCTCCTTTACTGAACGTGTTTATTACTCTTTATTTCTGTTATTATTATAACAGCGCACCAGTAAACGAAAAAGATTTTTTTATGAATTTTGCCTGTAAATTTCCGTTTTTATTTATCTTTTTTGTGAAATTCAGCCGTACTTTTTGGTGCATTTCTTATGAAGGCAACAAAAAACATGATATTTTTTTGTCCTACGGACACAGGACAGACGAACCCATCTGGTAAAGAGACTCTCTTCGGGGGCGTCTCCCTTGCCTGCGGCAAATTCCTATTTAATCCTCAACATCCCTTCGGGATTTAGCAGGCCCCATCCCTGTCTGCTTTTTGCCATCCCACAGTCAACCGCGTTCTGCATCAGACGTATTTTTACATCTCTGTTTGACAGCCACGGTTCATTGGAAAGAAGCAAGGCTATTGTCCCTGATACAATCGGGGTTGCCATTGATGTGCCGCTTCTTTTTTTGTAACTTTTTCCATGATTATCGCAGCTTAAAATATTGGTAGCTGGCGCAATGATGTCAGGCTTACAGACACAGCTTCCAAGTACAGGACCCTGCCCAGAATATTCTCCGCCTGCTTCTGTTCCGGTTCCAACAGTAATAACTTTCCGGCTTGTTCCCGGGCTTGTAATCGTATGTGGTGCCGGCCCGTCATTTCCTGCTGCCACTACGACAACAAGTCCGGCGTTCCACAACTCCTCCACCTTTTTTACAAGAATATCTTCGTCAGGATTTTCTATATTTTTTACGGGCATTCCAACAGAAATATTTACAATTCGGATTCCATATTTTTTATGATTCAGACAAATCCATTCCATACCTTTTATCATATTTTTTATTTTCCCGCTTCCATCCCGTTCAAGTACTTTTAGCATTACAATACTGCTTTCCGGCGCAACCCCGATTCCACTCCCATCTCCAAACCGTCCTCCTGATGCGATAATTCCACTGACATGGGTCCCATGCCCATTATCATCAAAGGGACCTCTTCTATTTCTCACAAAATCCTGAAAATAAAGAATTTTATTCTGTGGAATAAAAAAGTCAGGATGTGCATAAATTCCTGTATCCAAAACAGCCGTAGTAATACCTTTTCCGGTAATACCACGGCTGTAAATCCTTCTTAGCTCTAACAAATTACCTACATTGGTCATTTCCATAGCCGCAGCTTTCTTTTTTTATCAGTATATGATAAGAAAGAAAAAGGGCTATTCAACATCACTGTACTACGTGTTTTACCAAAACGCTGTCAACAGTTATTCCACCCACGGGTTACTGTTTCTTAAAGCTGGTTCCTGTATTCTTTTTAATACTTCCGGTCCCTGTGCAAGTAAAAATGCTTCTGAGGATGAGGTCAGTCCCTGTGCTTTTAATTCTTCCACACAGGCAACACAAAATTCTTCAATAATCCATTCCATTTCCCTGCTATCTTTTTCTAAAGATAAAACAGATAGCCTCTGCATTTTGTCATAAGCATTCTGCCCTAAGATTGGTAAATCTAAAAGTCCTCTGTGTACCCATTTATAATATGGCCGGTAAGCATGATTGAGCAGATAGACTAATGACATAGAAACGGACATAAACTCGCTTAATGCCAGACGGGAAGCTACATATTCTTTCCGTTTGTTACAGCGAGGGAAGTTATACTGGCCACTCTGTGCCATTTTCATAAGACGGGCGGCAATCTTTTTCAATCTGACATCTTCTGGATAGCCTTTCTTTAATTCCTCACGGATTCTTGTAAATTCTCCATAATTATCAAAGAAAACTTCTCCGTTTGTTACGGTAGAAAGGGCATTCTCCGGAATCTGCCTCCAATGAGAAAGAGTGTCTGGTACTCCCTCTGCCGCAGTAAACTTCCGATAAAAATCTTCGATGGTAAATACACCAACTCTGCCATCGCCATACTGGCTTTCTACTCTCGCACCAAAGCCCTGAAATGTTTTAGGCAATGTCGCAAGTCTATGCTTTAACCTCTCTCCGTAAACAGGCATATCTTCTTTAGGAATATATATCTGAAAAGATGGTCCAAAGTCATGATCTCTTGAAATCTCATCATCAAAACCATAACACTCGGAGCCTTCTCCGATGAGGCCGGCTGCCATACGAGGAAGGAAGTTGGCAAATTCTCTTTCCAAAAGAGGATAGCATACTTCGTTAAAATATGCTCTGCATAAATCAAGCCCTTTGACAAAACCTGTCTCTACAACTTTGGGGCTGTTTTCTAATATCTTTCTGGCACTCGCCATTGCAGTTTCCAGATTATATTCCTGGGCACAGGAAGCTGTTGTCATTTCTTTTAAAGTTTCCTGCAAAATCTCATGATTACTCTTAATTTTATGCTCCTGCAGCTTTTCCTGAATCATCTCAAGATTCTTTACACTTGTCTTATAGGCATCACTTGACTCTCCAAGATGCTTTTTCGTAATCTCTACGCTCTCGGTCATCACAGCTTTTGCTTTCTCATACTGCCCTTTTTCACAGTAAAGGATTCCAAGAGAATTTAAAGCTGCGGCATAAAGAACCGTTCCCTCATACTGCTGTTCTTTGTAAATCTCTATTTCTTTTTTGAGAGTTTCTTCTGCTAAAGTAAGATTACCCTCTTTTTTATAGATATCTACAAGATTATGGAGTGTTGTCGCATACGGAATAATATACTCTGCCTTACCTTCTAATATATGCAGGCTGTGTTCTAAACACTCTTTTGCCCGTTCAAGCTTTCCCTGCTCATAATAGAGAAGTCCCAGATTATTCATTGTTCCCGCATAAATAAAATGACTTTCTCCGATTGTAATTTTGTAAAGAGCCAATGCCTGATAAAAAAGTGTCTCGCTCTCTTCCCACTGCTTCATCATGCGAAGCAGATTGGCAAGATTCACAAGCGTTGTTGCATAGTCAGGATGTTCTTTACCCCGCACTGTTTTTGCACAAATAACTGCCTTTCTTAAAATCTGTTCCGCCTTCTCATACAATCCAAGATTACGGAGATGTCCGCCATAATTATTATAAATTTCCAGTGTCTTTAAATTATATTCTCCGTAAATCTCTTTTGAAAGCTCCAATGCCTCCTCATAAAGAGGAACCATTTCCAGATTCTCTTCGGCATCTTCCATCTGCATTAGCTTATTTAAAATTTCGTTAAAACGCTCCATTTTCATAGGCATTCACTCTATCTTTTCAAACTGCTGCTGTCCTACATGACAGATCGGACAATGGGACAATGTTGTAAATGGTCTCCCTTCTTTATTTTCATCGAAAATATATCCACAGACTTTACAGCGATACACCCCGCCAAGTCCGTGCTCCTCTACATGTGGATTTCCACCCATACTCTCTAATTCTTCTATTTTTTCTTTTAAACGCATCTTATGCATTTCTTCTAAAAGAGAACCCATTACTATTCCTCCTATTCTTTTTTAATCATATTTAATTCTTGCCTAAATTTCTTTTTCCTGCAAGATCAAATAAAATATCAATGAAACAATACACTAATTTTTGTAACTTACATAGCCCAGATACATTTATGGTCTGAAAATAAATTCACATCCTAATGCTTTTGCAAATTCTCTTAAAATTGCTGTATTTCCTGGCCATGCTGGTGAAGTGATCAGATTGCAGTCTACAACCGCTTCATCCGGTGCAACTTCAATATAATTACCTCCTGCTAATTTTACCTCTGCTGCTAATGCAGGATAGCAGGTAAGCTTTCTTCCGCATACAACATCTGCAGCAGTAAGAACCTGTGCTGCATGGCAGATAGCTGCTACTGGTTTTCCACTTCTTACGAAACATTTCACCAGAGAAATTACTTTGTGATCCATTCGGATATATTCTGGAGAACGTCCGCCAGTAATAAAAAGTCCGATATAGTCATCGAAATCTACTTCGTCAAATGTTTTTGTTAATTTAAAAAGATGCCCTGGTTTTTCCGTGTAAGTCTGGTCACCTTCAAAGTCGTGAATGGCTGTCTTGATAAATTCGCCTGCCTTCTTTCCCGGACAGACGGCATCTACCTGATATCCAAGCATGGACAATGCCTGAAATGGCACCATTGTCTCATAATCTTCTGTAAAATCCCCAGCCAGTAATAATATTTTCTGCATGTTAATTCTCCTTTCTTATGTACCCGCGGACTGACATAACTCATCACAATATCGATATCTCAATATATTTAACTGAAATAACCGTCACAATATCCCTGTGTCAGTACACTTAACTAAAATTTATGCCATTTCTTTTTCCGCTTCTTCTAAAGAAGAATAGCCATATGCCTGTACCATCTTCTGCATTGTAGCAAGATAACGGTTGTATTCTGGATTTTTCTCAATAGACAGAATAAAAAGTGCCAGTGTTTTTGAAGAATAAGTATAAAGTTCACACTTTAAATAATTTCTTACACTAACCGTTCCATCTACCCCAATTCCTTCTGCTGGTCTTCCATGCCTTCGGATATTCGGATATTTGATATCCGCTTCCTTTTCCCACTCCATATAAATAGAAGTGATTTTTTCAGCCATCAACTGTTTTTCTTCCGAAATCTCCGGAAGCAGTTCCTTAATTGATAAGAAATATACCGGATCTGTTTCCTCCATCATATAGGCATATTTCTCCATAATGAGATTTCTCTCCTGTGCTTCTGCCTGCACAATGTCTTCAAAATAGCTTTCAAGCACATCGGTATCCCAGCCTTCAAACTGACTGAGACGCATAATAAGAAAGGTTGTCCAGTCATCCTGACAGGCTGCCCGTCCATTTACGCCCTGTACCTGCTGAAACATGAGCCATTCCTTTTCGACAATCTGTCGTTCAAGTTCTCGTCGTTCCATTATTCTCCTCCTTTACAGACTATTTCAGTATCATTTTAGCATTTTTACACTATTTTTTATAGGATTATCATGCTTTATCTATGGAAATATAACGATACTCCTTATTTCTTTTTCTATTCTTTTTCTGACTTTCGTTATTTCCCATAATTGTTCCCGTATCTTCCCTATCCTCCTTCGCCCTTCTGCTACAATAGATATAAGAATCTATATTTAAGAAAATGTACTGGAGGGAATTACTATGCGTATTGGAATTTATAATCATCAGCATCTCCGGGGTGGCTGTCCCATCTGTACACAGACCTATGTACAGGGAATGATTGCCGATGGTATGAAGTGTATGAATCGTGCAAAAGGTATTTATGGTGAAGATAACGAATTTGTTAACTATACAGATTTAGGAGACTACCCATCCGAGAATCTTGAACGTCCCGGCTTTAGAAGATTAATGAAAGATATTGAGGAAGATAATCTTGACGTTATTGTCGTAATCACACTCGACAAAATCACAACAGATATCGATCTTCTCATGGAAACATACCAGACAATCCGCAAACATAATATCCAGCTTATTACTGCTAATGACGGTAAAAAAGCAATGGAAATCTTAGATAAGGCGTTGGTAAAATGGCAAGAAAATTCAAATTAAACGAAGACAAATTTAAAGTTGCTTTCATTTTTGCAAATGAGGGCTGTAACCCGAAAAAGGACCGTTCCATCATTGAATCCGAAAAAATCATCATGTACGTTGTCGGATGTGCTGATTACAGCCAGGCAGAAACTGTAGCACAGGAAATGCTTGAAGAAGGATGTACTGCCATTGATTTATGTGGTGCTTTCGGAAATGAGGGTGTTGCCCGAATCAGCAAGGCTGTTGATCGACAGATTCCTGTCGGTGCAGTCCACTTTGACTTCCATCCTGCTTTCAGAGACAAAAGCGGCGATGATCTCTTCCAAAAGGATTTTTGGTGTATTGGGCTTTAGAACGAACAGACAGACGAAACCAGAAAGATTATATTCTTATATCTGTGACTTTAGTCGCGGCGTGTTGAATGCTCGCTTACGCGCTCGCATCCAACACTTGCTCCCAGGCCACAGATATAAGAATATAATCTCTCTGGTTTCTGTTTGTTAGCTGCTTTAGTTTAAGCCCAATTCACCATGGGGGTGATTTGAAGTTATAGTCTGTTATACTTTGCTTGCTCTGGAATAGCTATAAGCTATAGAGGTGATATTATAGAATTTCTTTTTTTGTGCCTTCGAAATGGCCTCCGCTCTTTAATTACTTCCGTTAAATCACCCTGCCTTCGAAGTAAGTTTCTGGAAATTCTTGTTGAATGCCGATGGGGTCTGTCCTTCGTATTTTTTGAATATTTTGCAGAAATATCCTGCTTCGCTGTAGCCAAGAAGGAAAGATATGTCTGAGATATTCATTTCACTTGTTGCCATGTAGTATTTTGCCTGTAGTAATTTACGAAGATGGATATAGTCTACGACACTGATTTTGTAATATTTTTTAAAGATACGGCTCAGATAACCACTGCTGATTCCTGCCTCGTCTGCAAGTTCAGAAAGAGAAATCTCGTTATTTTTATTATTTTCTATGTACTGAAATACCTTGTTCATATGTGCATACTTCATTGTACAAAGCTGACGGAATACTTCTGTTATAATTTGAATGAGCCAGTGATAGCATATCGCACTTTTGGTCAATACTTTCATTGTAATCTCATATTTCTGGAAATAATAATTTTTCTGAATATTATCCATTCCGGGTATCATATAAAACAGACTGGATTCTAACATAGACAGCTTGCTCTTGCGCTCTCTGCGCTCACACTCTTCAAATAAATACTCTACTAATTCCTTCGCTGTATCATATGCTTTTTTATAATCTTTTTGCTCAATTGCTGCAAGTAATGCTTCCTGCTGTAAATTCTCTTCTTCATTTAGACTTGAAGCATTGTTTCTCTCGATTAATTCTGAAAGCTTTTTTCTCGATAATGGTTTATATAAATATTCCTCTACCCCTGCACCCATGGAATGACGAATCATCTGGAAACTACAGTAATTTGATAAAATATAGGTCGTAATCTCAGGAAAATGCTCCTTAATAAGATTACAGAGAGCAATTCCATTCTCCATGCCAAGAACAACATCACAAAATACAATCTGTGGATGATAGCGGCTTGCAATCTCGAATGCTTCTTTACTATTCTCCGCAATTCCAATAAGCTGGCATTCTTCCGTTTCCGCAATCATTCTGGAAAATGCCTGCTGAAACAATGGTTCCTGATCAATCAATAAAATATTTATCATAGCCCCCTCCTTACTTTATTTCCTGAAATGGAATTTGTATCGTTATAACATTCGGATCTGCCGTTATCTCAAAGTCTTTGCCAAACTCTCTCTCATAACGCTTTCTTGTATCTTGTTCCTGCATCTGTGCAAAATTACCGTCTGTGATATCTGCTCCAAAATGCCCAACAGATAGTCCAGAACTTTCTAACTGTAAAACTACTTTACAGAAATCTTCTTTTTTCTCTGCATCAATATACAATGTTCCTCTGAAATGGCCTGCAAGAATTCCAAAATCAACCAATTGTTCTACAAATGGGAAAATTCCAATAATCGGAATCTTCTGCCTCTCCACTTCCTTCTGACAATACACACGATACTCTAATCGGTTATCATACTGCTGTCTTAAAATATCCAAATAACATTCTATCTGCTTTAATTCTTCCGATAATGAAATAACTTCTGAAGAATTATCCAGATAATAACGCAAAACCGATGCCATTTCGGCTGTGATATTCTCCGTCCGGCTTGCATTCTCCAGAATAGAAAAACTAGAGACCGTCGTTAAAAGATTCAACATAAACTGCTTTGGTAACTTTCCTTTAAGAAGCTCATACTCAAGCTGTGATACTTTATCTTCTAACAGCTTATTTCTCTTACGGATATCAGAAAGATGCACCTCTTTATGTTCTAAAGCTCCAAGTTTAATCGCCGTCGTTTCTTTTACTCCCATCTCTTTAAAAAGAAGGAAAACCATATCTGCCACAGCTGCTACTCTCTTTTCTGTAAATGAAGTAATATTCTGATATTCTGTTTCTTCTCCAATCTTATCTAAAAAAGCTTTTCTTTCCTGTTCTGTAGCTCCAAGTTCACTATCTTTTAAAGCCTTCTTCTCACATCTTATCGGTCCCCCGATAATTGCCCCTATATACTGGTTATTTACAACAACCGGAATCGCCATATGAACAAGTCCATTTGGACAAGTAAAAATATACGGACAGTTTTTAATTGCACTTTTCGCTGCTGCAAACGCTCTCGTAATCTGACATTCCCTGCAGCGTATATCTTCTTCCTTCCTTTTTTCACAAAAATCTTCCTCTTGTTCTCCCTTTGTAACCGGCTCCCCCTTATAATCAATAATAAAAAAAGAAATACCTGTCGCTTCTGCCAGCTTACCCTGTGTTTCTTCCAAAAACTTTTTACCAAATAAGCCTAACAAACTAACTTCTTTTTTCCCTCTGCCATTTTTCTTTTCCGTTTCCATGTTCACCTCCAAAGGGATATTTACTTGTAAAAATAAAGACAAAAAATTTTACTTTTTTTACACTACACCCTACTTAGTATATATTTTATCATTTTTACACAAAAAATAAATTGGTTTTTTTGTGCTATTTCTCAATCATAGGAAAATATATTGCATTTACATGTAATTTTCTTGATTCTTTATTTGTGATAAGGAGAGCAAAATCTAACAAGTAATTACCCCTCTTGTAATATGAAACAGACGAAAAACGAGAAGTCCTTCATTTCTGTTTTAGTAAACTAAACCTACAGATACCCTTCCCACCCCAACATCATGCATTTATATCTACTATCACCAAAGACCCCTCTTACTTATTTGTTTTATCAAAAAACAGAACCCCCGAAGAGAACCCTACCCTATATTTGTGGCCTTAGAGCGCGGATTGAATGTGAGCCATTAAGCGAACATTCAACCCGCAGCGATAGAGTCACAAATATAGGGTAGGGTTCTCTTCGGGGGTTCGTCTCCCTTAATAAAAAATCAAGCGAATCAGTCTTTATGAATCAAAGCCATAAATGCAAGATCCTTACATGATGATGCATTCTCAATCGCATGGCACTGTCCCGGAAGAATTGTACATACATCTCCAGGACCTACCTTTGTACGGCTTCCATCATCATCTACGAAAATTCCCTCACCCTCTAAGATATAATATGGTTCTGTTTCACCAACATGACGATGCCAGCCAACACTGGAATTCGGTTTTAAAACAACCTTTGCATATAACTTTCCATGTCCATATAAATCTTTCTCTGGAACAATCTCATGCACCTCTGCACAACCTTTTCCACCGCCAAGTTCCTGTTTTTGAATGATATTTGCTTTTCTTACCATTTTAAAAATCCTCCTTCTAAAATTATAATAGTAATATTCACAACCACTTTGCAAGCCTGCATCCACATCATAACGCTTTTACCTGCATGGTTACTTACTTCTATCATATAATTATATTTTAACTATTAATTACCATTTATGCAAGATGAATATTTCTTCTTCAAAGCGGCTCGCATAGAAATCCCCTGATTTAATCATCTATGTTCTTACTACCGTCTGTTGTTCCAAAAATTAAATCAGGGGACTGTCACCTTGCGACAGCCCCCTTTATGTGGATCAAGCTTATTGTTATTTCATAATCTATTTGTGAGAGTGTTGAGACCGATTATTTCAGAACAATTATGCGCTTGAATGACCCCTTAGCTATTTCACTATTCTAAAGTCTCAGTCGCTGAAACCATCTGACTTTGAATAGTTTCTATAATTATTAAAAAGTGTAATGATTGTTGTATTTAATATTTGTTAACGGTTTTTGTAGATTTCTTCTGCCACACGGGCAACTGCTTTTTCCTGAAGAATATTCACTTTATCTAACCGTTCCCACGGGAGATCAAGATCTGTTCTTCCAAAGTGTCCGTAGGCTGCGACTGGTTTATATTTCACCTTAGTGAGAGATAGGCTGTTTATAATACCTGCCACGCTGAAATCAAATACTTCATTTACAGTGTCTTCAATAATTTCCTTTGGTATTTCTTCTGTACCAAAGGTATCTATCTTTATAGATACCGGCTGTGGGATACCGATCGCATAGGCAAGATTAATCTCACACTTTTTGCAAAATCCGGCAGCAACCACATTCTTTGCGGCATATCTTGCCATGTACGCTGCGGAACGGTCAACCTTTGTCGGGTCTTTACCTGAGAATGCTCCGCCTCCGTGTCTGGCAATTCCGCCATAAGTATCTACAATAATCTTTCTTCCGGTAAGACCTACATCTCCGGCAGGACCTCCGACTACGAAACGTCCTGTAGGATTAATATGTATCTTTACATCCGGTAAAAGCAATTCTTTAGGAATTACCTCTCTTATAACATGCTCCTCAATATCCATTCGAAGCTTTTGTACAGAAACTTCTGCATTATGCTGTGCAGAAATTACAACATCTGTAACACCAAGGACTTCTCCCTGGCTATTATATGCTACTGTAACCTGTGACTTTCCATCTGGATAGAGGTATGGAAGGAGTCCTTCTTTTCTTACCTGTGTAAGTCGTTTACTGAGCTTATGCGCCAGTGAAATAGACAGAGGCATAAGTTCCTCTGTATCATCACAGGCATATCCATACATCATTCCCTGGTCGCCCGCTCCGATTGTTCCATTACACTGGGTAACTCCCTGAGCGATGTCAGGTGATTGTACACCGATATTGGTAATAATCAGACATTCTTTCCCATCTATTCCTTTTTCCTTACTGTCATATCCTATTTCACAGATGACTTCTCTTGCCTTATTTTTAACATCAACCTTTGCGAAAGAAGCAACTTCACCGGCAATGAAAACAGTGTCTTCTGAAGCCATTGTCTCCAATGCTACATGGGCAGATGGGTCTTCCTCTAAATAGGCATCCAGCAAAGCGTCGGAAATCATATCGCATACTTTATCCGGATGTCCCTCTGTAACAGATTCAGAAGTTAATAATGTTATGTCTTTGTTCATCGTGAACCTCCTGATATATAAGGGATACCTCGGACTGCCTGCATCGATTTATCCTCCGATTTTACAGGTTAATCCTTCTTTTTCTACTATTGCTTTTAATTCTTCCATGAATTCGTTTTCCGGTTTCTTTACACCGGCAAGTTCATATTCCTTACCGAGCATTCCGTATTTGTTACTTCCTAAATCATGATAAGGTAAAAGATGAACCTCATTTACATTATGAAGATAGGTTGTAAACTTCGCGATTGCCGCGATAACATTCGGGCTTGCGTTAAACCCTGGAATAACCGGAACACGGATAATCATCTTCTTTGCAAGACTGGAAATCAGTAATGCATTTTTCAGTATCGCCTCGTTATTTACTCCAGTATACTCTTTGTGTACTTCCGGGTCAATATGTTTAATATCCATCATGACCACATCAAGCCATGGAATAATCTTTTTGATTACTTCTTCGGAAGCCATACCGGTAGTTTCGATGGCAGTGGTCCAGCCAAATGCCTTACAAGCCTTTAACAGCTCTAAAAGGAATTCATGCTGTACCATTGCTTCACCTCCGGAGACGGTGATGCCGCCTCCGGACTTTCTGTAAATAACACGGTCTTTGTAAAGTTCTCCCATCAGCTCCTCTACTGTCATCCATTTACCGGACATTTCGAGTGCTCTGTGATAGCAGACATCAATACATTTACCACATGCAATACATTTTGTATGATCAATCTTTCCTGGAATGTTTAAATTAGAAGCACCAGTTGGACACACAACCTCACAATTTCCACAGCCGACACAGTTCTGTGCTTTGAACATGACAACTGGTTTTAATTCCTGCGATTCAGGGTTACAGCACCATTTGCAGCGAAGAGGACAGCCATTTAAAAAGGCAATCGTTCTTACACCAGGACCGTCATTTACAGAGAATCTCTGTATATTAAAGACAAGTCCTTTTTTACTTGTATCGCAGCTTGGTTCCATATTACTCATAGGTACTTCCTCCAGATTATTTCAAAAATTTATTATTTTAGAAACTCTGTTCTGTACGAGCAATGATATCGTCCTGAACTTCCTTAGCAAGTACTGTCCAGTGAGCGGAGTAACCAGCTACACGTACTACTAAGTCTTTGTAGTTTTCTGGATGTGCCTGAGCATCAAGTAATGTCTCTTTATCAATTACGTTGAACTGTACATGCATACCCTTCTTATCGAAGTAGTTACGAACAACTGCTGCGAAGTTCAGAAGTCCCTGATCACCTGCTACTGCAGAAGGTAAGAATTTCTGGTTGTATAATGTACCATTGGAGATATTTAACTGGTCAAGTTTAGCTACGGAGTTACCTGCAGCTGTAGGTCCCTTAACGTCATGACCCTGACGAGGGGAAACACCATCTGCAAGAGGTGCGTTGCTGTAACGTCCATCTGGAAGAGCCTGTACATCTTTACCAAATAATACGTTAGCAGATACTGGGTAACATCCTGCCTGATACTGGCCTCCACGTGGGTTTTTATACTTCTCAACTTCGTGAGAGTAAACCTGTGTAGCTTTACGAGCGCACATATCAACTTCATCAATATCGTTACCGAAGCAAGGTGTTGCATCGAGGATATGTCTGATTCTGTCGTATTCAGCTCTCTGAGAATCACTACAGCAGCTTCCGCAAGCTGCAGATTTTGTATCAACGCTCATGCTTAAGTTGGATCCTTTTTCTGCAAGAATCTTCTGAACAACTGCGTTGATGATAGATTCCATACTATCTTCAGAAGATACGGAAACACTTTCCATAGCTGCTGCTGCAGGTTCTGCAGAATCTGTACTCAATCTTACGAATGGTCCATCGTAACATCCAGCACCAAGTTCAGCACCGAAGTTGTGTTCCATAGCATCGTAGATCTGCTGCATTGTTAAGTCTTTATCTTCAAATACATGTTTCTTGATACAGTAGATAGCATCACCTGTATCTACGTTACCAAATGCCTGAGGTCCTGTGAAGTTGTAGATAGCTCCACCTTCCATAACTGTTTTACCTCTTCCGATACAGTCATCAACTAATGCGGACATGAATGGTAATGGTGCTCTTTCTTTATGAGCGATATCAACAGCGTTATCTGCCTCAACTAATTTAGATACAAAGTACTCGATCTGAGTCTCGTATGATTCATATAAATCATCCATGGACTTCCATTCTGGCATAGGTTTTGTAACAGGTCCTAACTGTTTGCCATCACGGTTCTTACCACCATGAATAGCGATATCAAATACCTTAGCAACGTTAAAGAATGCTGCATCATGCCATCCGTCTGTCTTGTGTGGACACTGAGGTTCTACACAACCGATGATACAGTAATTACGAGCATCTGCAAGAGTTAATCCTCTGTTACATAATGCAGGAATAATTGCTTCATCATTGTACATAGCTGGAACACCGGTACCAAGTCTTGCAAGCTCACAAGCTCTTAATAAGAATTCATCCGGTGTCTGGTTATGAATACGAACAGAGAATGATGGTGCAGGTAATTTAACATGTGCTGCTGCATCCATACACATGTAAGAAACTGGGTTTGTAGCATCGAGACCATCTTCTGTCTGTCCACCAACACCAAAGTTCTGGAATACTGCGTATCCAGCGAATGCCTGATCAGATACATCATCACGAGTTTTGTTTACATGGTTTAATAATACGAAGAGACAGTCAATTAATTCCTGAGCGAACTCTTTAGAAATGTTCTTGTCTGCTTCTAAGTATGGCCACATATACTGGTCAAAACGTCCTGGAGAAATGGAATGTCCGTTAGCTTCAATCTGTACTAATGCCTGCACGAACCAGAATGACTGACAAGCTTCATAGAAGTTTGTAGCTCCATTTTCTGGAACACGGTCACAGTTCTTGGAAATCTGAAGTAATTCAGCTTTTCTTACTGGATCTGTGCATGTAGCTGCCATCTCAGCTGCTTTTTTGCTGTATCTCTTAGCAAAGTTAATAGCTGCATTGTAAGAAATAATAACTGCTTCATAGAATGCTCTCTTCTGCAGATATTCCGGATCATTTGCATCAAGTTTGTTCATTGCTTCAACTACTTCTGCAATAACACCCTTGAAACCGATTTTTAATACTTTACCGTAATCAACACACACGTGTCCAATACCACCGAAGTAGTAGTTACCAACTGTAAATACTCCACCAGCCTGGCAGTCAAGACAATCCTGGCTCATGTAGGAAGTAGCTAATTCGCTGGTAGTTTTACCTTTCCAGTATTTGAATACTTCATGAAGGATATCTGCTGTCTCTTCAGTAATTACGAATGGGTCACACATACGGGTTGCCATTGTCTTAAACTCTTTTTCTACCCAGTCAAATGAGAACTCTGGACAAAGGTTTGTAGAACGAGGTTTTACGGAAAGAGCACCTACGATTAACTCGTTATCACGAATTACAACTGGAAGATTATTAAAAATCTTTTCGTTAGCTTTTGCTCTTCTCATAACTGCTGGCATACCTTCTGTCTCTTTGTAAGACTCTGTAATAAGTACGGCTCTATATGGCTCTACTTCAGGTACTGCGTTAACAACTTCTGCTTTTAAGGCTTTGATACGTGCGGTTGGTTCTGTAAATCCTTTTGCAATCATTACAATTTTCCTCCTTCTTACTGACACATAAAAATGTGCAATGAAAATGTTTGAGAGATGATAACTCAAAAAATTATCCTATAAATCCTGTAAATCAACCACTACTGAGCTTTCATCTGTCTTGCATTATACAGTAAAAAATAATCAATAATTAGGAATATCCGTGTCAGTATGTGGCAATTATCAATCGGATATTTTTTACATTTATACAGTTTGCACAACAAAAAGAAACGTTGCTGCTACATTTTATTGCAACAGCAACGAATTACATCCTTCGATATGAAACAAATTGGTATACTTGCCAAGAAAATATAGGCAAGAAATTCTCATTTTACATCGTTTTTTTAGTTGTAATATCCAATTCTCATTTTTGAACTATTCTGCACATTCTTTGTCTTATTTTCCTTGATAAGTAGTATGTAAGAGTTTTTCTGAAAGTATGCTTAATGGCTCTTTAAAAAATTCGTGATATATTGTTCCAATTTCCGGATTATCCATGGAGTTTCTGCGTTCTGCCTGCTCATCTGCCTGATAAAGTGACTGTATTCTCTTCTTTCTTACGACATCTGATACTGGAACACTTCCGCAATCCGGCTGTCCCGCTCCACTGATACAGCCTCCCGGACATGTCATCACTTCCACAAAATGATAACCATTCATATCTTCTGCAAGGAATTTCTCCGCTGCAGCCGTTCCATAAAGAATACAAACCCGAAGCTTCTTTCCAGCGATTGTTACTTCTGCTTCTTTTCGATTGCTTAATCCTCTTACTGGACGAAGCTGATAGAAATCTGCCGGAGCTTCTTTTCCTTCTAATACTCTGTAAACGGTTCGAAGTGCCGCTTCCATAACACCGCCGGTATTTCCGAAGATCATTCCGGCCCCGGTTCCTTCTCCTAAGACACTGTCAAACTTAGAAGGAGTAATCTTATCTAAATCAAGTCCTTCCTCCTGACACCACTGTACCAGTTCTTTTGTCGTAATCACATAATCATTGTCACGCATTTCTTCTATATTAAGAAGCTTTCCTGCATCACATAATTCCTCTCTTGCGATTTCTGCCTTTTTGGCAGTACAAGGGGTGACTGCCACAGAAATAATCTTTTCCGGGTCAATGTGTTTTTTATGTGCAAAATAAGTCTTAATCACTGCCCCCTGCATTCCAATCGGACTTTTTGCAGAAGAAAGATGTGCCGTTTTATCTGGATGGAAGTTCTCCATATATTTTACCCATGCTGGACAGCAGCTTGTAAACTGTGGAAGTGGTCCTGTTCCTTTTAAAATACGGGACAGTAATTCTGAGCCTTCTTCCATAATCGTAAGGTCAGCAGAAAAAGTAACATCAAATACATAATCCGCACCTAATGCTCTCAATGCACCAACCATTTCATCCTGTGCAAAGGTTCCCGGTTCTTTTCCAAATCCGTCTGCAAATCCAACTCTTACGGATGGGGATGTAGAAAAAACAACGATTTTATCTGGATCTTTGATAAGTTCTTTTACAATCTTATAATGCGGCTTGCCAATAATCGCTTTTTCCGGACAGTTTGCGCTGCACTGTCCACAGCCGATACATTGATAGGTTTCGCGAGGATTCAAAAGATACTTTGCTGCCACACCGATTTCTTCTTCGCAAATAGCAAAGCAATGCCCGCACTGGCTACACAACGCTTCATCCTTGATAATCGCAGGATTTCCCTCATCTACCGGAACCATAAAAGGAGTTGTTCGGTTCATTAACATACGGCATCTCCCCCTTTATCAATTCCAAGACCGATTCTTTTTTCTTTGATAATTTTCTCAAATTTCTGTGCCGCATCTTCAACTTCCGTCTCAATGATAAGCTGGCCTCCGGTTAAATCCTTTAACCCTTCTGTGAGAACATTCACTGCTACCTGACTTCCTGTTACAAATGGTGATAATGCCAGATGCAGAGGGAAGCCAAGTGCAAGTGCATATGCTCCATCTGCCAACGCCTGTTCCTCAAGCCACTGCGGTGCACTAATAACAACCGGAAGCTGTGGCAGATCCACATTCAGTTCTTTTGCTAATGCACAGGCAGCCATCTCAATTCGTCCAATCGCAAGACATGGACCAAAGTTAAGTACTGGTGGAACACCAAGTGCTGTACATATTTCTTTCAATCCTTCTCCACAAAGCTCTACGGCTTCCATTGTCATAAGTCCGCAGTTTTCTAATCCACCACAGGTACAGCCGGCGGATAATACAAGAATATCTTTCTTAATTAATTCTTTTGCAAGCTCTACGGTAAATACATCATGCCCTTTTGCTCTTAAGTTAGAACATCCAACAATTGCAGCAATTCCTTTAATCTTTCCTGCAACAATCGCATCAATAAGCGGCTGTAAAGTTCCACCTAAAGCAGCTACTAAAGTATCTTCTGATAAACCGGTAATGGATTTGTCAAAACCATGCTGTGCCATGACATTGACACGCTTTTCTCCTTCTGCCGGAGCGGTTCCATATAATTTTTCTTTTCTGTTCTTAAATCCACATAAAGCATCTGCGATAATCTGACTTGTAATCTTTTCTTTTTCTTCTGCTGTGTATGGTAATAATTCTGCATTTGCCTTTTTTGCCACATCATCAAGACAAAGCATCTTAATATCTAACTGTTCACAGATTGGCTCGATTCCCGGAATCGTACAGTTAAATTCGGAAACAACCAAATCCACACATCCAGTCATTAATACCGCTTCACTTGTATAGTTATTACCTGCATGTCCGCAGTATACATCTTTATAGCAGCCAGAACGAGCCTGATAATCCTGCCCCACACAAGTACAGCCTACAATACGGATTCCCTTTGCACCGACAAGCTCGGCAGACTTTTGTACAATTTCTGATTCTAATTTTTCTTCCAAATCTGCAAACATGGACTGCTGATGTCCTGTAATCATAATATTAATATACTCTGGATCAATGATACGGAAACCAACCGGATCCATACTAATCTGTGGTGGTCCCATAATAATATCGTTCATGAGATTTGTAAGAATCAGTCCGTAATTACCTGTGGAAATACCTAAACGTAAGCACTGTAACAACATGTCCATCGGATCTGAATTCAAGTTTGTCGATGTCTTTACAACCGCATTAAAAATCTCGTCTTTTGCTCCGCCTGGTAAAATTCCAAGTTTCTCCCACAGTTCATAACGCTTTGGAAGAGCAATATTTTTCATGAGTGTCATCTTCTCATCATATGGCTTTCTGATGTCTGCAAGAACTGCATCTGCAATCATCTCTGCTGTTTTCGCACAACTGTTATGGCAGTCCGGCCCACAGTTACCACAACAGTTGATCTGTAAAATCTTTGCAAGTTTCGCAACAGAGTCCTTATATTTTGGTTTCTTGCCTTCTGCCTGTAATTCTTGCGCCAGCTCTTTTAATCTTCTTGCGGTATTTTCAACAACATGCGTGTAACATCCTGAGCCAGCAGCCACCTGTCTTAAGAAATTTCTGCACGCAATCGTATCCGCATCTGCTCCACACACTCCTTTTGGTTTTGACGGAGACAGTCGGCATGGACCATTAGAGCACAATCTACAACATACTCCCTGTAATCCATAACCACATTTGTTCTGCTGTTTCACCATCCGATGATGGGAAGTATCCATCGGTGCATTCTCAAGAAATACCTCCAGCACCTTGTCCGCACTACTGCAAATTTTGTCTGCCATTACATAACCTCCTCCTGATTTCCCTTTCATTCTTTCATCACAACTCACCACAGCTACTTCACGCTAGAGCGTGTTTGAAAAAACATTCCTGTAAATACTGCCATCTACAATGAGTTTTTTAATGAAATTTTCCTAACAAGTTTTCCTATTCATCGTAATTATCCCAATTCGCAGTACTCCTGCTCCAGAGTATGTTAAAAAAACATTCCATCACAGTTTTCTACAATATCAATAATTATTCTTATTATAGCAAACCAGTTCCATTCACTCTTGGATAATCCTTTCATAAAATAGGGAAATATGACACTGATTTTTTGTCTTTCCATGATTCACAATAGAATCTGTAATATTTCTATAAATAAATGGTATTATTCCTATATTGTCTGTAAAATTTATCTTATAATAAAGGATAATCAGACATAAAAATCAAAGGAGAAGTGTACAAGATGATTGAAATTGCAAACTTAGAAGAATGGACAAAAGAATATTTCTCAAATCCTGAAAACCAGAAAAAAGCAGAAAAAGCCTGTGAGCGTTATGACCGTCTCATGGTAAAAAATATTAAGCGCCAGTTAAGTGGCGGAGCTGAAAAAATCTTTCTCAACGAAGAACCGGCAGATGACCCTGGTAAGTGCATGGAGAAAGCAAAATATGAGGTGATTCCATTCGCTAAAGTAGATGGAAAAAAGGGAAAAATAAAAATAAATATGCTCGACCAGATTGCTGAATTTGTTCCAGAATAATTGCTGATTTGTGAAGCTGCGAAGCAGACGAACTCAGGGAGATAAATAAAGCATATTTGTGACCTTAGTCGCAGCGGTTTGAACGCTCGCTTATACGCTTGCATTCTAACCTTGCTCCGAGGTTACAAATATGCTTTATTTATCTCCCTGAGTTCTGCTCGTTGGCAGCTCAGAAAATCAATTGGAAGAATTTAGCAAATAAGGTTAGAGACATGGAAATATCCAGAAAACTAAATTCTACAGGATTGACACATACACTATTGTCATAGTAACACACTGATTTATGGTTATGGAATAACGCAATTGTCTGAAACCTCCCTCAAATCTCTCCAAAAGTAAATTTTGAATTTGCTTCTAATTCTGCCAGTAAATCTGCTCTCTTTTAATAAGCGGATATTTTATCAATTCTTTTTCATTAAGATTTTCTCCAAACATATCTACTGCAGATATCTGATGATTTTCATAGGTTGTATAATAATAAATTCCCTTATTCGTATTGCAACAGGATGTGTAGAGCGTAATTTCAAACTTTCCATCTGCAACTTCACAGCAGCCTCTCTGCTGATCTACTGATCCAAGGATATGAAAAAACTGACTAACACTTTCTTTTTCGGATGTTCCAGAGAATGAATTCATTTTAGTGAAAGCTACTTTTGCAAAACGGGAAGCTGAAGATAAATCTCCTGGAAGCCCTAAGGCACCCATTCCTCTGCTATATGCATTAAAATTTAGTTTATCAGAGAAACGATTTTCCGGCTGTTTTGGGGAAAGACCTACATAATTATTTAACTGGAACATTTGCTGTTCAAATGGAGGGTTATTTGTAAGAACTCCTACTGGATTATCATAGATATGCATACCATCTTTCATACATTCCACAGTAATTGCCTCATTTTCATCGGCAATGATCCAGTGAAGCTGTGCAGATGGAAGTTGTTCACTAAAAGGGGTACCTACAAGATTCATTTTATTTAAAACTTCTCTTGTTTCTTTTACAGATGCGCACTTACTTAAAATCCATGGAATAAATTCAAACTGTGCAACGTTTTCTCTGCCTTCTTCTACTTCTTGATAGACTGCATTTCCTACAAAGTTAAGACCTGCCATTGCAAGTCCTTTCTCATTAACTGCGTCATAATATAATGGATAATCTCCAGCTACATGTGCCATTCCGATTATTGCATAATGGGATGTTACTTCTCCCATATGTCTGAAATAAAACGGATAATTTCGTGGTGTTATAGTTATCTCATCTCCATATGAGAATTCATAATCTAATGTTCTGCCAAAATAAAAATCCTGTGTTTTGTATGTTGCTGCTGTACACATAAATTTAATCCTTCTTTCTGCTATGAAATTAATAAAATTATCTTGTTTAATTATTTCTTTTCTAACCTTTTAACTTTTATTATTGTCGCTAATTTTAATTTTTATCAGGGATATTTCTATGCACCAATTCTTATGCTATCCACCATGTTCCATCTGAGTGTTGCTGTAAAGAACCAAGCGTCTCTGATAACAAATTCCCCTTAAAGTCTCTCTCTACTACTTTTTCATAATAGTTATATTCTTCGGTTTCACAATCATTTTCATCATCCCAGCCTTCTTCTACCCCGGCAGAAAGATATACTTTTTGTTCTGCTATCATACTTACACTTTCATTAACACCCTTGGAAAATCTAAAACTTTCCGGATAATAGCAGACAAATTCGTCATCCTCACTTACAATGTAAACATCCTCTCCAATAATACATAGATTGTAAAGATTCACATCTTCTATATTAAGTTGTGTAATCATCTCTGGGATTTGTTCTGGATAATATTTGAAAAGAGTAATTTTCCCACTATTATAATCTCCCTGTAAAAACCAAAAAGATTTCTTTAAATAAACAGGAGTTCCATATAACACATTTCTCTGTTTTTGAAATGGTTCATAAACTTTACCATTATTGTAATCATAAAAAGAAATAGTTAAACCTTGATACCCACCTTTTTTTGACCATTCAATCATATCATAAAAGTCTGTTGTATCACTCATTGCATATCCGATACGGGATTGTCCTGGAATTTCTTCAATATATCTTCCTGTCACAACTTCAAAACGATTAAGTTTCATAATATTCTCCTTCTTATAGAAACATTACAGAGATCCTTGGTTACCTCAACATATCATGTCCATACTTATTATTTGGTAATTTTTGAAATCCAACAGATTCGCGTAATTTGCAAAATTCTACTGTTGAAATAGTATTTCTTGTGTTATATCATCCCGTCAGTGTTTACGAACTCTGATAAGGGAAAAGTTCTGATAACACATTATAACACAAAATAAAAGTGACATGGTGAACTGATTGAAATACTTCTTAATTTTTACAACTAATGATTGATTGAATAATAAGGAGATGGGATACGATGAAAAAATATTTGCAGAATATAACCCTCAGTGCAACAGCATTGATGTTTATACATCTTCTGGCTATACGCTCCGCATGGAACGATGCAAATGTGGGTAAATGCGGAAGATTCTTTAATAATATAGCAGTAAAGGGCATCGTTCTATCATCTAATCTGATGATAGGGCGACACCCTCATAATACCAAACAATATAATTCTTAATCTTTCCAATACCTCTGGATTTGTTTTACGGAAATTCAGAATTTTATATGTCTTTTAAAAATTGACTTATGAAGAATTAGCTGAAAAAGCAGAAATGTCCAGCCGATATTTAAAGGAAATTGAAAATGGGGCTGAGTTTCCAGTTTTATCATAATTCATAAATTTATTCTGTCCCTTTTGCCTATTAGAGTATACAGGATATTTGAACATACACTTATAACAATCCATTGTATATTTTTAAATCTTCATTCTTAAACACATTAAAGACTACCTTTTTTATTCTGCTGTCTTTGTCAAGATACTGCTTTACAGTGTTCGTTGCAATCTCAGCCGCTCGTTGCTGCGGAAAACGGAATACTCCTGTGGACAGGCAACAGAATGCAATGGATTCTGCACCTGTATCAGCAGCAAGCTTTAGGCACTCTGTGTAGCAGCTTGTGAGCAGCTCTTCATCTTCTTTTGTGACTTTCCATTGTATAATAGGTCCTACCGTATGAAGAATATATTTTGCCGGAAGATTGTAGCCCGATGTTATCTTTGCTTTGCCGGTCTCTTCTTCATGTCCCTGCTTTGTCATAATCTCATGCATTTTCAAACGAAGTTCCATGCCTGCATAAGTATGAATAAAGTTATCAATACAGGCATGCATCGGCGAAAAGCATCCAAGCATCTGTGAGTTGCAAGCATTTACGATTGCATCGCATTTCAGTGTCGTAATATCGCCCTGCCAGATATATAATCTCGAATCGGATTTCGCAGATGCAAGCGTGGCAACATCTGTGATTCCACGCTCTATATTTCTTTCTATAAGGTACTCATCCTGTATTTTCAAAAAATCATTACTGATTGGTCTTGGCGGTCTGACATTCATAAGTAAACGGAGCAGATTTTCCTGCCCCTGCTTATCCGTAGGAATGTTCTGTCTGCCAAACCGTATTTCTTCTTTTAAAAGATACTGAATCAGATATTCTCTTCGCTCATCCTGTGTCATAATACCATCCCCCTTATATCAGTAATTGCCTTTGCCATATCACCACCAATACCGATTGCACGTTCCTCGAAGCTTTCCGGTACTACCGCTTCGTCCATATTCAGACGTATCAAGCTGTATGACGAGTTCTCCCTCACCATCTTTTCAAAAGGGAAACGTATAATAATCGGCGTATTAAATCCAACTCCAAGTTCCAAAAGAACAACCTTTTTATCTTTATTCTGTTCTAGAAAACCCGCATACCTGTCGGCTGCCTCATGCCACGCTTCATCTTCCACAAAATAATTATCACAACGAAGGTTCATAGCCATATTGCCGCCACACACCGGACATTTTGGTACAAGTTCTGACGGAATCAGGCAGTCTCTTCTTGCTTCATCCATTTTACGAAACAGGTCTTCCGCATTGTAAGTCTTTGAATGACAGCCCTTCTGGCACTGGATTTTTCCATAGTCTCCCTGTGTTGCAAATATTCTTTTTTCATCAAAACCGGCTTTATAAAACTGATAATCCACATTGGTTGTAAGTACAAAATATTCTTTGTTCTTTACAATATCATAAAGCTCAGTATAAAGCGGCAATGCCAGAGGATCAAAGCGGTTCATCAATGCATGTTTTGACCAGTATCCCCACTTTGCCTCCTCTGACGGATATGGATAAAATCCGGCTGCATACATATCTGTCATGTAGTGCCCACCGTATTTTTTTATAAACTCTTCAAAATTGTCCGTAAACCTTTTACCGCCATACTGGATTCCTGCCGCTGTCGATGCCCCGGCTCCTGCACCGATTATAACACAGTCTGCATTTCTTATATTCTCTGCTGCCCTACTGATCTGGTCTTCATATGCATCCTTTTGAAATACATAATCCCTTGCCGGAGTACTACATAAAAAGTTTTTCCAGTCAACATGTCCTTTTCTGATTTTCTTAAAAATCATAATTAACCTCTTTTCTTAATACACTGCTTTGGACAAATTTCTGCGCATCTTCCACAATGCAGACAGTGATTCTGATTGATTGTCACCGGAACTGAAGATATATCAATGCACTTTTGCGGACATACAGAATAACACAGTTTGCATCCAATACATTCTTTTCCAATATAATATCCAATCTGAACTACTTCGGTTTTCCCGATTGTTATAGTATCCCTCACAATATTTGATGGATTGCTGATATCAAAATACTCTCCCTGTGCCTCATACAGCCGAAACACTTCGATTGCGTCTTTCGTATCTCCCGGATAGATTTTCTTCATATATGGATTTTTTTCAAACATAATATCAAGATTCTTTTTTCCGATGTTCTTTATTTTTCCACGCAGAGACACCGCAATTTTGTCTTTTGTTGCGGATATTGCCACATACTGCTGCTCCATTAACTGGTCATAAAATGCTTTTCCCTTTGCTGTAAGGAAATACACACCTTCTTCATCATAGTACATCATATCTATGATTCTTGTCTGAGGATGTCCATCTGAACCTATCGTTGCAACTGTTGTTGAATGAATTTCATCCACCAGAAGTTTAAGATAATCCATTTTTGTCATTTCAAAGTCTCTCCTTTCAGTATCGGTGTAAGTTTTTTATATATCATCATGGCAATTGCTCCAATCACCAAGCCTTTTAAGATATTAAACGGCAATGCATTGAATAGCACAACGTCCAGCTTGGTCTTAATAAATGGCAGAAATTCGCCAAATGATGCAATCAGCTGATCCAGCGGCATAAATGTTTCAAACAGTGGAAGTAGTATAAAATAATTTACAATCGCTGCTGCTATTCCCATAACTACACTTGAAATAACACATGCCCACATCGCCATTTTCCTAGTCTTTTTGTATTTGTATATAAAACCTGCAGCCAGTACATAGGATGCCCCCATCAGGAAATTGGCAAGTTCACCAATTCCTCCTGTTGATGTTGACAGAAGCTGTAATATATTTTTTATCAATTCTATCATCACTCCTGTAACCGGTCCAAACGCAAACACCCCAATCAGTGCAGGTAAATCTGACAGATCCATTCGTGCAAATGATGGACTCAAAGGAACCGGAAACTCTAAAAATGCCAACACATATGATATAGCTGCCAGTAGAGCTGTCATTGTTATCGTCCTTGTAGAAACTAAATTTTTTCTTGTTTTAATAGTTGCTGTATTGTTACTCATAAATCTCCTTTTTGTGAGATATGCCTGAATTTAAAACAGCCCGCAGGACGGGATTCCCTGCGGGACTTGTTTTATCATATCTTCTCTCATCCGGACTTTACCGTCGGTTATGGAATTGCACCATATCAGCTTTTGCTCGCAGACTATACTGCCGGTCAGGAATTACACCTTGCCCCGAAGACTGTAATTTTTTCTGTTAATTATCTTTAAAATTCATAAGGTGGATTTCCAGAGAAATCTGCGATTAAACCATGCGGATTTTCAAGATAGAATACCTCAAAAATAGGATTATCTGCTGTCTGGTACTGTCCCTTAACGATAGGATTGTTCATGCATCCTTCCTTTACACTCTTGTTGTCCTCAAATACTGCTTTGCCATGAAGGCGAATCCATGCGTATTCAGGGGAAGATACTGATACTTCTACTTCAGGATTTGCTAACATATCCTTGTAAACATCCTTTGTGTTGTTAGTACAGAACCAAAGCTTTCCGTCCTGCTCAAAACAAAACATGAATGGACGGCATTTTGCCTTTCCATCTCTTCCGACGGTTGCTAAATACTGAACCGTGTTTTTCTGTAAAAATTCTACTACTTTCTGCATTTTAAATTACCTCCTCGATATGTTGTAACAATGATTATTACATCTTGCAGCTATACAATATCATCCGTTTAATGTAATGTCAATAGTTACATCAAACTTTTTGTAACTTTTTTTGTTACAACTCCTTTTGAAGATTTTACATTGATTATGAAAAACGAAAAGGCTCCGGAAATTGTGATGATATAATCACTCATCCGAAGCCTTCTGTAGGCTACTCTTCCTCTGTATACACTGCAATATCTTTTTTCACATCAGCAAGTGTCATTTCTGAAAGTTTTTCCTCCATTGCCTTCTGTACTTCTAACAGTCTCTTATCAAGAACATGGTGAATATTCCTTCCTACCGGGCATTTCTGATTGGGATTCTCATGAAAATGAAACAGTTCTTCATCTGGTGCACATTCCACTGCTTTATACACATCAAGGAATGTAATCTGCTCCAATGGTCTGGTAATTGTCACACCGCCTGTCCCTCTTGCAACTTCAATAAGACCAGCAGCCTTTAATTGTTGCAATATTTTACGAACAATCACCGGATTAGTTCCAATGCTTGCTGCCATAAAATCACTAGTCATCTTCTGATCCGAAAATGTATCTATACAGGCAAACATATGGATTGCCATTGTAAATCTGCTTGAAATCTGCATTATAAACACCTCTCTTTGACAGTAATCATATCAAAAAACAGATGTAATTTCAATGGTTACATTGTTGTTGAAAACTTAATATAAATACAATCAATAGTCTGCTTTAGAAAAAACAGGAAGATACTTTACAAAATCTTCCTGTTTTCTTTTTGTTTTAGTAATATCCTCGTTCCTCCCACCAGTCTTTCACATAACATCGGATTCCGATATAGACCACGTGCACAAGAAGTAACAGTAGAATAAGGTTCATCGGAATGATTGATTTTATCAATTTTCCGAAGTAGATTGCAATAGCTGTACTCATTATCGCCATCATGATGAATAAAATTCCCATAACAATAGCTGCGATCAGCCAGTACACAATCCAGGAAATGATACTATTTGAGATTCTATTGCTTAATTGTCCGAAAGAATCTGCACCTGTCACAAACTCTTGAAGCAGACTTACAATTCCTTTTCCTATCGTGCCGAAAAAAGTGGTTAATCATCATTTTTTTGATATTTTTTCTTTTCCCCCACTGTAAAACAGCCTCTGAGCGTTTCGTTATATAGAGGGATACAAATAAGAGCAAGAT
>ENA-UPXC01001791-UPXC01001791.1-human-gut-metagenome-genome-assembly--contig:-NODE-1791-length-28138-cov-7.141656_pt1 | contig 28138 bp, 29 predicted proteins | sample MGYA00250047_ERZ773371 | MGnify/ENA primary metagenome ERZ773371 (study PRJEB29103, sample SAMN06111975) | human gut metagenome | biome: human gut; feature: ankylosing spondylitis patient; material... | reverse complement strand
AGTATCAGCTTCTTATGGATGCCTTTGATGATGCACCGGAGGTCACCATCACCTACTTCCAGCCTGATGAGCGGAAGGCTGGCGGCAAATACATAACAGCAACCAGCGCGGTCAAAAAGGTTGATGATTTTGAGCGGCGAATCACCATGCAGGACGGCACGAAGATTCCGATGGATGACGTTCTAAGCATTGACGGAGAGCTGTTCTCATCGCTGGAATAATGTCGCTTGCCATGCGACCGAACGAATTGAATACAGAGATAAAAAGACTGCAAGGCGCAATGCCAAGCAGTCTTTTTTATGTGAAAACGGTGGATGCAGACGTATCAAATCTAAATGAGATTAAGAAAAATCCTATTCAATCCCGGACAAATCCCAATAAACTGTCCGTTGTTATATGAAGGGGTATTTTACGGGGAGTCTCTACGAGGGAATACGATTTTAGAGAATAGCAAGCACAGCCGGTGTATATACACACGGCGATTTTCGATTAAAGAAACCCTCCCCTTAATCTGAAAAATGCTTGTTGGGATGCCTCCCAAACCCTCTTCCTTTACGAAAGGACGGAACGCCTATGGCAAACAGAACGCGACCAAATCAGATACTCTTCTTCGTCTCCGACGATGAGAAAAGAATCATCAAGGCAAAGATGGCGCAACTCGGAACAAGGAACATGGGAGCATATCTCCGGAAGATGGCGATTGACGGTTATATCATCAAGGTGGACTATACGCAGCAGAAGAAACTTGCCGCCGCAGTCAGCCGTGTTGCCTCAAACATCAATCAGATTTGCCGCCGCATCAACTCCACCGGACACTTCTATGCGGACGATATTACAGAGCTGAAAGAAAGGCAGGGTGAGATATGGCAGTTACTAAAATCAAGCCAATCCGAGGAACTGTAAACAAGGCTATTGCCTACATTCTCGACCCGCAGAAGACCGACGATGCTTTCTATGTTTCGTCCTATGGATGCGCTGCAAGCGACGCAGCGGCGAAAGAATTTGAGTGGACGAGAAACCTTGCAGTGCAGCAAGGAATGCAGATGCCGAAGGTACTTGCCCGTCATTTGATCCAGTCGTTTGACATCGGTGAAGTGACGCCGGAAGAAGCTCATGAGGTCGGGAAACAGCTTGCGGACGAATGGCTCAAGGGCAAGTACGAATATGTGATTGCTACCCACATCGACAAGGGACATTGCCATAATCACATTATCTTCAATGCCGTGAACTATGTGGACTTTCATGCCTACCGGAGCAACAAGAGGACCTATCGGGAGTTGCGTCAACTCAGTGATGAGATATGCAAGGAATACGGGCTGTCTGTGATCCCTCCGTCGCAGAACAAGGGCATGGACTACAAGGAATACACCGAAGCCAAACGCGGTACGAGCTGGAAGCAAAAGCTCAAGCAGACCATCGACCGGCTTGTCATCACAGCCAAGGACTACGATGACTTTCTGCGGCTTATGCAGGAAGCCGGTTATGAAATCAAGACCGGCAAATATATCTCCTTCCGCGCTGAAGGTCAGGAGCGGTTTACCCGGTCTAAAACCATCGGAGAGAACTACACCGAGGAACGCATCAAGGAGCGGATTGCCGGACGGACGCCCCGAAGAAGTCAGAGACAGACCGTACCGAAAGGCATCTCTCTCATCGGAGATATTCAGGAGCGGATCAGGCTCATCGACAGCAAGGGTTACGAGCATAATCGGCTTTGGGCTTTGCCGTGTTCAGCTCACACTCAAGAGCCTTCACGCGATTCTTTTCCAGAATCAACGCTTGAGCGAACTCTACAATGATCGCTGGTTCCTTCTGAATACGTTTCAGAAGGGAGTCCGTCATGTAGCCGCCGGTTTTGCGGATGGTGGGAATGACCTCATGCGTGATCCAGCGTTTGAAGGCTTTGGCTTCGGGTAATTTGCTACACATAATCAGAGAATACAACCCCGATTCATTGATGAGGGTAATCGGCGTCCCGTGTACGGTGAACGATTCGTTCACCGTTCTATCCGCTTCATCAACATGGTCTCGGATTGCTTTTTGGGGATTTGAATACCTTAGCACCAATGCGACATCCTTCCCGGCAAACCACGGTTCGTCACCGATGAGGATCGTCCGCACCTCACCGAACTGTTCGTTCTTGAAGATTTCAATTTTGTTATCCATGACTGGCTTCCTTTCCGGCATCAGATGTGCCACTTTGAATTTTGAGGGTTGAAACGGGATTGCAGCAGTAGGGACACTCTGCAAACACGCAGGACTGATATTTCCAGAAGGGACGGTGAAAGCGGCAAGTACGGCATTCCGGCATAATACCCTCGTAGCCGCTATCGAAATGGGAATACGGCGTTTCCTGCATCAAGGCGTCAAATGCCTTGGCAGAATCGTTTGTGTTCATTGCTTTGACCTCCAATTTGACAAAAAATAAGCCCCGTTATTGTTCTGCTATGCGCAGTGCAATAACGGGGCTTTGCTATACGAATTATTCTGTTGTATCAAGTCTATCAAGAAAACTTTTGATGAGCAGCGTGTGCTTCCAAGTTTTTCGTGTAATGTCGAAGCTGTACTGAGAAACGAGGAAATCTACGAGGCTGATCTTTGGTATAAGGAACTTTCCGGAGATATTGAATGATTTGAGCTTCTTGGCGTTGCACCAGCGATGAAGCGAAGTATCGCAGTAGCCGATTGCCTCAGCCACTTCAACGATGGTCAGCAGATCACCGTACTGACAAAACTCGTCTTCCATGTATTTTCGGAAGCTGGCTCGTTCCTCTTCGGACAGCCTCGTCAGTTCATTCCGATAGGTGACACGCGAATTGTAATGACCAGACCGTTCCTGATACCAGCGATCCGGTGCGCGATAGACTTCCGGGTGAAGCTCACGGTCAATCAAATAGAAGATTATATCGTCGGTGCGGATTGTGTACCGGCGAGTTTTCTTGCCCGTATCTTTGCACGGGACTAAACCGTTTTGCAGAAGGTACAGAGCAGTTGCTTTGCTGATATGGGCGATCTGGTAGAACTGATCTTTCGAGACCGCCTCAGGGTATTTGCGACGGATGGATTCGTAATATTTCATGCTTTCAGTCATGCGGATAACCACCTTGATTTTGATGTTCGGTATCGGTAGGTATCATCTGCATTGGACTGTGATTTCTCCCCGAGTTCTCCCCATCTTCTCCCCAACGGGCTTTTTTCTCCCCAAAACCGGATTTCTTTCGAACTCCTTACCCTGTCTGGGCTTTCGGGATTTTTGACCTTCAAGGGCGGAAAATTGCTGATTTTTCAAGGGTTTGCAAACTCTCGCATTGTCCGTGAGTTTCCGCCGTTTTCCTTCAAAGTCCGGATAGCGACTCTAACTCGAAATCAGTTTGCGAGCAATCGCACGAGGGTTCGAATCCCTCCCGCTGCGCCACGTCGGAGCAAAGTTCGCTTTGCTCCGACGATTTTTTTGTCCTAAATAGACAGCGGCATGGAACAAATTCCATGCCGCTGTTTTATGTTTCCTCTGTTTCCCCGTGTTTGGAGAGCAGGAGCAATTCTCCCTGGGGCGCGTCCATATAGAGCTCCTCGCACTGCTGCTGGGCGGCAATTAGCGTGTTGATCGCCTGCTCCGTAGCGCGAAACAGCGTAAGATACATTTCTTTATAGTCCGGCATAGTATCACCTCATTTACAACATATTAGGACATATCGTCCTAATTGTCAATAGGACGATATGTCCTTTGTTATAGTAGCTCTGGTGATGCATATGAATCTTAGAATTCGGGATTTGCGCGAGGACGCCGACTTGACACAAACACAGGTATCCGAATTTCTTCTCTGCGATCAATCCCTTTACTCCAAATATGAGCGCGGTGAGCGGGATCTCCCTCTGGAATTGGCAATCAAATTAGCAGACTTCTATCATGTGTCATTGGACTATTTAGTCGGACGAACTGACAAGAAAATATAAATTTAACAGCAGCATGGTTTTCAGTGCCATGCTGCTGTTCTTCTCTCATTTCAGCCTGTAAAATTTACACACTCTAAGTTATGAGCTACCCATATAAAAAGTGCCGCAGGAGCAAGCTCCTGCGGCACTTTTTAATTTAAGATCGATTAGACCTCGTACATCTTCTGCATCCGGATCAGCTTCTCGTAACGGGCCTTGGCGGTCTCCTCGTTGAGAGCGAAGAGCTCCTTGGCGCGGTCGGGGAAGGACCGGGTCAGGCTGGAGTAACGAGCCTCGTTCATCAGGAACTCCTGATAGCCGCCAGCGGGGGCCTTGGAGTCCAGGGTGAAGGGGTTCTTGCCCTCGGCCTTCAGAGCGGGGTTGAAGCGGAACAGGTTCCAGTAGCCGCACTCAACAGCCTTCTTCATCTCGGCCTGGCAGTTAGCCATGCCGCCCTTGATGGAGTGCATCTCACAGGGAGCGTAGCCGATGATCAGGGAAGGACCGTGATAGGCCTCAGCCTCAGCAATGGCCTTCAGGGTCTGGTTCATGTTGGCGCCCATGGCGACCTGAGCCACGTAGACATAGCCATAGGTCATGGCGATCTCAGCCAGGCTCTTCTTGGCCACGGTCTTACCGGCGGCAGCAAACTGAGCCACCTGGCCGATGTTGGAGGACTTGGAAGCCTGTCCACCGGTGTTGGAGTACACCTCGGTGTCGAAGACAAACACGTTGACGTCCTCACCGGAAGCCAGCACGTGGTCCACGCCGCCGAAGCCGATGTCGTAGGCCCAGCCGTCGCCGCCGAAGATCCACACGGACTTCTTGTTCAGGTACTCCTTCTCAGCCAGGACGTACTTGCAGTCCTCGCAGCCGGCAGCAGCGCCCTTCTCCAGCTCAGCAACCAGAGCCTTGGTGGCCTCGCCGTTGGCAGCGCCGTCCTCCTTGGTGTCGATGAAGGCCTGGATGGCAGCCTTGGCCTCAGCGGGAGTAGCCTCGGCAGCAGCCATGGCCTCCAGCTTGGCGATCAGGCGATCACGGATGGCCTTCTGGCCCAGATACATACCCAGACCGTGCTCGGCGTTATCCTCGAACAGGGAGTTGGCCCAAGCGGGACCCTTGCCCTCGGCGGTGGTGGTGTAGGGAGAAGTAGCAGCGGGGCCGCCCCAGATGGAGGAACAGCCGGTGGCGTTGGAGATGTACATCCGATCGCCGAACAGCTGGGTGATCAGGCGGGCATAGGAAGTCTCGGCGCAGCCGGCGCAGGAGCCGGAGAACTCGAGCAGAGGCTTCTTGAACTGGCTGCCCTTCACGGTCAGGTCGGTCACGTCGGCCTTGGCGGAAACCTTCTCCACCATGTAGTTGAAGACCTCCTGCTGGGCGGCCTCCTGCTCCTGAGGCACCATGGTCAGGGCCTTGGTGGGACACACGCCGGCACACACGGTGCAGCCCATGCAGTCCAGGGGGCTGATGGCCATGGAGAACTTGTACACGCCCTTGCCCTTGCCGGCCTTCACGTCCACGATCTTGGCGGCCTCGGGAGCGGCAGCGGCCTCCTCCTCGGTCAGCATGAAGGGACGGATGGTGGCGTGGGGGCAGACGAAGGAGCACTGGTTACACTGGATACACTTGGTAGCATCCCAGGTGGGAACCATAACGGCCACGCCGCGCTTCTCGTAAGCGGCAGCGCCCTGCTCGAAGGTGCCGTCCACGTGATCCACGAAGGCGGACACAGGCAGGCTGTCGCCGTCCATGCGGCCCACGGGATCCAGAATGGTCTCGACCATCTTCACCAGCTTGGCGGGACCGGTCAGGGTGGACTCCTTCTTCACGTCCTCGGCGGTAGCCCAGGAAGCGGGAACGTCGATCTTCACGAAGGCGGTAGCACCAGCGTCGATAGCCTTGTGGTTCATGTCCACGATGTCCTGGCCCTTCTTCAGGTAGGACTTGGTGGCGGCATCCTTCATGTACTGGATGGCGTCCTCCTGGGGCATAACCTTAGCCAGGGTGAAGAAAGCGGACTGCAGGATGGTGTTGGTACGCTTGCCCATGCCGATCTGAGCGGCCAGGTCGATGGCGTTGATGGTGTACAGCTGGATGTTGTTAGCAGCGATGTAACGCTTGGCATTGGCGGACAGGTGGTGCTCCAGCTCCTCCATGTTCCACTGGCAGTTGATCATGAACACACCGCCGGGCTTCACGTCGCGGACCATGGGGAAGTCCTTGGTGACGTAGGAGGGGTTGTGGCAGGCCACGAAGTCGGCCTTGTTGATGTAGTAGGGGCTCTTGATGGGCTTATCGCCGAAGCGCAGGTGGCTGATGGTCACGCCGCCGGTCTTCTTGGAGTCGTACTGGAAGTAAGCCTGCACGTACTTGTCGGTGTGGTCGCCGATGATCTTGATGGAGTTCTTGTTGGCGCCCACGGTGCCGTCGCCGCCCAGACCCCAGAACTTGCACTCGATGGTGCCGGGAGCAGCGGTGTTGGGACAGTTCTTATCCTCGGGCAGGGACAGGTTGGTCACATCGTCCACGATGCCGATGGTGAACTGGCGCTTCATCTCGTCGCGCTTGAGCTCGTCATACACGGCGAACACGGAGGCAGGAGGCGTGTCCTTGCTGCCCAGGCCGTAACGGCCGCCGATGACCTGGATGTCGTTGCGTCCGGCGTTGGCCAGAGCGGTGACCACATCCTGATACAGGGGCTCGCCCAGAGCGCCGGGCTCCTTGGTGCGGTCCAGAACGGCGATCTTCTTGACGGAGGCGGGAATAGCCTCGATGAGCTTCTCGGGAGCGAAGGGGCGGAACAGGCGGACCTTCACCAGGCCGACCTTCTCGCCGTGGGCATTCAGATAGTCGATGACCTCCTCGGCCACATCGCAGATGGAGCCCATGGCCACGATGACGCGGTCGGCATCCTCAGCGCCGTAGTAGTTGAACAGGCCGTAGTTGGTGCCCAGCTTGGCGTTGATCTTGTCCATGTACTTCTCCACCACGGCGGGCAGAGCGTTGTAGTACTTGTTGCAGGCCTCGCGGTGCTGGAAGAAGATATCGCCATTCTCATGGCTGCCGCGCATGTGGGGATGCTCGGGATTCAGAGCGTGCTGACGGAACTCCTTCACGGCGTCCATGTCGCACATATCCTTCAGATCCTCGTAATCCCACACGGCGATCTTCTGGATCTCGTGGCTGGTGCGGAAGCCGTCGAAGAAGTTGATGAAGGGAACCTTGCCCTCCAGAGCGGCCAGATGGGCCACGGGAGACAGATCCATGACCTCCTGGACGTTGCCCTCGCACAGCATGGCAAAGCCGGTCTGGCGGCAGGCCATCACGTCGGAGTGGTCGCCGAAGATGTTCAGCGCCTGGGTGGACACGGTACGGGCGGAGACATGGAACACGGCGGGCAGCTGCTCGGCTGCGATCTTGTACATGTTGGGGATCATCAGCAGCAGGCCCTGGGAAGCGGTATAGGTGGTGGTCAGGGCGCCGGCGCCCAGAGAACCGTGAACCGCGCCGGCAGCGCCGGCCTCAGACTGCATTTCCACCACCTTGACCTGGGTGCCGAAGATGTTCTTCAGCCCGTTGGCGGACCACTGGTCCACAAAGTCGGCCATAGGGGACGACGGGGTGATGGGGTAGATGGCCGCAACCTCAGAGAACGCGTAGGACACGTGCGCCGCAGCGTTGTTGCCATCCATGGACTTCATTTTTCTTACCATAAATGAACCTCCTCATAAAAACATTTCGCGGATTTCTCAACGAAACACCATACATTGTGTATATTACCACAATGTCTTTTTTTTGTAAACGGAAAAATCAGCCTTTTTCACGGATTAAGGCTTTTTCTTCATCGTGCACAAAAATTCTCACAAGAAGGGGGAAGTTTTTTTGACAATGTATTTCAAAACGGCGGGATATGTGCTAAAATACAGATGAAACATATCAGAAAGCAACATGAGACTGTCGAAAAAAATTGGAAATCTTCCGCCATCGGAAAGGAAGATCGTTACGAAAGAAACCCATCAGGGGTGTCTTTCGTTTGCAATCACAGGTTTTTCAGAACTTATTAGGTTCTGAAAAACCGCACGCAGCTTGTCAAAAAGCCATTTTTGACAAGCTGCGCAGAACAGAAGCATTTTTTGTGAGAGGATGTGAAGGGTCATGGTGGTAACGGTACGGTCCCTGGGACTCAACGGCATCAGCGGCTATGAGGTGTCGGTGGAGTGCTTTTTGTCCGGGGGACTGCCCGCCTTCGACGTGGTGGGCCTGCCGGACGCGGCGGTGCGGGAATCCCGGGAGCGGGTCCGGGCCGCCATCAAGGCCTGCGGGGCCAAATTCCCCGTCAGCCGCATCACCGTGAACCTGGCCCCGGCGGGCCAGCGGAAGGAGGGCACGGTGTACGACCTGCCCATTCTGCTGGGCATTCTGACAGCGGCGGAGGAGCTGAAGGGCCTGCCCGCCGACGCGGCGTTTCTGGGAGAGCTGAGCCTCACCGGCGCGCTGCGTCCGGTGACGGGGATCCTGCCCATGGCCCTGTGCGCCGCCCGGCTGGGCATCCGCCAGCTGTACGTCCCCGCCCAGAACGCCCCGGAGGCTACTCTAGCCCAGGGGATCACCGTCTATCCGGTGGAAAACATCGCCCAGCTGGTGGCCCACCTTACCGGCGACGCCCCCATCGCCCCCCAGACCCCCTGGACCCCCTCGCCGGTGACCCGGCCCCTGCCGGACTTTGCCGACGTCATGGGCCAGGAGAACGTCAAGCGCGCCCTGGAGGTAGCCGCCGCCGGGGGCCACAACGTGCTGCTGATCGGCTCCCCCGGCTCCGGCAAGTCCATGCTGGCCCGGCGGCTGCCGTCCATTCTGCCGGATATGACCCGGCAGGAGTCCCTGCAAACCACGGAGGTATACTCCGTGGCGGGGATGACGGACCCCGCCCACCCTCTGGTGACCCAGCGGCCCTTCCGCAGCCCCCACCACACCGCCTCGCCGGTGTCCCTGTCCGGCGGCGGCACGGTGCCCCGGCCCGGGGAAATTTCCTTGGCCCACAACGGCATCCTGTTTCTGGACGAGCTGCCGGAATTCGACAAAACCGCCCTGGAGACCCTGCGCCAGCCCCTGGAGGACGGGGTGGTCACCATCACCCGGGTGTCCGGGTCCCTGACCCTGCCCAGCCGGTTCATGCTGGTGTGCGCCATGAACCCCTGCCGCTGCGGGTGGTACGGGCACCCCTCCGGCCGCTGCACCTGTTCGGAAAGCCAGGTGGAAAGCTATATGCGCCGCATTTCCGGCCCCCTGCTGGACCGCATTGATATGCACATCGAGGTGCCGTCGGTGGAGTACGAGGCCATGCGCCGCAAGGAAAAGCCGGAGACCTCGGCCCAGGTCCGCGCCCGGGTCAACGCCGCCCGGGAGCTTCAGAAGCAGCGCTTTTCCGGCACCGGCGTCAGCTGCAACGCCTATATGACCCCGGCCATGATCGGGCAGTACTGCCTGCTGGACGCCGCCGGGGAGCGGCTGATGAAGGGGGCCTTCGACCGGCTGGGCCTCACCGGCCGCAGCCACGACCGCATTCTCCGCATGGCCCGGACCATCGCCGACCTGGACGCCAGCCCGGATATCCAGGCCGCCCATCTGGCCGAGGCCATCCAGTATCGCAGCAGCACCCTGTTGAAATAGTCCCCCCGGTGGGTTATAATAACTGGAAACCATATACAAGGAGAAACGATCCCATGCACGAGATGATCCTGTGCAAGCTGGGCGAGGTGGTCCTGAAGGGCCTGAACCGCCGCAGCTTTGAAATGAAGCTAATGGGCAATATCCGCCGCCGCACCGGCCGGTTCGGCAAGTTCCGGGTGTACTCCAAGCAGAGCACCATCTATGTGGAGCCTGCCGGGGAGGCCTGCGACCTGGACGGGGCGTATGACGCCTGCAAGCGGGTGTTCGGCATCATCGCCGTGGCCCGGGCCCTGCCCTGCGCCAAGGAGAAGGAGGCCATTCTGGAAACCGCCAAGGCCTATCTGGGCGATGCCCTGACGGCGGCCCGCAGCTTCAAGGTGGAGAGCAAGCGGGCGGATAAGTCCTTCCCCATGAGCTCCATCCAGCTGAGCCAGTGGGTAGGCGGCCACTTGCACGAGGCCTTCCCCCACCTGACGGTGGACGTTCACCACCCGGAGCTGACGGTGTATGTGGAGGTCCGGGAGGAGGCGGCGTATGTCCACGCCCCGGCCGAGCCTGCCGCCGGCGGCCTGCCCATCGGCATGGGCGGCCGGGCCGTGAGCCTGCTGTCCGGGGGCATCGACTCCCCGGTGGCCAGCTATATGATCGCCAAGCGGGGCGTGGAGCTGGAGATGATCCACTTTGCCTCGCCTCCCTACACCAGCGAGCAGGCCCGGGAGAAGGTCCTCCAGCTGGCCCGGGAGCTGGTGCCCTGGTGCGGGCGGCTGAATGTCACCATCATCCCCTTTGCCGAGATTCAGGAGGAGATTCGCCGCAATTGCCCGGAGGATCATTTCACCCTGATTATGCGCCGGTTCATGATGCGCCTGGCGGACGCCCTGGCCAAGGACCTGAACTGCCGCGCTCTGGTCACCGGCGAGAGCCTGGGCCAGGTGGCCAGCCAGACCATGGACGCCCTGGCCGTCAGCGGCGACGTGACGGACCTGCCCATTCTGCGGCCGGTGATCGGCATGGACAAGGAGGAGATCGTCCGCATTGCCCGTCACATCGGCACCTTTGAGACCTCCATCCTGCCCTATGAGGACTGCTGCACCGTGTTCACCCCCCGCCATCCCAAAACCCGCCCCCATGTGGAGGAGGTCCGCGAGATGGAGCAGGCCCTGGACGTGGAGGGCCTGGTCCGCCGGGCCATGGACGGCCGCGAGGTGGTCAAGCTCCGCTGACCCGTTTTAACCCCAACGAAAAGGAAGTGATACCATGCCCCACCAGGCGGAGATCCTTGCCGTGGGCACGGAACTACTTTTAGGCAGCATTACCAATACAAACGCACAATTTTTGTCGGAACTGCTGGCCTCGGCAGGGATCGACGTGCTGTACCACACCGCCGTGGGGGACAATCCCCGGCGTCTGCGCCAGGCGGTGGAGATCGCCCGGGGCCGCTGCGACCTGCTGGTGTTCACCGGCGGCTTAGGCCCCACCTATGACGACATGACCAAGGAGACGGTGGCCGAAGCCTTCGGCCTGGCCCTGGAGTATCACCCGGAGGTCATGGAGGAGATTCAGTGCTATTTCGACAACGTATTCCACCGGCCCATGCCCGCCTGCAACCGCCGGCAGGCCATGCTGCCCCAGGGCTGCACGGTGCTGCACAACCCCGTGGGCACCGCCCCGGGCTGCATCTTCACGGCGGACGGCGTCACGGCGGTGCTGCTGCCGGGGGTCCCCCACGAGTGCCGGTATCTGGCGGAGCACGCCCTGCTTCCCTGGCTTCAGGGGTGCAGCGGCGGCGTTATCCGCAGCCACGACCTGCGGGTGTTCGGCCTGACGGAGCCCCGGGTCCAGGAGCTGCTGGGGGACCTGATGGACCGGGCGGAAAACCCCTCCCTGGCCCCCTATGCCAAGCCCGGCGAGGTGATGCTGCGGCTGACGGCCAAGGGCGAAAGCCCCCAGGACTGCCAGGAGCGCATGGCCCCGCTGTTCTGGGACGTCCGCTCCCGGCTGGGGAACTGTTTATACGGCGTGGACGTGTCCTCCCTGGAGGAGGTGGTCATCACCCGGCTGCGGCAGAAGGGGCTGACCCTTTCGGCGGCGGAGAGCTGCACCGGCGGCCTCATCGCCAAGCGGCTGACGGACGTGCCCGGAGCCTCGGCGGCGTTTCTGGGGGGTGTGGTGTCCTATACCAACGCCGTCAAGGCCGGGGTGCTGGGCGTGCCCCGGGACCTGCTGGAGCAATACGGCCCGGTGTCGGAGCCGGTGGCCCGGGCCATGGCGGAGGGCGTCCGGCGGCTTACCGGCAGCGACCTTTCGGTGTCCGTCACCGGCCTGGCCGGGCCTGACGGCGACGACCGGGGAAACCCCGTGGGTACGGTATATCTGGGGCTGAGCTGGCAGGGGGGCTCCCTGGTGCGGCGGCTGGCCCTGGGCGGCGACCGGCCCCGCATCCGGCTTCTGGCCGCCAGCAGCGCACTGGATATCATACGCAGACACCTTTGTGATCTGCCCATAGAACAGGAATAGGAGAAAAAATAACATGGCAGCAAACCCGATGAACAACAAGAACCTGGGCCGGACCCACAGCAAGGAGCTGGCCAAAAACAACCGCGGCAAGCGTACCCGGAAAAACAGCGACTACCAGACTGCGGCCACTGCCGCCCGCCAGGCCCAGGCCCAGAGCCAGGCCGCCCAGAAGGCCCCCTGGCCCACCAAGGTCAAGGTCACCCTGGGCATCATGTTCGGCGTGCTGGTGGCGTGCCTGGTGGTGCGGCTGGCGGTCCCCTCCCTGCAGGAAAACCAGATCCTCAACAGCGCCACCACCCTGCTGCTGGGTCTTTCCTGCGGCGCGCTGTATCTGATCCGCAAGGACTACCCCGCCCCCAAGCCCTCGAAGCTGGACGGCGTGGTCAACGCCGTTCTGATCGTGTTCGCCCTGGTATACGGCCTTCTGGGCGTCTGGGGCCTTCTGCAGCTGTTCGCGTAAAATTGTCCCGCCCTGTCCCGCCTCTGTCCCGGGAATTTCCCGTTGACAACCGGGACAGGGCGTGCTATATTGGGTGATAACAAAAGGCGTTGACGAGGAAGCCGCCTGCGGCAGGCAGCAGAGAGGGGCCCATCTTGGTGCAAGAGTCCCGGCTGAAAGCAGGATGCGTACCGCCTCCGAGCCGTCCGCCCAACGGGCCATGGCCCCAGTAGGCCGGACCGGGCCCTCCCGTTACAGAGGAGCTACGAGCGACGGGACCCGTGTCCCGTAAGCAGGGTGGAACCGTGGAGTAATGCCGATTACCTCACCCCTGAATCACTGTCAGGGGTGGGGATTTTTATTTTTCCGACCCCAATATCAAGGAGGAATCATCATGAGCGAAGAAAACAAGTACACCTTTGAAAACGAGGAATACCGCCGGACCTATTGGCACACCTGCTCCCACGTCCTGGCCCAGGCCGTCAAGCGCCTGCATCCGGAGGTGAAGCTGGCCATCGGCCCGTCCATCGAAAACGGCTTTTATTACGATCTGGACGCGCCCTTTGCCTTCACCCCCGAGGACCTGGCCGAGATCGAGGGCGAAATGCGCAAGATCTGCAAGGAGAAGCTGAAGCTGGAGCGCTTTGAGCTGCCCCGGGAGGAGGCCCTGCAATACATGGAAGATCGGCAGGAGCCCTACAAGGTGGAGCTGATCAACGACCTGCCCGCCGACGCCCACATCTCCTTCTATAAGCAGGGAGAGTTCGTGGACCTGTGCGCCGGTCCCCACCTGGATTCCACCGGCCGCATCAAGGGCAACGCCATCAAGCTGACCGCCTGCAACGCCGCCTATTGGCGGGGCGACAGCAATCGCCAGACCCTGCAGCGGATCTATGGCGTGGCCTTCCCCAAGAAGGAGGAGCTGGACGCCTATCTGGAGCGCATTGAGGAGGCCAAGCGCCGCGACCACCGCAAGCTGGGCAAGGAGCTGGGCCTGTTCATGATGACCGAGGAGGGCCCGGGCTTCCCGTTCTTCCTGCCCAAGGGCATGGTGCTGAAAAACACCCTGCTGGACTATTGGCGGCAGTGCCACAAGCGCTACGGCTATGTGGAGATCTCCACGCCTATCATCCTCAACCAGGAGCTCTGGCACCGCAGCGGCCACTGGGATCACTACAAGGACAATATGTACACCACCGTCATCGACGGCGAGGATTACGCCATCAAGCCCATGAACTGCCCCGGCGGCATGCTGGTTTATAAGAGCGAGCCCCATTCCTACCGCGACCTGCCCCTGCGCATGGCGGAGCTGGGCCTGGTCCACCGCCACGAGATGTCCGGCGCGCTGCACGGCCTGTTCCGCGTCCGCTGCTTCACCCAGGACGACGCCCACATCTTCATGACCCCCGACCAGATGAAGGACGAGATCAAGAACGTCGTGAAGCTGTTTGACGAAATTTACTCCACCTTCGGCCTGACCTATCAGATCGAGCTGTCCACCATGCCCGAGGACCACATGGGCGATGAGAAGGACTGGAAGTTCGCCGAGGATACCCTGCAGGCGGCCATCACCGAAATGGGCAAGGACTTCGTCATCAACGCCGGTGACGGCGCGTTCTATGGCCCGAAGCTGGACTTCCATCTGGCCGATTCCCTGGGCCGGACCTGGCAGTGCGGCACCATCCAGCTGGACTTCCAGATGCCCGAGCGCTTCGACCTGGAGTATGTGGGCGAGGACGGCGAGAAGCACCGCCCCGTCATGATCCACCGGGCGCTGCTGGGCTCCATCGAGCGCTTCATCGGCGTCATCACCGAGCACTTTGCCGGCGCCTTCCCGGCATGGCTGTCCCCGGTGCAGGTCAAGCTCCTGCCCGTTACCGACCGGGCCATGGACTACGCCAAAAACGTCGCCGCCCAGCTGGACAGCCAGGGCTTCCGGGTGGAGGTGGACGGCCGCAACGAGAAGATCGGCAAGAAGATCCGGGAGGCCACCCTGGAGAAGATCCCCTTCATGCTGGTGGTGGGCGACCGGGATATGGAGGCGGGCACCGTGTCCGTCCGCACCCGCACCGGCAAGGACCTGGGGGCCATGTCCCTGGCGGACTTCGCCGCCAAGCTCCACGAGATCGTGGACTCCAAGGCAAGACAGTAAAAAAAGAACCCTTTTTCTCCGTCGCCCGGGGCTTCCCGGGCGGCGGAGCTGTTGCCTGCAAGGAGGCAACAGCTCCGGAAAATTTGTGGATTTTGTGATTTAGCCCTTGACATTCTCACAAATTTTGTTATAATAATCCATGCTGTTGTCGCAGCGGAATATATGCAGTGGTATCGAAGTGGTCATAACGAGCACGACTGGAAATCGTGTTGTCGTCAAAAGCGGCACGAGGGTTCAAATCCCTCCCACTGCGCCAGAGAAAATCCCCGTAACCGCAATGGTTACGGGGATTTGTTTATGGGTGAAAGCAGTGTTTTACCCCTAACTTTACCCCAAACGGCTTTTTATACCTCTGTTGGAAGCATGACATACCCCGCCGGAGAAGCAATTCCCCGGCGGGGCATTGTCGTTTTATGGGGCCGCTATCCGCGCTGCGCCAGATTGTCGTAATAGCTCTGCATCCGGCTTGCCGTGTCGGCCATCATGGTTTCGCTGGTGTGGGCGTACACGTCCAGTGTGAAAGACGCTGTGGCATGTCCCATGAGAGACTGTACGCTTTTTATGTCCGCTCCGGCGGCAATGGCTACCGTAGCGCAGGTATGCCGAAGATCATGGGGGCGCAGATCAGGGCGGCCCATGCTTGCCGCAAGCCGTTTGAAATTTCGACGGAACGTTTCTATCACCACATGTCCGCCCAACGGATTGGTAAAAACCAGGTCTTGTGCATTGTCCCAAAGCTTGCCTGCCCGTAATCTGTTTTCCACCTGTCTGGTGCGTTCGCTGCGCAGATAGTCGAATGCCACCGTCGGAGGCTCAATGACGCGGACCTTACCGCTTTTGGTGCTGCTGACAATACGATATGTACCGCTCTCCGTTCTGGATTTTTGCAGCTGTTGACGCACCGTGATCCGGCCTCGCTCAAAATCCACACAGTCCCACGTCAATCCAAGACATTCCCCCTCCCGCAGTCCGGCAAACAAGCACAAACCGTAAGCGTTGCGGAATGGATGGTCCTCTATTGCAGCCAGGAATACCGGAATTTCCGCATCCGTCAGCGGCTTTATTTCATGGCGCGTGACCTTTGGCACCTCCGCCGCTTCACATGGATTTGCTGCGATATAGCCTTGCTTTACCGCCACAGAAAGCGCTTTATGCAGAATTGCGGCCGTATTCTTGACGGTTTTCGGGGACTTGCCCGCTTCCAGCATGTCATTGAACAGCTTTTGCACATGAATACCCTTCAGCTCCTGCACGGGCATTGCTCCAAAGGCAGGGACAATATGGGTTTTCATCGCGGTGTTGTAGGCGGATACTGTCAGGGGCTTTAAGCCGGTGCAGAAGGTATCCAACCATGTCTCCATCCAGAGCTTGACGGTCATTTTACTGGGCGTCTGGTAGGTCCCCCGGTCAACATCACGCAGAACAGCCGTCATCTCTTTCCGCACCGCCGCTTGTGTATCCCCGTATATACTGCGGCGAATGGGCTTTCCGGTCCCTGGGTTTGAACCCACAGTGACGCGGGCCTCCCACCGTCCGTCCGGGCGCTGCCGGATGGAGCCAGCCCCGGAAGCCGCCCGGGTATTACTCTTTCGCGGCATCGTGTTCCGCCTCCTTTGGCTGAAATCTTTCCACCAATCTATTGTAAAACAGAGTCCGCTCCGGCTCGGGAATGAAACTGGTTGCATTTCCAATCTCTTTCAGCAGATCAGCAGCAGGGTATTGCGATAATAAATTCTCCAAATCCTTGTAATGTTCCTCTGAGCGAAGATATAAAAGCCGTTCTTGTTTTCTTTTCTGTGCCTGCTCCTCGGAATAGTGGTACCTCAAAAATGACTCGTCTTTCAGAAATGTGTCCCGGCAATCATCAACATAGTGGGACAGCATCTGAGCGATCTTTCTTTGTGAAAAAATATTCTCGATTTGGCTGCGATAAAAAGTCGCTGCATCTTCCGCTGGCAACGTGAGCCCTGCGCTGCTATCAGCGAGCTGGCTAATTATTGTGTCCCTGCTTTTCTCCTTTGATTTTTCCGCCTTTACTTCAGCAATTGCATAATTATAGGCGAGCCTATTAATTTGAGTGCTTTTCTCGACAGTGTAATCAATAATAAACCTCACAGCACTGGAATACACCTGGTGTGTTCCACCCATAGATCGGGGCCAGGGATATTGCGGGTTATCCTGATACATGCGGATAAGGCTATCAACAGTGCGTTCACTCAACCCCGTTCGTTCGCAAATGTCCTGAACATCTCTGAAACGGCGCTCGAAGTCCCCCAGCAGATAACCAATATCACAGCCGAATACCTCTGACATGGCAATAAGTGCATCCAGCGGCGGGAGCGTTCGCCCACTCTCCCATGAGGCTACCGTTGACTGTTTTATGTTGTCACGAGTTGGAATCACCTGTGCCAGTCTCTCCCCAAGCGCCTCCTGAGAAACCCTCCTCGGGAGTTTCCTCCGCTCTTGACGTATCCTGACACCGATTTTCTCCTTTCGTCGTTCGTACTTAAAAACATCATTCATAATAATATCTCCATGAATTATTTATTATTTATAGTGCTATCATAGCATAGCCACCGGACCAGGTCAAGGGTAATATATACTCATATAAATAAATTTTTCCGGAATTTTCCCGCATATTACAGTCCTTTAATTTAGAATAAGTAAAGACTTTCAGTTTAGGGAGGTGTAAAATGAGGGCAGCCGTTGAAAATTGAGCTAAAACCACGTTTCCGGCGTGGTACAATGTGAAGCGGTATTCAAGAAAGGAGGGACAGCCAATGGGCCCACCAGGCAAACAGTCTGGCCATACAGCCACATGATGAAGCAGAATTTCAGAAAAGGAGGCATAATATTTGAACACAGTCACTACCACGGACAGGCTGACCTTGTCCATCCCCGAAACCGCCGCCGCGCTGGGTGTATCCCGGCCCACGGTTTATAACCTGATTCGCCGGGAAGGCTTTCCCGCATTCCGTATCGGCGGGCGAACGGTCGTATCCCGGCCCGGCCTGGAAGCCTGGGTGCAGGAGCAGGAGGGCAACTATGCTGCCAAAAAATGAAAATGCCCCTGCCGGTGTTACAGCACCAGCAGAGGCGGCGGGAACAGGTTTGCAGGCCACAGCTCCCGCCACAAATGATAGCATACCCCCACGGCAAAAGCAAGCCGTTTCAGCCATTTTACCCCGCGGAGCTGCAAGCGCCGTTGACTCCTTGACCCTGGTGAATATGCTGGGGTACAAGGACCGCCGGGAGCTGACCCAGCAGATCGAGCGGGAACGGCAGGCCGGAAGTCCTATCTGCGCGGTCACGTCCGGTGACCATCGGGGGTACTTTCTGCCTGTCGACGCTGGGGAGTTGGCGCAGTACATTTCCAGCATAGACCGGCGCATCCGTGCCATCAGCCGCACCCGCAACGCCTGCGGCGAGACCCTGCGAAGAATGATCGGTCAGGAGCAGATAGAGGGGTGGTAACGCATGGGAAGCCGGAGACGGGGCCGGGACACAATCAAGCCGTGGCTGTCTGCGCGGCTCGATTGTAAGGAAGGGCGGTTTGTACAGGTTGGAAACAGTCTGCTTTTGTCCAAGGAGTTCCAGGCATTGACGGCAGGGGCGCGGTTTCTATACCTGTGCATGACAATGGAGAGCGCCGGAAAGCGCGAATTTATTTTTCCAAAATCTGCCGCCGAAAAGTACGGTATTGCGAGAAATTCTTTGACCCGGCAGGTGGCAGAGCTGCAGAATAAGGGATTTATCAGCGTTCAGAGCATGGCAAATCTGCGACAGCCCAACGAATACAGCTTCTGCAAGAGGTGGCGGGAAAATACCCGCACGTAACGCCGTACCTACTGGCTATATATAGTATATCTGCCCCAAAATGGGGCAAGGGACAGCGTGTGATTTTCTCACTGGTTGCCCCAAAATGGGGCAAGGGAAGATGATTTTAAGCGCTTCCTTACCCCAAAATGGGGCAAGAAATGGGCCAAGCTTACACCATTTTGGGGCAGCCAAATAGACTGGAGACGTGTTTTTGAGGTATTGACATATACCATAATCATGAAAGGAGATTTCAACATGTACGACAATGAGAAGATTTTGCAGATCATGCCCGCACCGGAAGGCCTGCGTTACAGCTACGACGAGGGCAAGACCACAGAACAGGTGTCCTTCCTGGCCCTGGTGGAGTTGCCGGGCGGGGTACGGGAGGTCCATGCTTACGGGGCGGAAAACTGCGAGTTCTTCACAGACCTGACCGAAAACGGCGCGACCCTGGTGGACACGTCGTCCTGCTGACCCCCAATGGGCAGAACCAACCGGAAGCATGACAAACGAAGATATGGCGGTCCGGATTCAGGCCGGTGAGCGGGAACGGCTTCCGGAGCTGTGGGACCGGGTGGAGCGGTTCGCGGCTCAACAGGCCCGGAGAACCGCACGAGCGGCGGGACCGGGGACAGATTGGGAGGACCTGTACCAATGTGGCTATCTGGCCCTTGCAGAGGCCGTGGAGGACTACAACAGGGACCGGGGGTCCTTCCTTACCTGGTTCGGCTTCTTCCTGCAAACGGCCTTTGCGGAGGAAACCGGATACCGTACCCAGCGCCAGCGGCGGGACCCTCTGCGGGGTGCCGTCTCACTGGATGACCCTGTACCGGGCACAGACGATCTTCTGCTGTCGGATACCGTGGCAGACTCAGAGGACCGGATAGCGGACACTGAGGACGCTATATGGTGGGATGAGCTGCACACAGCCATGCTGGAGGCTTTGGGGTCCCTGCCGCCGGACTGCCGGGATATTCTCCGCCGCCGCTTCTATCAGCGCCAGACGCTGGCAAGGGCGGCCCAGGAAACGGGACGTACTCAAAACCGGGTCCGCCAGATCGAGGCGGCAGCGATTCGCCAGCTGCGCCACCCGAGAATTGCCCGGAACCTCCAGCCCTTTGCCTATCCTGACGGGGATATCTACGCCGCAGGACTGCGGGGGACCGGCCTCTCCGTCTTTCGGCGCAGCGGTGAAAGCAGCGTGGAGCGGGCCGTATTCTGGATGGAACGGGGAAGCGGACAGTAGATTTCTTTCTTCTTTTTTATCATCTCCATGAAATGCCGCCAAATCTGGCGGTATTTCTTTTCCCCCTTTTGTTTTTTTCAGGAATAGAGGGGCTTACCTGCGGCAAGCCAGGAATGCAATATCCCCCGCCCCCCTTCTTGCGGCGCAAATTGTGTCAATCCCAGGGGTAATCCAGGGCTTTCTTTTTTGAGCCGATCCAGTTCCGACTCATTCCACGTTTTATGCCGCCCTGGTACACGTTTTCTCCGCCCAATGTGTGAGGGACGGAATAATCCATCAAGAGCACTGCGGGCTATTCCCACGCTATTCTGGAGCAGTTTCTGTGTTCGCTTTCCTGTCGCGCTCCATGGTTTCATCTATGGCCCGATTGATGAAACTGTTCACGCTTTCACCGTGAGCCTCTGCGTGGGCCTTAATGATTTCCCTGCGCCCTTTAACGACGGTCAGATTTATTCGGTCATAAGCTTTCGATATCCACTTATTCTGTGCTTTTTGCTGTGCCTTCGATGCTGTCACGCTCTTTCACCTCCACCTGTAGATCAACTTGCAAAGGCCTTCTTTTCCACTATTCCCATTGTACCATCCGCCGCCAATATTACGCAATGATAATACTGCACAAATATCATTGCGCAATATTGTCGTATTTGCCAATTGAATATCATTGCGCAATGATGTATACTAAGACCATGGAACGGGGGAGCGGCCCCAAACAAGCCCAAAGCGGGCGGCAGACATACTGGTGAAACAGTCCGTTGCACAAGACTTCAATACATTCCAGACGCCGCCCGACTCACCGTCTCCGAAATCGAACAACGGAGGAACAGAGAATGTGTATCAATGAATTGGAAGCCAAGGCCCGGGAGCTGCGGCAGCTGCAAGCACTGATCGAGGAAGCCCAAACAGAGGCGGAAGCGATCAAGGACGCCCTAAAGGCGGCTATGGGCGATTCTGAGGCCATTGTTGCCGGGGAGTATCACATCACCTGGAAGCCTGTCACCAGCACCAGACTGGATGCCGGTGCCCTGCGCAAGGCTCTTCCCGACGTGGCCGCCCGTTTCACTAAGGAAACCACCGTCCGCCGCTTCTGTGTGGCATGAGAAAAGCCCCTTGCATCAGCCCGCCAAGACTGAGATGCAAGAAGCCCTTAACAACCCCCGGAGGGGTGCGTGTGGTCATTATATCACTCGCCCCCTCCCTACAGCAAGGAGGAGTTTTTTGAAATGACAGATAAAAATTTTGACACGATTCCCCGCGAGGTGATAGAACTGGGAAGCAAATTGACAGCCGCAGAACTTCGCTGCGTCATAGATATGCTGAAAGCGAACTTGTATGGAGACGCAGCAGGCAAATGCCAGCCAAAGGACGCGGAGAAGGAAATTTAAGGGGGTAAATTTTGCAATGGCAGATACTTGTGTTATGATAGAGCAAATGGATGAGTGTAGCAAGCGGGAAATGTTCATAGCCGCCGTCCAGACACTCACACAGGAAGAACAAAGACGATTGTGGAAGGAGTTAGAAAAACATGGAATTATCAGGAGCGAATGTACTGGTCGCGTCTGACGGCGAAAGTACATACCGTCGCTGAAGCCTTCGCCATGCAGTTGGGTGTTGACACGGCAGCTGCAACCTGATAAAGTAGCTTTGAGGAGGTGCCGCAATGCTGTTTATCCTGCTTTTGTTTGTCTGGTTCCCGCTGGCCATCCTGGCCGATGTGGCGAAGAAGTCCAAATAATAACCACCCCGCATGGCTTCGGCTGTGCGGGGCTTTCTGTGTGTAATTTTCTGCGCGTCTCGCAGTTCGCCCGCAGTTCCGCCCCTGGGCGCTGTCCGGGTTTTTGCCGCAATCTGCCGCAATCTGCGGCGAGTTGCGGCGCATTGCGGCGAGTCGCGGCAATCTGTCACGGTGAATCACGGTGAATCACGGTGACTTACGGCGACATACCGCTGCGGTAAGGCATCCGCACTATGGACGCCCTTGGCGGTAGATATGGGGTAATTACGTTGGCGAGAATGGCAAGATGAAAGGGGTGTCTAAACCGGACATCCCTGACAGCGAAAATCAACACTCGCTATTCCCGAGGGGGTCTATTACGGATGGACGGTCCAGATCTGGACCGCCGGTTATTTTCCACAACCTGCCGGATGCTCCCGGCCAGATTTTCAACAGCGAGTTTTCGCCGGTGAGACTGCACAGATCTGTGCAGTCAGCGCGCAAAATTGTGCGGTGAAGCTATGGACATTGGGCGCAGATTTATTCGGTTCTATACCCCTACATTTACCCCAAACAGCTTTTATAATGGCTAACAGTATATTACAGAAAAGCCCGAAAGCCGTTGCAATCAGGCGGTTTTGAGTGACAGGACTTACACCATTTTACACCCCGTCCATAATTCAAATCCCTCCCACTGCGCCAGAGAAACCCCCGGAAAGCGGATGCTTTCCGGGGGTTTGATTTTTGCCCGGCCCGGCAAATAAACCATCCCCCGCCCTGCCAATCGGCAAGGCGGGGGATGCGCTGTTCGGGTTATTCGCCGATGGGATCGTCGTCGGAGTCGTCGTGGACCGGCGCGCCGCCGTTGGCGGGCAGCGGGGCGATGAGGGTACGGTACAGCCGCCGGAAGAACACCAGGGTCACCAGCAGGGAGGCGATCTCCGCCAGGGGATAGCTCCACCAGACCAGATCATCGTTGCCGATGGAATAGCCGTACCGGGCCAGGACATAGGCGATGGGCACCAGAAACACCAGCTGCCGGATGATGGAGGTGGTCATGGAGTACACCGCTTTGCCCAGGGCCTGGAAGGAGCTGCCCAGGGCGATGCAGGCTCCGGCCATGCAGAAGCTCAGGGAGATGATCCGCAGGGCAGGGACGCCCACCTGGAGCATGGTGTCCGTGGCGTCGAAGATCTTCAGCAGAGGCCCGGGAATGGCCCAGAAGATGATCACGCCCAGCACCATGATGCAGGAGGCGTAGATGGTGCTGCGCTTGATGGTCTCCACCATCCGCAGCCGGTTCTGGGCCCCGTAGTTATAGGCCACGATGGGCACCACGCCGTTGTTCAGGCCGAACACCGGCATGAAGATGAAGCTGTTGAGCTTGAAGTAAATGCCGAAGGCCGTGGCTGCCGTCTCCTTGGCGGAGTGGTACGCGATGAGGATCTTGTTCATGCAGAAGGTCATCACCGAGCCGATGGCCACCATGATGACGCTGGGCAGACCGATGGCGTAGATGTTGCCCACCAGCCGCCAGTTGGGCCGGAAGCCCCGGAATTGCAGGTGAATTTCCTTGTTCTTCTTCAGGTTGAAGATCAGCGCCAGGATACAGCCGCAGAACTGGCCGATGACCGTGGCCACCGCCGCGCCGGTGACGCCCATGTCCAGCACGAAGATAAAGATGGGGTCCAGCACGATGTTCACAATGGCGCCCAGGCCCTGGGAATACATGGACAGGATGGACCGGCCGGTGCCCTGCAGCAGCCGCTCGAACATGATCTCGCAGAACAGGCCCAGGGAGCCGCAGCAGCAGACCAGCAGATAGTCCGTGCCGTTTTCCACAATGTAGTCGATCTGGGTCTGGGACCGGAAGAAGGGCCCGGCAAACAGCAGCGCCAGCACGGCGCAGATGGCAAAGCCCACCACCGCCAGGAACACGCCGTTGATGGCCACAGCGTTGGCCCGCTCCTGATCCTTGGCCCCCAGGGCCCGGCCCATCAGGGCGTTGACGCCCACGGCGGTGCCGGTGGCCAGACCGATCATCAGGTTCTGGGCCGGAAACGCCAGGGACACGGCGGTCAGCGCCTGCTCACACACCCGGGACACGAACACGCTGTCCACGATGTTGTACAGGGCCTGCACCAGCATGGAGATGATAATGGGCAGGGACATGTTGATAATCAGCTTGGAAATGGGCATGGTGCCCAGCTTGTTTTCCTTTTCCATGGGACGGTATCCCCTCCTTGATTTCGATTCACAAAAGGATATTGTACCATAGCCTTGGACAAATGAAAACCCCCTGAAAGCCACATTTTCGTCGGCATTTCAGGGGATTTTTTATTCATTTTGGAAACTTATTTCGCCCGTCGAAACAATTTCTCACTGGGTCACCAGATAGCTGCCGCTGTCGGGGGCGTAGGCGGTCATGGCCACCACCCGGGTGGCGGCGTCATAGCTGGCGGGCAGGGCCGAGGCGTCCGCCTCCGGCATGACATACACCCGGTCAAAGCAGGCCGTCAGCAGCTCCGGCGTCAGGCCGCTGTCCGCCGTGGGCGTCTCCCGCAGCACCACGGACAGCACCGTGCCCTCCGGCAGCTGCTTTTCCAGAGCCTGGGCGAAGTCCTTCAGCACCGCCGTCCTGTCGGCAGGCAGGTCCAGGGCCGTCTGGTCGCCGCTGGTGGGATACAGGAACCAGTCCAGCAGAACTTCATCAAAGCCCAGCCGGGCGCACTCCTCGGCCAGGTCCGTGATATACCGCAGGGTCTCCGGCTTGGTGGGGTCCAGCCAGCGGCGGCCGGAGCCGTCCCGGTACGGGACGCCCTCGGCGGTGCACAGGGCCGCCCGGTCCCCCATGGCGTCGGCATAGGCGTTGTCGCAGAAGCAGGCAAGCCTTGCCACGGTGTAGCAGTCGCTGTCCAGAATGGTCTGGAGGTTCCGGCTGGTGGCATTGCCGCCGGTGAGGACGCCCTCCGGCAGGGACACCGCCGTGTGATAGGCCACGGAGCCGTCGTACATCTTCACGTTGACGGCCACGGCCTCCCGGCCCGTCAGCAGATAGCCGGGGTCGCCGCCCAGGCAGCCGTAGGGCAGCTCCCAGGCGTGGATGGCGTCCACCTTCTGCCGTTGCGGCTCCTCCCGGGTGATGTCCACGTCATCCGGCACAGGGGCGGGGTCCGGCTGGGGCTTCTCCGGCTCCTTCCGGAACCAGGGCAACTCCAGATGGGCCTTGCCCTCGTCGTCATACACCACGTATTCCTGGGTCAGCAGATAGGCCACCGCCGCAATCAGCACCAGCACCAGCACGATGACCAGCGCCACCTTGCCCCGGGTGTTTCTTCCCCGGTAGCGATGATATCCCTTTGTGGTCATGGAGCGCACCTCCGTTCACGGAAAATTCAGGGCTGGATGCTGTCCAGCTGTCCCACCCGGCGGGCATGGCGTCCGCCCTCAAATTCGGTGTTCAGGAACACCTCCACAATACGCTTGGCCAGGTTGGGGCCGGTGATGCCCGCGCCCAGGGCCAGCACGTTGGCATCGTTGTGACGGCGGGTCATCTCGGCGGACAGGGAGTCCGTGCAGTGGGCGCAGCGGATGCCCTTGACCTTGTTGGCGGCGATGGAAATACCGATGCCGGTGGTGCAGATGACGATGCCCTTTTCGCATTCGCCGGAGGCCACCAGCCGGGCCACCTTCTCGCCGTAAATGGGATAGTCCACGCTTTCGGTGGAGAAGCAGCCCACGTCCTCAAAGTCGATGTCGTGCTCCTCCATCCAGATGAGAATGTCCTGCTTCAGCAGATAGCCGCCGTGATCGCAGCCGATGGCAATTTTCATGATTCGTTCTCCTCTCGGGTGTTCACAGGGCCTGAAACCGCGGCTTGCCCTGTTCAAATGTGGTGAAATAGCGGAAGCCGCATTCCCGCAGCAGCTCCTGGCGCTGCCGGATGAAGCAGCCCACGTCCTCCGGCCGGTGGGCGTCGCTGCCCAGGGTGATGATCTCGCCGCCCAGACTGCGGTACAGCCGCAGAATATCCTCCCCCGGCAGGGGCTCGTTTCCCCGGTTGGTGTTGCACTCGATGCCCACCCCCTGGGGAATGATGGCGCGGAAGATCTCCTCCACCCGGTCCATGTGGCGGCGGAAGGTCATGTGCTCCCCGTGGTGCTCGTTGATATACCGCAGGGGCAGGGTCAGGTGGCCCAGCACCTGGAACCGGCCCCACCGGGCCAGGGCCAGCACATCGTCCAGATAGCTGTCGATGACACTATCATAATACGCTTCGCTGCCTTTTTCAATATAGTACAGGTCCATGTTGGCAAACTTTTTTCCGCTCAGGTGCACGGAGCCGATGACAAAGTCCAGCTCCTCCCCGGCCAGAAGCCGGTCCGCCCGGTCGAAGCTCAGCTGGGCCTCTCCCAGCTCCGCCCCCCGCCGCAGGGTGATCCGGTCCCCCCACAGCGCCTGGGCCTCATGGAACTGCCGCCGGGACTCCTCCCAGTCGAAGTCGTCCCGGGGAGCCAGGGTGCCCCAGTGGATGGTGTCCACATGGTCGGTGATGCACAGCTCCCGCAGGCCCTGCCGGACGGCAGCCTCCGCCGCCTGGGCCATGGTCTGGTGCCCGTCCGGGGAGCAGGTGGAATGGACGTGATAGTCTGCAAGATACATGGCTTACTTCTTCTTCCCGAAAAAGCTGCGGTGCTTTTCGTAGTTGCCTTCGCCCAGGGTCTCGCTGAATTTCTTCAGGGCCTCCTTCTGCTCCCGGTTCAGGTCCCGGGGCGTCTCGATGGTGACGGTGACGTACTGGTCGCCCCGGCCCCGGCCGTTGAGGACGGGAATGCCCTTGCCCCGCAGTCGGAACACGGTGCCGGTCTGGGTGCCCTCGGGGATGGTGTATTTCACCCGGCCGTCGATGGTGGGGATCTCCAGCTCCGCGCCCAGCACCGCCTGGGTGAAGGTGATGGGGGCCTCGCAGAACACGGAGGTGCCCTCCCGGCGGAAGATCTCGTGGGGCCGCACCATCACGGTAATCAGCAGGTCGCCGCTGGGGCCGCCGTTGGAGCCTGCGTGGCCCTGGCCCCGCAGGGAGATGGTCTGGCCGTTGTCGATACCGGCGGGGATGTTCACCTGAATGGTCCGGCGCTTGCGGATGCGGCCGCTGCCGTGACAGTCGGGGCAGGGCTGGTGAATGATCTTGCCGGTGCCCCGGCACTTCTGGCAGGGGCCCTGGCTCTGCATGACGCCGAAGGGCGTCCGCTGGGCCTGGGTCACGGTGCCGGTGCCGCGGCAGTCGGGGCACACCTCCGGCGTGGTGCCATGGGCGCAGCCGTTGCCTTTGCAGGTGGGGCAGGACTCGCTGCGGTCCACCGTCACGGATTTCTCGCAGCCGAAGGCCGCCTCCGTGAAGTCCACGGACACGCTGGCCCGGATGCTCTCGCCCCGGCGGGGTCCGTTGCGCCGCTGCTGGCCGCCGCCGAAGCCGCCGCCGAAGAAGCTGCCGAAAATGTCGCCCAGGTCGCCGAAGTCGAAGCCGCCTGCCCCGTATCCGCCGCCCTGGCCCGCGCCATAGTTAGGGTCCACCCCGGCGAAGCCGAACTGGTCATATTTCTGGCGCTTATCGGGATTGGACAGCACCTCGTTGGCCTCGTTGATCTCCTTGAACTTCTCCTCGGCCTCCTTGTCGCCGGGGTTCATGTCCGGGTGATACTTCCGGGCCAGCTTTTTGTATGCTCTTTTGATCTCGTCCTCGCTGGCGCCCTTTTCCACGCCCAGGACCTCGTAATAATCGCGTTTCTCTGCCATAACGGCCCGCTCCCTTCTCTGGGTCTTCTATCCCTGAACACCACAGGAAGGGACAGGAAGCCCTGCCCCTTTCCGGTGGTATATTTTCACTTACTTATTCTTGTCGTCGTCATCCACGACCTTGTAGTCGGCATCGTAGTACTGGCCGCCCTGGTCACCCTGGGCGCCGCCCTGCTGACCGGCCTGGGCGGGGTCGCCCTGGGGCGCCTGCTGCTGATACAGCTTCTCGCTCATCTTGTAGAACAGCTGGGTCAGCTCCTCGGTGGCGGCCTTGATGGCGTCGGTGTCCTCGCCCTTCAGGGTCCCCTTCAGCTTGTCGATACCGGCCTGGATGGGGGCCTTCTCGCTTTCAGGCAGCTTGTCGCCCACCTCGCTGAGGGTCTTTTCGGACTGATAGACCATCTGGTCGGCCTGGTTGCGGACCTCCACCTTCTCCTTGATCTTGGCGTCCTCGGCGGCATACTGCTCGGCCTCCTTCACGGCCTTCTCGATGTCGTCCTTGCTCATGTTGGAGGAGGAGGTGATGGTGATGTGCTGCTCGGTGCCGGTGCCCAGGTCCTTGGCGGACACGTTGACGATGCCGTTGGCGTCGATGTCGAAGGTCACCTCGATCTGGGGCACGCCGCGGCGGGCCGGAGCGATGCCGTCCAGGTGGAAGCGGCCCAGGCTCTTGTTGGCGGCGGCCATCTCCCGCTCGCCCTGCAGCACGTTGACCTCCACGGAGGTCTGGTTGTCGGCGGCGGTGGAGAAGATCTGGCTCTTCTTCACGGGGATGGTGGTGTTGCGCTCGATCAGGCGGGTGCACACGCCGCCCATGGTCTCAATGCCCAGGGACAGGGGGGTCACGTCCAG
>ENA-UPXC01001766-UPXC01001766.1-human-gut-metagenome-genome-assembly--contig:-NODE-1766-length-28551-cov-4.186275_pt1 | contig 28551 bp, 29 predicted proteins | sample MGYA00250047_ERZ773371 | MGnify/ENA primary metagenome ERZ773371 (study PRJEB29103, sample SAMN06111975) | human gut metagenome | biome: human gut; feature: ankylosing spondylitis patient; material... | reverse complement strand
GTGCTGGTGGTGCTGGAGGCCATGAAGATGGAGATCGAGGTCTCCGCTCCCGTGGACGGCACCGTCAAGTCCGTGTCCGCTGTGGTGGGCACCGCCGTCAACACCGACGACCTGCTGGTCACCCTGGGCTGAGTCTAACCTGGGAATACATCCAAGTTTATTCCGCCCCCTCCAAGCGAGGGGGCGGATTTTTTCTGCCCAAAGTTGAAACCAAAGGGCGGGAAGCTGTGTTTATAGGGTAGACGCGTCAAAACAGAGAGGAGGCGGAGAACATCGACGAACAGGAGATGCTGAGGCGGCTGCATCGGGGCGACCCGGCGGGACTGGAGGCGCTCATCGAGCGTTACACCCCCTATGTTGCCGCCATTGCCGCCCGAATGATACCGGGCTGCCCCCAGGAGTGGGAGGAACTGACGGCCGACGTTTTCCTGTGTGCCTGGCGGGAACGGAAGAAGCTGCAGCCGGGAAAGGTGAAGAGCTGGCTGGCCACGGTAGCGCGGAACCGGGCGCTGAATCGGCTGAGGGAACGGCGGGAGCTGCTGCCCCTGGAGGAAGATATCCTGGTACTGGCCCAGGACAGCCCTCAGCGGGAGCTGGAGGCCCAGGAGGCGGCACAGCTGGTGCGGGCGGCGCTGGATACTTTGGAACCAGAGGACCGGGAGCTGTTTGTCCGCCACTACTACTATGGTCAGACTGTGGAAAAGGCGGCGGAGGAGATGGGAATGAACTGCTCTACCGCCAAGACCCGGCTGCGCCGGGGCCGGGAAAAGCTGAAACGGCAGCTGGAACGGGAGGGATACATCTTTGAAGAAGATTGAGATTTCCAAACTGATGAACGAGTATGTGGACGAGGAATTGCAGCCCAGAGAGGGGCTTGTTGACCGGGAGCAGGTCAAAGAGCTGGTGCGCGCCCGGGGGTGCCGGAGACGTGTGCAGAAGCGGCGGGTCCTGTTGGTCGCAGCGGCGCTGGCTGTGTGCCTTGGGCTGGTGGGCTGGAGCTGCGCAGAGGTATACGGAGAGCGGATCTTTCAGTTGGTGGGCGGCGGCCAGATCACCATCGGCGACAGCGGAGAAGAGCACTATGTGGAGGCCCATCCTTCAGACGGCTATGATGAGAATGGACAGCCTTTGGTGGTCTCCTTGGAAGAGGACCGCCTGTGGGTGGTGGCCCGTGGCCAGCGGGTGGATGTCACCGATCAGGTGGATGAGAAGACTCCCTATGTGGATACCTGGTGGGACGGGGAGGGAAACCTCTATTATGTGATCGTGGGCGGGACCCCGGAGGACTACGGCTGGTACGAAGGCGTCACCGTCCCGGACGGCTCCGGAGGGGGAAGCGGCATACTGAGCAGCCGTACCGACATTTCGCCGGGGGAGCAGAACGACGTGGAGTGGTTTACTCAGGGCTGTGAGCAGGTCCGGGAGCTGTGGTATGCCCGGTGGCAAGAAAACCAGAAATAAATCGCAGCCAGGGGCGGCGGGAGAACTTCCCGCCGCCCCTTTTGCCTTATGGGGCAAACTGACCAGGAACGCCGGACGTTAAGGAGAACCTTGCGTCATTTTAAACAAGATTTAAGACCGGTCTACTTGAAAAGCCCCTGGAAACATGGTACACTGACTTGGAATAGAACAAGTGATGGACCCGGTTCGGGTCTGACGGATAACAGGAGGATGCTGTGAAAGGAATCGTATTGGCTGCCGGAAAGGGCACCCGACTCTACCCCATGACCAAGCCGGTGTGCAAGCCGCTGCTGCCTGTGTATGACAAGCCTTTGATCTACTACCCCCTTGCCATTTTGATGCAGGCGGGGATTTCGGATGTTATGGTCATCGTGCCCCCGGATGAGACGGATACCTTCCGAGCTCTGCTGGGGGACGGCGAGCAGTTTGGCCTGAAGATCACCTACGCGGAGCAGCCGGTGGCCCGGGGCATCGCCGATGCCCTGCTCATCGGCCGGGAGTTTGTGGGGGAGGACCGGGTATGTCTGGTGCTGGGGGACAATATCTTCTATGCACCCACCCTGGGTGATACCTTGAAGAAGGCCGCCGCCAACGAGAAGGGGGCCACTGTGTTTGGCTACTGGGTGGAGGACCCCCATCCCTTCGGTGTGGTGGAGTTTGACAAGGACGGTAAGGCCATTTCCATTGAGGAGAAGCCCCGCCATCCCAAGTCCAACTATGTCATCCCCGGTCTGTACTTCTATGACAACCAGGTCATGGAGATCGCCGGAAATCTGAAGCCCTCTGCCCGGGGCGAGCTGGAGATCACCGATGTGAATCTGGAGTACCTCCACCGGGGACAGCTCCAGGTGGTGCCTCTGGAGAAGGACTTTACCTGGCTGGATGCGGGCACGGCGGACAGTCTGCTGGATGCCGGGCGGACCATCAAGGAGATCCAGGACGAGACAGGCCGGTATGTGGGCTGTCTGGAGGAGCTGGGACTCCAGGAGGGATGGATTGACCAGGACCACGTCCACGCCATCGGCGATGAGCTGAGCATGACCCTGTACGGGAAATACCTCCAGTGTCTATAAACAAGAAAGAGGGCCGCGCGGCCCTCTTTTTAAACGAAAGGGGAAGAGAATATGAACGCAATTGGTGCTTATTTTAGTCCTTCGGGAGGAACCAAGCGGGCCTGTGAGCTGGTAGGCGGCCTGTTTGATGCAACGGAGTATGTGAATCTGGGAGGCCGTACCCGGGCCCAGCGGAATTTCAGCAAGGATGAGCTGCTGGTGCTGGCCGTGCCGGTGTACGCCGGGCAGATGCCGGCGGTGCCCGGTCTGCTGGACGGCCTGAAGGGGGAGAACACTCCCTGTGTGATCCTGGCCACTTACGGAAACCGCCACTATGATGAGACTCTGGCCCAGGTCAAGCGCATCCTGGGGGAGCAGGGCTTCCGGTGTGCCGGAGCCGCCGCGGTGATCACCCCCCACATCTTTGCTCCCACTCTGGGAGAGGGACGCCCGGACGAGCAGGATATGGAAAAGCTGGCGCAGTTTGCCCAGGGCGTGAAGGAGAAGCTGGCCGGAGGGGACTGGGCGGAAGCCGCTGTGCCCGGCAACCCCAATCCTCCGCCCAAGCCCGCCGTGCCGGTAAAGAAGGACCGGGACTGGGATACCTGCCTGGGCTGCGCCATCTGCGCCAAGGCCTGCCCCACCGAGGCCATGGACCTGAAGACCCTCATGTGGGCGGATGACAAGTGCATCAGCTGCATGTCCTGTGTCTCTGCCTGCCCCACTGGCGCCCTGGGCTTTAACAGCTCTTTGCTGGCCCAGAAGCTGACTGCTAACTTCTCCGCCCGCCGGGAGGTGGAGACCTTCCTGGAGGGCTGAGTGTGAAGAACATCCTCATGCTGGCCACTGGAGGCACCATCGCCTCCAAAGACAGCGGGGAGGGACTGACCCCTGCCATTACGTCCCAAGAGATCCTGGGCTATGTCCCCGCCATCGGGCAGCTGTGCCAGGTGGAGACGATCCAGCTGATGAATCTGGACAGCACCAACATCGGCCCCAGCCACTGGCTGGAGATGGCCCGGGCGGTGGAGGAGCATTACGATGCCTACGACGGCTTTGTGATCACCCACGGCACCGACACCATGGCCTACACCGCCGCTGCATTGTCCTACCTGATTCAGTATTCAGAAAAGCCCATTGTCATCACCGGATCGCAGAAGTCCATCTGCCTGGAGAACACCGACGCCCGGCTGAACCTCTATAACAGCTTTCTCTACGCTGCGGCCCAGGGTTCCCACGGGGTGAGTTTGGTCTTTGACGGCAAGGTGATCCTGGGCACCCGGGCCCGGAAGGAGCGCACCAAGAGCTTTAATGCCTTCTCCAGTGTGGACTACCCGGAGCTGGCGGTCATCCGGGATGGGAAGCTGATCCGCTACCTGGCTGAGCTGGAGTACCGCCCCAGGCCGGTGTTTTATCACCAGCTGGAGGAGCGGGTGCTGCTGCTCACCCTGATCCCCGGCATGGGGGCCGACGCTCTGGAGGCCCTGCGGGACCGGTATGAGGCGGTGATTTTGCAGAGCTTTGGCGTGGGCGGCCTGCCCGGCGGCGCGTCGGGGCCCCTGGCCCGGGCTATGGAGTCCTGGCTGGAGGCGGGCAAGACCATCGTCATGATGACCCAGGTGCCCTACGAGGGCAGCGACATGGAGGTCTATCAGGTGGGCTACCAGGTGAAGGAAAAGTACCAGCTCATGGAGGCATACAATATGACGCTGGAGGCAGCCACCGCCAAGCTTATGTGGGCTCTGGGTCAGACCCGGGAGAGCGGACAGGTGCGGCGGCTGTTTGAGCAGCCGGTACAGTTTGACCTGATCCGGTAAAATGACCATTCAAACAAAAAAGAGCGGAATCCAGAGAGGGAATCAATGGATTCCGCTCTTGCGCATTTGGGGATTTTGTGGCAGAATAGGGAGCGATGAAGCTTATAGAAGAGGTAAGGAGGCGCTGTTGTGAAGAGATTGCGGGCTGCTGCGGCCATAATACTGGTACTGGTGCTCTTATGTACCGCCTTGCCCTGCGCCGTCCTGGCTGCAGGGGAGGGGGAGAGCCACGAGACCACGGTGCTCTTTACCCACGACCTCCATTCTCATTTCCTGCCTCAGACCACGGCCGACGGTGGGGAGTCGGGGGGCTATGCCCGGCTGGCTACCGTGCTCCAGCAGGAGCGCGCCCAGCACCCGGATGCCCTGACCCTGGACGGCGGCGACTTCTCCATCGGCTCCCTCATTCAGACCTTATATACCTCCAAGGCGCCGGAGCTGCGCACCATGGGGGCCCTGGGCTATGACGCTACCACCGCCGGAAACCACGAGTTTGACCACGAGGGGTTGGGGTTTGCCCGGATGCTCACCGCCGCCCGCAACAATGGGGATACGGTCCCTGCTCTGCTGATGGCAAATTATAAGCCTTCTGCCGACAATCCCGACCAACTGGATATCCAGCGGGCTATGTCTGCCTATGGCGTAAAGGACTATATACTTCTGGAGCGGGGAGGCGTGACCTACGGCATCTTCGGCCTGATGGGTACCGACTCCGATGACTGTGCTCCCACCTCCGGCTTTACTCTGGAGGACCCGGTGGATGCCGCCAAGCGGTGCGTAAAGGCGCTGGAGGAGCAGGGAGCTCAGTTTATCATCTGCCTGTCCCACAGCGGTACCAACGCCAAGGCCAGCAAGTCTGAGGACCAGCAGCTGGCCAAAAAGGTGGATGGCATCGACCTTATTATCTCCGGCCACACCCACACCACCCTGGAAGAGCCCATTGTGGAGGGGGACACCTATATCGTTTCCTCCGGGCCCTACTGCGAAAATCTGGGTTCCATCACCCTGGAGTGGACTGAGGACGGGGAAAAGACCTTAAAGGATTATCACTTGACACCCATTGACGAGACGGTAGCGGAGGACCAGACGATCGCCACTATGGTGGAGGACTGGAAAAATCAGGTGAGCTCCAGCTACCTCTCTTCCTACGGCCTGAGCTATGATCAGGTGCTCACTACCAGCGACTACGACATGCCCAAGCCCCAGAACAAGGACCGGGTGGACAACGCCCTGGGCAACCTGGTGGCTGACGCCTACCACTGGGCATCCACCACCCTGGTGGAGGACGCCCCCGATGTGGAGACAGTGGCGGTGGTAGCCGACGGAGTGCTACGGGCCTCCCTGTATCAGGGAAACATCACCACCTCCCAGGCCTTTGATGTATTGTCCATGGGAGTGGGCGAAGACGGCAAGTCCGGCTACCCCCTGGTGTCCTGCTACCTCACCGGCAAGGAGCTGAAGGCGGTGATGGAGGTGGACGCCTCCGTGTCCCCCATCATGACGGGCACCCAGCTCTACATGTCCGGGGCCCAGTATTCCTTCAATACCCACCGGCTGATCTTCAACCGGGTGACCGACGCTCAGCTGGAGGAGCCTGCCTACGCCGTGAATTTTGGTTCCCAGAGCCTGAGCAAGCTGGAGAACGACAAGCTCTACCGGGTGGTATCCGGGATGTACTCCGCCCAGATGCTGGGTACGGTGAAGGATAAATCCTTCGGCATCCTGTCCATTGTCCCCAAGGATGAGAACGGGGAGGCCATCACTGACTTCTCCACCCGCATCCTCCGGGATAAAAACGGCAATGAGATCAAAGAGTGGTACGCCCTGGCGGCCTATCTCCAGAGCTTTGGCACCGACGGTGTCCCCTCCCACTATGAGGCGGGCAGCTGCAAAACCATCAGCACCAGCTGGAACCCTATCGAACTGGTGAAGAACCCCAGCCTGTTTTCTGTGGGTCTGGTGCTGGTTCTCATCCTGGTGGTGCTGCTGGTCGTGTTCCTGGTGCGTACCCTCATTCGCCGGGGCCGCAGAAGACGGGGCGGAGGCTACCGCCGCCGTCGGTTCCTGTAAGGGGAAATCCCTTTTCAGATGTTGTCCCTGCGCGGCTGGGCCGCGTATACATATAAGAAACGCAGGGAGGCGCTCTGACGCAAGCCGGAGGACCAAAGTGCGGTTCGAGGAGGAAAAACAGTGAAACAGTATGAGATCGCAAAGAAGAAGGTGCTCACGCCGGAGATCAGCCAGATCTCTGTCTACGCACCGCTGATCGCTGCCAAGGCAAAGGCCGGTCAGTTCATCATCCTCCGTGTGGATGGGGAGGGGGAGCGCATCCCTCTGACCATCTCCAGTGCGGCGGATGACCTGGTCACCGTGATCTACCAGAAGGTAGGCGCCACTACGTTGGCTCTGGATCAACTCAATGAGGGCGATTGCCTGCACGACTTCGTGGGCCCTCTGGGTGAGCCGACCCATGTGGAAGGATACGGCCGCGTGGCGGTCCTGGGCGGCGGCCTGGGTTGTGCCATTGCGCTGCCGGTGGCCAAGGCCTTGCACGAGGCTGGCAATCAGGTGGACCTGATCGGCGGCTTCAAGACCAAGGACATCGTCATCCTGGAGGAGGAGATGGGCAAGGCCTGCACCGACCTGCACATCTGCACCGACGACGGCACCTACGGCTACCACGGCTTTGTCACCGGGAAGCTGGAGGAGCTCATCAACAGCGGCGTGAAGTTTGATCACGTGTTTGCCATCGGCCCGCTGATGATGATGAAGTTTGCCTGCAAGCTCACCGAGAAGTACAACATCCCCACCACCGTCAGCATGAACCCCATCATGATCGACGGCACCGGCATGTGCGGCGGCTGCCGGCTGACCGTGGGCGGCGAGGTGAAGTTTGCCTGCGTGGACGGCCCCGACTTCGACGGCCATCAGGTGGACTTTGACGAGGTCATCGCCCGCAACGCCACCTACAAAGATTTTGAGACCAAGGCGCGCGAGGCCCACCTCTGCCGTCTGGGAGGAGGTGCCCTCAATGGCTAATATGCAGATGAACAAGACTCCCATGCCCGAGCAGGAGCCCCAGGTCCGTAACCACAACTTCCTGGAGGTTGCTCAGGGCTACACCGCCGAGCAGGCCGTCAACGAGGCCAAGCGGTGCATCCACTGCAAGAACCCCGCCTGTGTCTCCGGCTGCCCCGTGGGCATCCCCATTCCTGACTTTCTGGCAAAGGTAGCGGAGGAGGACTTCGCCGCTGCCTATGAGATTCTCTCCAACGCCAACGCTCTGCCCGCCATCTCCGGCCGCGTCTGCCCCCAGGAGAACCAGTGCGAGGGCAAGTGTGTCCGGGGCGTGAAGGGCGAGCCCGTGGCCATCGGCCGCGTGGAGCGCTTTGTGGCTGACTGGGCTGCCGAGCAGGGCATTGCCAATGTGGCTACCGCCCCCAAGAACGGCCACAAGGTGGCTGTCATTGGCTCCGGCCCTGCCGGTCTGACCTGCGCCGGTGAGCTGGCCCGTATGGGTTACTCCGTCACCGTGTTCGAGGCCTTCCACACCGCCGGCGGCGTGCTCACCTACGGCATCCCCGAGTTCCGTCTGCCCAAGGCCATCGTGGCCCGTGAGGTGGACAACCTGGTGAAGATGGGCGTGGACATTGAGCTGAACATGGTCATCGGTAAGATCCTCACCATCCCCGAGATCTTTGAGCGGGGCTATGAGGCGGTGTTCATCGCCTCCGGCGCCGGCCTGCCCATGTTCATGAAGATCCCCGGCGAGGGCCTGGTGGGCGTGTACTCCGCCAACGAGTACCTCACCCGCATCAACCTGATGAAGGCCTACAAGGAAGGTAGCCCCACCCCCATCCTCCACAACCAGAAGGTGGCCGTGGTAGGCGGCGGCAACGTGGCCATGGACGCCGCCCGGTGCGCCAAGCGCCTAGGCGCCGAGGTCCACATCATCTACCGCCGCTCCGAGGCGGAGCTCCCCGCCCGTGCTGAGGAGGTCCATCACGCCAAGGAGGAGGGCATCATCTTCGATCTGCTCACCAACCCCGTGTCCATCGAGGGCGATGAGAAGGGCCATGTCCAGTCCCTGACCTGCATCCGTATGGAGCTGGGCGAGCCCGACGCCTCCGGCCGCCGCCGTCCTGTCCCCGTGGAGGGCAGCGAGTTCAAGGTGGAGGCCGACGCGGTCATCATGGCTCTGGGCACCAGCCCCAACCCCATGAGCACCAAGGGCACCGAGGGCCTGGAGAAGACCCGCAAGGGCTGTGTGGCCGCCGACGAGAGCGGCAAGACCAGCCTGGAGGGCGTGTATGCCGGCGGCGACGCTGCTACCGGCGCGGCCACCGTCATCCTGGCCATGGGCGCTGGTAAGCATGCTGCCAAGTCCATCGACGAGTACATCAAGAGCAAGGGTTAATCCCTTCGAGAAAAGAGGCACAGGCTTTTGCCTGTGCCTCTTTTGTTTTGTTATGTGCGCCGCAGCCGGCGGAGCAGGGGCGTGAGATCGGTCTCCATGACCAGCAGGCTGGCAAGCAGCAGCAGACCGCCGAAATAGGCCTGGGGAGTCAGTACCTCGTGAGCTACAAAGAAGGCCAGAATGGAGTTGAACACCGGTTCCAGACAGAAAATGACGCCCACATGGGAGGCGGTGGTATACTGGAGGGCCACCGCCTGAATGAGAAAAGCGGCCCCAGTGCAGAAGAGGGCGAGGATGAGTACGCTGCCCCAGACCTCCGGACTGCGGGGGAGAGAGGAAGTTTCAAAAATAAGGGACAAGACCAACATGCCAAGACCGGCAAAGAGTTGCTGGTAAATGCCAAGCTGGAAAGCATTGATTTCCTGGCCTGCCACGCCCCGCTCGGTGACCAGCAGGTAGGTGGCGTTGGAGACGGCGCACAGGATGCAGAGAATGTCGCCCAGAGCGGGGCTCAGGGTACTGGAGAGGGTAAGCAGGGCAATGCCTGTCACTGACATGACCAGAACCACAAACAGCTTTTGGGAGGGCCGGGTGCGGAAAAAGAGGTAGTCCAGAAGAGGGGTAAAAACCACCGTCAGGGCGCAGAGAAACCCGGCATTGGTCAGGCTGGTATACTTTACCCCAAAGGTATTGAACGCGTAGATACTCAACAATGCGGCCCCGGTATACAGGCTCAGCTTCAACGTGGAGCGGCTAGGTGCCCGCAATCGTTTGAAAAAGAGAAGTCCGGCGGCGGCAAAGGCAATGAGAAAGCGCAGCGCGTTGAGGGTGAACGGCCCCAACTCTCCCAGCGCTAAATCGGTGAGCAAATAGGAGATTCCCCAGAAAAAGGTCACCAAAACCAGCATCAGGTCTGCCTTTACCTGTGTGCGCATAAGAAACATCCTCTCCAAGCAAAGATGGCGCGTAGAAATGGGCAAAGCACCTGCATATATTGTATCATATTACAAAAATAAGGGGAAGAGGGAAAAAGAACTGCGCGATTATAACAAAAGAAAAGGGCGGGCCGCCTTTACATAGGCGGCCCGGCATGGTACACTGACAAGGAAAGTGAGGAGAGAGAGGAGAAGGGACATGGAGTCAAAGCTTTCCCTTGGCCATCTGGCGGCCCTATTTACGGTGGTCAACTGGGGAACCACGTTTATTGCCACCAAGGTGCTGCTGGAGGCCTTTACCCCGCTGGAGATTTTGATTTTCCGCTTTGTGCTGGGCTATGTGGCCCTGGCGGTGGCTTGCCCCCGATGGCTTAAGGTGGGGGACTGGAAGAGGGAGGGACTGTTTGCCGCGGCAGGACTGACGGGCGTGTGCCTGTACTACCTGCTGGAGAACATCGCCCTGACCTTCAGTACCGCCTCCAACGTGGGAGTGATTGTGTCTGCCTCGCCTCTGTTTGCCGCCTTGTTTTCGCTGATTCTCAGCCGGGGCAAGGACCGGCCCGGATGGCACTTTTTGGGTGGATTCCTGCTATCCATGGGGGGCATCTGCCTGATCAGCTTCAACGGTAGTCAGATGGCTTTGGACCTGCGGGGGGATCTGCTGGCGGTGATCGCCGCTATGGTATGGGCGGTGTACTCCCTGCTCACCAAGAAGATCGGCAGCTTTGGCTGGAATGTGATCCTCACCACCCGGAGGATTTTCTTCTACGGCATCCTGTTTATGATCCCGGCCTCCGCTTTCCTGCCCTTCCGGTGGGAGCTGGGACGGCTGGCCAACGGGAGCTATGCCGCCATGCTCCTCTACCTGGGGCTGGGGGCCTGCGCCATGTGCTTTGTCACTTGGAACTACGCTATCAAGACGCTGGGGCCGGTGAAAACCATGGTATATATCTATCTGGTGCCGGTGATCACCGTGATCTGCTCGGTGCTGATTTTGCATGAGACAGTAAACGTCCTGTCCGGGGTGGGCACGGCCCTGACCCTGGCGGGTCTGATCCTCTCCCAGTGGGACTCCCTGAAGGCCCTGCGGGCCGGGAGAGCCGGGGAGACTGCGACAACAAAGGAGGAAGTATAATATGGAAAAACCCACCGAATACACCCTGACCTGGGAAGTCACCGACGAGATGACCGCCAAGCGCATCGGCAGCGCCGGGTCCAAGATCCTGTCCACCCCCAACATGGTGGCCCTGATGGAGGGGGCTGCTCTGGAGCTGGCCAAAGCCTATCTGGATGAGGGGATGACCACCGTGGGGGCGGAAATCCACTGCCGCCATCTGGCGCCTACGCCGGTTGGTATGAAGGTGAGCGCCACTGCCCGGCTGCGGAGCATCGAGCGGCGGAAGATGTGGTTTGACCTGGAGGTCTTTGACGAGAAGGGAAAGTGCGGCGAGGGGTCCCACCTGCGCATCATGGTCACGCCCAAGGGAATCCAGGACAAAGCAGGACAATAAAAAAGCAAACAGGGAGCAGGTGTAACCTGCTCCCTGTTTGCTTGAGAGGAGTTGGCGTGAAAGCCAGAAAACCCATTATGGGAAAGAAACCACACAAACGCCGGGCAGGGATGGATGGAACTGCCCCGCGCTGGAAGGGGTGTGGGGAAAACGCATGGAAGAACCGGGACTGTTCCCGGAAGCAAACTAAGGATACCACACCCGAGAATAAAAATAAAATACATATCATATTGTGCTTACCATATTTTTTTGATATGATAACTCCCGAAGGGGGAAGGACCATGGATCTTCGTACGCTGCGGTATTTTACGGTGGTAGCCCAGGAGCGGAATATCACCCGGGCGGCGGAAAAACTGAATATGAGCCAGCCGCCTCTCAGCCACCAGATTCGCTGTCTGGAGGAGGAGCTGGGGGTGCAGCTGTTTGTGCGGGGCAAACGCCGTCTGGAGCTCACCGATGACGGAGCCCTGCTGCTGCGCCGGGCCAAGCAGATTCTGGAGCTGACGGAAAAGACCACCCAGGAGCTCCGGGAGCGAAGAAACCAGGTGTCAGGCACGTTGTATCTGGGAATGGTGGAGGGCCAGGCCCCCTATCTGGCTGCCGGCTGGATTGCCGGATTTCGGAAGCGATGCCCCCTGGTCCACTACAACCTGTGGAACGGCAGCAGCGACGACGTGCTGGACCGCCTGCGCCAGGGACTGGCCGATCTGGCCATTGTGGCCGCCCCCTACGATACCGAGCGGCTGGAGGGCTTCCAGGTGGGTGAGGAGCCCTGGGCGGCTATCCTGCCCCTGGAGAGCACCCTGGCACAGGAGCCGGGAGACACCATCCCTTTGGAGCGACTGGTGGGCCAGCCCCTGATCGTCCCCTCCCGGGGGTCCCGGGTGCAGGCCATCCGCCGGTGGTTTCAGGAGATCGGCGCGGAGCCCGATATCCTGTGCACCATGTCCAACTATGTGGACGCGGTGGCGCTGACCGAGCAGGGGGTGGGCATCAGTATCTTCCCTCAGACGGCCCAGACCCCCAGTTCCCTGGTAAAGGTGAAGGTGATTACCCAGCCCGCCCGCCGGGTGGAATACGTACTGGTGTGGAACCGGGAGGGGCCATCCTCCCGCCTGGTGCGGGAGTTTATTGCCTGGGTACGGGAACAGACCGATTGCCTGCCCGGGGACGGGGCAGAACGGGAGGAGATTATCCTATGATGGCACGGAAGGAGCGAGGAGCATGCTGACCTATTCCATGGAGGAGCGGGGAGACCTGCCTCTGTACGACTATCTCAGCCGCCGCATCAAAGAGGACATCTGGGCGGGGGTGCTCAAGCCGGGGGAAAAGCTGCCCTCCAAGCGGGCTCTAGCCCGGAACCTGGAGGTATCCGTGGTAACGGTGGAAAACGCCTACGCCCAGCTGGTGGCGGAGGGCTATCTGTATACCCGGGAGAAGAGCGGCTACTTTGTCAGCGCCCTGGAGACAGGGGCCCGTCCGGCCCCGGCCCGTACCATGCCCTTGCCCGAGGAGCCAGAGGGGGAGTGGCTGCTGGATCTGCGCAGCGGCGGATCGGGTACCGAGGGATTCCCCTTTGCGGTATGGGCCCGCCTTCTCCGCCGGGTCATCTCAGACGAGGGGGAACGGCTGCTGAAGGTGTCTCCCCACAGCGGAGTGCCCGAGCTGCGCCAGGCCATTGTGGGCTATTTGCGCCAGTTCCGGGGTATTGACGTATCCCCGGAGCAGGTGGTAGTAGGAGCCGGAACCGAGTACCTCTACAATCTGATTGTGCAGCTTTTGGGCCGGGACAAGGTCTTTGGCCTGGAGCAGCCCGGCTATCCCAAAGCAGGCAAGGTATATGCCCTGAACGGAGCCCAATGTGTTCCCCTGACCATGGACGAGCAGGGGGTACAGGTGGAGTGTATGGAGGAGAGCGGAGCCCAGGTGATCCATCTGTCCCCCTCCCACCAGTTTCCCAGCGGGGTGGTCACCCCCATTGCCCGGCGGCAGAGCCTGCTGCGCTGGGCACAAGAGGGGGAGGGGCGGTACATCATCGAGGACGACTACGACAGTGAGTTTCGCTTTACCGGTCGGCCCATTCCCACCCTCCAGAGCATCGACCGGGGCGGACGGGTCATCTACATGAACACCTTTTCCCGTACCCTGGCTCCCTCGCTGCGTATCAGCTACATGGTGCTGCCCCCCGCCCTGCTGGAGGACTACCACCGCAGGCTGGGTTTCTACTCCTGTACCGTCCCCGCCATGGAGCAGTACACCCTGGCCCGGTTTCTGTCCGGCGGCGGGTTTGAGACCCACGTCAACCGGATGCGGGTTTTTTACCGGGGACGGCGGGACCAGGTGCTCTCCGCCCTGGAAGAAAGTTCACTGAAGGGCCGCTACACGGTGCGGGGGGAGGACGCCGGGCTTCACTTCCTGGTGGGGCTGGATACTCGCCGCAGCGACCGGGAGTTGGCCCGCCTGGCCCAGGAGGCCGGTATACGGCTGTCCTTCCTCACCGACTACGGGGGAGGAGAGGAGCACTGGCTAGTGGTCAACTACCCTGGCGCTGACCTGGAGCGTCTGCCTCAGGCTCTGGAACGCCTGGCTGTCTTGCTGTAAAAAAGGTCCCCGGCTTCATCAGCCGGGGACCTTTTTGGTTATTCCTGTTCCTGAGCCTGGTCGGACTCCTCCTGGGAGTGGCGCACCAGCAGGGCCATGATCTCATGGTAGATTGCCTCAGGGGACTGCTGAAATTTGCTGGTGAGGGTCTGTCCCTGGGCCAGGGAGGGGGAGATGAGCTTGAGCTCCATAAGGGGCCCCGCCTCGTCGGCCAGGTAGAGACGGACAGTACAGGTGCCGTCCTCGTTGGGCTGCAGGCCGGTCTGCACCTGGGCCTGGCGCATAAGGGTGTCGTTGAGCTTGACCAGATTTTCATCGCACCGCAGGCGCACGGAGTAGGGGAGACTGCTCTGGCAGATCTCGATGTTGCGCCGGCCCTTTTCGGTGATGGAGTAGAGCTCCCCGTTCAGGGAGAGGTGTTCTGTCTCAGTGAGGTGATTGACTGCCTCGGTGAGGGAGAAATAGTCCACCCCCGCGTCACACAGGGCCAGATCCAGCAGCTGCAAAAAGGTGATGGGAGCCACCGCGCGGTCCATAATATACAGCACCAATAGCTTGAGATCCAGTTCATTTTGAATAAATCCGGTCCGGGACATGGGGTCCTCCTCCTTCCAAAGGCTCATACAAAAATATTATACCCAAAAATGTGGTCCAGGACAAGGGCTCTTTTCCGATGGTGCAGCCCGCACCAAAAAATTTTCCGGTCATAGTATGAGGTGTACCCGGCGCGGCCTGCCAGGGCCCTGCCGGGGCCATCCAGAGCTTAGGAGGGATTCCATATGCCTGAAAAGGTCGTGCCCGGCCCCGTGAGCGACGAGCGCCGCATTCGGGAAGCCGTGTGCATACACACGAAGAAAATTTTTGATTCCTGTAAAGATAAGGACTGCATCGAGGACCTGCGGGTCTACCCCACCCGGGGGTGCCAGGAGGTCATTGACCGGGCGGTGTCGGTGAAGGCGGGCTGCGCCGAGCTGCTGTACGCGTACATCGATGTGGAGCCGGTTACCTTCAACCGGGGATTCTACACCGTGGATGTGCGGTACTTCTACCGCATCACTGCCGACGCCTTTGTGGGGGCGGCCCGTCCCGTGGAGATCACCGGCCTGGCAGTGTTTGACAAGCGGGTGATCCTCTTTGGCAGCGAAGGCAGCGCCAAGGTGTTCACCTCCACCGGAAAGAACTGCGGCAGTGACGTCCAGGGCCTGCCCGCTACCACGGCTCCCACCGCCGTGGTGGAGTCGGTGGATCCCATCATCCTGGGGATGAAGCTGGTGGAGGTATGCCAGTGCCATCACCACGACAACTGCTGCGAGATTCCCCCCGCGGTGTGCGCCTGCTTCCCCGAGGAGCTGGTCACCGGCGGCGATGCGCACCGCCTATTTGTCACGCTGGGTCAGTTCTCCATCATCCGTCTGGAGCGGGACACCCAGCTGCTCATGCCCGCCTATGACTACTGTATGCCCGAGAAGGACTGCGACTGCGGCTGCGACTGCCGCCAGGAGGACCCCTGTGAGCTGTTCCGGAAGGTTCAGTTCCCTGTGGGCGAGTTCTTCCCGCCCAACCACTGCCCGGCTCCCAAATCGGTGGAGTATCAGGATGTGCGGGGCGGCTGCTGCAGCTGAGCCCCATGAAAAAATGGCCGCGGAAGCGGCCATTTTTTTATGCCTGCAAGGGGGCGGAAAGAAGGTCTAGGTGATCCCGAAGCTGCTCCATACCGCCGTAGTGGTAGACGGCAACCCGCCCGCCCTTGCCCAGAGCCAGGGACTGCCAAATGCCGTCCGGTTCTGTGGCCAGAATGGCAAAGTCCAGGCCGGGGCAGTTCAACTCCTCATAGGTCCACTGGAGATTGATAGCGCGGTAGTGGTCTATCTGGGACTCGGCTACCGGTCGGGCCAGGGCGGGGATCAGCAGATGAAAATAGGTAGCATCCAGGCTGGGGGTGTAGCGGTATTTGCCCCCTTCAGGGTTCGGGGAGTATCCTCGATAGTCCCCCTCCTCCGCAGTGCACCCGACCTGTGTGACGGAGTACCATACCGGAGAGAGAAGAGAGAGGTGATGCTCCGCCTGGTTTTCATCCTCATGGAACTTGGAGGAGCCGAATACCTCCTGGGAGGGGACCAGCTCTACCTGCTCCAACTGCTGGAGAACTACGTGGGGCCGGTTGAAATCCTCCACAGGGATGATAAACTGGCCCTGGTTGCTCAGAAGCAAAAGAATTTGACCCACGAGAAAAACAGCTGTGAGGACAAGGGTAATGATTTGCTCCCGGACCAAGGCCCGGCTGGGACCGGGGGAAGGCGGTGGAGGCAGCCCCTCTTTCAGCGCTGTACAGGTTTTTATGAGCATGTGGTGGTCTCTGCGGGTGTTGCGGGAAAAGAACAGGATGACAATCGCGGTCAGCAGGACAAAGGGATGAAACAGATCGAGCAGCAGAAGGGGGAGTCTGGCAGTGGGGTCCGGCTGTACGTCCCAATCGCTTTTGAAAAAGAATCCCACCCATACCAGCAGTGCGGCCAAAATGGCACAGACAATGGCCCGGGTGCGCCGGTAGGAGCGGACCCGCTTCTCAAGCCGCTCCAGGGACAGTCCCCGGCTCTGGTGGTCGGAGTACAGCTCCGGAGCCTCTGGGTCGGCAGTGTAAAAGAGAAAATAGGCATGCCCTACGGTGAGGGCATACTCCCACCCTGCATTGCGATACAGTGCCAACTGCTCTTCTGAGGGCTGTGTCCCGGTTTTGCCCCAGGGCTCTAGCCGGAACCGGGTGCCCGGTACTCCGGTGGGGGTAAAGGTGACCCAGGCATCCAGAAAGACGGGAAACAGTCCCGCATTTGCTTGCTCCTCCAGCCAATGTTCCATGCCGGGGATGTCATAGATGGAGAGAGGAAGAAATTTTCGCACCTTTTTCATACAGGTTTCCTTTCTTAAAAACAGAAAGTCAGGTTCCTCAGGGAGCTACCATAGCGGAGATCTCCTCCAAGTGGTCTTTCAGATCCTGGGGCCCCCAGTAGCGCAGGATCACGGCGCGGCCGTTTCCAGCGGCCGCGGCCACCTGGTATTCGCTGTTGGAGCTGGAAGCGGTGGCCAGATAGTCTGCCCCGCCCACCTGGTGCTCTGTCACGGCCCAGGGGCCCAGGGGCGCCTCATCCACCCGGCGGGCGGTGTCCTCATGGACAGTCTGGTAGTCCAGCAGGTCCCGAGCCAGGGGTTGGTCCAGGAAGGGGAGGATGGGACGGTACCAGTGGAGGGTCATATGCACTGAAATCTGATCTTTCACGATGCTACCGCTCTGATATACCTTCCACTGGATAGGAAACAGAAGAGTCATTTCCCGCTGGCGGGAATTGGATATGGTAACGCCGTTGTGCTCTATGAGATTGGGGTGATAGTCCTCCCCCTCCCACTGAGTAAGAAGGACCGGTTCAAAGTCCCCGGGGCGGCCCTCCGTGCCCAGCGACCAGAGGTCCTGGGGCAAGGAGAGGAGTGCCCGGGCCAGAAACATGCACAGCAGCAGGGTGAGGCAGAGCAGGTACGACGCATTGCGTACTCCATACCAGCGGGAGGCGGCGGGGACAGGGGTCAGGGCGTGGCCCACCTCCAGATGGACGATCATGCGGTGTACCCGCCGCCAGTCCAACAGGGCGGGAATCAGATACACCAGTGAGAGAAACCCAAACAGCAGGCCTATATTAGTAAGATCACTCAGGGCCAGAGCGGTGAGAAGAGACCCGTGGCCCAGGACCCCAATGAGAGACAGCACAAAAGAGAACGCCAAAATCCAGGCAAGGAAGGAACAGCTTCGCTTGATCTTCCGTTCCATCTGTCTTAACAGCTGGGCGTGGGTTTGGGGGTCGGTATGGGGTTCCGGGGCATAGGGGTCCTGGGTGCAGAAGAGAAGTAGCAGCCCCGTGGAGCACACATATTCCCAACCCATCTCACGATAGAGAGTGAGCAGACCGGGGACAGGATCAGGCTCCCGGTCGGTGTCGCAGTAGTCCAGCCGGTAGCGGACGGTGCGGGGAGTATCCCGGGTAAAGGTGCACAGCAGAGAGCCGTACTCTTTGAGATACAGGCCCCGGGCAGCCTGCTCCTCCAGCCAGTTCTCCGTGCCGGGGATGTCATAGGGATGTACGGGGATCAGCTTGCGGACGTATTTCATAAAAATCCCTCCGTTGCGCAGAGCGTCAATCTTCCGCCAGCCGCTGGGTAAGCAGGGTTAGGGCGGTTTCGCTGTCCACAGCGCCGGAACAGTTTAGGACAAATACCCGTTTGTCCACCCAGCCGATGTAAACCATGTTGGGAGTGGTTTCGTTGGAATACTGATACGTAAAGCGGGTCAAACCGTCCAGGTCGGGGATAAATAGCTCCTCTTCCAGGATCGAATCATAAGCATCTGGTAAATCTGGGTGGAGGGTGGAGGTGTTTTTTTCCCAGTTGCTGCGGTATTTCTCCAGGGCACGGCGGTGGGCCGCTACCCGGCCCTGGTACACCGCCTGGGCCAGAGAGGGAGAGAGGGTCTGAACCGACTCCTGGTAAAGCCGGGTATCCTGCTGCGGCCCGTCGTTTACCCGCACCATGCCGCCCTGGGCTACATCGTACTGCTGGGGCGCCAGCAGGGAGTGGTCGAAGGTGTCGTTGCGCAGCAAATCCGTAGGTCCGTATTCCCGCAGAGTGGCTCCAGCGGGAAGAACCTCCTGTAAGGTGACGTGGGGGAAGTTCCACTCCTCTGGACCGGAGAGATATTGGGTACGCTGCGCACCAGACAGGATAAGGAAAATCGCAAACAGGACAAACACCGCCAACGAAAAGAAGGAGATCAGATTATGGCAAAGTTCGGGATAGCGGCGGGGGCCCGCGGTGGGCCATTCTCCCCGGCGAAAACAGGCCTGGACCCGGCGAATGCCCCGGGAGGTACGCCATCCCTGGATGATTACATTAAGGCAAAGGATCAGCATCATGGCATAGATGGGGATGAGCACATCAGCATGGAGGATCAGGCGCATGACAAATTCCATGGGGCCGTTGAGCAGCTGAGGCCACTCGTCCCAAAACAGCACAGCGCCCCAAACCAGCAGGATAGGCAGGCTGATCCATGCCCAGCGCACCTGCTTCTTCATGGCCCAGCACAGACTGTCCGCATCATTATAGAGCTCCGGGGCCTCCGGATCGTCACAGCGGTAGATGGCGTAGAGCCGGTTGATCTGGCCTACATAGTTCCATCCCAGCGCCTTGTATCCTTCCTCCCGTTTTTTCAGTTCCACCACCCCCAGCCGCTCCTGCATGGGGTCCAGGCGGTAGCGGGCGTGGACAGCGGATGGGTCCTTTTTAAAATAAGCAATGCCGATAAAGCTCCATCCCGGCCACTTTTCCAGAGCATAGCCCGCCTGGGCCTGCTGGTTGAGCCAGGTTTGCAGGCCGGTAAAATCCCACAGGCCATAGGGGACAAGCTTTTTTACCCGTTTTTCCTCGCGCTTCATGTGATAGCCCTCCTTTTTAAAGGCGTTCCAGCATGGCGGCGAACTGATCCAGATGTTCGGTCAAATTTTGCTCCCCATAGTAGTCGGCAAATAGTACGGTGTTCCCGCGGCGCAGGATTAACATCCCGCCGGGTAAGAAAACACGGGTCTCCCCGGTGAGTTCGTTGGTGTGGGTCCATTGCTCCCGGGGGGCGTAGCGTATTTCATCCAGCCCGTAGTCAGGGGCCAAGACCTCATAATCCTCAGGACCATTGCTTTTTTGGCGGCTCCACTCCTCGGCCCTCCGCTCTGCCAGCACTTCCAGTGGATAGCGGACGATGGAAATTTCCAAATGGGGAACATCGTCTGGGTTCTGGTTGGGGCCAAAGGAACCATACTGCCGGAAGGACCAATGCTCTGGGTCCAGCAGGGTACCTCCGTGGGAGATATAGTCCGGATTGTACATGTAGTTTCCGGAGAGGCGGAAGTCTTCCCCCTCAATATCGGTGAGGGTGACAAAGCCTGAGCCCTCCACATCATAGGGGCGGTAGTCGGTTCCGGAAAAGAGCTGAATGGTATTGACCAGAACCGGCAGCAAAATCAGCCAACCCGCCGCCAGCAGCCATCCCACACCCCGGTGTCCATGAACCTTGCTGCCCCTTTGTACCGCCCGGCGATAACCCATCAGGTGGAACAGCCCCAGCAGGTAAGACAGATCAACGAGCAGGAAACCCACCATAGCCAGCAGGAAGGGGATGGTGGTGCCGTTGGACAAAGTTTCCACAGGGTAGTACCGAAGCCACCACAGGTCAATCTCCCAAGGTGCGCCCTGCCAATAGAGCCCCAGCAGCAGGAGATTGGCAGCCAGGAGCAGCACTCCGCCGGCCAGCTTCTGGCGGAAGAACTTTTTTAGTGTGTAGTCCAGAGTATCCGGATCAGTGTGGGCGCAGGCTTCCAGATCGGCAGAGGCGTAGACGTAGTAGTTTCCACGGAACATGCCCCAATATTGCCAGCCTGCGTCCTCATAGATGGCGTTTCCCTCCGGATCCTCGTCGGTACGGCCCAGGATAGGCTCCAGATGAACCTGTACCGACTCCGGATGACTGCGCTCAAAGCAGACCAGCGGCCCGACGGTCATGTTGAAACGCAGTCCTTGGGCGGCCATAGAGCTCAGCCAGCCCTCCACACCGGAGATATCAAAGCCCCCAAAGGGAAGGATGCGGATGGTGGTTTTGGTCATAACAGCGCCTCCTCTCCGTCCCGGACGCAGGCACGCAGCCGTTCCAGCTCCTCCTCATAGGCCTCCTGGCCCTTGGAGGTGAGGCGGTAGGTGCGCTTGCGTCCCTCCACTTCGGTCTCCTCGATGAGTTTTTCGTCCTGAAATTTATTCAGCAGGGTGTATAGGGTACCAGGGCCCAGCTTTACCCGTCCCCGGGTCTTTTTTTCCACGAAGGCGGCCACATCGATGCCGCACATCTCGCCGTGGAGAAAGGCCATGAGAACGTAAAACATAGGCTCGGTGAGCGGGCCGCGGCTCTTGCCTCCCATGGCGTCACCTCCTAATATCGCGTTTCGATATCGTCTAATGATATTATAATATCGCCCCTCGATATTGTCAACAGGCGCCGAAAATTCTCCCCTGGGCGACACCGGGTTGTGACGGCTTTCGTTGGGGAGAGACACTATAATGGACGGTGTTGACAAGCAGGGGAGAGGAGGAGAAGGTCATGACCGTCATCTATGTGGACACCCTGTTTCTGCTCAACGCCCTGGTGGACTACCTGCTGCTGCTGTGTGCCGCCCGGCTGGCCGGGGAGCCCCTGAAGCGGCTGCGTTTCGCCTTGGGAGCGGTGCTGGGAGGCAGCTACGCGGTGGCCATCTTCCTGCCGGGGCTGGGATTTTTGGAGCGGCCCGCCTGCCGGTTCGCCGCGGCGGTGCTGATGGTGCTGGCCGCCTTTTGGGGGAGCCGGCGGCTGGGGCGGCAGGTGCTGATTTTTTTTGCCCTGTCCTGTGCCTTTGCCGGAGGGGTACTGGCCATCTCCATGCTGGGGGGACAGGGCCTGAGCCTGAATCGGGGAGTCATCTACTCGGGGATGGATTTGAAGATCGTGCTGCTGTCGGCAGCGGGGTGCTATGTGGCACTGTCGCTGCTGCTCCAAAAATCTGTAAGGCATACTAGCTTTACAGGAGAACTGAAAGCGGTGCGCCTGGAACTGGGGGAGCGGTCGGTGGAGCTCACCGCCCTCACCGACACGGGAAACACCCTGACCGACCCGGTGACCGGCCAGGGGGTGATGGTGGCGGAGGGAGAGCGGCTGCTGCCTCTGTTTGAGCCTTCCCAGCGCCCCAGTACCCAGGAATTGCAGGACCCGGCGGGGGCCATGGAGCGGCTGACTGGAGCGGGAGGGCACTTCCGTCTCCTGCCCTACCGCTCGGTGGGGGTGGACCGGGGACTGCTGCTGGCGGTGCGGGTGGACCGGGCGGTGGTAAACGGAGAGGACCGGGGGGCTATGGTGGTGGCCCTGTCCCCCAACCCGGTGTCCGACGGGGGCGGCTACGGGGCCCTGCTGGGGGAATGCTGAAAGGATGGATGGATATGAGCAACAGATGGAAAGTGCGGATTTTGGCCCTGCTGGAGCGATTGGGGCTGTGGTCGCCGGGAAAGATCATGTACATCGGAGGCAGCGACACCCTGCCCACCCCTCTGAGCCGGGAGGAGGAGGGAGAGCTGATGGAGCGGCTCCAGCAGGGGGACCAACGGGCCCGGCAGACCCTTATTGAGCACAACCTGCGCCTGGTGGTCTACATTGCCCGGCGGTTTGAAAATACAGGCATCAACATTGAGGACCTCATTTCCATCGGCACCATCGGCCTTATCAAGGCAGTGGGTACCTACCAGCCTGCCCGGAGTATCAAGCTGGCCACCTACGCCTCCCGGTGTATCGAAAATGAGATCCTCATGTATCTGCGAAAAACCTCCAGCCAGAAAACGGAGCTCTCCTTTGACGAGCCTCTGAACACCGACTGGGATGGCAACGAGCTGCTTCTCTCCGATATTTTGGGCACCGACGGGGATCTGGTCATGCGGCCCATTGAGGCGGATGTGGACCGCCAGCTTCTCCGCCAGGCTCTGGAGAAGCTGGACGAGCGGGAGCGGACCATCATTACCCTGCGCTTCGGTCTGGGGGGCGGAGAGGAGCAGACGCAGAAGGAAGTGGCCGACCGAATGGGTATTTCCCAGTCCTACATCTCCCGACTGGAGAAGCGGATCATCCAGCGGCTGAAGAAGGAAATGCTGCGCCTGATGTGAGGGGGCGCAGGAATTTCCAAGGCGGGGCGGGGAAAATGGTTTGACAGAAAAAGAGGGATGGGGTAAACTGTAAACGATATTTTCAGTATTGGAGCGGGACTATGAAACGCAACACCAGAGTTTCCACCGCGGTGATCCGGCGTCTGCCCCGGTATTACCGCCAGCTCTCCGAGCTGCAGCGCAAGGGTGTGATCCGGATCTCGTCCAGCGCATTGGGAAAGTCCATGGGGCTGACCGCCTCCCAAATCCGCCAGGATCTGTTTTGCTTTGGCGGTTTCGGTCAGCAGGGCTACGGCTATAAAGTGGACAGCCTGAAGGAGCAGATCGGGGAGATCCTGGGTATTAACCGGGGCCATACCATTGTGGTGCTTGGGGCGGGCAACTTGGGCCGGGCCCTCATTGAAAATTTTAAATTCTCCAACAACGGATTCCAGCTGCTGGCCGCCTTTGACGTGCAGGAGCGGACGGTAGGTACCCAGATTGCCGGGGTGCCCGTCTACCATGCCGACACCCTGGAGGAGTTTTTGCAGGAGAATCCGGTGAGTGTGGGCCTGCTTACCGTGCCCAAATCCGCTGCCCAGATCATGGGGGAGCGGCTGGTGGCTGCGGGGGTTCACGGCATCTGGAACTTCACCAACTGTGAAATCGCCTTCCCCGGCGAGGACGTGGTGGTGGAGAGCGTACATTTTTCCGACAGCCTGCTTGCCCTGAGCTACATGATCTCTCAGCGGGAGGACGGCCAGGAGCAGGAGGATGGAAAGGACGAGACATGAAGCACAAAAAGATCCTTGTCGTGGTGGGGGCCGTGGCCCTGACCGCGGCGCTGGCTGGGGGCGCCCTGGCCCTGAGTGGGGGAGACAGCCTGGTCTCTCTCAGCTATTTGAACAATACCTTCCTGCCCTCCGCCCAGACCCAGCTGGAGCAGACAGCGACGCAGCCCCTTCAGGAGGCCTACGGTGAGGCGGTAGCCAAGCTCCAGGGGGAGGACGGGCAGAGCGGCTTGTACAGCGACAGTTTGAGCAGCCGTACCTTCACCCAGGGGGATGTGATCGGCCTGCCCACCGGCTCGGGATTCCTGGCCATCTCCGGCTCGGCTCAGGTGAGCCACAACGGCGCGGTGGTTGACGTGACCGAAGGCCGGGAGGTGGCCTCCGGCGCTCGTCTGACGGCGGGACACCGCTACCTGGTGGGGGAGAGCACCAACGCTCAGGTGACGGTGACCTCCGGGATTATGTACCTGGGTATCCAGGGCAGCTACACCTTTACCGACAGTACCGCCGCCCACCTGCCCTTTGTGGATGTGGCCTCCTGGGACTGGTATGAGGCGTCGGTGAAGTTTGTCTACAACAAGGGCCTGTTTTCCGGTATGAGCGAGGATACCTTCGGCCCCAGTGTCACCATGGACCGGGCCATGCTGGTCACGGTGCTCTACCGCCTGGCCGGTTCCCCTCAGGACCAGATGGACAGCGCTACCGCCACCTTTGACGACGTGCCTGCCAATAGCTGGTATGCTCCCTATGTGAGCTGGGGCGCCTCTCAGGGCGTGACCGCCGGTATGGGAGACGGGCTGTTTGCCCCGGAGCAGAGCGTTACCCGCCAGCAGGTGCTGGTGATGCTGCGCGGCTTTGCCTCCTCCCAGCTGGGGATGGAGCTCACCGGTCAGACCGATCTTACCCAGTACGCCGACTATAACCAGGTGGCCGACTGGGCAAAGGAGGCGGTGTCCTGGGCGGTGGCCAACGGCCTCATTACCCCCTCGGCGGAGAACACCCTCCGTCCTGCCGACACGGCCAGCCGCGCCGAGGTGGCCGGTATTCTGATGAATTTCAGCAACCGCTTCCTTGGTTAAACGTATCCTGTCATCCGCCCGGGATTTTCCCGGGCGGATTTTTTCTGCACCCTTTTGCCTGAGGTACATAGTATGAAACTGAGAGCGGCCCACAGCCGCCTCAAAACTTCATTTTCAGGAGGTACTCATTATGGGGTGCTGCAATAACGGCTTTGGCGGCGGTGGCTGCCTGTGGATCATCGTACTCATCCTCATCCTGTGCTGCTGCTGCGGCAATGGGAGTAGCTACAATAACAACGGCTGCGGCGGTAACAACGGCTGCGGCTGCTGCTGAGACACATAAGGAACGCGCACCGGCCGCCCCTTGGGGCGGCCGGTATCTTTTGTGGGAGAAGAAGCGGCTGACACAGGTGGCGGAGATATGATATAATAAACCAAAAACGCCCGCCGGAGGTTCCGGGCCGGGCGGTGGAGGAGCGCCTATGAACTATTATATCAATCATAAGTCCCAGCCCAAGCCCGCCGCCCTGGCTCACACGGACACCCAGTCGGTGCAGCGGGCTATGGGCTTTCATCAGACCATTCCCGGCTACGCCCCCACGCCGCTGGTCTCTCTGCATGCCTTGGCCCGGGAGCTGGGGGTGGCTAAGCTGTGGGTGAAGGACGAGTCTCAGCGCTTTGGTCTCAACGCCTTTAAGGGGCTGGGAGGCAGCTGGGCCATTGCCCGGTGGATGGGGGAGAAGCTGGGGCTGGAGGGGGAGCAGCTCACCTTCCAGGCCCTCACCGATCCGCAAAACCGGGCGCAGCTGGGGGAGGTCACCTTCGTCACTGCCACCGACGGCAACCACGGCCGGGGCGTGGCCTGGGCGGCCCGGGAGCTGGGCTGCCGGGCGGTGGTCTATCTGCCCAAGGGCAGCGCCCAGGAGCGGCTGGACAATATTCTGGCCCTGGGGGCCCAGGCGGAGATCACCGACCTCAACTACGACGACGCGGTGCGCCTGGCCGCCCGCAAGGGGGAGGAAAACGGTTGGGTTCTGGTTCAGGATACCGCCTGGCCGGGGTATGAGCAGATCCCCGCCTGGATCATGGAGGGCTACACCACCCTGGGCGGGGAGATTTTTGAGCAGCTGGCCCAGGCAGGGGAAGAGCCTCCCACCCACCTGTTTTTGCAGGCCGGTGTAGGCAGCTTTGCCGGGGCGGTGCTGGGCAGCGCCCGCAGCCGGTGGGGGAAGAACTGTCCCGTCACCTGCATCGTAGAGCCCGACCAGGCCGACTGCCTGTACCGCACCGCCCGGGCGGCCGACGGTAAGCTGCACCCGGTGACGGGGGAGATGAACAGCATGATGGCAGGGCTGTGCTGCGGGGAGCCATGCACCCTGGCCTGGGACATCCTGGGCCCCTGTGCGGATGCCTTCCTGTCCTGCTCCGACGACTATGCCGCCCTTGGGATGCGGCTGCTGGGCCGCCCCAGAGGGGGAGACCCTGCCATTGTCTCCGGAGAGTCGGGGGCGGCGGGCGTAGGAGCCCTGGCGGGTGTCCTCCAGGAGGAGGGGCTCCACGACCTGCGCTGGACACTGGGGCTGGATGAGAGGGCCCGGGTGCTGTGTATCAGCACCGAGGGGGACACTGACCGGGCCAACTACCAAAAGATCCTGCAAGAGAGCAAATAAAAAACATGGAGCCTGCTGACTAAGTCAGCAGGCCCCTGTTTTTTAGTCGCCGTAGTAGATGAGCATACTCAGCTCCGCCGGTTCCTCGCCTGGATTGCGGTAGCCATGGGGCACATCGCAGGGGAAGCGGATGGAGTCCCCCTGGAACAGGGCAAAAGACTCCTTGTCCACCGTGATCTCCACCTGTCCGGCAAAAACGGTAATATACTCCGCCGAGCCCTTTAAGTGGGGCTGGGCCTCCAGCGCGCCTTCCGGCTGGATGACGATGCGGTAGGTCTCAAAGCGGGTCTGGTCCTGAAAGGGGAAGAGGGGATAGTTGAGATACCGCCCCTCATCTTCTGCCAGAGGTTCTCCCTGGTGGAGCACCTCCACCCCCAGCTGCCGGTCCTCCACCAGGGAGGTGAAGGACACCTTGTACCCATTGGCGATCTTCCAAAGCACCGAGATGGTGGGATTTACCTCTCCCTTTTCGATCTGGGCCAGCATGCTCCGGGACACCCCGGTGGCGGCGGCGGCCCCGTCCAGGGTGAGCTTTTTTGCCTCCCGGGCTTGCCGAACATTTTTTGCTACAAGGCTGGTCACATCCATATTGATTCCCTCTTGACAAGATATTGGATGAATCATACAATATAATAAATCCGAGATGCTGGACTTATTGTCTTATATTTTATCATCCAAGAGGGAGGAAGTCAAACATGTTCCCTTGGTTCTCCTTTTTGACCTATGCGGTGGTTACCGCCGTTACCCCCGGCCCTAATAACATCATGTCCATGTCCAACGGCAGTCGGAAGGGATTTCGCGGGGCGCTGCCCTTCAACCTGGGCATCTGGGCGGGATTTTCCATTGTGATGCTGCTGTGCACTGCCTTCTGTGGCGGGCTGTCCGCCCTGATTCCGAAAATTAAGCTGCCCATGCTGGTGGCGGGGGCGCTGTATATGCTCTATTTGGCCTGGGAGACCTTTCGGGGCGGAGAGATTCGGGAGGACCACTCCCGGAACGGATTCTGGTCCGGCCTGGCCCTGCAATTTATCAATCCGAAAATCTATCTCTACTGCATTTTGTCTATGGAGGCCTACATCCTGCCCTTCTACCACGGACAGCTGCTGCCCCTGATCGCCTTTGCCCTGCTGCTGGCCTTCATCGGCTTTGCCTTTACGCTGTGCTGGTCCGCCTTTGGCTCCGTCTTTCGGCTGCTGTTCTCCCGCTATGCCCGGGTGGTAAATACCATCATGGCTCTGCTGCTGGTCTACTGTGCCGTATCCCTGTTTTTCAACTGAACAAAAAACCGGCGCGAGTGAAGCCACTCGCGCCGGTTTTTTTATTCTTCTCTCAGGATCCGCTCCCGGAACATCATGCCAAAGGCGATGAGCAGGGGGAAGATGGCGGCCAAAGCGGTCTGGTTGTGCAGCCAGTGGCTGAGCAGGCCGCTGAGCACCGCTCCGGTGACAAAGCTGAGGATCAGTCCGTAGTACAGCCCCACCTTGTTCAGGGCGTCCCGCTCCCGGTGGGACAGCCAGAAAAACAGGTGCTCGGTACCGCTTCTCAGGTTGCCGGTGCACATGGTGGTGGCGCAGCCGCAACCGTTGAATTTCCGGAAGGAGTCCACCTGTACCGCGCTGGCAAAGGAGATCATCAGGTTGGCCAGAGGATTGAGGGTCTGGGGGAGAAAGGCCACCACAGCGATGGCCACGCACTCCACCAGCAGCAGATACTGCCGCCAGTGGAGCCAGCCTCCCTCGTCACCCAGGCGGCGGCGGAGCAGCTCGGTGACCAGCACCCCGGCGGTGTAGGCCAGCACAGGCAGCAGGTAGTGCAGGGCCTGGGACCAGTTGCCCAGGGAGACGTTGATGCCCAGCAGCACCAGGTTGCCCGTCTCCGCCGTAGCAAAGACTTGGCCCCGGTTGAGATAGCTGTATGCGTCCAGGATGCCGCCCGCCAGGGCCAGCAGCAGGCCCACCGGCAGAGTCTCCGAAGTTTGATAGCGCTTTTTCATGGGGTTACCTCACAAAATTCGGGGCGCCGCAGCTGCGGCGCCCCGAATGGCCGATGTAGGAAGGAGAATTACTCCGCCTTGGGGCCAGCGGCGACCAGGGCCTTGCCGGCGTCGTTGGTGGTGTACTTGGCGAAGTTCTTCACGAAGCGGGAAGCCAGGTCCTTAGCCTTGGTGTCCCACTCGGTGGGATCCGCGTAGGTGTTGCGGGGATCCAGGATGTTGGTGTCCACGCCGGGCAGCTCGGTGGGAACGGCCAGGTTGAAGTAGGGGATGGTCTTGGTCTCCGCCTTCAGGATGGAGCCGTCCAGGATGGCGTCGATGATGCCGCGGGTGTCCTTGATGGAGATACGCTTGCCGGTGCCGTTCCAGCCAGTGTTGACCAGGTAGGCCTTGGCGCCGGACTTCTGCATCTTCTTCACCAGCTCCTCACCGTACTTGGTGGGGTGCAGCTCCAGGAAGGCCTGGCCGAAGCAGGCGGAGAAGGTGGGGGTGGGCTCGGTGATGCCGCGCTCGGTGCCGGCCAGCTTTGCGGTGAAGCCGGA
>ENA-UPXC01001765-UPXC01001765.1-human-gut-metagenome-genome-assembly--contig:-NODE-1765-length-28564-cov-5.368484_pt1 | contig 28564 bp, 30 predicted proteins | sample MGYA00250047_ERZ773371 | MGnify/ENA primary metagenome ERZ773371 (study PRJEB29103, sample SAMN06111975) | human gut metagenome | biome: human gut; feature: ankylosing spondylitis patient; material... | reverse complement strand
CGGGCAGTCGGTCAGAGGGGTCCCAGCCCGCAGCCGGGCCAGCAGCACCTGGCTGTCGGCGGCATACACGCTGCGTCCGTCCTCCGGGCCGTATACCGGCACCACCGGCCCGGGGACCATTACCACGTCCCCGCCGGCGGCGGAAAGGGCCGCCTCCGCATGGTCAAAAAACGTCACGTCACAGCCCGGCAGGTCGTCCAGGACCTCCTGGCGGCAGTTCTCCGGGCAGACAATAAAATACCGCTGCACGCCGCAGTCCATAAGCTCCTGCGCCGCCCAGGTCAGCACCGGGCAGAACAGGACAGGCTGCAGCATCAGCGGCTTATCCTGGGGGGCCAGAGCACCCTTCAGGTCAAAAATCGCAATTTCACAATTCACGGGAACCATCCCCCTTTCTATAATCCATCCCATTATATCATGCTCTGCGTGAAAATCCAGTATTTTTGCGTTTTTTTCTGGCAATAATTTTTCCGGTCTGCAAAATCTGCTGCAAAATCCGGAAATCCCATACAATTCACAGATGGTTTTTTGTCGTTTTAAGAAAAAATGCCCAAAATTTACAATTTCCGGTTGCATTCTTTAGGGAATTGCATTACAATAGGCTGGTCATGTCAGGCAAAGGCCGAAGGGAGGGACGGGAAAATGGTGCATATTGTTCTGGTTGAGCCGGAAATCCCCCAGAATTGCGGGAATATCGCCCGCACCTGTGCCGTCACCGGCTGCGACCTGCACCTGATCCGCCCTCTGGGCTTCGACATCTCCGACCGGGCCGTGAAGCGGGCCGGACTGGACTACTGGCACCTGGTGTCCGTGTATGACTACGAAAACCTGGAGGATTTCTTCCGGCGGCGCCCGGAGGCGGCGGAGGACCTGTGGCTGGCCACCACCAAGGCCCCCCAGGACTACTGCCAGGCCCGGTTCCGGGAGGGGTGCTGGCTGTTTTTCGGCAAGGAGACGGCGGGCCTGCCGGAGGCGTTCCGCCTGGCCCACTATGACCGCTGCATCCGCCTGCCCATGGTCTCCCCGGCCCGGAGTCTGAACCTCAGCAACTCCGTGGCGGTGCTGACCTATGAGGCTCTGCGCCAGCAGGGCTTCCCCGGCCTGCTGCACTGCGGCGAAATGGCCGATTGATCCCGCGTATTATTTTCATAAAGGAGCGACCGATATGAATTACAATAAGAAAACCATCATGGACGTGGACGTGGCAGGCAAGAAGATCCTGCTGCGCTGCGACTTCAACGTGCCCCAGGACAAGGAGACCCACGCCATCACCAGCGACAAGCGCATCGTGGCCAGCCTTCCCACCATCCGGTATCTGCTGGAGCGCGGGGCGGCGGTGATCGCCTGCTCCCACCTGGGCAAGCCCAAGGGCCAGTGGAAGGACAGCCTGACCCTCTGCCCGGTGGCGGAGCATCTGAGCCAGCTGCTGGGCCAGGAGGTCATCTTCGCCCAGGACATCGTGGGCGAGGACGCCAAGGCCAAGGCGGCGGCCCTGCAGGGCGGCCAGATCATGCTGCTGGAGAATCTGCGCTTTGACCCCCGGGAGGAGAAGAACGACCCGGAGTTTGCCCGGGAGCTTGCCTCCATGGCGGAGCTGTATGTGTCCGACGCCTTCGGCACCGTGCACCGGGCCCACGCCTCCACCGCCGGTGTGGCGGCGTTCCTGCCTGCCGTGTCCGGCCTGCTGGTGGCCCGGGAGCTGGAGATCATGGGCGGCGCTCTGGAGAATCCCAAGCGTCCCTTCGTGGCGGTGCTGGGCGGAGCCAAGGTGTCCGACAAGATCGGCGTCATCAACAACCTGCTGGAAAAGGCCGACACCATCATCATCGGCGGCGGCATGGCCTATACCTTTGCCCGGGCCCAGGGCGGCTCCATCGGCAAGAGCCTGTGCGAGCCGGATAAGCTGGACTATGCCCTTCAGATGATCCAGAAGGCCAAGGACCGGGGCGTGCAGCTGCTGCTGCCCACCGACACCGTGGCCGCGGCGGAGTTCTCCGCCGACGCCGACAGCCTGGTGGTCCCCACCGACGCCATCCCCGACGACATGGAGGGCCTGGACATCGGCCCCGAGACCATCCGCACCTTCTGCGCCGCCGTCCGGGGCGCGGGCACCGTGGTGTGGAACGGCCCCATGGGCGTGTTCGAGTTTGAGAAGTTCGCCGCCGGTACCCGGGCCATGGCCCAGGCCCTGGCCGGCAGCGGGGCCATCACCATCGTGGGCGGCGGCGACAGCGCCGCAGCCGTGGAGCAGATGGGCTTCGCCGATAAGATCACCCACATTTCCACCGGCGGCGGCGCCTCCCTGGAGTTCCTGGAGGGCATCGAGCTGCCGGGCGTGGCCTGCCTGCTGGATAAATGACACCAAAGGGGAAACTTTTCACCCTTTTGAAATATAGATAAGAGGAGTAAGAATCGCTATGAATCGCAGATACCGCAAGACCATCATCGCCGGCAACTGGAAAATGAACATGACCGCCAGCGATACCAAGAAATTTGCCGACGACATCAAGGCCATCATGCCCCGCGCCAAGTGGTGCGACGTGGTGGTGTGCGTCCCCTTCGTGAATATCCCCGCCGCCCTGAAGGCCTTCAAGGACCTGCGCATCTCCGTGGGCGCGCAGAACATGTTCTATGAAAAGTCCGGCGCCTACACCGGCGAGGTTTCCGCCGATATGCTCAAGGACCTGGGCGTCAAATACGTCATCATCGGCCACTCCGAGCGCCGCCAGTATTTCGGCGAAACGGATTTCACCGTCAACAAGAAGGTTCTGGCCGCTCTGGAGGCGGGGCTGCATCCCATCATCTGCGTGGGCGAGAGCCTGGAGCAGCGGGAGCTGGGCATCACCATGGAGCTCATCGCCCTGCAGGTGAAGTCCGCCCTGGCCGGCGTCCCCGCCGAGAAGCTGCGCAAGTGCGTCATCGCCTATGAGCCCATCTGGGCCATCGGCACCGGCAAGACCGCCACCGCCGAGCAGGCCGCCGAGGTCTGCACCTCCATCCGCACCACCGTGCGGCATCTGTACGGGGCCCGCATCGCCCGCTCCATCACCATTCAGTACGGCGGCTCCATGAAGCCCGGCAACGCGGCGGAGCTGCTGGCCCAGCCCGATATCGACGGCGGCCTCATCGGCGGCGCTTCCCTGAAGCCCGCCGACTTTGTGGAGATCATCAACGCCGCCAACCAGGACTAAGCGAATCGACAGGAGGTTCCGCAATGAACAAGGCGCCTACTACCCTGATCATCATGGACGGCTTCGGCCTCACCGGCCCCGGCCCCGGCAATGCCGTGAGCCTGGCCCGGACGCCCCAGCTGGACCGGCTGTTTGCCGAATATGCCCACACCACCCTGTCCGCCAGCGGCCTGGACGTGGGTCTGCCCGCCGGGCAGATGGGCAACAGCGAGGTGGGCCACACCAACATCGGCGGCGGCCGGGTGGTGTTCCAGGACCTGCCCCGCATCTCCCGGGCCATCGACGACGGCAGCTTCTTTGAAAACGCCGCCTACAACAAGGCCATGGACGACTGCCTGGAAAAGGGCTCCAGCCTGCACCTGTACGGACTGCTGTCCGACGGCGGCGTCCACTCCCACATCCAGCACCTGTACGCCCTGCTGCAAATGGCCAAGAACAAGGGCCTGACCCGGGTGTATGTCCACGCCTTCCTGGACGGCCGGGACGTGTCCCCCACCAGCGGTAAGGACTTCGTCTCCGCCTGCCGGGACAAGTGCCGGGCCCTGGGCGTGGGCAGGATCGCCACCGTCATGGGCCGGTATTACGCCATGGACCGGGACAACCGCTGGGAGCGGGTGCAGCTGGCCTATGACGCCATGGTCTACGGCGAGGGCATCCAGAATCCCGACCCCGTGGACGCCGTGGCCCAGTCCTATGCCAACGATGTCACCGACGAGTTTATGGAGCCCGTGGTCTGCGACCCGGAGGGCACCATCTCCGACAACGACAGCATCATTTTCTTCAACTACCGTCCCGACCGGGCCCGGGAGATCACCCGGGCCATTGTGGACCCGGACTTTGACGGTTTCCAGCGGGAGTACTTCCCCACCACCTACGTCTGCAACACCGAGTATGACGCCTCCATGCCCAACGTACTGGTGGCCTGGCCCCGGATCCCGGTGAAAAACGGCCTGGGCGAGTACCTCAGCTCCATGGGCATGACCCAGCTGCGCATCGCCGAAACGGAGAAGTACGCCCACGTCACCTTCTTCTTCAACGGCGGCGTGGAGAAGCAGTACCCCGGCGAGGACCGGGTGCTGGTACCCTCCCCCAAGGTGGCCACCTACGACCTCCAGCCCGAGATGAGCGCCCGGGAGGTCTGCGACAAGTGCGTGGAGCGCATCAACTCCGGCGCGTATGACGTCATCATCCTGAACTTCGCCAACTGCGACATGGTGGGCCACACCGGCGTTCTCCAGGCCGCCGTCAAGGCCGTGGAGACGGTGGACGAGTGCGTGGGCCGGGTGGTGGAGGCCACCCTGAAGATGGGCGGCATCGCCATGGTCACCGCTGACCACGGCAACGCCGAGGTCATGCTCCAGCCCGACGGCAGCCCCATGACCGCCCATACCACCAACCTGGTGCCCTTCATCCTCTGCGGCGCAGGCACCCAGCTGCGCCCGGGCCGCCTGGCGGACATCGCCCCCACCATCCTGGATGTGATGGGCCTGGCCGCCCCCCAGGAGATGGACGGCCAGACGCTGATCGTGAAGTAAATCATCGTTAAAATAACACACTCCCGACCACCGGCCGGGAGTGTGTTATTTTGGCGTTTGGTGTGTATTGGCGGTGATCCTCCAACAATATATCCCGCAGGGCGGGGCCTTACCCCTGGTTCAGCGATGCGAACAGGGTCTCCAGGGCGTCCTGGGTATAGACATAGGCTTCAAAGGAACTATTCTTCCGCTCCCCGGAGGAAAGACTCTCCGCCAGCAGGGCGTCCGTCTTTTCCAGGTCTGCCCGCAGCTCCTTCACGGTGTCCTCCGGCATCCGGGACAACGGCTGCTCCAAGGCGGAATCCCCGGTCTCCTGCTCCCGCATGCTCATCAGGCCGAACCGGTCCAGATAATACCGGGTGCCGTCCACCGCGTCGGCGGCATACAGCACGGTGGAAAAGCTGCCCACGCTCTGATAGGCGTCGGGATAGTCGGCGTCGGCCTCCTGAAAAGCCTCCGCAGCGGAATAGGACCTGAGCAGGGACGCCTCGCCAATGGCCTCCCCGATGCGGACCGGAGGCTCTGTCCCCCGGCCAGAGCAGGCGGTCAGCAGCACCAGCGCCGCCGCCAGCAGAAAAGTGAAAATCCTGCGTTTCATCGTCTGATTCTCCTTTCCTGTTCCCGGTGGTTTACTTCGTATGGTATGCTGTTTTCAGCATACCATGCCCGCAGCGCTTTTGTCAATCAAAGTGACCGTTTTTTGCATTTAACTAATTTTATGCGCGATTTTAAGTAAATTGCATTCTCTCCCAGCCGGGTCAGTACACGTTTCTTTCCGCCTGGAAACCGTTCCAGGCGGGGACCACCCGCACCACCGGCCAGGGCGCGGTGTCCCGGTTTGTCTCGGGAACATCCCGGGGCCGTCCCAGGGTCAGCGCAGCCAGCAGCAGCCCGCACAGGGCCAACCCCGCCGCCACGATCCATTGCTTTCTCTTGTGCATAGAATTCCTCCTTTTCCTCCTTGGGCCCGCCTTATATCAGGTCCCGGCGGATGCCCTCCGTGATCCGGTACATATCCTCCAGCGTGTTCATGCGCACGATCTGTTCCTTGTAATATCCCGCGTGGGGCACGCCCTTGAGATACCAGGCGTACTGCTTCCGGGCCTCCAGAATGGCGATGTGCTCCCCCTTGTCCTGGGCCGCCAGCTCGATCTGCCGCACGGCGGTGTCGCACCGCTGGGCCAGGGGCGGCAGCGGCGGGATGGGCTGCCCCTCCAGCGCCGCCTGAGCCTGCTGAAACAGCCAGGGATTGCCCAGACAGCCCCGGCCGATCATCACGGCGTCGGCCCCGGTGAAGTGCAGGATCTTCACGGCGTCCTCCGCCGAAAACACGTCGCCGTTGGCCATCACCGGAATGGACACCGCCGCCTTCACCTGGCGGATGGTGACCCAGTCCGCCTGCCCGGCGTACATCTGGGCCCGGGTGCGGCCATGGACCGCCAGGGCCGACACCCCCGCCTGCTCCAGCATCTGTGCCAGCTCCACAGCGTTGATGCTGCCCTTGTCCCAGCCCCGGCGCATTTTCACCGTCACCGGCACCGGCGAGGCCTCCACCACCGCCTGGGCGATCCGGGCGGCCTTCTCCGGGTCCCGCATCAGGGCGCTGCCGTCGCCGTTGGAGACGATCTTCCCCACCGGGCAGCCCATGTTGATGTCGATCAGGTCCGCCCCGGAGATCTCCGCCGCGATGCACGCGGCCTCCGCCATGCACACGGGGTCGCTGCCGAAAATCTGGGCGCTGGCCGGGTGCTCCCCGGGGGACAGCTTCAGCAGGCCCCGGCTTTTTTTGTCCTGATAGCACAGGGCCTTGGCGCTGACCATCTCCGTGACCGTCAGGCCCGCCCCCAGCTCCCGGCAGATCAGCCGGAAGGCCAGGTCCGTTACCCCCGCCATGGGGGCCAGCACCAGCTGCGAGGGCACCTCCACCGTTCCGATTTTCATCCCGCATCCCTCCCTTTTCGGGTATTTTTCGGCTAGTATATCACAGATTGCTTCAAAAAGGAAGCCTTTCTTGCTTTTTCCCCGGTTTTATGCTACAATCTCGCCAATCTGATGATTATGGAGGTGTCTCTATGCCGATGAAATGTCCCTTCTGCGGGGAAGAAATGACCCCGGGCGTCATCCAGAGCCGGGACGGCGTATACTGGTCCCGGGAAGCCGGTGCGGTGGCTGCGCTGGCCGGGCTGAAGAAGGATGCCATCACGCTGGCGGATTCCGGTTCGTCCGTTTTCGGCGGCGCAGCTGCGGAAGCATTCAACTGCCCTCGCTGCAAAAAAATCATCCTGGACTACTCCGTTCGCCATCTCCCGCTATAAAATTCCAAATTTCCCCTTGCAAAACCCGAAAATTGGTGTTATCATACCCTACGTCAACAGGGGAGCTCGCCGCAGCGGGCTGAGAGTGGGCTGTCATCGCCCAGACCCTTCAACCTGATTTGGATAATGCCAACGTAGGGACATACCGACGCACACGCTCCAAGCCATGCGGATATGCCTTTTTTGGCATGTCCGCATTTTTTGCTGTAAGGAGTGTATTTCTATGCTGGGAATCTGCCTGGACAACGTGCGCAAAACCGTGCCGCTGGTCCACAACATCACCAATTATGTCACCGTCAACGACGTGGCCAACATTCTGCTGGCCTGCGGCGGCAGTCCCATTATGTCCGACGAGCCGGAGGACGTGGAGGACATCACCTCCATCTGCGGCGGCCTGAACATCAACATCGGCACCCTGAACCAGCGGAGCATCCAGGGGATGCTCCGGGCCGGGAAGAAGGCGGCGCAGCTGCACCATGTGCTGCTGCTGGACCCCGTGGGAGCCGGTGCCTCCGCCCTGCGCACCAACACCGCCGTGGACCTGATGGAGCAGCTGCCCTTCACCGTGATCCGGGGCAACATCTCCGAAATCAAGACCCTGGCCCTGGGCAGCGGCAAAACCCGTGGCGTGGACGCCGACGTGTCCGACGCCGTATCCGATGAGAATCTGGATTCCGCCGTGGCCTTTGTCAAGGACTTCGCCCAGCGCAGCCATGCCATCGTGGCCGTCACCGGGGCCATCGACCTGGTCAGCGACGGCCAGCGCTGCTTTGTCATCCGCAACGGCCGCCCGGAGATGGGTAAAATCACCGGCACCGGCTGCCAGCTGTCCGGCATGATGACCGCCTTTGTGGTGGCCAATCCGGATCGCCGTCTGGAGGCCGCCGCCGCTGCCGTGTGCGCCATGGGCCTGGCCGGTGAGACCGGCTGGAGCCGCATGGCCCCGGGGGACGGCAACTCCACCTACCGCAACCGCATCATCGACGCCATCTACAACATGGACGGCGCCGCGCTGGACAAGGGGGCCAAGTATGAAGTGCGCTGAGCAGGATCTGCTGCTGTACGCCGTAACGGACCGCCACTGGCTCAATGGCCGCAGCCTCCGGGACGTGGTGGAGGAGAGCCTGCAGGGCGGCGTCACCATGCTGCAGCTGCGGGAAAAGTCCCTGGCGGAGCCCGCCTTCCTGGCGGAGGCCCGGGAGCTTCAGGCCCTGTGCCGGGATTATCACGTTCCCTTCATCGTCAATGACAACGTGGACATCGCTCTGGCCATGGACGCCGACGGCGTCCACGTGGGCCAGAGCGACATGGAGGCCCTGGACGTCCGGCGGAAGCTGGGGCCGGACAAGATCATCGGCGTATCCGCCCAGACGGTGGAGCAGGCCCTGCTGGCGGAAAAGCACGGGGCCGACTATCTGGGGGTGGGGGCGGTGTTCCCCACCGGCTCCAAAGACGACGCCGACGACGTGTCCTACGACACCCTGAAGGCCATCTGCCGGGCCGTGTCCATCCCCGTGGTGGCCATCGGCGGCATCAGCCTCGGCAACGTGTCTCAGCTTTCCGGCAGCGGCATCTGCGGCATCGCCGTTATCAGCGCCATCTACGGCGCGGCGGACATCCGCCGGGCGAGCCTTGACCTGAAGGCCGCCACGGAGGAGATGCTGCGCTCATGATCCGCGCCGCCATATTCGACCTGGACGGCGTGGTGCTGGACTCCATGTCCATCTGGAAGGACCTGGGAGCCCGGTATCTGCTGCGCCGGGGCCTGACGCCGGAGCCGGGCCTGGGGGAGTTTCTGTTCTCCATGAGCATGGAGCAGGGGGCGGATTATCTCCGGACCCACTATCCCCTGCCGCCGGAGGAGGACGTGCTGGCGGGCCTTTCCGCCATGCTGCGGGACTTTTATTACAACGAGGTCCCCGAAAAGGACGGAGCCCGGACGGCTCTGGCCTTTCTGCGGGACCGGGGCGTAACCGTCACCGCCGCCACCTCCAGTCCCCGTTCCCATGTGACCCGGGCTCTGGAGCGGCTGGGCCTTCTGCCGTATTTCCGGGCCATTTACACCACCGGCGAGCTGGGCGTCAGCAAGCACCGGCCGGATATCTATCACCTGGCGGCCCAGGGCGTGCCGCCCCGGCAGTGCCTGGTGGCGGAGGACTCCCTCTATGCCCTGCAAACCGCCGCCGCAGCGGGCTATCGCACCGTGGGCATTTTCGATGCCAACGGCGAGGCGGATCAGCAGGGCCTGCGGAATGCGGCGGAGGTATATCTCACCTCCCTGGCCCGGCTCCCCGCCCACTGGGAGCGGCTGAATAACGAAAACTGAATCAAAATGTGTTCCTTCGCGGTGCATTGGGGGCACCACCTTGCATCGCGTTATAAAACTGTGCTGTGTTTACATCGAAAGGAGAAATGAGCATGAAAACAGCATTGACCATCGCCGGAAGCGATTCCAGCGGAGGCGCCGGGATTCAGGCCGATATCAAAACCATGACCGCCAACGGCGTATTCGCCACCTGCGCGGTCACGGCCCTGACGGCCCAGAACACCACCGGCGTCACGGATATTCTGGAGTCCACCCCCCATTTCCTGGCGGAGCAGCTGGACGCCGTATTCACGGATATCGTCCCCGACGCGGTGAAGATCGGCATGGTCTCCTCTGCGGAGCTGATTGCCGTCATCGCGGAAAAGCTCCGGCAGTACGGCGCGGAGCGGGTGGTGGTGGACCCCGTCATGGTGGCCACCTCCGGCGCAAAGCTCCTGCGGGACGACGCCATCCAGGCCCTGACCTCTCAGCTGCTGCCTCTGGCCACGGTCCTGACGCCCAACATTCCCGAGGCGGAGATCCTCTCCGGCCTCACCATCACCGACGCCGCCGGCATGGAGGCCGCCGCCCGGACCATCAGCCAGCGCTATGGCTGCGCCGTGCTGTGCAAGGGCGGCCACCAGATCAACGACGCCGACGACCTACTGTGGCGGGACGGCAGCGGCAAGTGGTTCCGGGGCCGGCGCATCCCCAACCCCAACACCCACGGCACCGGCTGCACCCTGTCCAGCGCCATCGCCGCCAACCTGGCCAAGGGCTATGACCTGGACCGGTCCGTGGAGCGGGCCAAGGCCTATATCTCCGGGGCGCTGGCCGCCATGCTGGACCTGGGCCGCGGCTCCGGCCCCATGAACCACATGTTTGACCTGAAGGGAGGCTTTGCGGAATGAAAAAGACCTCCACCTTTCAGAACGCCCTGATCTGGTTCGGGGCAGGCGTCTCCCTGGCGGAGATCCTCACCGGCACGGCCTTCGCCCCTCTGGGCATGGGCAAGGGCCTGCTGGCCATCCTCATCGGCCACGTCATCGGCTGCGGCATGATGCTGCTGGCGGGTCTCATCGGCGGCCGCACCGGCCGCAGCGCCATGGAAACCGTGAAAATGAGCTTCGGCCAGAAGGGCGGCCTGCTGTTCGCCCTGCTGAACGTGCTGCAATTGGTGGGCTGGACCGCCATCATGATCTATGACGGCGCCCTGGCCATCGGCGGCATTTTCGATGTTGGCCGCTGGGTGTGGTGCCTGGTCATCGGCGGGCTCATCATCCTGTGGATCGTGGTGGGCATCACCGACCTGGGCTGGATCAACAAGATCACCATGGCCGCCCTGTTTGTGCTGACCCTGGTGCTGTGCAAGGTGATCTTCTTCTCCGGCAGCGCCATGGCCGCCCCCAGCGGTGAGGGCCTGACCTTCGGCGCGGCGGTGGAGCTGGCGGTGGCCATGCCCCTGTCCTGGCTGCCCCTGATCAGCGACTATACCCGCCAGGCCCAGAAGCCCGTCCGGGCCACCGTGGCCAGCGTGGTCACCTATGGCCTGGTATCCTGCTGGATGTACGTCATCGGCATGGGCGCGGCCATCTTCACCGGCGAGTATGACATCGCCGTCATCATGGTGAAGGCCGGTCTGGGCATCGCCGCCCTGGTGATCCTGGTGTTCTCCACCGTCACCACCACCTTCCTGGACGCCTGGTCCGCCGGCATCTCCGCCGAGTCCCTGTCCGGGAAGCTCAGCGGCAAAACCGTGGCCATCGTCACCACCCTGGTGGGCGTGGCCGGGGCCATCCTGTTCCCCATGGACGATATCACCAACTTCCTGTACCTAATTGGCTCCGTGTTCGCCCCCATGATCGCCGTCCAGATCGCCGACCACTTCCTTCTGCGCCGGGACCGCTTCGCCGTGGCCGCCGACGCCCGGAACCTGGTGATCTGGCTCATCGGCTTCGTGGCCTATCGCCTGCTGATGGGTGTGGACACCCCCGTGGGCTATACCCTGCCGGACATGGTCCTGACCATTCTTCTGTGCGTCATCGCGGAGAAGCTGAAACCCTCCGTGAAGCAGTCATAACACCCTTTTCCCCCAGCGCAAACGCAGGAGACGCCGCCCGGGTGGGCGGCGTCTCCTGCGTTTGTCAGCTCATCAAAGAAGCCTCGCAGAGTTTGCCGCCTGTAGGCGGCAAATCGAATGGAATCATTTTCGTCCGGGGCGTGTACCTGGACGAAAATACTTCTCAGTCTGCAAGTGTGGAATTTGTTCGCCACCGGCGAACAAATTATGCGCGCAGCAGACTGCAAGTCTTTTGTTTCAAAAGGGCAACACCCTTTTGGAACAGTTTCAGGAGACGCCGCCCGGGTGGGCGGCGTCTCCTGCGTTTTTCTATCAATAGTTCTCCGCGTGAATTTCGAAATAGCTCTGGGGATGGTTACAGGTGGGGCAGACCTCCGGGGCCTTCTCCCCTACCACGATGTGGCCGCAGTTGCGGCACTCCCACACCTTCACCTGGCTCTTGGCAAACACCTCCGCCATCTCCACGTTGCGCAGCAGCGCCCGATAGCGCTCCTCATGGTGCTTCTCAACGGCCCCCACCAGGCGGAATCGCTGGGCCAGCTCATGGAAGCCCTCCTCATCGGCGGTCCTGGCAAAGCCCTCATACATGTCCGTCCACTCATAGTTTTCACCCTCGGCGGCGGACAGCAGGTTCTCGGCGGTGGAGCCGATGCCCTCCAGCTCCTTGAACCACAGCTTGGCGTGCTCCTTCTCGTTTTCCGCCGTTTTCAGAAACAGGGCCGCGATCTGCTCAAAGCCGTCCTTCTTGGCCTTGGAGGCGAAGTAGGTGTACTTGTTCCGGGCCTCGGATTCCCCGGCAAAGGCCGCCATCAGGTTCTTCTCCGTCTGGGTCCCGGCGTATTTGGTGGTTTTGTTCATATTTGTTTCCTTCCCTTTCGTTTTGCTCTTCTTATTATATGGATGTTTTCCCGCCGCATTCCGGGCACACGCCCCGAAACAGCAGGTCGTATCCGCTGACCGTGAAGCCGTGGGTATCCCCCAGCAGCTTCTCCAGCTGCGGCGGCTGCCGCAGCTCCACGTCGAAAACCCGGCCGCAGCGCAGACATCCGGCGTGATAGTGGGCGTCGCACCGGTGATCGAAGTGATCCGCCCCGTCTGTGGTGTTGATTTTCAGCAGCAGCCCGCTTTCCGCCAGCTGCCGCAGATTGCGGTAAACCGTGGCCCGGCTGACGCTGGGGTGCTCCGCCGCCACCTGCCGGTATACCTCCTCCGCCGTTGGGTGCGAATGCAGTCTCCGCACCGCCTCCAGTGTCATGGCCCGCTGGACCGTGTTCCGGTAGATCATTTTCTCACCTCTTAATAGGATTATATATCAATTAGGATAGATTATCAACAACCATTTTCGCCGGTGCACCCGTCGTAGAGGCGTGGGCTCTCCCCGGCCCGCTGTGAGCAGCGGGCCCTACGGACTTGGCTCTCCCTCTGGGAGAGCTGTCACCGAAGGTGACTGAGAGGGTCTGCAAGCGCTCCGGCGATTCTTTGCCCACCGCGATAAGGAGCAATCTCCTTGCCGTGTCATTGCGAGGAGGCCCGCAGGGCCGACGTGGCAATCCGTATCCTCATCCCCCGGCCCGCTGAGGGCAGCGGGCCCTACAGGGCGCTTCGGTGATTTCTCTGTGGCGCAGGCCGAGCTCCTATTGGTCACGTCTGCCCTCTTTGCCGCACAATTCGCCAGATATACCCGATATACAGCAAAAAAGGAGAGGCACTTGCCTCTCCTTTTCTTATGCTCACGTCACTTCCACTGGAAGGTCGCCATGCCATAGACATAGATGAACAGGATGGCCGCCGGGACCACATACCGGAACAGCGGCTTCATCCACGGGCGAAGCTTCAGGCCCTGCCCGGCGTTGGCCTCCAGCAGGAAATTGTCCCAGCCCCAGCCGAACTTGTTGCAGCAGAACAGGGCAAGCACCAGGGATCCCAGGGGCAGAATATTGTTGGACACCAGGAAATCCCACAGGTCCAACCAGGCAGTGCCCTCCGCAAAGGGCTGGAAGTGCAGCACGCTGTAACCCAGGGCCGTGGTCAGCGCCACCAGGAAGATGCCCCCGCCGCAGACTAGGCACCCTACCGGGCGGCTCCAGCCGGTAAGATCCCGCACCATGGCCAGTATCTCCTCGCACACCGCCAGCACCGTGGACAGGGCCGCGAACACCATAAACAGGAAGAACAGGGTTCCCCACCAGCGGCCGCCGTTCATGTGGTTGAACACGGTGGCCATGGTGTCAAACAGCAGGCTGGGGCCGGCATTGACCTCCACCCCATAGGTAAAGCAGGCCGGGAACATGATCAGTCCCGCCACCACCGCCACAAAGGTGTCCAGCACGATGATGTGCACCGACTCCCCCATCAGGGAGCGCTCTTTTCCGATGTAGCTGCCGAAAATGGCCATGGCACCCATGCCCACGGATAGGGTAAAGAAGGCCTGGTTCATGGCCCCCACCACCACGCTGCCGTTGATTTTGGACAGGTCCGGCACCAGATAGAACCGCAGCCCCTCCGCCGCACCGGACAGGGTGAAGCTGTGCACCGCCAGCACCAGCATCAGCACCAGAAGCAGCATCATCATATATTTGGTGACCCGCTCCAGGCCGCCCTGCAGCCCGAAGCACAGGATGCCGAAGGCCAGCACCACCGTCACCGCCAGATAGGTCACGTTGACCCCCGGGTTTGTAATCATGGACGAAAATCCCAGATCCTGGATATTTCCCGTCAGAAACCGCACAAAATAATACACGATCCACCCGGTGACCACCGTGTAAAACGCCATCAGGGCCACGCTCCCAAAGAACGAAACATACCCATGAATGTGCCATTTCTGGCCCTTTTTCTCCAGTTTTTGATACATTTTGATGGGGCTCGCCTGTGACGCCCGGCCCACGCTGAACTCCATAATCATGATCGGCAGGCCCAAAATCACCAGGCAGAAAAAATAGAGCAAAACGAAGCCGCCGCCACCGTATTGGCCGCACATCCAGGGAAATTTCCAGACATTTCCGCAGCCAATGGCGCACCCGGCGGACAGCAGGATGAAGCCCAGGCGGGACCCCAGCTTTTCGCGTTCCATGATTCTTCTCCTTTTTGTATAAATATTTGATTTGAAGCTTTATTATTGTATCAAATATTTATTTTCCCGTCAAGGAATGATTATTATTTCACAATTCACTTTTTTCAAGATAGCCGGAGCGGAGGAGGGACTCTATAAAGCGCTCAAAGGAGGGCGCAATGACCTCTTCCGGCGTTTCGTATAATTTCACAGCATCTTCTATAATTTCTTCTGTAGAAAGTCCCTCATTTATTTTCGAGAAAAAGTATGCTCCGGCGGAATTGATCCCCTCGACATACGGGACGCGGCCACGGGCGGGGCCGGTGGCCACCAGGAAATCTTCATCGCAGATTTTTGTAAGAATTACGCCGGGAATGACGGTATATTTCATAATAAATCACCATTTTTGAGAACAATTTTTCGTTTATATGCAATCAATGGGAAGCGGAGGATTCCAGATAGGTTTTCAGAGTTTTCCGGCACAATTTGGCAGATTCGATATCGCCGCGGTTTTTCAGGAGCCAAACCGGTGTTTTCAGCATTTTTTCTGCGATACGACAGGCAGTTTTTGCTTCCTGTTCGGTATTGCAGTCAAAAAGGAACTGAGAAAAGATTTTTCCGGCGGATTCGTGAACGGTCAGGCGTGTGATTTCGTTGGAATCGGACTGTTTCAAGATAATAATTCCGCCTAATTTAGCGGTCAGGCGTTGAGACATGTTATCTTTGCCTGTCCAGGGAGAAGTTGTGACGAATACTTCGTCATTTTCAATATATACAATGGGTTTATCCCCATTTATGATCTGAATTTCATCGGGACAGAGGAGTTTCCAGAGACAATAGTGGGTGGACTTGCCGGTGCCGCTGGGGGCGGTAATAAGCCAGGCCAGGTCCTTCCAGATAAAGGAAACCGCGTGGAACACGATGCGGTCGAAAACCGTGATGGCAGAGGAGATGGCAGGGCAGAGTTCCATATATTCCACATAATACGCGGGGGAATTTGTCTGGTAAATGCTGGAAGCCTTTTGGAGACGCTGGGGGGAAATTTCCACGGCGGGAATGTCCCGGTCATTGGCGGGACAAGGCGGGATAAGGGGGGATGTCCCGGTATTTTTTTCCAGGTAGGGAGAAAAATACGGATAGTATTCATCGTATTGGGTGGTGACGTCCACAGGGACGCCAGCCAGGTTGAGACGAAATTTCATAGGCGTTATTTTTTGGGGGGGTGGGTGGTTGGGGTGGTGGGGCCCTCTCAGTCACCTTCGGTGACAGCTCTCCCAGAGGGAGAGCCAAGTCCGTAGGGGGCGGGGATTCGGCTAACAAGCGGCGGGGCGGACAGGGGGCCCTCTCAGTCACCTTCGGTGACAGCTCTCCCAGAGGGAGAGCCAAGAGGGGGGGATGGAAGAAAGCGGGGGGATGGGATGCCATCCCCCCGCTTGGGGTTTTTGCCCGGCTCGGGGTTTTGCTCAGCCGATGATGTTGCCGTACTGGTCCACGACGACCTTGGTGCCGTCGGGGAGGGTGACACGGTAAAGACCGTTGCCAATGCTGTCGGTTCCAATACCGCCCTGGCCACCAGAGGGCTGCACAATCACATTATCCTTATCCAGAACCGGCCGGAGCTGAGGATCGATAAAGTTCATGCTGTTCTCCTTTCCTCACTCCCAAATGGTGCGGGTGTTGTAATGCAGGGTATGGGTGACGCCGTGGACCTCGGTGCCGTCCAGGGTGATCCAATAGGGGGTGACCTCCAGAGTGCCGGTGCCGGAGAGGCTCTTATCAGCCAGCATGAGCTTGGCGTCACGGGCCGCGCCGAACAGGTTGGCAGGAGTCTTGAAGATCCGATAACGGCTGGCGTAGGAGACGTCGAGCTTCTGGCCATTGACCATGATGCCGGAGGCCTGATAGTTGGCGGGGTTATCCACGGCAGAGATCAGGGTGACGCCACGGAGACGGAACAGGCCGGTGCGGCTGTAATCCAGGTCCAGATAGGAGTCGCTGACATACTTGGCGTAGATGGTGGTGTCCTCCGTGACCTGGTCCAGGTCAGCGGGGGTGGTGTAAGCCTGGTCGGCGAACCAACCGGCAAAGACCTTGCCGGCGGGGGCCTGGTAGGCCACCTGGTCACGGACGCTGCCGTTGGGGGCCACCTTGACCTGGGTGGTGTTGGAGCCATCCACCACGGTGACGGTCAGTCTCTCGTCCACCACGGGCTGAGAGTCGTCAGCCAGCATGCAGGTCCGGAAGCTCAGGGTCTGGGCAGTGGGGGGATTCACATAGGTGTATCCCGCACTATATTTCCCAGTCTGACTCGGGTTATAGATGGGCGTTTCGGAGCCTTTCTGGAAAGTGAGGGTACGGCTTCTGACGCTGTCCACGCGGACGCCGTCCAGAGTGATCCAATAAGGTCTGTAGGTGATGCCATCGCTCTTGAAGTTTTCAAACTGCTGAGCATCCAGACGGAAGCCGCCGATGCAACCCTCGTCAATGATGGTCTCTGTGGTAGTGATATCACCCTTATACTTGGTTGCCGTGCCGTTCTTCAAATACCAGGATTCAACAGGGACGCCGCTCTTGGTGGCCAGCAGATACTGATAAACCTCCGCAGTTCCGGCCTGGGCACCGGTGCTCAGCTCATCGCAACGAGAAGGGATATCCACTGCGTTGTCCTTATTATAGCTGGTGCCCCAGCAGACGGAGAAGCCAACATTCGCATATTTGGTGCGATCCACACCGACCAGGGGATAGAGCTTCGTCACCGTCTTCTTGCCATCCACATGCTGCCACACATAGAAGGTGAAGGGGCGCAGATAGGTGTCGGGGACTTCCCAGATATAGTAGGTCTCGTTCTCAACAGGGGCAATCGCCATGGGGTTCTGACCCTCGACTTTGTTGTGGACGGTGGTGCAGGTCTCCTCGTTAAAGGTGCCGCCGTAGAGGTAATTCGCGGTGACGACGGAGGTGAGGTTGAACTCCTTGTGGCACCACAGGGGGTAATTCTTGCTTGCTCCCACTTCGCCCTTGTTTGCACCGGTGGCGCTATCCACGGTGCTGGCCACATGGGTAACGGTGAAGTAGGGGATATAGACCACGGGGGACGGGAACGTTTGAACCGGCTCTTCCCCATCTACGCCGGTGGCATAGATGCCGGAGGCATCGCCGTTGGTCTTAACCGAACCGGTGGCGTCCTGCTCGGGGACGATGGGAATCTCCACTACCAGCTTCTTGGCAGGGGTATGCATCTTGCCGGTGGTGGTGTCCTTGCCCACCCAGTTGGCAGCATAGTCAAAGCCGGTGACGTTGATGGTCTTGTCATCGACAGTCGGAGAGTACTTTGTGCCGTCGTGGTTAGCGGACCAGGTGTAGGTGCCATCATCGTTGACGGCCGTGCAGTCCACGCTATAGGCGGTGATGCTGTCCTTGTCAGCACCCTGCGGCAGCTTGAAGTAATGAGAGATCACGTCGCGGAGGACGGAGGTGCTGGTCAGCTTGACATCCGTGCCGCCGATGGTATGGCTGATGTCCGTGAAGATGTTGTTCAGGTCGGCGGCGCTGCTGACGGTCTTGTAGTAATTGGCCGGGTCCGCCTTGGCGCCACCGCTGGTCATGCTGGCGGCATTGGGGTAGTTGGAGGACACATAGTTCATATACGTGTCGGTATCGCTGGAGGGCGTGGTGCCAAAGCAACCGATGGTGTAGACGGTGGCTCCGGCTTCCTTGATGGACTTACTGGCGGCAATGGCTCCGTTGGCGACAGTATCGAAATCCCCACCATTCCAGTGTGTGGGAGCACCATCCGTGAACATAACCACGACCTTCTGGCGGTCCTTGTTGGGATCATTCTGGATGATGTTCTTTGCATGCTCCATACCGCGGTCCGCCGAGGTGGGACCCTTGGCCGCGAGTTTGTTGACTGCCTCTTTCAGTTCGGTCGCACCCGCTGCGTCCACAGTAGTCAGCTTTTTTACGATCTGAGTAAAGTTGCATTCGGCGCTTCCGTTGTTATGGTACTCCGTGTGCGTATCATCACCTATAGCGTCCGTGCTTTCGCCCGCAAACTTCACGATGGCGATGTTGCTGTCGGGGGACTCCTTCGCCACGTTGTCAATGAAGGCATTGACGGCTGTCTTCAGGGCCGTGATTTTGGTGACATCGGAATAGAACTGGGTGTGACGGGTGTTAGTGTCAGATGCAGAGGTCTTGGGGAACAACTGTGTGCCGTAGTAGTGGGTATATCCATGTTCCCTTGTAAACCATCCTCCACATCTACTACAGTAGTACACCCGCTGGAAGTCGCCATCGGAATCCTTACGATAATAGGTGCCGCCGGGGCTGACGGAATAGGTCTCCATGTAATCATCCATCGAGCCGGAGACGTCCAGGACCAGGACGATGTCCACAGGCGCTGTGGACGTGGTGGTGGTTGTGGAGCCGGTGGCGAAAGCCTCCAGGGTCAGCAGGAACTGGCTGTCACCGGTCTTTTTGATGGTCTTGGACATGACCAGGCCGTCCTTTTCGACCTTGCCGCCATGGCCGTTCTCCTCAATGTATGGCATGCCATCATTGCCGCCGCCGGTCTCCTCGCCTTCGGCGAAGGATGGCAGGGCCACCAGAGACAGGGCCATGACCAGCGCCAGCACAAGGGCCAGCGCCTGTTTCCATGTTTTCATTTTCTCATTCCTCCCATTTCGTTTATTTTGGGGGCCGGGCGGCCCCAATTGACTTGGGTTTTGCAGGGACAGTTCTGGATAGTATCCATTGTACACCATTCCGATATCGTTTGCAAGAGGTTTTGGGACTTGTTTGCGATATTTTTACGCCTGCTTGGCATTATATCACAAAGGGGTGTCGAATGCAAGTGTATTCTGGGGAAACCGGGGTGGACGGAGGGGGGCGGGGGTGGTATAATGGAGGAGATAACCAACAGATGAGGAGGTTTTTGGCCATGAACGAGAAGAAGCAGAGCGGGTATCCCCAGGAGGACCCCAGGGCGGAGCTGGAGCGGCTGATGCAGGATAAGCCGCTGAAAAGGCCGGGGGTCAAGGAGCGGAAGGAGCCGCCCATCATGGCGGTGTATGCCGCGCCGGAGATTATGGAGAAGAAATGAGCGGGTTCCGGCTTACGAGCTGCGTGTGGGAGCTGACGCTGGCGTGCTGCTTCGGGTGCAGGTACTGCGGGTCCGCCGGGGGGCGGGCCAGGGCGGACGAGCTGTCCACGGCGGAGTGCATGGACGCGGCGGAGCAGCTGGCGGACCTGGGCTGCCGGAGGGTATCGCTGATCGGGGGCGAGGTGTTCCTGCGGCGGGACTGGGCGCAGATCGCCGGGCGGCTGACCGGGCTGGGCGTCCGGGTGGACGTGATCACCAACGGGTACATGATGTCGCCGGAGGTGCTGGAACAGCTGAAGCAGGCGGGGGTGTCGTCGGTGGCGGTGTCCATCGACGGGCCGGAGGACGTGCATGACGCCGGGCGGCAAACCGGGAGCTTCAAGCGGGCCATGGAGGCCGTCCGGGCGCTGACGGCAGCGGGGATGCCGGTGTCGGTGATCTCCACCCTGCGGCGGGACTGCATGGGGCGGCTGGAGGAGCTGTACCGGGTGCTGGAGGGGTCCGGCATCGGGGCGTGGCAGCTGCAGGCGTGCTCGCCCATGGGCAATGCCGCCCGGGGGCTGGACTGGCGCATCGACCCGGCGGAGGTCATCGCTTTCGTGATGCGGCACCGGGCGGAAGCGCCGTTTATGCTGGGGGCGGCCGACAACGTGGGGTATTTTACGGATGAGGAGCTGCGCCTGCGGGGGGCCGATGGGGCCTGCTTCCAGGGGTGCAGGGCGGGTATCTCCGCCATAGGCATCGACAGCGCGGGCAACGTGCGAGGGTGCGAGTCGCTGTACGATGAGCGGTTCAACGAGGGGAATCTGCGGCAGCGGAGGCTGCGGGATATCTGGGAGGACCCAGGGGCCTTTGCGTACAACCGGCAGTTCCGGCGGGAGATGCTGACGGGGCAATGCGCCCGGTGCCGGATGGGGCCGTGGTGCGCCGGGGGGTGCCGGTCGTACAACTATTTCGTGCACAGGAAGCTGTACGAAAGTCCGGCGTGTGCAGGCGGGGCCAAATAAGCGCAAGGGCTGCGGCGTCTGCCGCAGCCCTTGCGCTGGTGTATCAAGAGGATTGCCGGTGATCGACGGGAAAATTGCCGAGGCGCCGCCTGCGGCGGATGAAACAAGGCGATTTCGAGGAAGTGCCCCGGTCAGCGGGCCGGGTCAGCCCATTCAGCCTGTCAAAACGTTCGTGTCCTGGTATAGCAGAAGGAGAAATCCATCCTGGGTCCCGTCCGGATTCAGCAGCCGCAGCTCCACATACTGAAGGTTGTCGTACCAGTCGGCGGACAGGTCAAAATGCAGGGTCCAGTACCGTTCCCGGCAGCTGCCCTTGAAGGGCGGCAGGGTCAGCTCCTGGCCATCCTCGTCCACGCAGTAAAGCTGGAGGTCGTCCAGCAGCACGTCCCCGGGATCCCGGTGGATCTCCAGCTCCACCTGAAGGACGCCGTCCTCATAGGACGCGCCCAACAGGCCCACCCGGCCTCCCTGCCAGGTATCCCAGTCCAGCCATTCCTGGGCCACCGCCGGTTCCTGGGTGGCAGGGGTGACCGGGTCGACGGAATAATCCGGGTGGCGGACCTGACAGCTGGAGACGATGGAGCTGACCAGGGACAGGATGATCAGCCCCGCCACCAGCACCCCCACCAGGCTCACCTGACGGGCCGGGCCGCTGAGGTTATTCAGCTTTTCCCGGACCTGGCGGGCCTCATCCTCAAAGCAGACCTTCTTCTCGTGGCACTCCTTCTTCTCGAAGCACACCTTGCCCCCACGGGGGACGGAACGGCGCTCCTGCCCCGTCAGGTGGTGCACCGTGCCGTCGGCGTCTACCCGCTCCCGCCGGGGCGGGCGGTTATAGGCCCCGCACTCCGGGCAGCAGCCGTTTTTCTCGTAGTTATAGCTCTTTCCGCAGGCCTTGCAGTGTATCGTTGCCATGGCGTGTCCTCCTTTATATCACATCCGCTGAAAATCCAGATACCGAGTCCCCTGGAAGGTCAGGCGGCCCCGGTCCCCCTCCACCAGCATACCGTAGTCCTGGCCGCTCATCTGCAGCTCCATGCGGTCGCCGCTTTCCACCTGGAAGGTGGCGAAATACCGGGTGGAGGTGGTGGTGTGCATCTCACCGCCGCTGCGGTGGGAGGAGAAGCTCTGGCGCTTGGCCACCACTGTGGCCTCCACCGTCAGCCGGGGGGAATGGTTGTTCCTGTTCCGCTGGGACAGCTCCCGGACGAACGTCACCAGGATCATGCCCAGGATCGCCACAAAGGCCACGATGAAAAGCAGGAAGAAGATGGAAATGAATCCGTCGCCGGAGAAAAAGCTGTCGAACATGGCGCGTGCCTCCTTTTTTCGGGGGATGCCCCGTCTGTATGGTCCCATTGTACGCCCCGCCGGGGATAAAATCCACCAACCTCAGGTTGCGCCGGGGCATTTCCCCGGAAAACGGCAGGAAACCTCAGGTTGCGGCGGGATTTTTATCCAGTATAGCATACGCGCCGGACCTTTGGCAAGCCAAAGGTCCGGCGCGGGGGTTATTCTTGGGATTCCTGTGGTATCAGAAGGTCCCGCAGGGTCACGCTGTCCAGATAGTCGCCGATGAGCTGGCCCAGGCGGTTCCACACCGGCAGGGTCCGGCAGCGGGCCGCCCGGTCACAGGGGTGGGCCCCCTCCTCCAGGCAGGCCACCGGGGCCAGGGAGCCCTCCGTCAGGCGGAGAATCTCCCCCAGGGGGTACTCCTCCGGCCTGCGGGTCAGGCGATAGCCGCCGCCCTTGCCGGTGACGCCGTCCACCAGTCCCGCCCGGCTCAGCAGGGTCATGATCTGGCCGGCGTATTTGTCGGAGATCTCCTGACGCCGGGCCACGTCCCGCATGGAGACGTAGCCGTCGCCGCCGTGCTCCGCCAGGTCCACCATCACCCGCAGGGCATAGCGGCCCTTGCTGGAAATGACCATGTTACACCATCCGGCAGCTTTCGCAGGAGCCGCAGTCCTCCGGAAACTTGCTGTGGTCATACTCGATGCCGTGGCGGTCATAGTAGTCCTTGATGGCGGACTTGATGGACTCCTCCGCCAGCACGGAGCAGTGGAGCTTGTGGGCGGGCAGACCGCCCAGGGCGTCCACCACCTGGCGGTTGGTAACGGCCAGGGCCTCGTCGATGGTCTTGCCCTTGATCATCTCGGTGGCCATGGAGGACGAGGCGATGGCGCTGCCGCAGCCGAAGGTCTCAAACTTCACGTCCTGGATGACGTCGTCCCGGATTTTCAGGTACATCTTCATAATGTCGCCGCACTTGGCGTTGCCCACCTGGCCCACGCCGTCGGGGTTCTCGATCTCACCCACGTTGCGGGGGTGCATGAAATGATCCATCACGATATCGCTGTACAGTGCCATATTCAAAACGCTCCTTTCGTTGTCACAGCATGAATGCTTTCTTACCGGATTCCAGGTCCTTCCACACCGGGGACATGGACCGCAGGTACTCCACCACCCGGGGAACCTCCCGCAGGATGTGGTCCACCTCCTCCTGGGTGTTCCACTCGCACAGGCTCAGCCGCAGGGAGCCGTGGGCCACCTCGTGGGGCCGGCCGATGGCCAGCAGCACATGGCTGGGGTCCAGGGAGCCGGAGGTGCAGGCGGAGCCGGAGGAGGCGCAGATGCCTGCGGCGTCCAGCAGCAGAAGCAGGGACTCGCCCTCGATGCCCTCGAAGCAGAGGTTCACGTTGCCGGGCAGACGGTGCTCCAGGTCGCCGTTGACGGCGCTGTGGGGAATTTTGGACAGGCCCTGGATCAGCCGGTCCCGCAGGGCCGTGACCTTCACGCGGGTTTCCTCCATGTGGGCGCAGGCATCCTCCAGGGCGGCGGCCATGCCGGCGATGCCGGGGACATTCTCCGTACCGGCCCGCTTGCCCCGCTCCTGGGCGCCGCCCTCGATGACGTTCACCAGGGGGATGCCGCCCCGGACATACAGGGCGCCCACGCCCTTGGGGCCGTGGAACTTGTGGCCGGAGAGGCTCAGCATATCAATGTGCTGGGTCTGGACGTCGATGGGCAGGTGGCCCGCCGCCTGAACGGCGTCGGTGTGGAACAGAACGCCCTTTTCCCGGCACACGGCGCCGATCTCCTCAATGGGCAGGATGCTGCCGATCTCGTTGTTGGCGTACATGACGGTCACCAGGCAGGTGTCCTCCCGGATGGCGTCGGCCACCTGCCGGGCGGAGACCATGCCGTTTTCGTGGACCGGCAGCAGCTCCACCTGGAAGCCCTCCTTCTCCAGCTTCTTCAGGGTGTGGAGAATGGCGTGGTGCTCGAAGGCGGTGGAGATGATGTGCATCTTGCCCTTGCGGCGGCCGATGGCGGCGGCGGAAAGCAGGGCCTGGTTGTCGGCCTCGCTGCCGCCGGAGGTGAAGATGATCTCCCGGGGCTGGCAGTTCAGGCACCGGGCCACGGTCTCGCGGCTCTTCATCAGCAGCTCCGCCGCCCGCTGGCCCACGCTGTGCAGGCTGGAGGGGTTGCCGTAGTTCTCCTCCATGGCGGGAAGCATGGCGTCCAGGGCCGTCCGGCTCATCCTGGTGGTGGCCGCGTTATCTGCGTAAACAGTCATTTGTATATTCCTCCCTGTTTCAGGCTTGAATTACCTATCGGTTTGGTTTGTAATTGGAGTATAACCGAAATTAACTACCAAGTCAATAGGTAATTTGAAATTTCTTCCGGAAACTGCCGGGGCGTGGCGAAAAAAGTCGAAAATCCGATTGACAGACCGGGAGGGGTTGTGTAAACTGTATGTGGCCTGAACGGCCAGGAAGGAAGATGAATAAATGAGAAAGAGTATGAAACGCATCATTGCTGTGCTGCTGACGCTGATGATGGCCCTGAGCCTGACGGCGTGCAGCGGCGACGACAACGCCAAAGTGGCGGGCACCTGGAAATGGAACTGCGACATGACGGAGATGTTCCAGGAGGGCGTCAACCAGGGGGCCGGGATGGACCTGTCCACGGACGCCACCATGGAGATGGTGTTTGTGCTGAAGCTGAACGAGGACGGCACCTATACGCTGAACGTGGATCGGGACGCCCTGAAAACCTCCCTCCAGACCTACATTGACTCGCTGATCCCTGTGGCGGTGGAGATGATCTATCAGCAGCTGGAGGATCAGGGCATGAACCGGGCCGACATTGACGAGGCCATGGCGGCCGAGGGCGTCACCGTGGAGGAGTACGTGCAGCAGATGATGGACGCCTCGATAGACGTGGACCAGATGATGGACGGCCTGGCGGATGAAAATGAGTCCGGCTATTACCGGGCGGCCAAGGGCAAGCTGTACCTCAGCGATAAGGCGGACACCTTCAGCGATGACAGCTGCGCCGAATACACCCTGTCCGGCGGCACCATGCAGTGGACCGGCGGCAGCTATGAGCTCTTTGATAATCTGGACGACCTCCATGTAGAGCTGCCCGTCCAGTGGGTGAAGCAGTAAGTCCGTTCTGACAAGCCAAATTGCGGCCCCCGGCGGGGCCGCAATTTTTGTCTTGCATTTGGAATGAAAATACGGTATAATACTTGGGTCACATGCCGGTGTGATGGAATGGTAGACGTAGCGGATTCAAAATCCGCCGGGGGCGACTCCGTGTGGGTTCGAGTCCCACCACCGGCACCACGTCGGAGCAAGCTCTATATCGCTTGCTCCGACTTATTTTATAAGTCAGAGCGCGCTCATGCCGCTGCTCCTCCTTTCCAAATCGAACCCGCTGCGCTGGGCTTCGATTTGGGTTTTTTTCTTTCTTTTGCCGTATCGATTCTGTGTCGCCGCCGGCACTATGTCGGAGTAATCTTCTGTATCGCTTGCTCCGACTTATTTTATAAGTCAGAGCGCGCTCACGCCGCTGCTCCTCCTTTCCAACTGCGACCCGCTGTGCTGGGCTCGCAGTTGGTGGGCCGCCCTGCGGGCGGCATTTTTCGTTTCTGACAGAAATATCAGTCTTAACCGCCCTTCACAAAAAGAAAGACATCTGCTTGTGCAGATGTCTTTCCTCTTTTGCTTCCGCTCCTTTTTGCTCTCCCCCCTTTTCCGGCTCTAGGAGCCGGGACGGACTTTTGCCGGGGACAGCCGGAAGATCACAGCCCTGCCCTTGCGCTCTGTGCTTCCTTTAAAAATGCCGGATGAAAATATCGCTCTGCTCCAAAAATTCCTCCACCGTATCAAAGCCCAGCAGGCGGAGCAGCTTGAGGACATAGGGGTTGTCCAGCGGAGTGCTGAACTCCGCCTCGTCTCCGTAACGGTCTACATTCTCCCGCCCGGTCTCCCGGTCCAGCAGGACCTTCGGCCCGCCTACGCAGCCGCCGGTACAGCCCATCCCTTCAAAGAAATTCGCCTGGTGCTGGCCGGAGCGGATGTCCTCGATCATCGCCCTGCACGCCGGCACGCCGTCTGCCTGCCGGGTCCGGACCTGGATAGGCCGCTCCGGGTGCAGACGGGCCACCGTGGTCCGAACCGCCTCGCTGACTCCGCCGGTACGGGCGTAGATCCGCCCCGCTCGGGAGGAGTGGTCCCGCTCGCTCTCCTCCAGCAGCTCCGGGTGGATATCCGCCGCCTGGAAAATATCCTGCATCTCCTGGAAGGTAAGCACATAGTCCACCGCGCCGGCCAGGTCTGCCTCCCGGGCCTCCGCCTTTTTGGCAATGCAGGGCCCCACAAAGATGGTGACCGCATCTGGGTGCAGCTTTTTTACCGTCCGGCCGGCGGCGATCATAGGGGATACCGCCCCGGGAACGTGTGGCATCAGCTCATGATACAGCTTTCGGATCATGCCGATCCACATGGGGCAGCAGCAGCTTGTGAGCTGGAAATCCGTCTCTGTGTGAATGTTCCGGTCAAACTCCAGCGCCTCCTTCAACGTCAGCAGGTCCGCGAAGAGGGCCACCTCCACCATCCCGGTAAAGCCCAGCAGCTTGAAAGCCGAGCGCAGCCGGCCCGGCGTCACCACAGTGGAGAATTGGCCCAGGAAGGCAGGGGCGATCAGGGCGTAGACGGGCCCTTTGGCATGCTTGACTGCGTCCAGGGCAGGCAGCACGTCCCGGCTGGCAGTCAGGTTTCCAGACTGGCAGGCCTGGATACAGGCGCCGCATCCGGAGCAGCGGTCCGGGTCCACGGCAAGCGTGCCGTCGTCCCTGCGCACGATGGCGTCAAACAGGCAGGCGGCGGCGCAGTGTGTCTCCTCTTTGGGACAGGTGCAGGGGTTGAGCGGCCAGACCAAGGGGTGGTCCTGAGGGTGGAGCAGGCAGTCCAGATGCCCGGCACTGGCCTCCAGATCATCTGCCTGGACGGAACCCTTCTCAACAGCCTGCTTCAGCATAGTGCGGTAAAGTTCCTCAAAGGTCATGGTGGTCCTCCCCTTCTGTCGATACAGTGGTCAGTATGTCCGTTTTGGGAACAAGCAAACCCGTTTCCCTGTTGTTTCCCTATTATATCACAGAGGGACTCGGCCGTCATCCCTATTCCCCGGGAAACAGGGCAGAGAAAAAGGGAGAACCCTCTGGACAGAAGTCCCGGCAGGAGGTATGATAAAGAGGTAAGCACTGCGGGCCTCCTGGGGTCCGCGCACACTGAGATCAAGCATCTGCCCCGGGTCGGGCAGAGCAGCGAGGATTTGATATCATGTATCGGAGAGAAACTCCCTGGGACATCGTAAAACCGCTCCTGTTTTTCCTGGGCTCTATCCTCTGGCTGGAGGGGATCTACCGGGCTTTCTATGTCCGGCCCTTTTTTGATGTGGGGCTGGTCTATATCCTGCTTTTCTCCCTGCCGCTGGCCGGGATGTGTGCCCTTTTGACCTCTCTCTGGGGCAAGAAGGGGAACCGCAAGGCCGGCTTCGCCGTGCTTGGCGTGCTGACCCTGTGGTACATGATCCAGTCGGTGTACCACACGATCTTTGCCACCGTGCTGGTCACCAAGTCCTTCAACATGGCAGGTCAGGCCCTGGGCAGCTACTGGAAGGAGACCCTGCTGGGCATCTGGGAGGCCCTGCCCGCCCTGCTCCTGCTGGCCGTCCCTCTGGTGGTGTACTTCTTCCAGCCACGGTTCGCCCTCCTGAACCGCCCGGACGGCCGGGTGCTGCTGGGAGTGATCGGCGGCGTGATCATCGTGCAGGCCGCAGCAGTGCTGGCGATCGCCCTGCCCACCGGCGGGATCATGACGACCCGCCAGATCTATCGAGAGACCTTTGTCCCAGACCTGACGGTCTCCCACTTCGGCCTGGCCACCACCCTGCGGCTGGATATCGAGCAGACCCTCTTTGGCCTGGAGGAACCCAGCCGCCCCGACCCGGGTGAGGGCTCGGTCTCCACGCTGGCCCCGGGGAATGTCTCTGTCCAGCCGGAGGAGCCGGAGGAAGGGGAGACCCCCGCCGCCTCCGGTCCCAATGTCATGGACATCGACTTCGACGCCCTGATCGCCAACGAGACGGACAGCACCCTGAAGGACATGCACGAGTATTTCCGGGACCGGACGCCCACAGAGAAAAATCAGTACACCGGTATGTTCCAGGGCAAGAATCTGCTCCTTTTCACCGGCGAGGCTTTCTGGATCGGCGCAGTGAACGAGCAGTACACCCCCACCTTATACAAGCTGGCCCACTCCGGCTTTGTGTTTGAGAACTTCTACAACCCCCTGTGGTATTACTCCACGGTGGATGGGGAGTATGCCGCCACCACCGGCCTGATCCCCACCAACCAGGTCAATGCCTCCCAGCGGTATGCAGGAAAAAACGGGGTCTCCATGTACTTCTCCATGGGCAACCAGCTCCGGGCCCTGGGCTATCCCACCCTGGCCTACCACAACAATACAGCCAACTACTATGACCGCAACCTCTCCCACCCCAACCTGGGCTATGATTTCTACGCCTGTGACACCGGGCTGGATGTGGCCATGACCAGATCGGAAGAGCGTCGTGTAGGGAAAGAGTGTAGATCTCGGTGGTCGCCGTATCATTAAAAAATGGAGGA
>ENA-UPXC01001747-UPXC01001747.1-human-gut-metagenome-genome-assembly--contig:-NODE-1747-length-28834-cov-5.370032_pt1 | contig 28834 bp, 22 predicted proteins | sample MGYA00250047_ERZ773371 | MGnify/ENA primary metagenome ERZ773371 (study PRJEB29103, sample SAMN06111975) | human gut metagenome | biome: human gut; feature: ankylosing spondylitis patient; material... | reverse complement strand
TACAATCTGTTCAAACGTTCGCAGATCAGTTTTCCGTCTGATGAACAGATGGATCTGACACTTCCCGATTCTGTGATTTCCAGAGAAAAAAGTGAGATTCTCGTGGAGTATCTGCAGAAAGTTTTCTGCGAGCGCTGTGGAATGAATCTTAAGATCAATTTGCAGTTTGTGGAGGCGGAGGAAAGTAAGTACCGCAAGAATGCAGCACTGCAGATCCGCCAGGAGGTTGCAAATGTCTTGAAACATGCAAAACTTACCCCGGAAGAGACACAGGAAGAAAAGACGGAAGAAGCCGCAGCGGACAAAAAGGACAGCAAAAAAGCAGAGGCAAAAAGTAAAACGGATCAGAAACAGAAAACTTTCGAAAAGAAAGGTGCACGAGGAGATTTTCATGGCGGTTTCCGCAGGGACAGCAATCCGGATGTGGTGTATGGAAGAGATTTTGAAGGCGATACGATCGATCTGGAATCCATCACAGGTGAGATGGGAGAAGTTATTATCCGTGGTCAGGTTATGGATGTGGAAGCAAGAGAAATCCGTAACGAAAAAACAATTCTTATTTTTCCTGTGACGGACTTTACAGATTCCATCGTGATCAAGATGTTTCTGCGTAACGAACAGGTACCGGAGATAACGGAATCTGTGAAGAAGGGTGCCTTTCTGAAATTTAAAGGTGTCACGACAATCGACCGTTTTGACAGTGAGCTTACAGTAGGTTCCATTTCCGGGATCAAAAAGATTGCAGATTTTACCACTCATCGCATGGACTATTCTTATAAGAAGCGAGTGGAACTGCATTGCCATACGAAGATGAGCGATATGGATGGAGTGACCGATGCAGCTGTCCTTCTGAACCGTGCAAAATCCTGGGGAATGCCGGCACTGGCGATCACAGATCATGGCTGCGTGCAGGCATTTACCGAGGCCAGCCATACCATTTCCAAGGATGAGGACTTTAAGGTCATCTATGGAGTGGAAGGATATTTGGTGGATGACCTGAAGGAAGTTGTGGAAAACTCCAAAGGTCAGAGCTTGGACGGTGCATATGTGGTGTTTGACCTGGAGACCACCGGTCTGTCAGCGGTCAACAACCGGATCATTGAGATCGGCGCAGTCAAGGTCATCGAAGGTAAGATCGTGGACCGGTTCAGCACCTTTGTAAACCCAAGGGAGCCCATTCCATTTGAGATCGAGCAGCTCACCAGCATCAGCGATGAGATGGTCATTGATGCGCCGGTGATCGAAGATATTTTGCCGAAATTCCTGGAGTTCTGTGAAGGCTGTGTGCTGATCGCCCACAATGCTTCTTTTGATGCAGGATTCATTCAGGAAAACTGCAGGCGCATGGAAATCGTTACGGATTTCACGGTGGGAGACACCGTTGCCATGGCGCGGATCCTGCTGCCTGCCCTCAATAAATTCAAGCTGGATACCGTGGCAAAAGCACTGAACATTTCTCTTGATCATCACCACCGGGCGGTGGACGATGCGGCCTGTACCGCAGAGATTTTTGTGAAATTTATCCAGATGTTCAAAGATAAGGATGCTTTTGATCTTAACAAGGTCAACGAGATGGGAAAATCCAACGAGAGTGCCATCCGTAAGATGCCTACTTACCATGTGATCATTCTGGCGAAAAATGATATTGGCCGGGTGAATCTGTACCGACTGGTATCTTTGTCTCATCTGAATCATTTTGCCAGAAGACCACGTATTCCCAAGAGTGAGCTCAATCAGTACCGGGAAGGTCTGATCGTAGGTTCTGCCTGCGAGGCGGGAGAGCTTTATCAGGCGATCTTAAGAGGCGCGCCGGATCAGGAGATCGCCCGTATTGTGGAGTTTTACGACTATCTGGAGATCCAGCCGCTTGGAAATAATGCGTTCATGCTGAGGGATTCCAAGAATCCGGTGAACTCAGAGGAAGATCTTCGGGAAAATGTACGAAAGATCATCCGACTGGGGGAAGAGTTCCACAAGCCGGTTGTTGCCACCTGTGATGTGCATTTCATTGATCCTCAGGACGAGATTTACCGACGGATCATCATGGCAGGAAAAGGCTTCTCTGATGCGGACGAACAGGCACCGCTGTTCCTGCGGACCACGGAGGAAATGCTGGAGGAATTTGCATTTTTAGGAACGGAGAAAGCGGAAGAGGTGGTCATCACCAACACCAATATGATCGCCGACATGTGTGAACATCTGTCACCGGTGCGTCCGGATAAATGTCCGCCGGTCATTCCGGATTCTGATAAGACCCTGCGTGAGATCTGTTACAACAAAGCTCATGAGATCTACGGAGAGGATCTGCCTGAGGTGGTGACCGAGCGTCTGGAGCGAGAACTGAAGTCTATCATTGGTAATGGATTTGCCGTTATGTATATTATCGCTCAGAAGCTGGTGTGGAAGTCCAATGATGACGGCTATCTGGTAGGATCCCGAGGTTCTGTTGGATCTTCTTTTGTAGCGACCATGGCAGGAATCACTGAAGTAAATCCGCTGCGGCCTCATTATATCTGCCCGGCGTGTCATTACAGTGACTTTGATTCGGAAGATGTGCGGAAATTTGCCGGCATGGCGGGCTGCGATATGCCGGATAAGGACTGTCCCAAGTGTGGGCACAAGTTAAATAAGGAAGGATTTGATATTCCGTTCGAGACGTTCCTTGGTTTCAAGGGAAACAAGGAGCCGGATATCGACCTGAATTTCTCCGGTGATTACCAGTCCAAGGCGCATAAATATACGGAGGTTATCTTCGGCGCAGGTCAGACCTTCCGTGCAGGGACTATTGGTACACTGGCAGACAAGACTGCATTTGGCTATGTAAAAAAATACTATGAAGAACGGGGAACCAGCAAACGGAACTGCGAGATCGACCGGATCGTTATGGGGTGTACCGGAGTGCGCCGGACCACCGGACAGCATCCGGGCGGTATCATCGTTCTTCCGTTAGGAGAGACCATCTATTCCTTTACACCGGTACAGCATCCGGCGAATGATATGACCACGGATATTGTAACTACCCATTTTGATTATCATTCCATTGATCACAACCTGTTGAAGCTGGATATACTGGGACACGATGATCCGACTATGATCCGTATGCTGGAGGACCTGACAGGTGTGGATGCCACCACGATTCCGCTGGATGATCCGCAGGTGATGAGTCTGTTCCAGAGTACAGAGGCGCTGGGTGTGAAGCCGGAGGATATCGGCGGTACCAGACTGGGGTCCCTTGGAATCCCGGAGTTTGGTACGGAGTTCGCTATGCAGATGCTTATTGATACTCATCCAACTCATTTCTCCGATCTGGTCAGGATCGCAGGTCTGGCACATGGAACAGACGTATGGCTGGGTAATGCACAGACCTTGATCCAGGAAGGGAAAGCAACCATTTCCACAGCCATCTGTACCAGAGATGACATTATGACCTATCTGATCGGTATGGGGCTGGAGAGTGAGATGTCCTTCAAGATCATGGAGGCAGTCCGTAAGGGAACGGTTGCGAAAGGAAAATGTGACAACTGGCCGAAATGGAAGGAAGAGATGATCGCCCACAATGTGCCAGACTGGTATATCTGGTCTTGTGAGAAGATTAAGTACATGTTCCCGAAAGCACATGCGGCAGCCTATGTTATGATGGCATGGCGCATCGCCTGGTGCAAGATCAATTATCCGCTGGCCTATTATGCGGCATATTTTTCCATTCGTGCAGATGCCTTTAACTATGAGCTTATGTGTCAGGGACGAGAGCGGCTGGAACGTTATATGGATGATTACAAGCGCAGGAGCGATACTCTGTCACAGAAGGAACAGGAGACTCTGAAGGATATGAAGAGCGTGCAGGAGATGTATGCCAGAGGCTTTGAATTCATGAAGATTGATATTTACCGGGCAAATGCCCATGAGTTTCAGATCATTGATGGAAAACTGATGCCGTCTCTGTCCACCATCGATGGACTGGGAGACAAGGCAGCCGATGCATTTGTCACAGCGGCGGCAGAGGGACCATTTCTTTCCAGAGATGATCTAAGACAGAGAAGCAAATTAAGTAAGACAGTCATCGATCTGATGGGAGATCTGGGACTTTTGGATGGATTGCCCGAATCCAACCAGCTTTCTTTATTTGATTTTGCATGATTTGTTCACGATATAGCACTTTACTTATAAATATTTTTAAGCTATACTTAGCAGTGTGTGGGAAAAAACAGGAAGATTTCCCACTTTAGTATGTACAAAGCAGGAAAAACCTGCGAAATGGAGGAACATTATATTATGGTAAGAGCAGTAGTAGGAGCAAACTGGGGAGACGAAGGCAAAGGAAAGATCACAGATATGCTTGGCCAGGAGTCTGATATCATCGTCCGGTTCCAGGGTGGAGCAAATGCGGGACATACCATTGTTAACAACTATGGTAAATTTGCACTGCATACACTTCCTTCAGGAATCTTTTACGGACACACCACCAGCGTCATTGGAAATGGTGTGGCACTGAACATTCCGGTGTTTTTCAATGAGTTAAAAGGCATTGTGGACAGAGGAGTACCGGCGCCGAAGATCCTGATCTCCAATCGTGCTCAGATGGTAATGTCTTATCATATTCTTTTTGATAAACTGGAAGAGGAGCGTCTGGCAGGAAAGTCCTTCGGATCCACCAAGTCCGGTATCGCACCGTTCTATTCAGACAAATATGCAAAGATCGGCTTCCAGGTGAGCGAGCTGTTTAGAAGCAAAGAAGATCTGATGGAGAAGATTAACAGTGTACTGGCTCAGAAAAATGTTATTCTGGAGCATCTGTACCATGCACCGGCTCTGAAGGCAGAGGATATCTACGAAGAACTGATGGAATACAAGAAGATGGTAGAGCCGTATGTATGTGATGTATCTGCTTATCTGTGGAAAGCGATCAAAGAAGGCAAGAACATCCTGCTGGAAGGCCAGCTGGGAACCATGAAGGATCCGGATCATGGAATCTATCCGATGGTTACTTCTTCTTCCACTCTGGCAGCTTATGGTGCCATCGGAGCAGGTATTCCGCCATATGAGATCAAACAGATCATTACAGTCTGCAAGGCTTACTCCAGTGCAGTTGGAGCAGGTGCATTTGTCAGCGAGATCTTTGGTGACGAGGCTGATGAGCTGAGACGCCGCGGTGGAGACGGCGGAGAGTTCGGTGCAACTACCGGACGTCCGAGAAGAATGGGATGGTTCGACTGTGTGGCTTCCAAATACGGATGCCGTCTGCAGGGAGCAACTGACGTAGCATTTACCGTACTGGATGTACTGGGCTATCTGGATGAGATCCCGGTATGTGTCGGATACGACATTGATGGCGAAGTAACGACAGATTTCCCGACTACCTATCTGCTGGAGAAAGCAAAACCGGTATACGAGACTCTTCCGGGATGGAAATGCGATATCCGCGGCATCAAGAAATATGAGGATCTGCCGGAGAACTGCCGTAAATATATCGAGTTTATCGAGAAACAGATCGAGTGCCCGATCACGATGATCTCCAATGGACCGGGACGTGACGATATTATCTACAGAAATAAATAAGCAGAGGATCATCTTATGATCAAAAATGTGATTTTCGATATTGGAAACGTGCTTCTTGATTTTTGCTGGAAGGATCACATTGCAAGATTTGGCTTCCAGGGGGAAAAAGCAGACCGCATCGCCCAGGCGATGATGCTTGGTCCCATCTGGCCAAAGCTTGACCTGGGACTGGAAAGCGATGAGGATATTCTGGAACAGTTTGTGGCGCATACGCCGGAGCTGGAGCAGGAGATCCGCCTGGTATTCAGCGACTTAAGCACGATCGTCCGCGAGTATGAAGGCTCTGTGGACTGGATCGAGTCTCTGAAAGCCAGAGGCTATCACACCTATTATCTGTCCAACTATGGTGAACGGATCCGCAGGGAAGCATCAAAGGAACTGTCCTTCCTGTCGCATATGGACGGTGGCATCATGTCCTATACGGTTCATCTTGCAAAGCCGGATCCGGCCATCTATCAGACACTGCTGGATCGGTATGGACTGAAGGCAGAGGAGTGTGTATTCCTGGATGATACAGTGCGAAATGTAGAGGCAGCGCAGGCTCTTGGTATTGCGGGCATTGTTGTGACCAGCCAGGAGCAGGCGAAGAAAGAACTGGAGACTTTATTGTAAAGGACACAGAAGATGAGAGATGTATTAGACCTGCATACTCATACCATCGCCAGTGGTCATGCGTACAATACCATGATGGAGATGATTCATGAGGCACAGAATAAGGGACTGGATGTATATGGAATCACCGAGCATGCACCGCGCATGAAGGGAACCTGCACAGATTTTTATTTTCATAATCTGAAGGTAGTTCCAAGGAAGCATGGCGATCTGGAACTGCTGCTTGGCGTGGAACTGAATATTCTGGATGAACATGGAACAGTGGATCTGGAAGAACCACATCTGGGAGATATGGATGTGACGATCGCCAGCCTTCACAAACCATGTATTCAGCCGGGAAGCCGGGATTATAATACTCAGTGCCTGATCAGCGCTATGAAGAATCCACATATCAATATTATCGGACATCCAGATGATGGAAGATATATGGTTGACATGGAAGCAGTTGTTCAGGCGGCAAAGGAATATCATACATTGCTGGAACTTAACAATAACTCACTGAATCCCCGCTGTACCCGTCAGAATGCCAGGGAAAACGATATGGAGATGCTGCGTCTCTGCAAGAAATATCAGGTGCCCATTGTCATGGGAAGCGATGCTCATTATTATGAGGATATCCTGAATCATGAGCTTGCTCTTGATGTGATCAAAGAGACTGAGTTCCCGGAAGAACTGGTGGTCAATACAGACCGGGAGAAACTGTATCCATTTATCAATAAATATCAGAAAGTATAGAAAAACTGCTGGACTTTATGATTTTACTGTGCTAAAATGGCATAGTCAGGTAATAAAGTCAGGAGGCAGGGCATGAGTAAAAATATTCGTAACGAATCTACGGATGGTTTGTTTCAGGCGATCCTAAGTCTTCAGGATATGGATGAGTGCTATACATTTTTTGAAGATGTGTGCACGATCAATGAGATCCAGTCACTGGCACAGAGATTTGAAGTGGCCAGACTCCTGAGAGAGAAGAAGACTTATCTGGAGATTGCAGAGCGGACAGGTGCATCCACCGCCACGATCAGCCGTGTGAACCGGTCATTGAATTATGGCAATGATGGATATGACATGGTGTTCCGGAGAATGGAAGCAGAAGAACAAAAAGATACAAAAGAATAGACAACGTAAGATCCGCCTGTTGTGTGCGAGCACAGCAGGCGGATCTTTTCAAAGGGGAGGATAAGTATTCAACTTCTCTTTGGTACATTTACAGTATACCCGTCAGATGGAAAGATATACATGATCCTGATGGAAAAAACTCACAAATTACAAAAAAAACTTGTTATGTAGTTTTGAATACTATATAATGAATCATGAGGTGAGAGAAAAATGACCATTGATTCTGAAAATATCTTAAACAGTATCCTCTCAAGCCTTGAGAGGATTGATTATATTAAACCGACGGAGATTCCGAACATCGATCTTTACATGGATCAGGTGACGACTTTTATGGAAGAGCACTTGCAGTCATCCAAGCGATATCCGGATGATAAGATTTTGACCAAGACCATGATCAATAATTATGCGAAGAATCATCTGCTGCCGGCACCAGACAAGAAGAAATATTCCAAGGAGCATCTGCTGCTTCTGATCTATATTTATTATTACAAATCCATTTTGTCCATCGGCGATATCCAGAGTTTGCTGGAACCATTGACCCAGCGATATTTCCATAAGGATGGAGAGATGAACATGCAGTCCATCTATGAGGAAGTCTTCAGTCTGGAAAAAGAACAGGTGGAGAAGATGAAGCAGGACGTGACGGAGAAGTATGAGACTGCATCCCGTATCTTCCCGGAGGCAGAAGCGGAGGACCAGGAGTTTCTTCGAATCTTTTCCTTTATTTGTCTGTTAAGCTTTGATGTGTATGTGAAGAAGCAGGTGATCGAGAAATTGATCGATGAACTTCCAAAGAAAAGCTGATTGACGAGAGAACTGGAAAGTGTTAGAGTAGACTTACTGAATAAAGTCGGCTTATGAGGAGGCATATGATGTATAAGATCACATTAGATGTAGATGGAATGGCATGCGGAATGTGTGAGGCTCATGTAAATGATGCAGTAAGAAAAGCATTCCAGGTGAAAAAAGTAACATCTTCCCACAGTAAAGGAAGAACGGAGATCATCTCAGAGACGGAGCTTGATGCGGATAAGCTGAAAACAGTTATCGAGGCTTCCGGTTATGATGTGCTGGATATGAAGACGGAACCTTATGAAAAGAAGGGATTTTCGTTGTTTCATAGAGGATAATCTATCATTTTTTTTGAAAATTATTGAAAATATCTCTTGCATAACAGAAAAAATTATTGTATAGTAGATAAAAATTAAAAAATGTACATGAATGGGCATGGAAATGATTGGTTTTCCATGCCCTTTTTGCATTGATTTTAGTGCAGGAGGAATGAATATGGATAGCATGGATCGTAGTATTTTAAAATGTCTCAGTGAGAATTCAAGACAGTCTGCAACGGAGATCAGTCAGACAGTGCATCTTTCAGTGGCTGCTGTGATCGAGCGAATCCGAAAACTGGAGCGGAATGGAATCATCAGACAGTATACAGTTGTTGCAGATCAGCATAAAATAGGTAATGATGTGACAGCACTCATGGAAGTTTCGCTGGAACATCCAAAGTATTATGATGAATTTACAAAAGTCATGCATGACAACCCGAGCATCGTAGCCTGCGATTATCTCACCGGTGACTATGATTTTATGCTGAAGATCCAGACAAAATCTTCGGAGACACTGGAGCAGCTTCATCGGATCATCAAAAGCATTAAAGGCGTATCCAATACAAAAACATATTTTGTACTGAAAGAGATCAAATGTGGCACCACTGCCATGGCAGAAGCACAATAAGTCTGGAGTGGAGTCACGCATAAGATAAAGTGGTCTGGATATACTAGGTGCAAAAGGAGGTAGACTGTTATGAATAAAGGTCTGGACTGTTTTGCACTTACCATTACGATCATTGGGGCGATCAACTGGGGACTGATCGGGTTCTTTAGTTTTGATCTGGTTGCCTGGCTGTTTGGAAATATGACCTGGCTGTCCAGGATCATTTATGGACTGGTGGGAATCTGTGGCTTATATCTGATCTCTTTTTACGGTCATTTGTCTGAAAAATAAGAATAACAAGGATATACAGGCATTTATCCGAAAAATAGGGTTGCCATTTGAAAACACCTGTGATATATTTAGGTACGAAATTGGGGTTTGAAGGGTAACGGGTGTTAGAGGAATGACAACAGAAATGTCAGAACAGATGAATCAGATGCTTTCGGACAGCGGGCTGCCATTGTATGAGAAGGCTGTAGTATTTGCAGCGATTGCTCATCAGGGAGCACATAGAAAAGGAAGTCGGATTCCATATCTTTCTCATCCGATTGAAGCAGCAGCGATCGTATCTGAACTGACAGATGATGAAGAGCTGATCGCAGCGGCGGTGCTTCATGATGTAGTGGAGGACACGTCTGTTACGCTGGAAGAGGTGGAACAGTATTTCGGAGAACGGATCGCCACTTATGTAGGTTATGAGACCGAGGATAAACGCCGGGATCTGTCGGCAGAGGAGACCTGGCTGGTTCGTAAACAGGAGATGCTTACATTTCTGAGAGACAAGGCAGACCAGAATGCCAGAATGCTGGCATTGGCGGACAAGCTTTCCAACCTCAGAGCAATTGAGCGGGATGTGACCAGTATTGGTGATCAGGTATGGGAACGGTTTCACCAGAAGGACAAGAAGATGCATGGCTGGCTATATCGTCAGACAGCAGAAGTTTTGCGGGAATTGGAAGAATATCCGGCCTGGCAGGAATATGATCGACTGATTCGCAGAGTATTTCATGAGGATTGCATTTAGGGGGCTGTATGTACAGCCCCATTTTTATAAAGAGGAGGACATAAGATGACACCATATTGTGAACTTGGAAGAGAAGAATTGCTGGAACTGAAAAAGGAACTGACTCAGAAATATGAGGATGCAAAGGGCAAAGGCCTGAAGCTTGACATGTCCAGAGGAAAGCCTTCCACGGATCAGCTTGATATGACAATGCCTATGATGGATATTTTCAACAGTCATTGCGATATGAAGGATGATCAGGGTGTAGATACCAGAAACTACGGATGTCTGGAAGGTATTTACAGTGCCAGAAAGCTTCTTGGAGATATGCTGGGCGTGGATCCGGAGCATGTGATCGTATTTGGTACGGCCAGCCTGAATGTCATGTATGACAGTATTTCCCGTGCATACACACATGGTATCATGGGAAGCACTCCGTGGTGCCGTCTGGAAAAAGTAAAATTCTTATGTCCGGCTCCGGGATATGACCGTCATTTCTCTATTACCGAGCACTTTGGTATCGAGATGATCAACATTCCGATGACCATGGAAGGACCGGATATGGATCTGGTGGAAGAGTATGTAAAAGATCCGGCAGTCAAAGGTATCTGGTGTGTACCGATGTATACGAACCCTATGGGAATCACTTACTCTGAGGAAGTATGCCGCCGTATGGCAGACTTAAGTCCTGCAGCAGAGGATTTCAGAATATACTGGGATAATGCATATTGCGTACATCATCTTTATGAGGACAAACAGGACACTTTGCCGGAGATCCTTGGCATGTGCAAGGCAAACGGTAAAGAGGATATGGTTCTGGAATTTGCTTCTACTTCCAAGATCAGCTTTGCAGGTGCCGGTATCAGCTGTCTGGCAGCTTCCAAGGCAAACCTTGACTGGGTGAAGAAATCCATGACTATCCAGATCATCAGCCATGACAAGATCAACCAGCTTCGTCATGTACGTTATTTCAAGAACCTGGACGGTATTAAAGAGCAGATGAGAAAACATGCAGATATCATGCGTCCGAAATTTGAACTGGTACTGGAGACTCTGGAACGCGAACTGGGCGGATTGGGTATCGGAACCTGGACCAAACCGTTGGGCGGATATTTCATCTCCTTCGATTCCATGGAAGGCTGTGCAAAAGCCATTTACAACAAATGTAAAGAGGCTGGTGTTACCCTGACTACCGTTGGCGCAACCTATCCGTACAAAAAGGATCCGCATGACACCAATATCCGTATCGCTCCGTCCTATCCGACACTGGAAGAACTGAAGATCACTGCAGAACTGTTCACCCTGTGCGTAAAACTCGCAAGCGTAGAGAAGTTGCTGGAGACGAAATAAATATATAGTGCTTATAAAACTGCCCCGATGGAAAATCTGTTGGGGCAGTTTTTTTATGCCTGTAAATTCCCTGGCGAGGGTGGATGATGTAATAGCGCTGTATGAATTGAAAAAAGACAGAATGTCTCGCGTGTTCGTGTGAGATGGACTTTTAAGTCCAGTTCACACGAACACGCGAGACATTCTGTCTTTTGATCTTCATACGAGCATTACTCATCTGCCGCTGTCAGAGGACATATAGAAAAAGGAATTATTTCTCCGCAGATTTTCCGGCAATATAATTGATAAACTGCTGTGCAGTTCTTCCAGAGACACCACCGTGGCTCAGTTCCCATTTATTGGCTTCTGCGCAGAGCTCTTCGTCGCTCATGGTGATCTCCGGGTAGCGTTTCCGGAGTTCTTTAACGATGGTAAAGAACTCTTTCGGGGTTGGCTTTCCATAGTAGATGGTTACGCCGAAGCGGGCAACCAGGGAAAGCTTCTCCTGCATGGTATCGGAACGGTGCATGCCGTTATCGGTCTCCATGTCATCTCTGTCATTCCAGGTCTCCTTGATCAGGTGACGGCGGTTGGAGGTGGCATAGATCAGCACGTTGTCCGGGCGGGTCTCCATACCGCCTTCGATGACTGCTTTGAGGAATTTGTACTCGATTTCGAATTCCTCAAAAGAAAGGTCGTCCATGTAGATGATAAAGCGATAGTTCCGGTTTTTGATCTGACTGATGATATTGGACAGATCCTGAAACTGATGCTTGTAGATCTCGATCATACGCAGGCCCTGATCGTAATATTCGTTGAGCAGGGCTTTGATGCTGGTGGATTTACCGGTACCGGCATCGCCGCACAGTAGCACGTTGTTGGCTGGAAGTCCTTTGATGAATGCTTCGGTATTATCTACCAGTTTCTTCTTCTGAATCTCATAGCCAATCAGATCATCAAGCATCACACGCTCGGTGTTGTTGATGGGGATAAATTCTACGTCATTGTCCAGATGACGGATACGGAAAGCCCGGTTCAGACCGAACATACCAACGCCATATGCCTCATAAAAATCGGTGATGATGCGGAAAATGTCTTCTTCGTTGGCAGCGTTCTCAATCTGCTGACTGACAGCCTGCACTTTTTCACTTACATTCCGGTTGTACATATGCTCTTTTTTCTGGATCGCTTTGTAGTTGCATACAGTAGTGAAGCAATCGATGCCAAGAGCCTCTTCAATCGGTCCGAAATCAAAATCAAACAACTTCTTAAATACAGCAAAATCTGCTTTTGCAAAATGGTTGACAGTTCCATCGTTGGCACCGACTTTTTCACTGGTCATGCTGAAAGAGTTTTCGTTGGTCAGAAGGATAAAGGTCAGATAGTTGTGCCACAGGTTCTTGTCAAATCCATATTTGGTGGACAGGTCTAAGAGCGCTTTCATCTGTTCATAGATCCGTTTGGTCAGTTCTGCCTTTCCGGCCCGGTTCAGTTCAAAATCTTCAAAGATTCCACCCAGCTTCAACAAAATGCTGTCCTCGCCAAGGTCGCGGTATAAAATAAGTTTTGCTATTTCTTTGTACATGTAAGGTCTCTCCTATGTGTTTGTGATATAAAAAAGAGCCGCTGTTTGCGGCTCTTAGGTTCCATTGTATGTACTATGGACGGCATCAGCCGAGGAAAATGAAGTATGCAAGAACAAGAACTCCAAGAGCGATCCGGTAATATCCGAACGGTTTGAAGTTATTTTTCTTGATGTATCCCATCAGGAATTTGATCGCCAGAATGGATACTATGAAGGCAGTTACCATGCCGACAAGAAGGATCGCTGCTTCGTATCCGGTAAAGTGAAGTCCGAATTTCAACAGTTTTAAAAGGCTGGCTCCGAACATGACCGGAATAGAAAGGAAAAAGCTGAACTCAGCAGCTACAGAACGGGAGCAGCCAAGCAGGATCGCACCGAGGATCGTGGAACCGGATCTAGAAGTGCCAGGAATCAGGGCAAGTACCTGAAAGACACCGATCAATAAAGCGGTGGACCAGGGAAGTGCTTCCAGCTTCCTGGTTTGTGGGCGACGATTCTTGTTATAGTTTTCAACGACTATGAACAGAACTCCGTAGAGGATCAGGGTGACAGCTACTGTCTGGTAATTGTAAAACAGCTTATCCAGCAGATCATCAAAAGGAAGTCCGATGATGGCTGCAGGCAGTGCGGCTACCAGCACCTTGAACCAGAGAATCCAGGTATCCTTTTTGATCCATCCGTCTCTCGGGCTGCAGAATGGCCACAGCTTTGGAAAATAGAGAACGACGACTGCCAGGATCGCACCAAGCTGGATCACAACACGGAACATTTCCAGAAATTCGTCTGTAACATTCAGTTTTACAAACTGTTCCACAAGAATCATGTGTCCGGTACTGGAGATGGGGAGCCACTCTGTGATTCCCTCAACGATTCCAAGAAGAATTACTTTTAAAAATTCTAACATTTTAGAATACTCCTTAATAAAATATTTTTTTCCATTGTATCACCTAAGATGAAAAAGTCAATGCGATGGGCATATTAACAAAAGTGACAAAATATGATATGATACGCCCATAGAAAAAACAAGCGGTGAGGATAGTGCAATGAAACAACAACTTGTGGACAAATTTCAACAGATTTATGGGGACGGTGCAGTGACGGGTATCTATTTTGCACCTGGCCGGGTAAATCTGATCGGGGAACATACCGATTATAATGGAGGTCATGTATTTCCCTGTGCGATCACCATGGGGACCTATGCACTTGTAAGAAAAAGGACAGACAACCGGTTTCGTTTTTGTTCTCTGAATTATCCGGATCAGGGAGTCCTGGAGCTGCCCGTGTGGGAGCTGGACTGGAAGAGGGAACATGGATGGGCCAATTATCCAAAGGGAATGATCTGTACATTGATGAAGAAAGGGGTGCCCGTGACCTGCGGAATGGATCTGCTGTATTATGGAGATATTCCAAAAGGTCTGGGGATTGGCTCTTCTGCTTCGCTGGAAGTGGTGACCGGACTGATCATCAGAGACCTGATGGAGATCAAAGATCTGAATATGATCGATCTGGCATTGTTTGCAAGACTTGCAGAAAATGAATATATTGGCATGAGCAGTGGGATCATGGATCCTTTTGCCATTGCCATGGGCAAGAAAGATCATGCGATTCTGCTGGATACCAGTGATCTTTCTTATGAATATGCACCGTTGGAGCTGCCGCATCAGAAGATCATTGTAACAAACAGTCAGAAAGCGCGTCTCGCGGTGGATGAACGCTATCAGGAACGGCAGGCACAGTGTCAGGAAGCTCTTCATGATCTGCAGACGGTGATCGCTATTCAGAATTTAAGCGAGCTGACCGCAGATGTGTTTGAACAGGTGCAGGAGATGATTCGCCGTCCGGTGTGTCTGCGGAGGGCCAGACATGCAGTGACAGAGAATCAGCGGACGATCCAGGCGGTAGACGCACTGAATAAAGGGGATATCCGGGAATTTGGACAGCTGATGAATGCATCGCATCTATCATTGAAAGAGGATTTTGAAGTGTCCTGTGAGGAGCTGGATATTCTGGTGGAGGAAGCCTGGGAGATCGAGGGAGTCCTGGGATCCCGTATGATGGGAGCTGGATTTGGAGGTTGTACCATCAGTATTGTGGAGAACGATGCAGTGAATGAATTTGTGTCCAGGGTAGGATCACATTATAAAGAGAGAACCGGCAGAACTGCTGAGTTCTACATTATGGAGACCGGCAATGGAGCATCAGAAGTCTGATGCTCCATTTTCTTAATTAATCTTAATTATGTTTCAAAGGTCTTTATTTGAAGGTGAGATACATGTTACACTGGAAAAAATGTGAGGAGAGGAGCGTGCACAGATGGCAGAAAAACAGAAAATTCTTGTGGTTGATGATGAACCGGAGATCCGGGAAGTGCTGCAGATGATGCTGTCCAGTGAGGGCTATGAGATCACAGAAGCCTGTAATGCGCAGGAAGCAGTAGAAAAAGCGTCTGGAAAGGATCTGGTGATCCTTGATATTATGATGCCCGGAGAATCGGGAATCGCTGCATGTACGAAGATTCGTGAGAAAAATAATGTGCCGATCCTGTTTCTGACCGCAAAATCAGGAGAACATGATAAAGTACTTGGTTTTTCCGCAGGAGGCGATGACTATCTGGTAAAGCCATTTTCTTATATGGAACTGTTGTCCAGAGTGAAAGCGCTGATCCGCCGCTATAAAGTGTATCAGAAGCAGGAAGAGAAGGAAGAAGAGCTGGTGTGTTATCGGGATATTACGATTGATCCGGATCTGCAGACGGTGCAGGCGGCGGGAGAGAAGATCGCTCTCACGGAGATGGAATATCAGATCCTTCTTCTGCTGATCTCTCATCCGAGAAAAGTATTTTCCGTCAAAGAGATCTATGAACTGGTATGGAAGGAAGAATTTTTGTCTAATTCCGGTAATACGGTGATGGTGCATATCCGTAACATCCGCCGGAAGCTGGAGAAGAAGGGAGAATCTTATATCCAGAATATCTGGGGAAGGGGTTACTGTGTCAACTAAGAAGAGAAGTATCTGGAAAAATCGGCTGACGCTGGAGCTGCTTGGTATGTGTGCGGCAGCACTGCTTATTGCGATCGCCGCCGCGAATCTTGCACGGAATATTGCTGTCGACTGGATCTATAATGTGGTATATTCCGATGAAAAATATGAGCAGGATATAACAGATATGCTGCAGAGCCTGCAGGATTATGTGCAGGAAGAGCAGGTAACAGAGGATAATATTAAGCAGCTGGTAAACTGGGTCCGGAAACAGAAAAATGTGTATGTGACCTTTTACCGGGATATTGACGAGCTGCTGGGACCATTTATGGCGAACTCCGGGGATGAGCCTTATGAAGTAGATACGGAATATGAATCCATGTACTATACAGTCAACCTTTATGATGGAACGCCTATAAAGGTTCAGCTGGAAGTTTATCTGGATATGAATTATATGTACTGGGCAGATGTTGCCATGTATGTGACCGGAGGGATCGTCTTTCTGTTATTGCTGTTGATGATGATCCATCATAAGATCCGTTACATTAATCAGCTGGAGAGTGAACTTAAGATATTGGGCGGAGGCAATCTGGAATATCCGATCACGATCAAAGGAAACGATGAGATTACCAGTCTGGCAGAAGGAATTACGGCACTGAAAAATGGATTTCTGGAAGAGCAGCAGATGAAGGCGGAGGCGGAGAAGGCCAATATGGAGCTGGTGACAGCCATGTCTCACGATCTGAGGACACCGTTGACTTCGCTGATCGGTTATCTGGAGCTCCTTAATATGCATCGCTATGAAAATGAGGAGCAGCTTCAGAAGTATCTGGAATATTGCAGAAAGAAAGCATTTCAGATCAAGAAAGTCTCTGACCGGCTCTTTGAATATTTTCTGGTCTATGGAAAAGAAGAAAAAGAATTGCAGCTGCAGACAATTCCCTGTGAGGAGATGGCAGAGGATCTGTGTAACGGGCAGTTCTTTGACTGGCAGGATCGAGGTGGAACGATCGACTGTCGGATCGGTGAACTGCCGGGAGCAGTTCAGGTGGACAGTGAATATATGCAGCGTGTTATGGACAATCTCTTGTCCAATCTGAAAAAATATGGAGACCCCGCGTATCCATTGCAGATTCAGATCGACGAGCGTCAGGATATGCTGCACATCCTGCTCAAGAACCATGTTCTTGAGCAAAAGAACCAGATAGAGAGCACTCAGATCGGTCTTAAGACATGCAGAAGGATCATTGAAAATCATGGAGGAACCTTTGCGTGGAGAACTGATACACAGAAAAATACCTTTACCATTGAGATGGAACTTCCGCTGGCGAAAGGGTAGATGATACAAAAGCCAGTGTCTGCCATACAGGTAGACACTGGCTTTCGTAGTATTTATTTGGTAATTTTCTTATGTCTGTGATACTGCTCTTCGCAGTATTTGCAGCGGTAGATCCCTTTTACCGGATCTGTCAGAACAAATACCTGTTCCAGCTCCTGCTCAATAGAGGAGATACATCTCGGGTTTTTGCAGCTGACTACGTTGTGGATCTCTTTCGGAAGAGATAAGGTCTTTTTCTCCACAATTTTATCATCTTTGATGATATTGATCGTAATATTGTGATCAATAAAACCAAGAGCATCCAGATCGATCTGGTCGATGGGGCATTCAATCTTGATGATGTCCTTTCTGCCCATCTTGTTGCTGCGTGCATTTTTAATGATCGCTACACAGCAGTCAAATTTGTCCAGGTTCAGATATTTATAAATCTCCATACTTTTACCGGCTTCGATATGGTCAAGTACAAAGCCTTCGTGAAGTCCGCCAATATTTAACATACTTTTACCTCCAGCAATGTGAGAATCAGAGCCATACGTGCGTAGACACCGTACTGTACCTGACGGAAATAAGCAGCACGCGGATCCTTGTCCACTTCTACAGAGATCTCATTCACTCTTGGGAGCGGATGCATAACGATCATATCGTCTTTGGCCAGCTTCATCTTCTGGTTATTCAATATGTAGAAATCTTTCAGACGTACATAGTCTTCTTCGTTGAAGAAACGTTCTTTCTGCACACGGGTCATATAAAGAACATCCAGCTCCGGCATTACGTCTTCGATACGTTCTACTTCCTGGTATGGAATGTTATTTGCTTCCAATACATCTTCTTTAATATAATCCGGTACTTTTAATTCTTCCGGAGAGATGAAGATAAAGTTTACACCTTCATAGCGGGACAGTGCACGTACCAGAGAGTGAACAGTACGACCGAATTTCAAGTCTCCGCACAGACCAATGGTAAAATGATCAAGCCGTCCTTTTAAGGAACGGATCGTAAGAAGATCGGTTAATGTCTGCGTGGGATGCTGGTGACCGCCGTCGCCGGCATTGATGACCGGAATAGAGGAAGCCATGCTTGCTACCATCGGAGCACCTTCCTTTGGGTGACGCATAGCACATATATCGGCGTAACAGGAAATCATACGAATGGTATCGGAAACACTTTCACCTTTGGAAGCGGAACTGCTTGCCGCAGAAGAAAAACCTAAAACACTGCCTCCAAGATTTAACATGGCAGCTTCAAAACTAAGACGTGTACGGGTACTCGGTTCATAAAACAGTGTGGCGAGCTTTTTGCCGTCACAGGCATGGGCGTATTTCTCCGGGTGTAATTCAATATCATGAGCCAGATTCAATAACTGATCCAGTTCTTCGACACTGAAATCCAGAGGACTCATCAGATGTCTCATAGATACCTCCTAAGTGTGTTTTTGAGATGTGGGAGTGTATTCTCCAAATCTCCCTAACCCAAGAGAATACACTATCACATCTTAAAAAGCAAGACCTAATTTTGCGAAAATTCAGATGGCGATGAATACAATCAAATCTATTCAATAAATATCCTATTATATAAACGAGATTCAACCTGAAAATTGACACTAAAAAATGACGAAATTAAAAAATCGTCATAATAGAGAAAACAGTAAACAATGTTGAAAATAGTCGAAAATTTCGATACGATTTTATTATTGATAAGGCCTAGTCAATAATAAAAGAAGGAGAGTTGAATTATGAAGAAGTCGAAAAAGTCACATCGACCGAAATGGAAGACGTGGAAACGGGTATTATCCGTAGTCCTGTCAACCGCTGTTACTGTTACATCCATTCCGATCATGGAAGCACATGCAGCCAATACGCTTCCTGATGTTGGTCTGGAAACCTATGATTACACCCGCATGGAATCGATCATGCAGGATGGCAAGGAATTAAGCTATCTTAATAATTCCACTGGCGCACAGAAAATATCATCTCCCATGTCATTTGGTGAGATGGTCTATTTGCAGTTTGCGCTTCCTTACAACACTTATTATGATGCAAAAGTATATGATGCCTCCGGTAATGACCTTGGATACATGTACGCAAAATATTATACAGAGCATCTGGATGGCAGCATTGAATCAGGCTTTACCAGCAGAGGAAAAAGCCTCGCTCAGATCAAGCAGGAACTCAAAAACTTTGTATATGAAATGCCATATACGTGGTCCAATAAGTTTACCGGTATTGGACTGACTGGAGAAACGATTCCATACTCAACATTGTCTGAGTATTATACATATTATGGCATGGAGAATCCGGACGACAAAGCAGTGGTCCTTCCGGAAGACCCAGAACAGAAACCGGTTGTTGATGCTGATGAACCGACAGAAGAGGATCCATCCAAGGAGACTCCAGCGGATGGCGCAACCGAAGAGCCGGAAGCTCCGGCTGAGACCGATAAGAAAGAAGATACCACTACGGACAGCACTACGGACAGCACTACGGATAGCAGCACTTCCAAACCGGAAGAATCCGAAAGTACCGTTACGGATCCAGAAACAGAAGAGCCGGAGAGTACCGTCACCGAGAAACCGGAAGATACAGCAGAACCGGCTTCAGAGTCTGTGGAGGAACCAGATGCAGAGCCAATAGAGACCGCATCTATCACCGGGCTCCTGAAAAGCTTCTTATCTTCTTTCACCCTGACCGTTCGCGCCGCTGAAGCAGGGGATCTGCCAGTGGCAGGAGAAGCTACTGCTGACGAGAAGAAAGAAGAAGCTGACACTCTGGATGAGTCTGCTGCAAATACAAACACCGAAGAGACAGACGCAACCGTAGAAGCTCCGGAAGAAGAGACAGAAAAATCCGAAGCTCCTTCTGATGAAGCAGCACCGACTGACACAACCAATCCGGTAGAAATGGAAGAGGAAGAATCCACGATCGATCCTGATACAGGTATCAACACTGCAACTGGACTCTATGGAGGATGGGTTCCTGAAGATCAGCTCCCGGATGATTTTTATATCTACCGGGATTTCCGGATCAACACCTATAACATGGGTGGCGAAACTCCATCCAACATTTATCATAACTTCGTTGTTTGGAGAGGACAGGTCACAAAGAGCCTTACCGCTACACCTACTTACCTGCAGCCAGGCGAGTATACGATCCGGATCATTCCAAGATCCCAGTCCCTGCAGGCTGTCAGCCTTCCGTTTACGATTGCTGGTTCAGGTGTGGATGGCGAACTGACCGATAAAGATCTGCTGACCGCAATTTTCCGTGATATGCTCTTCTTCCCGGGTTTTGCATCCGGATTTCCGAGCTTAAAGATGTGTACCGGCGGCGATCCGATCGATCTGTTATCAGGCTCCTTAAGCTGGAACTATACAGATCTTACCCTATCAGGCAAATATCCGCTGACCTTCAGCCGGATTTACCTGTCTGGTATGAGGGAGCTTGATGATTCCGGTTTAGGAAATGGCTGGAGCCACAACTACGACTATCGTGCGGAGATCTTTGAAGGCAATGTAGATGTATATCTGCCAGGCGGCGGACACATTTACTATTACACCGAGTATGACGGCACCCTTACCACCAACAAGGGAAATTCCTGGCATATGGAAAAATCCGGTGACGGATACTTCATGAGGAATGACGATGGAAGAACTGTCCTGTTCGATGGTGACGGCCATGCGGTCCGCATTACAGAAGCTGGCGGCGATGTAATCAATCTCTCCTATGATGGAGACCATCTGACGAAGATCAGCAATACCTCTGGCAGCTTTACCCTGTCTTACAGCGGTGACCACATTACCTCTGTATCTGACAGTGCCGGACGTACCATGTCTCTGAGCTATGCAGGAAGCGATCTTGCATCTGTACAGAACCCGGATGGAGATTCCTTTAATTATGCATATGACGAGAACCACTGCCTGACCCAGATCACAGACCTGAACGGCAATCTGATCCTTGAAAATACTTATGATGATACCGGACATATCACAGAGCAGAAGATGCCTGACCGTGGCAAAATGACCATGACCTATGATCCGGATAACCGCACCAATACCTACTCGGAAGAGGGCGGGGATACCCAGACTGTTGTTTATGATGACCGGTTCCGCATCGTTTCCTTTACGGACGATGCAGGTACAGAAACCTATGAATATGATGAACTTAACCGTCGTACATCAGAGACGGATCGCAATGGCAATACCACCACCTATGAGTATGACGGCGAATACACCTATCCGTCAGCGATCACTCACCCGGATGGAACCGTAGACCGCTATACCTATGACAGCAATGGTCAGATCACTGAAACGGTTCAGAAAGATAACACCACCATCACAAATATCTATGACGGTGACGGACGCCTGCTGTCCATCAAGGATGCAAACGGCGGCACTACTACTTACACCTATGATGGTAATGGCTTCTTAGCTTCCAGCGTTGACATGCTTGGCAATACCACCACCTACGTTTGTGATGGCAACGGCAACATCACCAGCATGACGGATCCGGAAGGTAATACCACCACATTTACCTATAATGAGGCAGGATATATTACCAGCCAGACAACTCCGCTTGGGCATACCTATACATACACCTATTCTGACGCCGGTAAACTCCTGTCCGAGATCGATCCTCTTGGAAATGTAAAATCCTATGAGTACAACGGTAACGGCTATGAGACTGCTGTATCCGACTGGAAAGGAAATAAGACCACTTATAATTACAATTCCGTCAATGACTTGTTGAGTAAAACCGACCGCGCAGGCGGAACTACCACGTATACATATGATAGCTGGGGTAATCTGACGTCTGAAACAGATGCAGACGGACATACCATCACCAGCACTTATGATACCGTTGGACGGCTCACCAGCCGGACAGATGGAAACGGCAACACAACTACATTTACCTATGATGCCAAAGGCAATCTGACAGTTACCACGGATCCATACGGAAATACTGCATCCAGTACCTATAATTCCATGGACCGCATTACCAGTTCCACAAATGAGAACGGTAACAAGACCACTTATGAATATGATGCCATGGGACGTCTGACTGCAGCCACCAATGCAGCCGGAATCCGTACAGAGTATGCATATGATAAAAACGGCAATGCTGTCTCCATGACCGATGGCAACGGTAATAAAACCACGTATACATATGACGCGGAGAACAAACTGACCAAGACCGTAACACCGGAAGGGAATACCACGGAGCTTGTTTACGATGCAGCCGGCCGCATGACAAAGATCATCAATGCCAACGGCAATGAGATGGGTCTGTCTTATGATGCAGACGGCAATGCTACCGGCATGACCGATGGCAATGGTTATGAGACTGCTTATGAATATGATGCACTTGGCCGGATCTCCAAACAGACCAATCCGGACGGCACCAGCCGGTCTTATACCTATGATGCAAACGGCAACATCACTTCTGTAACGGATGAGCGTGGAAATGCAACCACCTATACCTATGATACAGAAGACCGGCTCCTTTCTGTGACCGATCCGGAAGGTGGGGCAGTAGTATATACCTACACGGCTGCCGGACAGCTTGCATCTGCAAAAGACCAGAATGGTGCAGTGACCGCATATACCTATGACGGCAACCACAACCTTACTTCTGTAACGGATGGACGTGGCAACACGACCACTTACGAGTACGATAAACTGAACCGCCTGACCGCTATGGTAGATCCGGAAGGCGGACGGACAGAGTATACCTATGATGCAGTTGGCAACCTGGTATCTGTAAAAATGCCGGAAGGCGGCGTGTATGGAAATGCATATGATGCTGCAGACCGTAAGACCAGCACCACGGATGCCCTGGGGCATACAGAGTCCTACACTTATGACAGCAATGGCAATGTCCTGTCTGTGACCGATAGAAGAGGCAACACCACTTCTTATTCATATGATGAGGACAACCGTCTGGTATCTGTGACAGATGCTCTGGGCGGCGTGACCACCTACACCTACGATGGACTGGGACAGGTGACCAGCATTACCAATGCCCTGGGCGGTGTGACCACAACTGCTTATGATGCCAACAACCAGATCACCGTTGCTTCCAACGAGCTGGCAGAAGAGGGCAGTGACACCCACCGGGTAAAATACGAGTACAATAATCGCGGCTTCGTGACGAAACGTACCAATGAGGATGGCACTTTTGTATCCTATGAGTATGATGCCAACGGCAATATTACAAAGATGACCGATGAAAGAGGTAATTCTTACAGCTACACATATGACAAGAATAACCTTCTGCTCACCGAGACTGATCCGCTGAACGGAACAACTACCTATACCTACACTCCTGCAGGCGAAATTGCAACCGTAACGGATGCCCTCAAGGGAGTCGTTAAGTATACTTATGATGAGAACGGCAATCTGATATCCTTTGTGGATGCGGAAGGATATAGCTGGGGTTATACCTATGATAAGAATAACCGGACATCATCTGCAACGGACGGAAACGGGAATGTTACCACTTATGTATATGATAAAGATGGCAATCTCACCGAGATCCACAATCCGGATGGCGGTGTGGAACACTACACCTATGATGCAAATGATCAGGTAACATCCTATACAGACGGTGAGGGTTACACCACTTCCTATGAATACGATGAAAACGGCAATCTGATCAAGATCACTGACGGCCGCGGGAATAGTAAGACAGCCGTTTATGATGCCCTGAACCGCATTACTTCCTCTACAAATGAAGAGGGTGGGGTAGTAACCGCTGAATACGATGCCCTGGGACATGTGACCCGCATGGTCAATGAGGACGGAGCTGTCACCAGTTACACCTATGATGCGAAAGGCAGATGTGTAGAGATCAAGGATGCTTATGATCACAGCCGTCTGTTGGAATATGATCCGATGGACCGCATTACTGCAGATACTGATGAGAATGGCGCCCGCCGCACCTATGAGTATGATGAGAAGGGCAACCTGATCAAATATACTGATGGTTTAGGCAATTCTGAGACTTACACCTACGACAAGAACAACAATATGGTCTCCCTGACCAACCGGAACGGCAACACTTATACTTATAAGTATGATGCCCTGAACCGCCCGGTATCCGAGACCGACCCGAAAGGCAATACCAAGTCCTTCGGCTATGACAAAAATAGTAAGATCACATCAGTAACCGACCGGAACGGCAATACCACCAAGTACACCCTGGATGGCAATGGAAATATCGTCACCGTAACGGATGCAGCCGGAACCGAGAGCCACTATGAATATGATTCGATGAACCGGCTCACCAAGATCTCCATGCACCGGGTAGATACCGTCCATAAGGTAGATGAGTGGCAGGATACCCTCTATACCTATGATTATCGTGGACTGGTAAAAACCGAGGTCAATGCAAAAGGCGACGGAAAAGTATTCGTATATGATGAGAACGGCAACCTGATCAGCAAGACAGATGAGGATGGCTATGTTACCGAATACGGCTACAGCCCGGTCAACCTGGTCAATGCAGTCAACTACAACGATGCCAAGAATGCAGCCTATCTCTACAATGGCACGGGTGAGCTGATCGAGATGGAAGATTGGAATGGCAAGACCAGCTTCAGCCGCGATCTTCTGAACCGGATCACCAAGGTAACCGACCACAACGGCCGTGAGACCGCGTATGGCTGGGATAACGTGGGCAACAAGACCGTACAGGGCTACCCGGACGGCACCCAGGCTGATTACTACTACGATGCTGAAAATCAGATCGTGGAAGTCGTGGATCCTGACGAGGGTATCACCAAGTACGAGTATGACCCGAATGGTAATAAGACCTTTAAGGAATACCCGAACTATGAGACCGCATACTACTTCTATGATGTATGTGATCAGATCATCGAGATGGATGAGTACAACTTAAACGGCAAGAAGTTCTTTAAGACTACCTACAGTTGGGATGCAGAGGGCAATATGCTCACCGAAATGCAGTACAACCATGGACAGAGTGGAACTTCCGGAAAGGGTAACAGCGGCAACAATGGTAACGGAAATGGGAATAACAAGAAAAATTCCACCGATACCACAGCACTGAGCAGCATCCTGGAAGGATACAGCGTTGAGATCCCGACAACAGCCCTGCCACAGATCCAGCTTCCAAGCATGGAAGATCTTCTGAACAACAGTCAGAGCGTATCCCTGCCGGAAAGCATGGCAGCAATCGAAGAGCTGCAGGACGGCATCGTGACAGAAGAAAGTACCGAAAGTACAGATCCGACACCGGATGTACCGGAAGCAGAAGCACCGGCAGTATCTGCAGGAACGGAAGAGAGCAGCAGTACCGAAACTGACACGGATAACTCCAACAATGGCAGTTCCAAGAATCCGGAAGGATTTGAGTGGGGCAATGGAAATGGCGAGGTGCCTCCGGGACAGAACGTGGATGAGAACGGCAATATCGTCAATAATGGCGGTAATACACCTCCAGGTCTGAACCGTAGAAACAAGGAAAAGCCAGACAAGGATGATAATCCGAACAAACCGGAGAAACCGGACAACCCGGGATCAGAGGATAAGACCGATTCCAGTGCAAACAAAGCACAGCAGGGAACCCATATCTATACTTATGATAACCTGAACCGGATGTCCACCAGCAATATCGCCAAGACCAAGACCACTTATACCTATGATACGCTTGGAAACCTGGTCTATGAGAAGGTTAAGAACAAATCCGTTGATTACCAGTACAATGAGCTCAATCAGCTGGTGAAACGGACTGACAGCCAGAACCAGACTTATACATATCAGTATGATAAGAGAGGAAACCGGATTGCTGAAACCGGTAAGAAAGAGTCCAGGGCATTCACATACGATGAAACAAATCATCTGGTAGAAGGAACCAACTGGAAGGGCGATAAGTCCGCATACAACTACTTATCATCGAGCAGTTAACGATATTTTACAAAGAGCAAATAGTAAAGAAGAGGTTATTTACTATTTGAACTATATAGCTGAACATCTAAAAAATGGTACTTTTCCGAAATAAAAGATAGTGCTAATGACCTATGAAAAAATAAACTACAAATGGAGAGAAACTAATATGAAAATTTGGAAATTAGATTCTGATGTAGAAAAATATGATAGTCTAGTTCCAGTAAAGTATTCACATGATGAATCACAATCTTTTGATGGTAGCAAAAAGAAAAGCCATTGGACGCCAATGCCTGTTAAAAGATTAAATCCAGAAAAAGGATTAGAATTAGTGATATATCTGGTTTTATGACTTCTTTTCCTGTATTTGATCAAAAAGCTCTGGATATCTTAGAACCTTTAATAAGAGATTCCGTTGAAGTACTACCGCTTGCTTTTAAGGAAAAACCATATTTTGGAATCAATGTTGTATCTGTTTTAGATGTAATAGACTATTCAAAATCTATTTACAGAACATTTCCAAATACTAAAAAAATTGCAATTATTGAAAAATATGCCTTTAGAAACTGCGATGAATTAAAGAATCATAACATTTTTAAAATTGTAGATGAACCACAAACGCGACCTTTTGTATCTGATAAATTTAAAAATACAGTTGAACAGAATAATCTTACCGGATTTTTATTTGAATTAGTTTGGGATAGTGATATTATGTAATTCATAGGTTGAGGCATATCTAAAATAATAAAAAGAATCTTTTGTTTTACTATGATTCTTGTATCTGCAAAAAATAGCGACAGTAGTGAAATACAAAAAATTATAGAAAGAGCTTCAGACTATAAAGCAAAATCCTATAATCTTCTTAAACAAAACTGTGGAGATTTTGTAATGGATGCAGTTGGAAGTGTGGATCTATATATTGCTTTAACACCACGAGATTCAATCCCCAATATACGTTACAAATATGCTGAGATTCTTACAACAGGTGCGTGGAAAAAACAGTATTTAGGAGTAGATACAAAATCAGAAAAGGCTATAGAATTAGGCTATAGCCTGTATCTGGAACAAAAGATACTGGGGAAATTACTTATACGGTGATGTAAAATATGAAGAAAATGAAAATATTAGTAATTGTGCTGATTATTATAATAATTAGTTTAAGTGCATTTTGGCAAACAAAAAAGCTTGTAGACTTACATGTGTATAATTCTATATTGACTGAAAACCCCTTTTATTTTGAAAAACAAAATGAATGGTTTCAGTATAATCTGGATGAAAAACATAGAAAAGTTTCTTTTCCGAGCAAGTTTCAGGCAATAACTGCATTGAATTATGATAATGAAGTTATATGGATAGGAACAACAGAGAAAAGTGAAGATTCAATATTTCTGGCAGAATATAATCCAAAATATAATGACTGCACAGTTTTATGTTCGGAAAATGATTTAAAAGCACAGGGACTTGAATTATCAACAATTACAGAATTTCATTTTCAACCGAAAACTAAGAATTTGTCTTTTTTATCTGGTAATGATTTGTATCTGTATAATAGAAAGGAGAAACGATTTGATAAGATAAAATCAAACATTACAGAAACCATAATTGTATTTGGAATGAGTGTGACATGGATTGATGAAGAGACCATAGTTTACATAAATGTAAATGATGATAGCGATTTTAACTTGTATGAATATAATTATGTAGACAAAAAAGAAAATTGTACAAATATTTGGGCTGCTTCAATAAATGGATTTTCGAGTGAAAATAAAACATTATATTTTTCGGTTGGCGATAAAGATCCATTTGAAATGTTGCGAGCAAAAATATGTTCTATAAATATTGGTTACTGGACATCGCACATCGAAGAGCTACAGGACAGCATCATGGTAGAAAAGAGTAGCGAAAGCACCGATCCGACACCGGATGTTCCGGAAAAGGTATACGTATTTTATGGTGATCAACAAATATTTGGAATTGATGATGTTACAAAAGGAATATTGTGTATGAAATATTCGGACGAGAAAAAGGAATTATATTTTACTCAATGCGAAAATTTGAAATATAAGAAGAGATTGCTGCTTGATTTAGAACAAGTAGATAATATAGTGTGGCCAATTTCAAGTTTGTAATCTATACATAGTATTTCTAAAGGGTTGTTGCAAAGTAGATATGTATTCGGTATCTATATAGCAGCAACCCTTTTTTCTTAGATAACAGATAAAACCTGATCAAATATACTGATGGTTTAGGCAATTCCGAGACCTACACTTACGACAAGAACAACAATATGGTCTCCCTGATCAACCGGAACGGCAACACTTATACTTACAAGTATGATGCTCTGAACCGCCCGGTATCCGAGACCGACCCGAAAGGCAATACCAAGTCCTTCGGCTATGATAAGAACAGCAAGATCACATCGGTAACTGACCGGAATGGCAATACCACCAAGTACACCCTGGATGGTAATGGAAATATCGTTACTGTAACGGATGCAGCCGGAACCGAGAGCCACTATGCTTATGATTTGATGAACCGACTTATCAAGATCTCCATGCACCGGGTAGATACCGTCCATAAGGTAGATGAGTGGCAGGATACCCTCTATACCTATGACTATCGTGGACTGGTAAAAACCGAGGTCAATGCAAAAGGCGACGGAAAAGTATTCGTATATGATGAGAACGGCAACCT
>ENA-UPXC01001746-UPXC01001746.1-human-gut-metagenome-genome-assembly--contig:-NODE-1746-length-28838-cov-4.909078_pt1 | contig 28838 bp, 26 predicted proteins | sample MGYA00250047_ERZ773371 | MGnify/ENA primary metagenome ERZ773371 (study PRJEB29103, sample SAMN06111975) | human gut metagenome | biome: human gut; feature: ankylosing spondylitis patient; material... | reverse complement strand
AATTCCTTTTATTCTTTCCAACAAGGGATATGGCATTTTGTGGAACAACTATGGTCTGACAGACTTTAATCCTGCTGGATCTCACTATTATCTGCCTTTTCCTGCAGATCCAGGAACAGTTCGCCAAATGCATCCAGCGCCTCTTCCTTGATCTCTGGATAGTCATGACGAATGATCCGGTAAAGATTTTCCTTGGTAAGTGCGGGCATATCGATCACCAGGAACCGGGATACCAGTGCTTCATTCAACTCTCTGGTTCCCGCATATCCATAATTCATAGTTCCTATAAAACGAGTAGCCGGATGCAGATCGATCCGTTCATAGCCTGGCACATCGATCATCCGTCGATGATCCAGTGTGGCATGAAGAACGCTGGCTGCATCATTTTTTGCCATGTTGATCTCATCAAAGATGCCAAATCCGCCCTCTTCCGCACAGCGGTATACGCTTCCTTTCCGGAGTTCCACCTGATTATTGCGAAACGTGTCGGTTCCGATCAACGTACTGCTGTCCGTATTGACATTAAAGGAAATATTATAAGAAGGTCTGCCGAAGATCCATGCCAGATTCTCCGCCAGAATATTTTTACCGGTCGCCTTGGCTCCTGACAACAGCAGGTTCGATCCCTGAAGCAGAGCTGCCATGGCCATCTCCAGGATCTCTTTTCCATAAAATGGAATGTTTGGGCGGTTCACTCTCTGTAATGCTGCCTTATCCACCGGATATTCCTCCCGGAATGCTTCCACCTGTGCCAGAAGGGTTGGCCTTATATCCTGCTCCTCCAAAAACTGTAATTCTTTCTGCATATAAACTCCTCTTATCGTACTCTCAATCCTCCAGGAACTGCGCCAGCACATAATTGCTGATATCAATTCCATACTCTGTTAAACAGATTTTGCCATTTTTCTCTTCCAAAAGCTGTTGCATTTGCAACTTTTCCAATATTTTTTTATAATGTGCCCGATATGGACCCGGATCAATGCCTTCCATCTTCCGCAAGCCTAAGAAAAATGTTTCTTCCCTGATATCCTGCTCTGAAAGTTCCTCTTCTGTTCCCCTGAGCCGTCCTTGCAGATATTGCTTCAGTTCACAGGTATTGGTATAACGCCTGTTTTCCAGAAGAGATGCGCTTCCCAGTCCAAATCCTTTGTATTCCTTCCGCTCCCAGTAACCAAGGTTATGTCTGCAGGCATAGCCCGCCCGGGCATAATTGGAGATTTCATACCGCTCATAACCATGTTCATGAAGGATCCTCTTCGTATCATAATACATCTGCCGCTCTTCCTCTTCCGGTGGCAACAGCTCCGGATGATCCTCATATTTCTCGTAAAAAGGTGTGCCTTCCTCAATGATCAGGCTATATGCCGAAATATGTTCCGGCTTAAGTTCCAACACTTTTTCAAGAGTCTTTCGCCAGCTGTCCACCGTCTGCCCTGGAAGTGCCGACATGAGATCCACATTGATATTAGTAAATCCGGCAATCCTGGCCTGATGGAAACTATCCAGGAATTCCTCCCAGGTATGGATACGTCCTAACTTTCGCAGTTCTTCATTGTCAGCAGACTGAAGACCAAAACTGATCCGATTGATACCGCAATCCAGATAGTTCCGCAGTTTTTCCTCATCCACCGTTCCCGGATTGGCCTCAATAGTCACCTCCGCGTCTGAATTCCAGCAGAAGACTTCCTTCAATGCCGTCATGATCCGGCGGATCTGGTCAGGCTTCAGAATACTTGGCGTACCACCTCCAAAAAATGCAGATACCACCTCATAGTTTTCGGGATCACAGGGTGCCCACTTATTATCAGAATCCCCGACCCCTGCATGTTTGCAATGACAGATTTCCTCGATCAGACAGTTGACATAGGCCTCCCGCACCTCAAGTGTGGAAGGCCCTGAAAGGAAGTCACAATATGCACATTTTTTTACGCAAAAAGGAATGTGAATGTATAATTCCAATGGTTTTTTTGTCATGTTATTTATCATCCAGTTTCAGAACACTCATGAAGGCTTTCTGCGGGATCTCTACATTACCGATCTGACGCATTCTCTTCTTACCTTCCTTCTGTTTTTCCAGAAGCTTCTTCTTACGGGAAATATCGCCGCCGTAACATTTTGCAAGCACATCTTTTCTCATGGCTCTGACCGTCTCTCTGGCAATGATCTTGCCTCCTACAGCCGCCTGGATCGGAATCTCGAACAGATGACGCGGAATCTCATCTTTGAGCTTCTCGCACATCTTCCGTCCGCGCTCATAAGCGGAATCCTTATGCACGATGAAGGAAAGTGCATCCACCTCTTCCTTGTTGATCAGGATGTCCAGCTTCACCAGCTCTGACTGTACATAACCCTTGAACTCATAGTCAAAGGACGCATAGCCTCTGGAACGGGATTTCAGTGCATCAAAGAAATCGTAGATGATCTCGTTGAGCGGCAGGTCGTATTTCAGAAGCGCACGGGTCTCCTCAATATAGTCCATGCCATTGTATATGCCGCGGCGCTCCTGGCAAAGATCCATGATTGCACCGATAAACTCTGTCGTTACCATGATCTCTGCGCTGACCATAGGCTCTTCCATATATTCAATCTCTGACGGATCCGGCAGATTAGACGGATTGGTCAGTTCGATCATATCACCGTTGGTCTTGTGCACCCGGTAAATAACGCCCGGTGCCGTTGTTACCAGATCCAGATTGTACTCTCTCTCCAGACGCTCCTGAATAATCTCCAGATGAAGCAGTCCTAAGAATCCGCAGCGGAAACCAAATCCCAGTGCAATAGAAGTCTCCGGTTCAAACTGCAGGGATGCATCGTTAAGCTGCAACTTCTCCAATGCATCTCTCAGATCCGGATATTTAGCTCCATCTGCCGGATAGAGTCCGCAGTATACCATGGACTGTACCTTTTTATATCCCGGCAGCGGCTCTGCACAGGGATTGTTCTGGTCAGTGACCGTATCACCCACACGGGTGTCTTTTACATTTTTAATACTTCCGGTAATATAACCTACCATGCCGGCGCTCAGTTCCTCACAGGGAATAAACTGACCTGCTCCAAAATAACCAACTTCTACTACATCAGCATCAGCCCCGGTCGCCATCATATGGATCGGCATGCCTTTGCGGACCGTTCCTTCTTTGATTCTGCAGAAAATAATAACTCCCTTGTAGGAATCATAGACAGAATCAAAGATCAATGCCTGCAGAGGTGCCTTCGGATCACCCTTTGGTGCCGGGATCTTCTTTACGATCTGTTCCAGTACCTGATCCACATTCTGTCCGGTCTTTGCAGAGATCCGTGGTGCGTCATGTGCCTCTATTCCGATCACATCCTCAATTTCTTCGATCACTCGCTCCGGCTCTGCACTGGGAAGATCAATCTTGTTGATGACCGGCATCACATCCAGATCATGATCCAGCGCCAGATATACATTGGCTAAAGTCTGTGCTTCGATTCCCTGCGCCGCATCTACTACCAGGATTGCTCCGTCACAGGCTGCCAGACTGCGGGATACCTCATAGTTAAAGTCCACGTGACCTGGTGTATCGATCAGGTTGAAAATATACTCCTCGCCGTCTTCTGCTTTATATACGGTACGAACTGCCTGCGCTTTGATGGTGATTCCACGCTCTCGCTCCAGTTCCATGTTGTCAAGAACCTGCGCCTGCATCTCTCTGCTGGTCAGCAGTCCTGTCATCTCAATAATACGGTCCGCCAGTGTCGACTTTCCGTGGTCAATATGCGCCACAATACAAAAATTGCGGATCTTGCTCTGATCTATTTCTGCCATTCCTTATCCTCCGTTGTGTCTCTTCAAAACGCAGTGTACTGCGTATATGCCTCTTACGCAGTGCATAAGCTCGATTTCGCGCATCCATGCACTGCTCATTGCTTGTAATATATCATACTCCGAAAACCTTCGCAAGTAACACTGACAATGGTTCCATCGTATTCAGGATCTCCTGAAGGGTATTGGTCTGCGCGCCCACTTCGATCAACAATGCCTTATCGGACAGATGCAGGTTATACCGAAGGCTCTTCAGATAAATATTTCTGGAAAGCCCCGGATAATACTGATCGCACAACAGCTTCAACTGAAGGGTCAATGCCAGATTATCTTCAATATAAGGATTGTACAGATAATCGATGGGACCATTTTTCTTTGTGCGGCTCAGACCATTGAAAAACATAAACCGAGCCATGGGCTTGCCATCGATCTCCGTCACCAGATGAGTATTTTCATTGACTCCGTCCCTGTGCAAGTCGATCACTGCCTGAATAGACGGATATTCTTCCAAAATCTGGCTGATCTCCTTCTCTGCCCGGCTGTATGCCTCATTTCTGTCCAGTTCCCCATCCACCAAATCATAGACACTGGTCACATGCATCACTTCAAAACCCTTTTCCCGCAGGAGCTCCGACAAATACTCCCCGGCTCCCATAATGGTGGTGGAATTATCCCCCGGCACGGAATCCACAAAACCTTCCTGGGAATGGGTGTGATAGATCAGGATCTGCGGTCCATCCACATCACAGTCAACGGTCATATCCTTTTCCAGCAACTTTTCTACATTAAGCTCTGCAGCTGAAATACTGGTGTTAGATTCCACCGTGTAAAAATGACTGAGCAGAAAATCAAAATCTGACAGTTCTTCCAGATTATAAATCGTTCCGCCTTCTATAAGATCTTGCTTCGGTTCTGCCTGTGCGATATCTTCCGTCTCCTGCGGAACTTCTTCGGGTACGTACACATCTGCCTCGCTTGCTGCCTGCTCATTTTCCTTTTCAGCCAGTGTTTCCAGATCGTAAGCCTCCCCGGAAGCATCGGTCTCATTTTCATCATGCACACCGCCACTGACCAGCATCTCATAGGTAGCTGCACTCTCCAGTGCCTGACTGTTTCCTGCCGCTTTTGACAATTTTGTAAGCGGATGCATCCACAACGCCCACTCTATGTACCAGTCCTCCAAGGACTGCGTATCCGTCTCCTCATATCCCATAAAGAGCCCCGGATACAGACTGCGTGCCGCCCCTTGCCAGGCAGCACGCTCCAGTGCCTGACAGCCTTTCACCAGCAGTTCCTGCACACTCCCGGTCCAGAAACGGCTGCTCCCTGCCGCCAGCAAATAAATTCCCATTCCCAGAAATATAACCCATAACAGTCGATTTACAACCTTCATGAAACGATCCATCTTCGCATCCCCACCGTTGATATTATATGCGAGACAGTTCAAAGCCATGCACATACCCATAAATATGTGGAATATGCCTGCTCACATAAAGAATCGTAACCCTCAACGTTCTCCATGTGCAAACACCATATTCAATGCCTCGGATAATGTAAAACTCAACTGTTTGATCAGTTCATCGATATTTTTCGGTGTAACAAACATTCCATTCAGATGGGGCGGCATCTGTTCACAGTTTCCCTGCGCATCATAAATGATCGCTGCTGCCTCTACCACCGTCGGTACACCAATGGCTATCACCGGTATACCAAGTGTCTCTTTCGTCAGTGCTGCCCGATGATTGCCCACACCGGAACCCGGCTGAATCCCCGTGTCTGTCAGCTGGATCGTCCGACAAAGCCTGCGAGTGCTTCTGGCTGCCAACGCATCGATCACGATCAGCAGATCCGGCGATGTCTCCTGTACTACGCCCTTGATGATCTCCGATGTTTCCATACCTGTCTGTGCCATGACTCCTGGTGCCAGACCACTGATCTCACAACAGTCTCCCACACCCATGACTTCCCGACCATACTCCCGGATCAGATGTCTTGTGATCAACAGGTTGGAAACCATCTTCGGTCCCAGCGCATCCGGCGTCACATCCCGGTTGCCAAGTCCCACCACCAGAACAGACGGATTCTTCTGTCCACCCATCAATTCTTTCAGATACTCCGCCAGCTTTTCCGAGATTTCCCGATGATAATCCTCATCAGGGGAAGCCATACCGGGAGCTTCTAATGTCAGATAGGTACCGATGGGTTTTCCCATTTCCCGCGCTCCCCGCTCTGACTCGATCCTCACTCTGGTCAGACGAAGATTCTGTTCCTTGTCATACTCTTCTTCCACAACAACCCCATGTACCTCCACATCGCTTCCCGAAAAACTCTCCTTCGCCTCCAGCGCCAGATCTGTCCTTACTCTCATGCGCTCCATGTCATCTGCTCCCTTCCAAATATCATGGTATATTTCGGTATATTTTCCCCTGAAAAAGTGAAAATATGTATTGACAGAAGTCATACTTTCGATTACTATAATATCTGTGTGTTTCCACGAAAAGCCACCGTGTCTCGCTTTTAGGAACCACGACTTAAGAGAAACGATATCATAGATTCCCGGCATATTTGTCTGGGATGTAAAGTAATTTTGGAGGTGCACGAAATTGGCTAATATCAAATCCGCAAAAAAAAGAATCCTGGTAACTGAGACCAGAACTGCAAGAAACAAAGCAATCAAATCTGAAGTAAAGACCATGGTTAAGAAAGTATACGCAGCAATCGATTCCAAAGATCAGGAAGCTGCAAAAGCTGCTCTGAAAGCTGCTATCTCTACCCTGGATAAAGCTACTACCAAGGGAGTATATCACAAAAATACTACTTCCAGAAAGATTTCCCGTCTGCAGACTGCTGTTAACAAAATGGCATAAGGCTGGAATCAAAATAGCATAAATATATGAAATATAAAACGACTGGTACCGTCATGCCAGTCGTTTTTTTGTATATTTATATATCACACAGATTACAAAAGGCTAACTGAAGATCAGTGCCCTGAGTTCTTTTCCGTATACTTCATAATCAGCAGTTCTACCCCCAGCTGGTCGCCCATGCGGCCGGTCTTGACCTGTTCTTCGGTATCCACACAGTCTTCTACTGCCTGGCGAAGATCCGCCAAAGTAAATTTCCGGCACTGCGCCTGATATTTGCCAAGGGCAAAGGGCGGAATCGAAGCTTTTTTTGCCAGTTCTGAACGGTCCAGTCCTTCCGCTGACATCTGCTTCAGCAGCATAAGCTGCTGGAACTGCCGGGTGATCAGGAACAGGATCCGCATAGGCGGCTCCTTCATGGCCAGCAGATCTGCATAGAGATCCATGGCCTTCCTGCGATTCTTTTCCGTGATTGACTGGATCATCTCGAAGATCCGGTTTTCGGTCTGTTCCGTGCAGACCGCATATACATCCTCCGTGGTGATGGTATCCTGACCCATGGTATAACAGATCAGTTTTTCCAGCTCTTTGGAAATATTTTCCATATCTGCGCCGGTTCGTCCCAGAAATGCTTTCATGGTATCTTCCGTAATATTTCTTCCTTCTTTTTTGAGCACAGTCAGTACCCAGCGCATAAGCGTCCGCTCATCCTGTCTCTCGAACTCCACCACGCGGCCTTTACTCTTGATGGCCTTATAAAGCTTTCCACGCTTGTCCACCTCTGCCTCATTTAAAATGATGCAGGTGCTCTCCGGGATCTGCGCCACATAATCCGCCAGCTCCGGGCATGCATTCTTGGTAAATCCACTATCATCAATGAGGATCACTCTGTGCTCTGCAAAGAAAGGCATCGTCTCTGCCAGATCAATGATCTCCTTGGGATCTGTGCCCTTCCCGGAGAAGATGGCTACATTCATGGTGTCGCCATCCTCCACCAGCGCTTCTTTCAGTTTCTTTCGGTACTGCATGCGCAGGTAGACTTCCTCTCCGGTCAGAAGATAAATATTTTTAAACTGCTTGTTTTTGATGTCTTCCATCAACATTTTCATAGCATATATCCTATTTCAGAAGCTCCAGAGTACGCACGATCAGGTTCCATGTGCGCAGTGTGGAAGAGATGGATAATCTCTCCTCTGTAGTATGGATATGATGCATCTGCGGCCCTATGGACACAGCATCCAGTCCTTCCAGCTTAGAAGCAAACATTCCACACTCCAGACCAGCATGGATTCCTTCTACCACCGGTTCCTCTCCATACTGCTCCTTGTATGCTTCGATCATGATCTTGCGAAGTCTGGAATCCTCCAGATAATCCCATCCCGGATATGCGCCCCGTGTAGTAACGCTGCCGCCCAGCAGCTTTGCCAGGGAAATAATCTTATCCAGAACATACTGCTTCTCATCTCCGGAAGAGCTTCTCACTGCCCAGAAAAAGTCTACATGATCTTCCACCGTCCGCAGGACTCCAAGGTTCAGAGAAGTCTGCACCAGTCCTTCAATCTCCGGGCTCATTCTCTGGATTCCATTCGGCATATGCACCAGTGCAAGGATCACACGATTGGTACTTTCTTCATTAAACACCTGAGCCTCTGCCGCTGCTGCTTCCAGCTCCATCAATGCATCCGGATCTGTCACACGACACTCTTTGCTGATGATCGCAAAGGTCTCTTTCAGACAGTCACATACCTGCTGCTCCTGCTCTTTTCCTACAAGAATCTTTGCCTCGCAGAAATTTGCAATGGCATTGTCCTTCTCTCCTCCGTTGATCGTCACCAGACGCACATCTGCCTTCTTCTGTACATTCATCAGCAGTCTGCCCATGACGACATTTGCATTATATCTTCCTTTATTGATCTCCACACCGGAATGTCCGCCGCGGAAATTTTTGAGAGAAATGCAGATCACACTTCCCTCTGCATCTTCCTTCATTCCCGGAATCGTGCAGACTGCCATCACACCACCTGCACAGCTTACAGTAAACACACCCTCATCCTCAGAGTCAATGTTCAGGAACAGACGTCCCTTCAGATCAGAAGCATCCATATAATCAGCACCAAGCATACCGATCTCTTCATCTACTGTAAATACAGCTTCAATAGGTGGATGCGCCAGACTGTCATCATCCAGGATTGCCAGCGCATAAGCAACAGCGATTCCGTCGTCACCACCAAGGGAAGTTCCCTTTGCCTGCAGATAATCTCCATCTATCTCCAGATCCAGTCCGTCGGTCTCCAGATTCTTTTCGCAATCTGCGGTCTTCACTGCCACCATATCCATATGTCCCTGAATAATCAGCGGCTCAGATTGCTCATACCCTGTGGAACCATCTTTCCAGATGATCACATTGTATTTTTCATCCTGACGATATTTAAGACCATGCTCTTTTGCAAATGATACCAGATAATTGCTGATCTTCTCTACATTTCTGGAACCATGTGGAATCGAACAGATCTTTTCAAAATACTGAAATACTTTTTCGGGTTTCTGTATAGATACCATACTCATCGTAAGTCCTCCTGTCATATAATCCTGTCTATTTTGATGGTACTCGTTTTCCGGCTTCTGGTCAATCCCTTATTTTCCAGAATATTTCCCCAGAAAATTTCAGAGCCCATTTACATGGGCTCTGAACAATCAGTGAAACTGAATATAATGCAGTCTCCGAAGCGTCTCAAAATATGCAGACAGCCGCTCATATAGCTGATTGGAAGCCCCCTCATGGGTCTGTTCCAGGATCTGTCCGATCTCATAGATGCTCTTCTCCCCGTCGATCTGCTGAAATACGCAGCTTCCATATTCATCCAGCTTAATGTAGCTGGTTCGCGGGCGGTGAAAACATTTCTGTGCGATCACATTGAAAAATCCTTTATTTTCCACCGTCACTTCCACCAGACCATCCTCTAGGACCTCCCATTTGGGGATGGAGATCCTTGGAATCTGATCCAGATAATTTACTGACTCTTTTTTCTTTTTAAGCATTCTGCTTTTTCTTTCCTTTACAGAAATACATCATACTTCCCAGTAATGCTGCAAATGCGATCACTCCAACAATTGCACCTACTGTCTCAAAGCTTCCACCATAGATACCAGAGAAGTCAAAGTTCAGTCCCACAACAGCAAATACTGCCAGAAGGATTCCAACCAGACCCTCACCTGCGATCATACCAGAAGTATACAGAACTCCACGGTCAATGAAATCTTTTCTGCTTGCATCATCTGCGAATTTCTTTTTGTTCTCCAGGAACCATCTGATCACACCACCGATGAAGATCGGGGTACTCAGGTAGATCGGCAGATACAGACCAACTGCAAATGCCATAACCGGGATTCCAAGGATCTCAACGATCACTGCTGCAAACACACCGATCAGTACCAGTGTCCACGGAAGAGTTCCTCCCATAACGCCCTCAACAACCATCTTCATCAGAGAAGCCTGCGGAGCCGGGATTGCTTCAGAACCAAATCCCCACGCTGCATGAAGCAGGTACATAACACCACCGATTGCAAATGCAGCTACAACTGCACCAAGGATCTCACCGATCTGCTGCTTTTTCGGAGTTGCACCTACGATATATCCTGTCTTAAGGTCCTGAGATGCATCACCTGCGATTGCTGCGATAATACAGATAACAGTTCCCACACTGATTGCTGCAACCATTCCTTCTACACCAGTTACACCCATTGCTTTGAAAATAATGGTTGTTGCGATCAAGGTTGCGATAGCCATACCGGATACCGGGTTATTACTGCTTCCTACCAGACCAACCATACGAGAAGAAACAGATGCAAAGAAGAAACCAAATACTACAACGATCAATGCACCGGAAAGGCTGATCGGAATCTCCGGAAGAAGCCACATTACAACTGCTACTGCGATCACACCGATCAATACTGTTTTTGTGGAAATATTTACCTCAGTTCTGCTTCCGCTTTCTGCGTTTTTACCAAATCCCTTCATTGCTTTTACGAAGGTTTTGATCATAACCGGAAGAGATTTTACAAGGCTTAAAATACCGCCTGCCGCAACAGCACCTGCACCGATGTAACGAATGTAGTTGCTCCAGATCGCTCCCGGGCTCAGTGCATTGAACGCGATGGCATTTCCAGCACTGTCCATAACTACAGAGAGGCTTTCACCGCCAAAGTATACAATAGCCGGAATAAGCACCAGATAAGAAAGAACGCCACCTGCAAACATGTAGCTTGAAATCTTGATTCCACAGATATATCCAACACTGGCCAGTGCCGGAAGTACATCCATTCCAACTCCTCCGGTGTAGATAGGTGTTTTGATATCAAATGCCACCTCACTCGGGAACAGTTTCAGTCCGTCTGTGATGAATTTATAGAGAGCTGCAATTCCAAGTCCGCTGAACACAACGGTAGATTTTTCGCCACCCTCTTCTCCTGCCAGAAGTACTTCTGCACATGCCATTCCCTCCGGATACGGCAGGGTTCCATGCTCGTCTACGATCAGTGCTTGACGAAGCGGGATCATGAAAAGTACACCCAGGATTCCTCCGCACAGTGCGATCAGTGCGATAGAAAGGATACCAGGAGCATCACATTTTCCCTCTACCGCCCACATGAAAATAGCCGGCAAAGTAAAGATTGCTCCAGCTGCCAGGGACTCACCTGCAGAACCGATGGTCTGTACCATGTTGTTCTCCAGAATGGAATCCTTTTTCAGGATAATGCGGATCACTCCCATGGAGATTACAGCTGCCGGGATCGATGCAGATACAGTCATACCTACACGCAGTCCCAGATACGCGTTTGCTGCTCCAAAGAGAATTGCCAGAATGCATCCCAGCACTGCAGCCGTCACCGAAAATTCAGGCATCACTTTGTCTGCCGGAATATACGGTTTGAAGTCTGTTTTGTTTTCCATTTGTCTTTCCTCAATTCTTCTTTTTTCTCCTGATCTTTTTCAGACCAGTGTAACATCCCTCATTATACTAAAAATTTTTCGTAAATGGAAGGCTTAAATTGAAATTATTTCACAGTTATTTCACAGTTTTCAATTTAATTACACTTCCGTCGGTCCATAAACAGATCGCGCCACAATTTTTTGTTATTCTGACTGCACTTTTTTCAGTTTGCAGACGCTCCAGGGTCTCCTGTCCTGGGTGACCATACCGGTTGGTGGCACTACAGGAGATAAGGCTGACCGCCGGAGTGGCCTGCGCCAGAAATTCCGAGCTGCTGGAATAACGTGACCCGTGATGCGCCACCTTTAAAATATCCACTGTTTCCAGTTGTCCCGTTGCCGCCAGCTGACGCTCCGCCTGTTCATCAATGTCTCCGGTCAGCAGCATACGAAATGCTCCGTATTCCACCTCCATGACCAATGACATTTTATTCCGGTCATCCGTCTGTCCTTCCACAGGCGGCCACAGACATCGCATGGAATAATCTCCCCGCGCCGCCAGATCTCCACTGTTCAGACAGAGCTTCTCCACATTCGCATTTTCCAGTAGTGCTTCCATCTCCAGATAAGCATCATCTTTCCTCTGCAGTCCCGGCAGCAGTGCCTGCTCCACCTGAATGCTTCCATCCTCCAGCACTTCCTTAATACCGTTGATATGATCCTGATCCATATGAGAAATGAGAAGATAATCAATCTTGTGCACTCCTCTGGCTTTCAGAAATGGCACGATCCGATAATTTCCTACATCTGATACACTGGTACTGCCTCCATCTGACAAAAACGTCGTCCCATCCGGCAGTTCCCAGAACAGGCAGTCCCCCTGCCCCACATCAAGCATACAGATCTCCATTCCACTCTGATAATGCACGCACAGCAGCAGCAATGTAAAAAGTACGCTTCCCCGGCACCAACAGAGGATCCGTCTGGAGATCCTGAATGATTCTTGCTTTCTCCAGTATTTCTTACGCTGTTTCTCTTTATATAGAAGAAAAAGTGCCAGTGCCAGAGTCAGGTAATAGATAAGCACTTTCCATGGATCAGGGATTCCAATAGTCAACACTGAACCCGGCAATCGCAGGCACAGGTTTCCCATCCGTTGATAGACCGACAGGATTCCATGGCAGACCAGTCCCGGCAGTCTTGCCGCCTGAAGATTCAGAAGTCCCACCGCACCGCAGAGAATTCCTGCTGCCATCAACACGCTCATCAGTGGAATCACCAACAGATTCAAAAAAGTTGAATACAAAGCATACTCACTGAAAAACTGCAGCAATACAGGGAATGTCATCAATAGCACGGACAGACTGGTCTGAAGCCCTTCCCTCCACTTTTGTTTTTTCTTCTTTTTCTCTTCCAGTGTCCATAACGGACCAAACCATGCAATTCCCAGCACCGCACCAAAGGACAGCAAGAATGCACTCTGCTTCACTGCCAGAGGATTGGTTCTGGCGATCACCAGAAGCATCACGCCCATGGCAGTCAGCATATCATAGGTCCTTCCCACCAAATCTGCCAGGATCGCAATGGCGCACATGCCGACAGCACGCACCGAGGATAAAGAACCACCTGTCATCCAACCATACGCCATGAGCAAAGCCATCGTTGGGATTGCCGATATCATCCCATATCCTGTAATCCTCTTCAGCATTTTATAAAGTCCCATACCAATCAGTGAAATATGAAGTCCTGAGATCGCCAGCACATGAGAGATGCCATTTTGCTGATAAAGCTTCTGCACCTCGCTGTCCAGTTCCGTCTTATCTCCCAGCACCATAGCTTTCAGAATGCCGTCTTCCGGCTCCTCCAGCACTGTCTCATAGATCTGCCCGATCTGCTTCTGAAGCCGCAGCAGTTGTTCTTTCACAGGATGCACCGTTCCGCCCATATGATTCACTTGATCTGCGTACAATGTATAGGATATCCCTTTTCCCGCATAATATAGTCTGCTGTTAAATTGTCCTGGGTTGGTTGGTTCTTCTATTGGGTAAATAGTTCCCGAAAAGGAAAGAATACTTCCCACCTCATATTCTGTGGGATCTTTTGTATAGACAAGCAGCCGATCCTCCTGAAATTCGTCTTCCCCTGTACGGATCTGACAATCTTCCAGCAATAGCTGCATCTTTTCATTTTTCCATGTGCGGCGTTCCACATAACCGAGCACTTCTGCCTTACACTTTTCTGTCAGCCGCGGAGTCCTGTAAAAAAACTCCGCAGGCATCAGAAGCAGGATCAGGAACAGCAAAAACGCCGCGCACGCTACTGGTCGTTGTCTCACTGTTCGATCAGCCCCTCGTTCTTTTCAAAAATCGTATCAAAATTAATGCTCTCCCGGAACATCCGGTTGGTCTCACCGTTAATACTGATCTGTACTTTCTGTGCATCTGTATTTTCAATCAAAGAATTAACGATGGAATAGACCGGAATACTCTCAATCACATTGTAACCGGTTCCAAGAAATCCCTCATCCAGATTCACATAGCAAATATTGTCCTTGATGGAAATATTTAAAAGCTTGGTCTCTGATGGAATGGTCGGATAAGCACCCTCAAATGGCGGCCCTGCGATCAGCTGCTCCACGATCAGTTTTTCCAGCGAAATGTTGCTGTTATACTCCATAGCGACCCTCTGTCCTACCAGCTTATCCCCTGCTTTATTGGAAAAATAAAGGGTCAGATCCGCTGTCTTATAAGCATTGATCTCCTCACCTGCATTTTCAATAAACTGATCTTCATTCATAAGACCGATCTCTTTTCCCTCAAGATCGGTCAGTGGCTCTCCGTTGACCTGAAAGTCCACGTATTCCACACCATCGATCTGTCCCAGAGTACGTACAATTGCCGCCCGGCAAAGCACTTCATAGACCTTCGGCATCTTCTTGTATTCCGGCGAGAAATCCAGATACAGCTGATTATGCTCAAAGTCAAAATCCAGAAGCTCAACATCCTCCGGGATCACCGGCTTCAGCTCATCGTCTGTCGGTGTCTCCCGCATGACTTCCATCATTTCCCGGAGCAATCCCTCTTCATTCTTGGACTGCAGTTCTTTATTTTCATATTTCAGGCAGGTCTCATCCTGGTTGATATACCAGATTCGATACCCACTCTCATCCACCTGCTGCTGTTCTCTGCATCCCGCCATAAGCAGCGGAATTGTCAGCAGAAGAATCCATAACCATTTTCTCATAAATGATCCTTCCTATACAATATATCGAAGTGGAATACGCACCGTAAAGGTTGTTCCCTCTCCCAGTTTGCTCTGCACTTTGATAGCTCCCCTGTGGGCAACAACTGCACTCTTTGTAATCGCCAGTCCCAGTCCTGTACCGCCGATCTCTCTGGAATGAGACTTATCTACCCGGTAAAAACGCTCAAAAATATAATCCAGTGACTCCTGTGGGATTCCCATACCAGAATCACTCACTTTCACATAGAAGAACTTGTGGTCGGCATCCAGAGTCACTCGAACCCATCCATTTTCATTGTTGTATTTGATGGCATTTTCCACCAGATTGGAAAATGCCAGCGATAGTCTGGACGCATCGATCTCTGCACTGACACTTCGATTGCTCTCAAAGACCACTTCCACATTGGCTTTTTCCGCAATAGGACGCAGACGCTTCAGGATCGTCTCCATAAATTCGTTCACATCTGTAACTGCTATGTTCAGTTCCTGGGTCTTTCGATCCATCTTTACCAGAGTCAGCAGATCCGAGATGATCGTATTCTCCCGGTCAATTTCTTCCGCAATATCCTGCATAAACTCCCGGTACAGCTCATTGGGCACTTCTTCCTGCATGAGAAGAGAATCCGCCAGCACCTTCATGGAAGTCAGCGGTGTCTTCAGCTCATGGGACACGTTGGATACAAATTCCTGCCTGGATTCCTCCACAAGTCTCAGCTTCGCAAGCATCAGATTGAATGTATCAGAAATATTTTCCGTCTCCGTACAATCATGAATATCCAGATCCCCATCCAATGATCCTTCTACCAGTCCTTCGATAGACCGGTTCATATGCTGCAGCGGACGCACCAGCCAATTGGCAAGAATGATCGAGAGTGCCAGCGCACAGATGATCACTACTACGATCCACATCTGTACAGAAGCCGTCAATCCCTCCATCTGCGCATGGATCGCATCTGTAGAAGCGCTTGCCAGGATCACGCCGATCACGGTCTTGGTATCCTTGTTTTCCACAATGATCGGAACGGTCATCTCAATAAAACGACCGCTCACATAATGGCTGGTATTCTCACCCTTAAAACAACGCACCACTTCTTCCGCCACCATGGTCCGTCCTTCTTCCAGCTGAGATGTATCCTCAATGATCTGAAAATTCTGATCAATAATAATGATCCTTCCATCATAAAGAGAAGCCAGCTGGGTCAGTTCTCCCTGCAGCACCTCATCTTCTGTCTTCAACAGATTCTCTCCGTCCCTGAGCTGGGTGGACAGGATCTGACACTGATTTTTCACATCATTGCTCAGCTGCGCCATGGCCTGCCGCTCATAGGACATAAGAAATACTCCGCCGATGATCAACGCCGGAACTGTTCCCATGAGCAGAAGAAAAAGCATAATGCGAAAATTCAGACTTTTGAAAAATTTTCCCTGAAACTTTATCTTATGCATTGAAATAATATCCTACTCCCCATTTGGTATGTACATATTTCGGCTCGCTTGGATTGCTCTCGATCTTCTCACGCAGTCTACGAATATGCACATCAACGGTCCTTACATCACCCGGGTAGTCATAGCCCCATACTGCATTGAGCAGATGATCTCTGCTGTATACTTTATTGGGGTTCAGCGCCATCAGCTCCAGCAAATCAAACTCCTTGGCTGTCAGATTGATCTCTTTTCCACCAATGTAGAGTCTGCGGCTGTCACAATCCAGGTGAAGATCTCCCTTCTCCACCACGCGGCTTGGCTGCTTCTCCGGCTCTTTCTTCTTCGTCCGGCGGATGATCGCTTTGATCCGCGCTTTTACTTCCAGAATATTGAATGGTTTGGTAATATAATCGTCTGCTCCATACTCCAGACCCATGATCTTGTCCATATCATCGCCTTTGGCGGTCAGCATGATCACCGGCACATTGGAAAATTCCCGGAGCTGCTGACATACTTCAAGGCCGGTCAGTTTGGGAAGCATAATATCAAGAAGCACCATATCATACTCATTTGCTCTGAGCTTTTCCAATGCCTCTTCTCCGTCATAAGCACAATCCACTTCCATATTGTCCTGCTCCAGACTGAACCGGATTCCTTTGACGATCAGCTTTTCATCATCTACTACTAATACTCTCTGTCCCATACTCCTCACCTCAACGCACAGCAATCTGATCTTTTATCTTTGAAAACACGCCTTCCTTGATACCGGAAATATTCATAATATCCTCCGGTGTCTCAAAAGCCCCTTGTTGTTCCCGATATTCTATAATGGCCCTTGCTCTGCTCTCACCTACGCCCTTCAATGTCATCAGTTCCTCCAGCCCGGCGGTGTTGATGTTGACTTTTCCATCGGAGTACGAGGTATCTGACTGTGTTGACGTGACAGATGTATCCGCAGAAGCGGTCCCATCCCGGACTGTCTCCGATGCATCTGTCATCTGCACCTCTGTACCATCCTGCTCAGATAGTTTTCCACCATCCGCTTCTTCATCCGCCTGCATTTCCACATTCTTCTCCCCACAGACAAACGTAAGCGGTTCCCTTTTTCCCAGCGGAATTCCACAAAAAGACAGGCCGCAACCAGACAGGCTGCCGCACAGCACACAGATCAATGCCATCATTTTCCATTTTTTCATCGAACTTTCCTTCTCCTTTTCCGAAGAAAAGTCCTGTCCATATCCATTTCTTATTGTATCGGACTTGCGCCGGAAACACAAGCACAAACTTTATTCCCATTCAAAGAGGACTACGCCTGCAATCGCCACCAGAAGTCCCATAAGTTTTCGCATGGAAAAATCCGCTTTTTCTACCCCGAACATCCCGCAAAGCTCAATGAGCCAGGAGATCGTCAGCTGGGCAATCACGATCAGCATCGTTGCCTTTGCCGGTCCCAGTGCCGACATTCCCTGAATCACTGTATATGTGATAAATTCGCCGATCACACCACCAAGCAGCATGTACACAGGCGAGACTCTGGTGATCAGCATCAGATTTTTCCGGTCAAAGATTCCCCATATCACCAGGCAGGTAATGAGAGCAGAAAACTGCACCCAGGATGCGGACACCCATACGCTGCTCTGCCTGGTCACTTCTGTATTAAATACGCCCTGAATGCTCATCAGTGCACCCGATAAAAGGGCAACAAAAATTCCAATCATGTGAAAACCTCCTTTTCGGTAAGTATTTCCACAGGATTGGAATCTTATTCTGATATCTTTAGTTCAACCGCTCTGTCATAAGATCTGAAAATTCCTGCATCTGGGTCGCTGCGTCTTCCCCTCGCCAGATATCTGCCATGGTTGCTTCCAGATGAAGCCACATATCAGACAGTTCCATGATCTTTGGAACCTCTGCAGCCTTGTCATAAGCCTCACATACTGCATCCCATGCCGGAGTCGGGGCTTCTGCCAGAGACTGACATGCCGGAATCTTGCTGGTCATCTCGTAGAGACTGCCCACATTTTTCTCCGTCAGATAACGGGCTATCGCTGCAGCTGCATCACGGTTTACAGAATAGGGATTCACTGCAATTGCATTGGTCACAGACAATCCTCCTGTCTCCAGATCATTGGTCAGATCCGGCAGCGGTGCTGCTGCATAAAATGGATCAAAGTTCAGTTCTTCGGTCTGTTCTTCTCCGTTTTCATCGGTTACTGTACGTTCCGTCGGATACTCCGGAATCTCACCATTTGCAATGGCTTCATCCAGCTTTCCGATCATACTTGCATTGGCAATGGCAAATACAGTCTTACCATCAATGAAATCCTGAATGATCTCATCAGAGGTGATGGTATCCGCATCCAATGCGAAGAAGCTGTTGAGACTCTGATAATACATCATGCATTCCACAGCTTTATCAAGATCCATGGATACCTGACTCTTGTCATCTCCGTCCTCTCCGCCAAGATCTGTATAGCCACCCAGAAACATATAGTTTTCAATCACGTCAGCCACGTTCCACTCAAACATATTCTCAACTTTGGCTGTCACTTCGCTGGCTTCATAATTTTCTGAATAGTCCAGGATCGCATCAATAGTAGCTGGAGCCTCATCTGCATAATACCGGTTATAGAGAAGTACACTGGTCTCCACATAGAACGGATATGCCATGACTTTTCCACCATAGGTTACTGCATGGACCGCCTTTTCTGAATAGGTGTCCGCCATCTGTTTGTCGTCCAGCTGATCGGTCAGACCTGCCAGAGCAGCCTTCTCCATCTGAGAACTGCTAAGCACGTAGAGATCTGGTCCTGTCATGGTCTCTGCCACAGAACGTTCACTGATATTTTCAATGTAGTCTACTTCCGATACCAGCTCCGTCTCCACCTGAACCCCATACTGGGCAGCCGCCGCTTCTGCACTTTGCTGCATATATTCCTGTATATCCGGATCTGTATACCAGATCAGCAGCGGACGCTTCTCCGCCAGTGTCACACTGTCTTTCTGATTCAGTTTACTGGCATGAATAATCTCTGCCACCAGTAATACAACTACCAGCACTGCCAGTATTTTCTGAACTGTTGATTTCATTTATTCCTCTTTCTTCACTAAAAGCAACTTTCTAATTTCTTAATCATCTCATCTACATCTGCATTGGTGATCACAAGCGGCGGAACAAAACGAAGCACGTTGCTTCCTGCGGTGATGATGATCAGTCCATGCTCCAGTGCTCGGTTCACAATCTCTCCCACCGGTCTTCCTTCCACTTCCAGTCCCTGGATCAGACCTTTTCCTCTGCGTTCTTTCAGAAAATCATACTTATCCACAAGGGCATTCAATTTTTCTTCCAGATATGCACCGACCTTCTGTACATGATCCACAATCTGTTCTTTTTCATAGAGATCAAATACCTTGCTGACCGCTGCGCATACGAACGGGTTGCCTCCATAAGTAGTTCCGTGATCTCCAGGTGCCAGAGAAGTCTCTGCCACTTTTTTACCAAGTACAAATGCGCCCACAGGCACTCCACAGCCCAGTGCTTTTGCACAGGTCATCACATCCGGCATCACACCGTACTCCTGCCATGCGAACATGGAACCAGTTCGTCCCATACCACACTGAATCTCATCCAGGATCAATACCAGATCATGTTCTTCACAAAGTGCCTGGACTCCTTTTAAAAATTCTTCGGTTGCCGGATAGATACCGCCCTCACCCTGCACGGTTTCCAGAATAATACCACAGGTCTTATCTGTCAACTGACTTTTTACACTTTCCAGATCATTGTAATCTGCAAAACGCACACCGCCGATCAACGGTTCAAAGGGTTTTCTGTATTTTTCATTGCCAGTCACAGACAGAGCCCCCATACTTCTTCCATGGAATGAATGATTCATGGCAATGATCTCATAACGGTTCTCGCCGTATTTTGCATAGGAATATTTTCTGGCAACCTTCAGTGCACCTTCGATCGCTTCTGTGCCGCTGTTGGTAAAAAATACTTTCTCCATACCACTGGCTTTCTTTACTTTCTCAGCCGCTTCTGCCATAGGAACAGAATAATAGAGGTTGGAAATATGGGTCAGCTTGTCAATCTGGTCTTTCAGTGCCTGGGTATACTCCTTGTTGTTGTAGCCCAGAGACTGTACTGCAATACCTGCTGCAAAATCCAGATATTCTTTTCCATTGACGTCGTAAAGATGCACGCCCTCACCTTTATCCAGAACAATCTGATAGCGATTATATGTATGGAGGATCGCGTCCTCGGCTTCTTCAATATATGGATTACTCATGATAATATTTTTCCTCCGTATCTCCCAGAATAGCGGTTCCAACACCACGGTCAGAGAAGATCTCCATCAGAATACTGTGGGGAATCCGGCCGTCAATAATATGAACTCTGGATACACCTGCCTCAATGGCATCAATACAATTGGACAACTTCGGCAGCATTCCTCCGCCGATGGTTCCTCCGGCGATCAGTTCCTTTGCTTCCTTGACCGTGATCTCAGAGATCAGGGAACTCTTATCTTCAAAATCTCTGTACAGACCTTCAATGTCAGTCAGAAATGCCAGCTTGTTGGCACCCACTGCACGGGCAATGGCGCAGGCTGCATCATCTGCATTGATATTGTAAGTATTAAATTCATCATCCAGTCCAACCGGGCAGATGATCGGAAGGAAATCCTTCTCCATCAGGTCATAGAGAATCTTGGGATCTACATCTGTGATCTCGCCTACATAACCGATATCCTTGCCGTCTGCGTATTTTTTCTTTACTTTCAGAAGGCCGCCGTCTTTACCGCTGATGCCGACTGCCTTGACTCCCAGCTCTTCCACCATACTAACCAGACTCTTGTTCACACGGCCAAGCACCATCTCCGCAATCTCCATGGTCTCTTCATCAGTCACACGCAGTCCATTGATAAACTGCGCTTCCTTGCCGACTTTTCCAACCCATTTACTGATCTCCTTGCCGCCTCCATGTACAATGATCGGCTTGAATCCAACCAGCTTCAGAAGGGTCACATCACTGATTACACTTTTCTTCAGCTGTTCATCTACCATGGCGCTTCCGCCGTATTTTACAACGATTACTTTCCGGTTAAATTTCTGAATATAGGGAAGGGCCTCTACCAGGACGGCCGCTTTCTCCAGATATTTCTCATCATCTTTTCTCATTTTTCCACTCCTCTTCTCTGTAAATACAGGTTTTTCCACCTTAGCTTCTGTAATCTGCGTTGATATTTACATATTCATGGGTCAGATCACAGCCCCATGCGGTGGCAGTGGCCGTTCCCATCTTCACGTCTGCAATGGCCGTCACATAGTCCTCGGAAAGGATCTTTGTTGCCTCGTCCTCACTGTATCCCGTGGACACACCATTCTCAATGATCTTCAGCTTCCCTGCTTTACTCTCAAAATACAGATCCACTTTCTCCGGATCAAACTGTGCTCCGGAATATCCCATGGCACACAGGATCCGCCCCCAGTTGGCATCATGTCCGTAGATTGCTGCCTTGGTAAGGGTGGACATCACGACGGACTGGCTCAAGGTCACGGCCTGTTCCTTGCTCTCGGCTCCGATCACCTTTACCTCAAACAGACAGGTTGCTCCTTCTCCATCTCCGGCGATCTTCTTCGCCAGCTCTGTATTTACATAATTCAGTGCTTTCTTAAATTCTGTATATTCCGGACTGGCTTCTTTGTCGATGACCGGATTGCCAGCCATACCATTTGCCAGAACGGTACACATATCGTTGGTGGAAGTATCGCCGTCAATAGTCACACGGTTGAAGGTACGTTTTACATTGAATAACAGCGCCTTGCGGATCATCTCGCTGCTGACTGCACAATCGGTTGTGATGAAGCACAGCATCGTTCCCATATTCGGGTGAATCATGCCGGAACCCTTACAGATACCGCCGATGTGGCAGGTTGTTCCATCTACATCAAATTCAACAGCGATCGTCTTCACTTTTGTATCGGTCGTCATGATCGCTTCTGCAGCTACCAGGGAGTTGTCATATTTCATCTCCATCTCGCCTGCATGAGCCTCGATCGCCTCAACCGGAAGCGTCTGACCGATGACGCCGGTCGATGCTACGATTACATTTTCCTCCGAAACGCCCAGCGCTCGCGCGCCTGCCTTTGCCTGTCTTCTTGCATTCTCCATGCCAAACGGAGCGCACGCGTTCGCATTTCCGGAATTGACAATAACCGCCTGTGCCTTTCCGTCGGCCAGATGTTCCTTTGTCAGTAAAATCGGTGATGCCTTGACGCGGTTGGTCGTATAAACCGCCGATGCGTTGCAGACACAGTCCGAAAGGATCATCGCCAGATCCTTTTTTGTATGAGATTTGCGGATTCCACAGCGCATCGCGCCCGCTTTAAATCCTTTTGCAGCACAAACACCGCCTTCGATTATCTTCATATGACATTCCTCCTGTCATTTTTAATGTACTCTCGGAATCTTTCTGTGCTTGATTTTGTGAGATGTTTTTTTGTCAGTTGTGCCCAAATTTCTGAGGCGTACGCGGCGCGTACGTTGATGAAATTCGGGTGCGGCTGGCGGAAAATCAGCCACAAAAGCAAGTGCAGAAAGACTCCGAGAGTACATTCTAAACAAGTTCTATATCCCACGTGCCCGTCTCCGGTACATCACAAGCGACGTCAGTCCAAAGCAGGCAGTCAGTGCCGCCATCAAAAGCAGATACGAAAGCGATCCTCCCAGCAGTCCCGCCGCGCGTACGCAGGGCGAAGAAATAAGGAGCGCCGCTGCCGTCACACCGACATAACCCAGAAAAATACGTTTCTGCTCCTGCATAATGATGAGTGCATAATAAAACAGATTCACATACGCATTGAACGCGCCGCCCAGAATGATAAACGTCAGCGCCAGGCGGCATTCCCGCAGCATATACGCAATCTTCGGATATAATATTGAGAGGACCGGGATTCCGAGAATCCAGGCACCCCCGACTGCCAGCGCCGTAAGCGCCGCGATGATTGCCGCCAGCCGGCCTACCGTCCCGGCAAATTCCGGGAGCGCATTCCGCTCCCACTGATCCGAGAGTTTCGTGATATACGGGCGGATGACGAAGCCTGCCACCAGATTGATGACGCTGGTCGGCATAAAGATCGCACCGAATACCGCCTGATACTTGTCCGCCATATTGCCCTCGATCGCATATTTCGCGGCAGAAAAAACATAAAAATCCAGAATAACCGATAAAAACAGGACTACATTTTCTTTAAACAACAGCCCGACACGCCCGGAGCGGACCTCCCAGTCCACCTGCGGCAGATGACCGATTACCGAAAAATCAAACAGGCACACGCCCGCCAGCTGCGCCAGTACCGCCGCCAGGCAGGAGCCAACCAGGTTGTGGGTCGCATTCAAACTGCCTAAAAAGACACCGACCGATAAAACCGTCCTGAATGCGTTTGATTTGCCCGTCAGATACAGGCGTCCATCACGCTGAAATTCTGCCTCGTAAGCGTCCGCGAAACCGTCGATCACCTTGTACGCGACCATTAAAAACACCGTCGCCGCCTTGACAAAGGCATAGTCCCGGTTGATCACCGTCACATAAAAAAGCCCGGCTACCAGCGCCGCGCCGCAGGTCATCAGGCGCAGCCGCAGATATTCGCCAAACGTAAACCGCCGCCTCGTATCCGTGATCTGGAACGGGCGGATGCCAAAATAGGCCACCATAAACATATGCTGACCAAATGTAGAATACGCAAAGGAGAAGATACCGCCCTCATCCTCGCCGACAATCTGGATGACCGCGATCGTCAGCACCATGGACGCCAGTGCATAGAGAAAGCTCCCTATCATATTCCAGCTCATATTTCGTTTTTCAATCTGCCCGTCTCCACCGATCAGGGCGTTCGCTAAATATTTTACCACTACAGTATCTCTTCCTTTGAAAATTCCAGCCGGCTCGGCGTGTGTGTTTTGCGTTTTTCAACCGGCGGAAGCTGCATGAAATCGCCATACATTTTTGTCAGCATTTCCTCGATATTTCCTGGGAAATTCATGCGTCTGCCCTCAAATTCCAGCTTCCGGAGCGGATAACAGCGCGTCCGATCCACGACATTCCAGTATGGGCTTGTGTCCGGCAGAAATGCCATCCGGCGTGTCCGGTATTTATTGTATTTACGGCAGACCCGCTCACAGCGCATCCGCAGCCACTGAGGCGAGATATGGAGCAGCTTCATCGCCTTGTAGACCATCCCGCAGACCGCCCAGATAAGCTTCGCCTTGATGCCCCGCTGCTGCAGCGTCGGACGCGGAATCGCCCGCAGAATCATCAGCTTACTCCAGAACCATGCCGTCCACGACTGAATCTGGTATAGAACCGGGTTGTCCGCCACATTGTCAAGCACATACAGATCCAGAAAGATGCCGAACGGACAGTCCACATCCTTCATAACCTCCTCAACAAACACCGTCCCCTTCTTCACCAGACGGGTCGTCATCAGCGGATAATTGGGATATCGCTCTGCATTGAGAACCAGATACCGGTCGCTCATCTTCTTTTCCACAATCCGGAGCAGGCGCTCAAAATCCCGCCGCGGCATCGCAATATCGATATCGTCGTCCCAGGGAATAAATCCCTTGTGCCGCAGCGCACCAATTCCCGTTCCGGCTATCCCGAAATATTCCAGATGATAGTCTTCACAGATCCGGATAAAATCATCCAGAATCGACAGAATCTCTCCCTGCAGCTGTTTCAGAACTTCTGGCTCATAAAATTTACTGTCCATATCGATGTCTGTCCCCTCCATCAAGCCCGCAGAACACCCCACGCCTGCCGCAGCTGATCATATTTTCCTTAATAGTATGAGGGTATTCTACTATATTTTAAAGGAAAAGTAAACCGCGGCTACTTTTTACCCTCTTTCTCAGGTTCCCACACCTCTATCTCCCACTTCCATCCAAACAGATGTCCCGGAAGCGAATATGCCGCTCCGATCCCCAGCCCGATTGCGACCGCCATCTTGATTGTATCCATGCCATACTGGAGCGCCAGCGCTTCCTGCCCCATAAAAAAGTTGTAGGCGGTATAATAGATCGCCGCTCCGGGCACAAGCGGGAAGATGCCGCAGACCAGAAAGAGGAGCGTCGGCGCTTTCCGCTGTACCGCCAGACAGCGCGACAGCATCGTCAAAACCGCGCTCGCCGCGAAGGTCCCGATGATCGGCGTCTGATAAGCTGCCATGACCGCCAGATACACGCCCCAGCCGACTGCCCCGCAGATACCACAATCCAGCCAATACTTCTTCGGAACTCCAAACAGCGCCGAAAAGGCGGCAGTTCCGACACAGGCCGCCAGAAGCTGCCCCAGAATTTCCCCTGCCATTTCCATCAGAGCATACCTCCCATCGCAAACATCCAGAACCGCAGTGCCACACCAACTCCGATCGCGATACAGCCCGCCGTCAAAAAGGCGTCTACAAAACGGATCAGACCGGATAAATAATCATTTTCCAAAAAATTCCGGATCGAATTGGTCAGCGGCACCCCCGGCGCCAGCGTGAACACAGCTCCGATCATGACATGATCCAGGCTTTCTCCCAGCCCGATCCAACACAGAAAACAACAGCACAATGCAAGCACGCTGCTCGTCATGATCGTCTGCATCATCCGGGACGAGGAAAAGCGCGGAGCTGCGTATAAAAGGAACAAATACAGCAGCACGCCCGTCACAAATGCCGCCGCCGTATCGCGCAGACTGCCCTGGAACAGGTAACAAAATCCGGCGCTTCCAATTCCTGCTGCCAGAACCTTTCCCCGATTTTCGATCACTTTCATCTGTTCAATCTGCTCAAGGCGCATCCGCATCTCATAAGGACCACATTTACCCGCCGCAATCTTTCTCGACAAATCGTTTAAGGCATCCACCCGGCATAGAATCGTAGGTGCCAGCGGCACATGGCAGATACGGCTGGAATAAAACCGCCCGTCAATCACCACATTTGAAAAAATCCCATTTGCAATCACATACGCATTGAATGCTTCGAGACGCAGCGCCCGCGCCGCATACTCCATCGCCTGCTCCGCCCGGAATACCTCCCCGCCATTGGAAAGAATCGCATTCCCCAGATGAGTCACCAAACGGAAGCGCTCGATCTGGGAACAATCCTCGATCGAAGCGCGTACTATTTCCTTCATTCTGTTTCTCCCCCTGTTTTTATTTTCTGTCCACCCGTTTTCTCTATCCCATTTTCTCCCCCATCTATCCGCTCACTGATTCACTTCTCCAAATCCGCCGCCCATTTTGGTCTTTTCCCAAAAAATCGTTCCATTTCGAATTAAATTTACCCGTCAAAACTACCCCTTTGGTTGACGTTCCACTGAAAATCCTGTATAGTGAATATATTATATTAAAGAATGATGCCGCAAGGGGGATATATCTATGGATCATAATGTTACCATCGGTGCCAAGGTGAAAGCCTTCCGTACCGCAAAAAAATACACACTGAAACAGCTCAGCGAAGAGTCCGGTCTGTCCATCGGCTTTCTTTCCCAGTTGGAGCGCGGTCTCTCTTCGATCGCAATCGACTCTCTGGCAAAGCTTGCTACGATTCTCGGAGTCAGTCTGTCTTCGTTCTTTGACTCCTCCGCCGATCAGGAGAAATCCCCGGTCAGCCGGAGTTTTGCCATGCACTGTTCCCAGATCAACCCCCAGATCGTACAGTACCTGGTCAATGGAAATGCACAGGGATTTGCCTGTCTTCCGCGTATCTTCCACCTGATGCCGTCTGCCACCACAAGCTCTGAAAACCAGCTTGAGATGAATCAGCACGACGGTGAAGAATTTATCTACGTTCTGGAGGGTATCCTGACCGTATATCTGGACGGCAGCGAATACTGCCTGAATCCGGGCGACAGCATCCAGATCCACTCCCAGACCCCGCATGACTGGGTCAACAACACAAACCGTGTCGTTAAGATTCTGACCGTACACACGCCGAATCCGTTTGTTCATGGGAATGAAGTCGTATTTTAAATAGTCTGCGCGGTATAGAAACATAATAAAAGCTGTCTCTTTTAGAATTTCAAGATGTTTTTATTTTCTTTTTGGTTTTTCCCATCTCAGGAAACAAAAACTCCTGCATTTCTGAAAAAGACAGCTTTTTCATATCTTTTACGCCGTATACACTATTTCTCCTGCCAGATACACTTCCTGCACATCATCCAGCGCACGAATATTCTTTGAGACATCGCCCTTTACGATCAGCAAATCGCCAGCCAATCCTTCTTTCAGGCTGCCTGTCTCGTTCTCAATACCAAGCACGCTTGCCGCGTTGTAGGTTGCCGTGCGGATCGCCTCCATCGGCGTGATTCCATAATCTACCATATAGCCGAGTTCCTGATGAATCGGAAGCGGCGGTGCCTTGTAAAGTACCATATCGCTGCCTGCCAGCACCGTAACCCCTGTGTCATAGAGCTTTTTAAAATTATCCCGGTATGCCTCAAACGCCGGTTTGAAAAATGCCTGATCGTGAACGGCTCTGGCGGCGATCGGGTTGTCCATGTCCACACCCGCCTCGATCATCTGCTTCGTCTGCTCATACAAATACGTGTACGCCGTGATCGTCGGCGTCCACGCGATTCCTTTTTCCGCCATCTGGCGCGCCTGCGCCTCTGTTAAAAAGGTTCCGTGCTCGATCGTGTCAAATCCCGCGTCAATACACATCTGAATCGACGGCTGCGTACCCGAATGAACCGCGATCTTCACCCCCTGGCGGTGCGCCTCATCGACCGCTGCATCCAGCTCTTCCTGCGTAAATTCCGGGATATCGCCACGGTTGCTCGTCAGGATCTTGACCCAGTCAGCTCCCGCACGCAGCTGTCTTCGGATAGCGGCGCGCACGCCCCACGGGCTGTCCGCCTCCTCGACCCCATCCTGATGTCCGTGTCCACCGGTCATGCAGATACCTGCGTCCGCATGGATGATACGCGGAACCGTCACATACCCCTTCTGCCCTGCCAGACGCAGCTGCTTCATCAGATTGGGCGGACAGGACAGATCGCGCACCGTCGTGATGCCGAGCCGCAGCGACTGTTTCGCCTGTTCCAGCGCATAGTATGCCACCATATAATCGTCATAATTATCCAGATCCGGCTGGCTGTAGTAGTAGCCAAAATGCACATGCATATCAAACAGTCCCGGCAGGATCGTCGCCTCGCCGTAATCCTTTACCATCTCTTCCGGGTAGCGCCCCGCCGCTTCCGCTGCGTCTCCTATCCAGCCGATTTTTCCCTCTTTATCCAGATACACCGCCTGATCCTGCAAGCAGGTTCTGCCATCTCCGGTAATTAAATACTTTGCCCTTAGAATCATTTTCACGGACTTCCTTTCTCTTTTTCATAAGTATGAAATTTTCAGTCGAATATCGTCATTTCACGCAGTTTTTCAGTTTTCTATATCGTAACACCGGGATTTTGTTCTTGTCAATATTGAAATGAGGAGTGTACGCTAAAACGTGTTTCAATTGTGTTACTGTTCACGCATACGTGCCCAGTAACGGAATTTGCCGTGGCTTCGCATTTAAATACGGCAAATTCCTGCTG